>Ga0255776_10005608_pt1 | contig 12997 bp, 7 predicted proteins | sample 071ome_19_FD_179974 | JGI IMG/M metagenome (GOLD analysis project Ga0255776, IMG submission 179974) | Coastal salt marsh microbial communities from the Groves Creek Marsh, Skidaway Island, Georgia - 071413AT metaG (version 2) | ecosystem: Environmental > Aquatic > Marine > Intertidal zone > Salt...
ACCGTAGTCGACGGTGTACTGCTACCCAAGCAGCCCGGCGAGATTTTTGCCGCTGGGGAGCAACAGGATGTGCCGGTCATGATTGGCTCGAACGCCAATGAGTTCGCAACGTTACTGGACGTGTTTGTCCAGGGCCGGGATGAGGATCGAACGGAGACGCTGCTCGCCGAACAGTTTGACCTGATGTTTCCAGGCCAGGGCACGCAGCTCTCCCAGGTGTTCCATTCAAGTGACGTGGACCCGTGGGATCGCGCGCCGCTTGCAGCTTATATGGCCGATGTGATGTTTACCGAGCCCATGCGCACTTGGGCAGATAGCATGGGCAAGGTCTCTTCACCTGCTTACGTCTATTGGTGGTCGAACCCATCACGAATCGTTGGTTATGGTGAGCTCGGGGCATTTCATGCAGCGGAAATTCCCTATGTATTTGGCCGCTTCGATTCGTTTGCGGGTTTGGCGTTTGAAGTGACAGATCGAGACAGACAGCTCTCTCGGATCGCATTGGATCTCTGGACAAATTTTGCGAAAAACGGGGTGCCAGCGGCAGGCGGGTTGCCAACATGGCCTGGCTACACCATTGCCGAGCCCAATATGATGGAACTCCGCAGTGACCCTCAGGTGGTGACCGATGTGAGAGGCGATCGGATTCGTGCGTTACAAGCGGCGAACGAGGCAAGAGCTAAGGCCGCGAAATTAGGTTCACGGTGAGACCTCGCAGTGGTGATGTCTTATTGAGCTAATAGCGAGAGGGCGCTATCGGCAATTGAGGCCCTGAAGTTCGTCTTGCTCACGCCAGGCTCGCATGCGCTCAAAAAATGGGATCGGGCCTTTGCCGTAACTCGCGTTTTGCTTGCTGAGCGGGTTCGGTTGCCCTTCGTTGTTGTAATACCCGGGTGTGCAGTCTGACTGAAATGCCTCGCTGAATCGCGAAAGGCTAATGATCTCCTCGACCCAGGCGGATTCGGCTTCAGCACTTGCTTCAAACAACTCGATCCCACGCGCTCTGCAGGTTGAGAGTAGATAAGCCATGTGGCGTGCATTCTCATCCATGGCATGGGGGAAATTCGTCGTGAATGCAGACTGGGCATTGCTCATGATGAGCAGGTTGGGAAACCCCACACTATGTAGGCCGTGAAAGGTCTTGATGCCATCTTTCCATTTCTCTCCCAAACGAGCACCGTTGCGCCCCGTCACGTCGTAGCCTGCGCGCCGCGAAAACCCTGTTCCGACCTCGAAACCGGTGGCGAAAATGATGCAGTCGACGGGGTGCTCCTCGCCATTGGCCACCACGCCATGTTCTGTCATGCCGGTGACGCCCTGGCCCTGGGTATCCACCAACGTGACGTTTGGACGGTTGAACGTGGGTAAGTAGCCATCATGGAAGCAAGGGCGTTTACAAAATTGCCGATAGTAGGGTTTCAACGCCTCCGCAGTGGTTGGGTCGTCGACAATGTCATCAACCCGCTGCCTGATTTGCTCCATCTTTTCGAAATCCGCGAGCTCCATCAGTCGCGCAACGTCCTCGCCCGAGAGGTTTTTGCCGCGATAGTTAGCCATGGAGATTAAGTTGCGAATGATTTCGGTCCAACCATCCATAACCAAGTCTTCTTCAATCACACGCCCAGAGGTGAGGGCATTGAAATTCTCCATCCGGTCGCGTTGCCAACCCGACGGGAGAGACGCGGCCCACTCGGGGTCCGTTGCTCGGTTGTCTCGAACGTCGATGGAAGAAGGCGTTCGCTGAAAGACGTAGAGGTGCTTTGCCGATTCGCCGACATGGGGAATACATTGGACGGCGGTCGCGCCCGTGCCGATGACGGCCACGCGCTTATCTGCGAGCCCAGTCAGGTTGCCCTCGGATGAACCTCCGGTATAGCCGTAGTCCCAGCGACTGGTGTGGAACGTGTGACCTTTGAAATCAAGAATGCCGGGAATCCCTGGCAACTTCGGTCGGTTGAGTGGCCCATTGGACATCACCAAGAACTGACAGGTCATGTCATCGCCGCGATCTGTCTGAACGCGCCAGCACGCATTCTCTTCCTCCCAAGTGACATCAATCACCTGCGTTGCTAGGCAGGCGTTTTGGTAGAGGTCAAAATGTTGCGCAATGTGTTTGCTATGACTCAGGATCTCGGGTGCAAAGGCGTACTTGTTCTTGGGAACGTAGCCCAACTCTTCGCAGAGCGGAAGGTAGATATAGGCTTCGGTATCGCACGCGGCACCGGGATAGCGATTCCAATACCAGGTGCCGCCAAAATCGCTGCCTTTTTCGATGAGTCTAACATCATGAAAACCAGCTTCTTTGAGTCGGGCACCGGTCAACAGCCCGCCAAATCCCCCACCGATGATGATGACTTGCGTATGGTCTGTGTAGGGTTCGCGTTCGGTGGATTCCTCAATGTAAGGATCATCGATGTAGTTGGCGTAGTCGCCGGCCACCTCGATGTATTGCGCATTGCCATCGCTACGCATTCGCTTATCGCGCTCCAGGCGATACTTCTCGCGTAAGGCGTCAGGATCAAAGGGGAGGTTGGCAGCGCGCTCAGTGTCCATGGTTGCTATCCTTGAGGTCAAAGCGTGGTTTGAGTAGAGCACAAAAGAAAAGGCGCGTTAAGCAGCTTGGTCCTTTGATCAGCGTGAATCTGGTTCAGCAGCATAAAGCGATTGCGCGTGCTGCGGGATGATGCAGTGAAACTCGTGACCCCGGCCTGCGAGAACATCAGGAAAGCTTCTGGTTCAACGCGACCTCGCCAAAACGGTGGGGACTCAGCGGCTGGGATAAAGTCACCTGATCGAAACGCGCGCAAAGCGTCTTTGATTAGGCGGCTTAAGGCAGTCTCATCCGGAGAGCGTCGCCTTAGATCAGGCCACGGGTCAACTCACTCGAGAGAAACGTGATGGCTCTAGGGTCAAGGCCGCGCATCACGTAATGAGCCGATTGGAACATCAGCATCGCGCGATCCCTGCTTCTTTGCCTCGCTACGGCTCTTCTCGAGCATGCTCGTCAAGCACCGGAATGATCGGCTCGAGCACCCGATAACAGGATCGAAGACGGCTGCAACTCTCGGACTTCGGTTTGTGGGTGCCTCAATGATTAGGGTAGGTAAAGGGTCCCGCTTGCAACGAGCACGGCGCCGCCGCACAGCTCGACTCGGTCATTCTGAACGCTGATTGTCAGTTCGCCGCCTCGTTTTGAGAGTTGTTTGGCTTTCATGTGATGTCTGTCTAAGCGGCCAGACCAGTAGGGTCCTAGGCAACAATGCGCTGAGCCGGTGACGGGGTCTTCATCGACGCCGAGTCCTGGCGCGAAAAACCGCGACACGAAATCGACGTCTGGCTGATCAGATGCAGAGGTCACGATGATGCCTCGGTAGTCACCGTGGCGGAGTGCGGAAAAATCGGGTTCTAATTCGGCGACGGTCGATTCTTGATCGAGCACGATCAGGATGTCGAAAATGGATCGTGCGAAGTCGACGCAGGTGCTGAGCCCAAGCCCCTTGAGGATCTTGGCATCGATGTCGGCTGGCGTTGGCGGCGTGGCTGGAAAGTTAAGTCGGAACGTGTCGCCCTCTCGATGACAGCCTAGCTCACCGCTTCGGGTGTTGAATCGATAATGATTCTTGGCGCCTCGATCCTGATGATTCAGCGCAAAAGCCGCGGCTAAGGTGGCATGTCCGCAGAGGTCAACCTCGGCAAGGGGTGTAAACCATCGGAGGTCATATCGATCCCCAGCATCAAATAAGAATGCGGTTTCTGAAAGATTGAACTCGCACGCGATGGCCTGCAGCATGGCGTCGCTCGTTTGCGAAGGCATGAAGCAGACCGAGGCGGGGTTGCCGCGAAAGGCGGTTGAGGTGAACGCATCAACCAGCATGTAAGGGATCTCGATCATCGGCGGAGTCTAGCGAGCAGGGCAACGAGCCTCAACACGATGCCCTGGAAATTGCTTGAAAGCACGCCCTTTAAGGGACGCGCTCCTGAAGGGGGGTAGGCGAGAGTATGCCGGGTGACGGCGCGCAACGAGTGGTCACGCACCGTCGATTGAGCGGATCTCAGTCAGTCTTGTTCCATCGACCAGGTTTTGCTGGTTTCTCTCGCGAGCTCCCATTCGGAGAGATTCTCTATGAGCCGCAATTGTGGCAATGGGCGTTTAACCTCGGGTGTATTTTCCGCGACGGTGGCTGGGGTGATAGCGGGTTGAGCAGTCATGGCTGTAGCCTAGATGATGTCTAAGGCGCGCAAGTTAGCAGCGAGCGAGGCATTAAAAAAAAGAATAAATCACATCTAATATATTCCTTTAGCTCAAGATAAAGCCTGAGTGGATGGTTGATGCCCACTGGGCGTTATGGGGTAAAGACCGGCGAGCTGCTTTACTATGAGGGAGTCGGAATGGTTCAAATTTAAGGGCCGATTACTGTGCTAATGAGAACTCAGTGCGCATCAAATAGAAACTTCATGGAGCAATCGATCGAGTGAACGACGGTCAAGCAACCCAACACAGCACCTCGTCACCCGAAACGCTGGGCAAGGCACCGGTGCTTATTGCGGGTGCGGGAATTGGCGGTCTTTGTGCTGCGATGGCGTTTGCTCGAGCGGGCATTAGTGTTCAAGTCTTTGAGCAGCAACCCATGCCCGTGACGGTGGGGGCAGGGATCCAACTCAGTCCCAATGCCACACGAATTTTGGCGTCGCTTGATCTGCTTAATCCGATCGCAGCGGTGGCGACTCGACCGCAGGCGCTGGAGACACGCAGCTATCGGTCAGGCCGAGTCATCGCTCGACATGAACTCGATGCCAAGTGGACTAAAACCATGGGCGCACCCTATCTGCATGTGTATCGCCCAGACCTGATGCGTGTGTTGATAGAACAAGTGGCGGCCTATCCCAATATCCACCTGGCTTGGAATATCCGGGTCGATGGCTTTCGTGAGGACGACGGGAGTGTCTCCGTGATGACCGGAAATGGAGAATTCACGGGCGCTATGCTGATCGGAGCGGATGGCATTCACTCGAAGGTGGCGGGCGGGCTTTTCCCTGATGTCAGTCCGACCTACACAGGCCAAACCGCCTATCGAGCGCTCGTTAGAGCAGACCAATTGCCGCCGGGACATTACCCGGTTCAAGCGACGGTTTATTGGGGGCCGGGGCGACACATCGTGTCTTACTTCGTGGGCGACTACATGAACCTGGTTTGCGTCGTTGAAGGAGAAGAGTCGGGAAAGGAATCGTGGGTTGAACCCGCTTCGAAAGCGGCCATGATGGCGCATTTTAAGGCTTGGCATGAGCCGCTCGTTCATTTGCTTGAGCGTGCTGACCCTGAGACGATCTATAAATGGTCGCTTTATGATCGACCCTCGCTTTCTGCGTGGAGTCGAAGTCGAGTCACGCTGTTGGGTGATGCTTGCCATGCGATGTTGCCTTTTCTGGCGCAAGGCGCCGCCATGGCGATAGAAGATGCTGGGGTTTTGAGTGCACTAGTCACGCCCGTTCTCGCGAATCACAAGGTGGACGGCGTTGCGCTTCGGTCAGCGCTACAGGACTATGACCAATTGCGTCTGGCGCGAACCCATTGGGTTCAAGCTGGCGCTCGACGCAACGCGACGGTATTTCATCTGAAGGGCATCGCCGCATGGCTCAGAAATCGCGCCGCGGCCAAGGCCGGCCACCGCACGCTTGATCGTCTCTATCGTTTTGATGCGCAGACTCACCTTCGTAATTTCCTCGCGCAGAAAAAATAATGGCCCGATCTTGACTCGCATCCCCCGCTCAGGCGCAATGCAGCCATGCCGATCGATTCAACAGCTATAGGGCCCTTGTCGGGCGCCCGAATTATTGATCTCTCTGCCGTGGTTTCCGGGCCTATGGCGGCCGTGGTGTTGGCCGATCAAGGCGCTGAGGTGATCAAAATCGAACCGCCTGGGTGGGGCGACGGGGTTCGCTATCTCGGCGCCAGCCGGGGTGGTGTGAGCGCTATTTTTTCTCTGATTAACCGCAACAAGAAATCGGTGGCGATTAATCTGAAGCATGCTGAGGGTCGCCTCATTGTAAGACGTCTGCTTGCTGAGGCAGATGGGCTGATGCACAACTATCGGCCTGGAAAGATGGAAAAGTTGGGGTTGGGTTACCATGACCTCGCGGCCGAATTTCCTCACTTGATTTATCTCGCAATCAGCGGGATGGGTGACATCGGACCCTATGCCGGGCAGAAAGTTTATGACTATGTCATTCAGGGGTTGTCCGGCATTCTCGAGGCTCAGGCCACGCGAGACCGCTACGAGATGGTGCGAACGATCATCTTTGACAAAGTCACAGCATTGACTGCAGCGCAAGCGATGACTGCTGCGCTCTACAACAAAGCGGTTGGTCGAGGTGGCAACCTCGTCAAAGTCTCGATGCTCGATGCTGGCATCTACTTTAACTGGCCAGATTTAATGTGGAATGAATCGTTTGTTGGCGACGATGTGTATTACTCAGGCGATCTTGCCGATCAGTATGTCGTGAGCACCACCGCCGATGGCGCGATTGTTTCTCATCGGTTGAATGGTGCGGTGGATGAGTACGACACAGAGTCCCTCCTGAATCTATTTGCCCAGCACGAGATCCCGGTGGCGCGAGTGAATGGTCGTCGCGATGTGTTGAGTGATCCCCAGGTGGTTGCTCAAGGAACGCTACGAGAAGTGGTGCATCCAGAGGCAGGGCGTATGATTCAGCCTCGACCCCCTTCAAGGTTCGGCCGGCTGGAGGTGTTTCCAGAGGAACCATCGCCGGGCTTAGGGGATCATACGGACGAGGTGCTGAGCACGCTCGGCTATAGCCAACAAGACATCACGACACTGCGTGAGCAAGGAGCCATTGGGTGAGTCAGGGACAAATCGACGCGGGTGAAGTGCTCTCTTTGGCAGGAACCAAACCGGCCTCACCCCTCGGGTATTACAGTTGGACCTTTGGTCAATTTGCTCGAGATCCGTTTTATATCCTGGTGGTGATTTATATTTTCTTTCCTTACTTCTCAAGCGTGGTGGTGGGTGACCCCGTTCGAGGGCAAACACTGATCGGGTACCTGAATGCGACCTCTGGCGCGATTCTCGCGGCAACCATTCCCTTTCTGGGGGCGGTGGCGGATAAGCAGGGACGACGAAAACCATGGATCGCAGTAACCGTTTTATTGATGTCCATCGGCGCCTGCTGTTTATGGTGGGTGACGCCGGCAGCGAGTGATGCCCTTATCTACCGCACCTTTGCTTTGATGCTGTTGATCAATTTGTCCTTTGCCTTTTCCGAAGTCTTCCACAACGCGATGCTGCCCTCGATCACGCCAACCAATCGGGCGGGTGTGGTTTCGGGTCTCGCCTTCGCGCTTGGGAATCTGGGTGGTGTGTCTCTCATGTTGCTGGTGCTGATTGCGTTTGCTTTACCGGGTGTTCAACCCTGGGACTGGTTGCCCGACACCCCGCTGTTTGGAATTGATCACACGAGCCACGAGCACGATCGAATCACCGGACCGATTTCTGGCGTTTGGATGTTTTTGCTGACCCTACCCGTTTTGTTCTTCACGCCCGATGCGCCAGCGACCGGCTGGCGATTTGCCGAGGCAGCAAAAGCAGGGATCCAAGATGTCATTGAAACCGTCAAACAGGTCAGTCATTACAAGAATGTGGCGATCTATTTGTTGGCGCGCATGTTGTACAACGACGGCATGGTGGGGGTATTGATCTTTGGCGGCGTTTACGCAGCGGGAAATTTCGAATGGGACACTATTTCACTCTTGATCTTTGGCCTCTTCACGAGTGTGACCGCGATGTTTGGTGCTTACCTTGGCGGTTTGGTCGACGACAGGCTCGGGTCGCTACGGACGCTGAAAGTCTGTGTTCCCATGACCTCGTTGATTCTCTTGTTGCTGGTCTCTATTCAGCCTGACCGTATTGGTTATGTCTTTGCCGTGAGTACTGACCCAGTGTGGGCGTTCCCATATTTTTCCACGCCTGCAGAATTGATCTACTTTGCAACCAATCAGATTTTTGCCATTTTCTTTGTAACGGCGCTTTCAGCGTCACGCACTTTGATGGCCAGAATCTCGCCGCCAGATCGAGCCACACAGTTCTTTGGGCTCTATGGGCTGTCTGGGTCTGTCACCGCGTTCTTGGCACCACTCTTGGTGGCGACTACAACTCAGTTCTCTCAATCTCAACGCTGGGGCTTTGCCTCCCTTTTTATTTTGATTCTCCTCGGCGGGCTGATGCTCTTTTGGGTTGAAGAGAAACAGGCCACTTCGCCAGACTGATCCAACGTTGGCGCAGGTAGCTGGATCAGTTGGTTGAATCTGTGGTGGTGAGGCAGCTTTGATCACGGCCCAATGCGCCGGTCCAGAGCGGTCGAAGCGGGAATCATTACGCCTGCGATAGGTCCGATCAGGCTTACGGATTTTCGATGCATCCTCGAAGAAACCTTAAGCCCTGCGCGGGTCGACACTGTCGGTTTATTCGGCGAAAACAAATTGAGCCGCGCAATTGCGCCTCCAAGATTCAGCAATTACCGACAGAAATCGCTAAACTGTCGCGCCCGCGACAGGGGCGCCTAGCACCGTTTTTCCAGTAAAACGTATGAAAGAGGTTTTAAACCCGCTTAATTGTTCCGCTAAAGCTTGGGCTGAAGAGAAAAGAAGGAGAGCCAGATGTCAGGATGTCGATGCGACGGTCAACGGACCTTAAGTTTGTTTGCACGCCTTGCATGCGTTGCCGGATTGTTGATGGTGAGCCTCATCGCGCGCGCCGAGGATGCGCCGCCTTCCCCCGTCGATCCTGAAGAGGAGGTGGTTGAAGCGCCTGAGGTCGCGCCCGGGGAATCAAAAGAGAGTAAGCCAGAGCCCGAAGCCAAAAACGATGGGGCCGACGCAAAAAAGGACAAGGACAAAAAGAAAACACTCGAGGACACGGTCGAGGCGTTCGAGAAAATCGATGGACTCTTAACGCTTTACCGAGATCCGGAGAATGGTGCCCTTTTTATGGCGATCCGAGATGACCAACTGGATCAAGAGTTTGTTTACTTTAGTTATGCGGAAAACGGCGTGGTTGCGGCGAGGGCGTTTAGGGGGGCTTATCGAGACCAGGCCGTGATCCACTTCGAAAAATACTTCGATCGGGTCAACATCATCGAAGAAAATACGCGGTTTTATTTCGATCCAGATAGCGCTCTCGTCGGTGCCAGCGATGCCAACATCAGCCCTGCTGTGAAAGCGAGCCTGAAAATTGAGGCAACGTCGGAGGATGAATCGACTTACTTGGTCAAGATGGATCCCGTGCTCTTGTCGGAAGCGCTTCAGAAAATAGCCCCGAATGGTGACCCAAAGAAAAAGCCTTTTGAGCAGTTTTCGCTAGGCAAGCTCGCGGCTGATAAAACGCGCTACCGCGCTATTCGTGGTTACCCCGACAACGTCAATGTTCTCGTTGATTATGTCTATAACAATGAAAAGCCCTATGTTCGAGGAGGGGCTGAAGTCACCGATCCTCGGTATGTGACGCTGACCTTTCAACACTCATTCATCAAGTTGCCCGAAAATGAATTTCAGCCGCGAATTGACGACGCGAGGGTCGGTTACTTTTTCGATCAAGTGACGGATTTGACCAGTGATCGTGCCGCGCCCTACAGGGACTTGATCAACCGCTGGCATCTTAAGAAGAAGGACCCAAAAAAAGCGCGCTCTAAGCCGGTTGAGCCCATCACCTGGTGGATCGAAAACACCACGCCCAAGGCGTATCGAAAGGCAATTAAAGAGGGTGTATTGGCGTGGAATGAGGCGTTTGAGGCTGCAGGATTCATCGATGCCATAGAGGTGAAAACGCAGCCGGATGACGCGACCTGGGACGCGGGTGACATCCGCTACAACGTGTTGCGGTGGACATCCTCACCAAACCCACCCTTCGGGGGGTATGGCCCTTCATTTACAAACCCGCGCACAGGCCAAATTTTGGGCGCAGATATCATGCTCGAGAATGTCTATGTCAGTAATCGTGTTCGATACTCACGGTTGTTCGATGTTGCAGCTGAAGTCGCTGACGCGCAGGCGCCAGAGGATAATGGCGTCGTCGATGACGTGTTTGATGGCGAGTTGGGTAAGGCGCAATGCGCCTATGGTGCTGAGCTGAGGCAGCACTTAAGTTTTGCTGCCACATCGATGATTGCGACCGGTCGAGGCGGAGAAGTCAATCGTTTGGTCGAGGAGGGGCTGAAAGAACTGGCGTTACATGAAGTGGGGCACACCCTTGGGCTCAGTCACAACATGCGTTCGAGCCAACTCAGATCCCCTGATGAAGTGCACGATCCAGACGTGACGCAAGGCATATTGATTGGCTCGGTAATGGATTACGCGCCGACCAACCTCGCACCTAAAGGGGTCAAGCAAGGTGATTTTTATACCACGCGGCCTGGCCCGTACGACGTATGGGCCATCCAGTTCGGCTATCAAGAGGATATGCAGGGTCAAATCCGAGAGACGCATCTGGCGCGTTCGGCCGAACCAGAACTGGCCTTCGGTAATGACGCCGATGATATGCGCAGGCCCGGTCGAGGGATCGATCCTCGTGTGATGATTGATGACATGTCGTCAGACAGTGTGGCCTACGCCAGGCAGCGGTTCGCATTGATCAGCGATGTTCAGGGTGAGCTTTTGCAGAAATACTCAGTTCCGGGTGAAACCTGGGCGGAATTGCGAAGCGCTTATCTGGTGCTGATGAGGCAGATGCAACAGCAGGCGCGAGTAGTTTCACGATTTGTTGGCGGCATCTATGTCAATCGTGCCGTTTCGGGCACGAGTGACGTCGCGCCCTATGTGCCGGTGCCTGCGGAAAAACAAGCAGAGGCGATGAGCGTTTTAGCGGACTATGTGTTTTCACCCAATGGCGCGTTAGTCGAAGCTGATTTGCTTCAACACTTGGCGGCGCAACGGCGAGGATTCGCGCTCAGTAACATTACCGAAGATCCTAAGCTACATCAGCGGATGCTTAGTATTCAGCAAGATGTTATGAACCACCTGCTTCATCCGCGCGTGCTGCAAAGGCTCTCTGATTCTGGGCTTTACGGAAATGATTATGGCCCATCAAAAATGATGGCCGATCTCACCGATGCTATTTTTTCTGCTGAGGACAATAGGCAGTTATCCAGCTTCAGGCAGCCCTTGCAGATTGCCTATGTTGAGCGTTTGCTGAAGATCCTGTCACCCAAGGGCAAGAATCCGTTTGACCGGACGGCCCGTGCGGTTGCCTACGCGCAAGTTAAACGCATCGAAACTTGGCTTAATTCAGCACCGCAGGCTGGATTGTCCCACGAAGCTGAGGCGACCCACCAATACATCCAATTCTTGATCGATTCGGCGTTGGATCAAGAGGCGTAGCGCTGAGTGGCTTCTTATGAAACACGTGAATCAGTTGAAGGCGCTGCATCGCTGCTCGGCGGTAAAAGATGATTGATTCGGCCGACACCGAAAAACGGTCTTCGCGATCGCTGAAGCCCCTGGCCATGCTTTGGCCGTTCATTCAGCCCTATCGCGGGACCTTGATGCTTGCCTTGGTGGCGCTTGTTGTCGCCTCGGCAGCCGTATTGTCCATGCCGTTTGCTGTTCGCGATGTCATAGACCAGGGGTTCACGAGTGAGCGAGCGTCAGACATTGATCGTTACTTCCTCGCGCTTTTGGGGTTTGCGGTGATTATTGGGCTCTTTGGCGCTGCCCGAGCCTATTTCGTGAGTTGGCTCGGCGAGCGTGTGGTCGCTGATTTACGCGATGCCGTCTTCCGAAAGGTGATTGAGATGGATCCCACCTTTTTTGAGAATACGAAAGTGGGCGAGATCCTCTCTCGGTTGACCACAGACACGACGCTGATTCAATCGATCTCGGGTGTGGGTGTTTCCATCGTTCTCCGATCGAGTATCCAATTGGTCGGCGCGCTTGTCCTCCTCGTGCTGACTAACTGGGTTTTGACCCTGTATCTGTTAGTGCTTTTGCCTGTGGTGATCGCCCCGGTCATGGCTATCGGCCATTGGTTAAGACGGCTCTCTCGCGCAACGCAGGATCGAGTAGCGGACTTAAGCGGGCTGGCAGGTGAGAGTTTGAATGCGGTTGAAACCGTACAAGTTTTCAACGCACAGCATCGAGAGACCCATCGTTTCCAAGCCGCGGTTGAAGTAAGTTTTTTGACGGCGATCCGCAGAATTCGAGTTCGGGCGCTGCTGACGACCGTCGCGATGACCGGTCTCTTTGGTGCCTTTATCGTGGTGCTTTGGCTGGGGGCTAAGGCCGTGTTGGCCGAAGAAATGACCGCAGGCACACTGGGTCAGTTCGTGATTTACGCAGTGCTGGTTGGCGCCAGCGGCAGCGCCCTAATCGAATTTTTTGGAGAGCTTCAACGCGCGGCAGGCGCCATGGAGCGACTGGGACAACTGTTATTGCTCACCCCTGACATCCGGTCAGTGCCTCAACCCCGTGAGATTCCGATGCAGGCCAAAGCATCCATTCAATTTGAGGGAGTGTCCTTTAGCTACCCCTCGCGGCCGGATCGAAAGGCCCTCGACCATTTCGATTTGGCGATTTCGCCGGGTGAAAAAATCGCCTTTGTTGGCGCGTCAGGCGCAGGCAAGACGACGCTGTTTAAGCTCTTGTTGCGGCTCTATGACGTTGGCGAGGGTGTGATTCGCATCAATGGGACCGATATCCGCTCGGCTGACCTAGCGCGCGTGCGAGCCTTGATTGGTGTGGTGCCTCAAGAAAATCCGATATTCGGACTTACTGCGGCGGACAACATTCGCTTTGGACGAGAAGATGCGACGCCGGAGATGATTGTGAACGCGGCTCGGATCGCGAATGCCGACGCGTTCATTCGGGGCTTACCCGAGGGTTACGATACGTTTTTGGGTGAGCGGGGTGCTCGATTATCTGGCGGTCAAAAACAAAGGATCGCGCTTGCTCGAGCGATCGTTCGGGATCCGCCGATTCTTTTGCTTGATGAAG
>Ga0255776_10005609_pt1 | contig 12996 bp, 11 predicted proteins | sample 071ome_19_FD_179974 | JGI IMG/M metagenome (GOLD analysis project Ga0255776, IMG submission 179974) | Coastal salt marsh microbial communities from the Groves Creek Marsh, Skidaway Island, Georgia - 071413AT metaG (version 2) | ecosystem: Environmental > Aquatic > Marine > Intertidal zone >...
ATCGAACTGCGCATAGATGCGCGACGGGTTGCAGTTGGCTTCGCGGCAGAAGGTCTTTAACGCCAGCCGCTTCGTCCCCAGCCGCGCCGCCACGGTTTGCGCGCGTTCGACCAACCCCTCTCTTGTGTTTTCCGGGCGCGTCTTCTCCGGCCGGGGTCGCGGCATGGCGGACTCCTTGATGTGTGGAATGGAAAACGGGTGCCCAACGGCATCCCCAAACAGGCTCGTCATCACCGGGCGTGTCCCGGTGATCTTGTGCCGCCCACTCGGTTGTCACCCCGGCCCAAATTCATTCCGAGGGCCAGAGTTCAGCATCCGGCTATGCCAAGCGCGCAAGAACGCGGGCACAAAAAAACCGCGAACCCGAGAACGGATTGCGGCGAAACGGACAAATCAAGGATAGGAATAATAGTCTATTATTATGATTTAGTCAAGTTTATCAACCTGAAAAGGATGCACGATAGTTGATGGGGCGCAACATCACCGACTCTTCCAACGGTGGGGTTAGTTCAAAAACGCGCGGGGACTTCTGAAAATCATACAGGCGGACCAATCGAAACTCGTCCGGCCGTTCAGTTGAAAGAAGCCTTTCATTCTCAGTCAAATAGAACGGCGTCATTCTGTAGCCGTTCGTCGTCTTTACCTCTAACAAGCGCTCAGAACCGTCTGCCGAGAACGACCGAATATCGAATCCAGCGCCATCATCAACCTGAGACACCCATTCCACCTTGCGCGACAAATCCGAACGACCAGCTTCCTTTAAACGCGCCTGCTCTGAATAAAAAATTCTCTCTTCACCAAGTTCACCGAGTTCCCTGTTGCGAGCATCGCGCTGGGCAGGATCAAACTTTCGTACCAATCGTTTGAGCGCATCAGGTTCCTTTTCGATATCGAAGGCCTCCTGCAAGATTGGGGGAGTTTCTAAAAACAGTGCCGGCGCGTCGGCCAAAGCGGAAATTTCGGGTACTCTCTGAATATCTCCGTCACCCTTGATATCAAGATACCGCCCAACCCCATCTATCAAGGCATTCTGAAAATTCTCTGCGGGCTTGTAGCCATCGATCCAAGGATGGCCGAGCAATCGTAGAACAGCGCTAATATTCTGATGCTTATATTCGATTGAACCCGCTGACCGGCCAATCATCTCCCGAAGCGCAGCATTGTGATGTGACTTGACGTAACCCTCCCCAACAAGCTCCATTTTGAGCATGTTGAAATAGTCGGCGACGATCAGATCAATTTCTTGATCGCTCCATGGTGTGCCGGTTGGATCGGATATGTTCATACCAGAATGAGACCACTTCAGACTTGAGCCTGTCCATATCTCTCATGCAAAAAGAGCCGGCGATTGCCGGCCCTTCTGGATCCCGGCTCCCAAAATGAAACTGGGGCCGGCGTGACGATAGGCGTGTAGTTGGTCGGGAGATCACCGGGACAGGCCCGGTGATGACGTGTTCAAGAAGTACCGTTACGACCCCGTCCTTCGAGACGGGCGCTGACGCGCCCTCCTCAGGATGAGGCGCCCTGAACCCTCAAGTATCCAGGAACGACCTCAGCAACCGGCTGCGGCTCGGGTGTTTCAGCTTGCGCAGCGCCTTGGCTTCGATCTGCCGGATGCGCTCGCGCGTCACGCTGAACTGCTGGCCGACCTCTTCCAGCGTGTGGTCGGTGTTCATGCCGATGCCGAACCGCATGCGCAGCACGCGTTCCTCGCGCGGGGTCAGGCTGGCGAGCACCCGCGTCGTGGTCTCGCGCAGATTGCCCTGGATCGCGGCATCGAGCGGCTGGACCGCGTTCTTGTCCTCGATAAAATCGCCGAGATGGCTGTCTTCCTCGTCGCCGATCGGCGTCTCGAGGCTGATCGGCTCCTTGGCGATCTTGAGAACCTTGCGCACCTTCTCCAGCGGCATGCCGAGCCGGCCGGCCAGTTCCTCCGGCGTCGGCTCGCGGCCGATCTCGTGTAGGATCTGGCGGCTGGTGCGAACCAGCTTGTTGATGGTCTCGATCATGTGCACCGGAATGCGGATGGTGCGCGCCTGGTCCGCGATCGACCGCGTAATCGCCTGGCGGATCCACCAGGTGGCGTAGGTCGAGAACTTGTAGCCGCGGCGGTACTCGAACTTGTCGACCGCCTTCATCAGCCCGATATTGCCTTCCTGAATCAGGTCGAGGAACTGCAGCCCGCGGTTGGTGTATTTCTTGGCGATCGAGATCACGAGCCGGAGGTTGGCCTCGACCATCTCCTTCTTCGCGCGGCCCGCGTCGCGCTCGCCGCGCTGCACATCGCGCACCAGCTCGCGGAACTGCTCGATCGGAATGCCGACGCGCTCAATCGTCTCGGCGATGCCGGCGCGCAGCTCGTGAATCTCGTCCTTGTGGCGCGAGGTGAACTGCTTCCAGCCGCGGTCGGACAGGTGGCTGACGCTCTGCATCCAGCGCGGGTCCATCTCGCGCCCGTAATAATGCTCGAGGAAGCTCTCGCGCTTGACCTTGGCCCGTGTGGCGAGCCGCATCAGCTGCGATTCGAACCCGACCAGCTTGCGGTTATGGTCGTACAGCTCCTCCACCAGCACCTCGATCGAGGCGTTGTTGAAACGCACGTCCTCCAGCAGACCGATCATCTCCTCGTCGAGCTTGGCGAGCCGGGTCTGAGACTGCTTGGTGAGTTCCTCGCCTTCCTTGATCGCCTCGAGCTGGCGCACGCGCAGCTTTTCGATCTTCTTATAGAGATCGGCGATCTTGCCGAACGTCTCGAACACCTGCGGCTTGAGCGCCTCCTCCATCATCGAGATGGAGAGGTTGCTCGCCCCGTCGTCATCGTCCTCGTCGTCATCGGAATCGTCGGATTCCTCCTCGTCCTCCGGCTCCTCCTCCTCGGCCGGCTTCTCGGCCAGGATGGAGTTGTCGACCGGCGGGCCACCATAGGTCGCGTCGAGATCGATCACGTCGCGCAGCAGCACAAGGTCTTCCTTCAGCGCGTCGTACCAGCGGATCACCGCGCGCTGGGTCAGCGGGCTGCCATAGAGCGCCGCGATCATTTTCTCGCGCCCGGCCTCGATCCGCTTGGCGATGATGATTTCGCCCTCGCGCGACAGCAGCTCGACCGAGCCCATCTCGCGCAGATACATGCGTACCGGATCGTCGGTGCGGCCCAGATCCTCGTCTCCGGACGAAGACGACTCGCTGGATTTTTCCTTGCCGTCCTTGTCGGTATCGTCGTCCGCTTCCTCGTCCTCGACGACATTGACCCCGAGCTCCGACAGGCGCGACATCACGTCTTCGATCTGTTCCGAGCCGACCTCTTCCGAGGGCATGGCGGCGTTGAACTCGTCATAGGTGACGAAGCCGCGCTCCTTGCCGCTCTCGACCAGCTTCTTGACCGCGGCATCGACCGAGTCGATCAACGGGCTGTCCTGCTGGGTCTCGCCGTCGGAATCGTCGTCCTTGCCCTTGCCGTTGGCTTTCGCCTCACTGGCTTTTTCGTCTGCGGCATTTTCTTCCGCTACCGCGTCGGTCCTGACCTGTTCCAGCTCCTCGGCGGCTTTCCCGTTAGCCTTGCCATTGGCCCTCTTGGCGGTGGCTTTGGGGGCGGCCTTGCCGTTTGCCTTTGAGGCGGTTTTGGGCGCAGCCGTTTTGGCGGTAGCCTTGGATGCGGTTGCCTTGGATGCAGTAGCCTTGGACGCAGTGGCCTTGGTCGCAACCTTGGCGGCAGGTTTCTTCGCCGGTTTGGCCGCCGCCTTTGCCTTGGTCGCGGGTTTGGCGGCCGTTTTCGCCTTCGCGGCCGGCTTGGCGCCAGATTTGGCAGGCGTTTTCGCAGCCGTCTTGCGGGCCGCGGCTTTTTTCGCCGCCGGTTTCTTCGCCGCCGTCCGTTTCGCGGCGGGCTTGCGGACCTCGCTCACAGCGGTCGCCGCCGTCGCGGCGCGGCCTCGCTTCGTCGCGGGCTTTCCAGTTTTTGTCTGGCCGGTTTTTGTCTGGGCCGCTTTTTTCTTCTCGGCGTCGTCAGATTTTCGGGTTGCTGTCCTGGTGGCCATGCCCTGCTCACACTCCATTTTCACAACTCGCCCCAACTGCAAAATCTTCCGCTAAGTTCCTGAAAAACCGCGAAATTTTCTGTCCGGGCCGACGACATATAGCGGGCCCCGGGGGCGTCATGGTCAAAAAACTATGAAGATCAGATTTCAAATCCGTAACCTCTATACAGCATTTTTCCGGCAAATCCCAGTGCCGGGGGAGAATTTGGCGATGGTTTTTCGCTACAGGCTGCGCCGGAAGCTTTCCATCGCGGACGCCCGGCACTCCTGCAGCCGGGTGAAATTCTCCTCGCTCGGGTCCGCCCGGTAGCGTCTCTGCGCCTCCGCGAGGCGGATTCCCTCGATCATCTCGGCGATTCCGGCCCGGGCAACGGCGCGTGCAGCCCCCGATTCTGCCAGCGTTTCCGCCATTTCGGCCGTAAATCCCTCTTCAGCAACCGTTCCCCCGTCAGGCGACGCCCCTTCCCCGGAAGCCCCGGCTGGCGAAGAGAGCGAAACCGCATGGATCCGGGCCTCCGGCGCGAACGCTGCTTCCAGCGCCGCCCCGCACCCGCTGTCCCTCAAGTGGCGTTTGGCTGTCTCGGTGTCAAGGTCCGGCTGCCCCGCATGCAGCATCAGCATTTCCTGCCGCAGCCGGTCCTGGTCCGGGTCGGAAAATTCAAGCGTACCAAGGGTTTCCGCGAATTCGTCGAGCAGCGGCCAGCGCGCGACCAGGGTTCCCAGCAGGGCCTGTTCGCGACGATGGTCGGCGGCGTTTTCCGGCAGGCGGTCGAGCAAATGAGACGACGCCGGGGCTTGCCGGTTAAATCGTCCGGATTTCCCGCCAAAGGGCTGGCGGTTCCCCGTCCCGATGTTCGAGCGGGCGCGCCGCGCCTGCCACTGGATCTCCCTCAGTCGCGACCGGAATGCCGCAAGATACTGATACTGCACCTTTTTTTCCGGGATCGCGAAGGCGCGCGCTTCCAGCCGCGATTCCAGCCCGGCAATGCGTTCCGGCGTATCGAGCGGGCGTCCTGCCGCTTCCATGTCCCATACCACGGCATCGAGCGCGCGCGACTCCGCCAGAATCTCCTCCATCGCCGCCACGCCTTTCGACGCGATCAGCGAATCCGGGTCCTCGCCCGCCGGCAATGTGACGAATCTGAGCGACTGGCCGGGTTTCAGCAGCGGCAACGCTCGCTCCGCCGCCCGGCTGGCGGCCCGCTGGCCCGCGGTATCGCCATCGAAACACAGCACCGGCTCGTCCGCCATGCGCCACAGCAGCTCGATCTGGCTTTCGGTCAGCGCGGTGCCGAGCGGCGCGACCGACGCGCGGACCCCGGCGCAAACCAGCGCGATCACATCCATATAGCCTTCCGCCACCACGACGCGGCCCTCTTCGCGCGCCGCCGGCCATGCCGTCGCCACGTTGTAGAGCACCTGGCCCTTGTGGAAGAGCGGCGTATCCGGCGAGTTGAGATATTTGGCCTGCTGGTCGGCCTTCAGCGCCCGCGCGCCGAAAGCGATGGGCCTGCCGCGCCGGTCGGTGATCGGGAACATTACCCGTCCGCGGAAACGGTCGTAGGTGGCGCCGCCATCCTCGGGCCTGATCAGCAGCCCGGCCTCGACCAGCATCGCCTCATCGATCGTCTCACCTAGCAAAGCGGTCTTCAGCGCGCCGCGCGAATCCGGCGCGTAACCCAGCCGGAACGTCGCAATCGTCTCCTCGTCCAGCCCGCGCCGCGCCAGGTACTCCCGCCCCTCGCTGGCCTTGAGCGAGCGTTCGAAAAACGCGCAAGCCGCCTCCATCACCTCGACCAGGGACGCCCGCGCCTTCTCCCGCGCGCGCTCCTCCGGCGTCGTCTCCGGCACCTCGACCCCCGCCTCCCCGGCCAGCCGCTCGACCGCTTCCGGGAAAGACAAATTCTCCGTCCGCATCAAAAACCCAAACTGGTCCCCATGGGCCCCGCACCCGAAGCAGTGGTAGAAGCCTTTGGATTCATTGACAAAAAAGCTGGGCGTCTTTTCGTTGTGGAAGGGGCAGAGGCCGGTGAACTCGTTGCCTTTCCGGATCAGCTTGACGCGGCGGCCGATCAGCGCGGCGAGGCCGACGCGGTTGCGGACTTCATCCAGAAAATAGGGCGGAAAGGCCATTGCGGTCCCTTGCGGAATCAGGGGAGAGGGTAACGCAGGTCAGGCTGGCGGGGAACGGCTTTCAGCCCGCGTTCAGCTTCTCTTTCAGGAGCGCGCTGGCGGCGCCGAAATCCATGCAGCCGGCGTGGCGTTCGCGGAGCGCGCCCATCGCCTTGCCCATGTCCTTGAGTCCGGAGGCGCCGGTGTCGGCGATCACGGCGGCGACGGCGGCGGCGATTTCCTCAGCGGACATCTGCTGCGGCAGGAAGGACTGGATGATCTCGATCTCGCGCTTTTCCTGCTCCACGAGGTCGTCGCGCCCGCCCTTCTCGTACATCTCGATCGAGTCGTTGCGCTGGCGCACCATGGTCTGCAGCACGGACAGGATCTCCTGATCGGAGATGCCGCCGTCGGATTCGTCGCCGCCCTTGCCGCGCGCCGCAATCTCGCGATCCTTGAGCGCGGCGAGGATGAGCCGCAGCGCCGAGGTCGCGACCTTGTCGCCGCTCTTCATCGACTCTTTCATGGCACGGGTGATGTCGTCTCGCAGCATGGAAGGTCTCCCCCTGGAATTAGACGGCTATGCGACGGTAATGCGACGGCGGCGGACTCTAGCGGAATCGTTTTTCGATTTCAAGCGGATGTGATTTTACAAGTCATTGATTTTATTGATTTTTACAATGAACACCCGACTTGACCCCGCGCCCGGAACCCCGTATCAAACCCGGTCAGGCTCACTTTTCGACAGGTTTCCATCATGCCAGCCGACATCCCCCCCAAACCATCCGCCGCCACGGCCGCGCTGGCGCTGGCCGACGGCACGGTGATGTGGGGCAAGGGCGTCGGCGCTGAGGGCACGACGCTGGGCGAGGTGTGCTTCAACACCTCGATGACCGGCTATCAGGAGATCATGACCGACCCGTCCTATGCCGGGCAGATCGTCACCTTCACCTTTCCGCATGTCGGCAATGTTGGCACCAATGAGGAAGATATCGAGACGGTAACACCGGCGGCGCGCGGGCTGATCCTCCGCCGCGATATTACCGAGCCCAGCAACTGGCGCTCCGACCGGCATCTGGATGCGTGGCTGAAGAGCCATAATCTGACCGGCATCGCCGGGCTGGACACCAGGCGTCTGACGCGGCGCATTCGCGACGGCGGCGCGCCCGCGGGCGCGATCGGTTACGCGGCGGACGGAAAGGTCGATGTCGACGCTCTGCTGGAGACCGCACAGGGCTTCCCCGGGCTGGAGGGGATGGACCTCGCCGCCGAGGTGAGTTGTCGCCAGCCTTACGACTGGGACGAGTCGCTGTGGACGCTCGGCGAAGGCTACGGAAAGCAGACGAGCCCCCGCTTCAACGTGGTGGCGATGGATTTCGGCGCCAAGCGCAACATTCTGCGGTGCCTGGCCGATGCGGGCTGCGCGGTGACGGTGGTGCCGGCGGATGCGAGCGCCGACGACATAATGGCGCGGAAGCCCGACGGGGTGTTCCTGTCGAACGGGCCGGGCGACCCGGCGGCGACCGGCGCATACGCCGTGCCGACCATAAGGAAACTGCTGCAGGCGGACGTACCGCTGTTCGGCATCTGCCTCGGCCACCAGATGCTGGCGCGGGCGCTGGGCGCTGCGACGGAAAAGATGCATCTCGGCCATCGCGGCGCCAACCACCCGGTCAAGGACCTGGCGACCGGCAAGGTGGAGATCACCAGCCAGAACCACGGCTTCGTCGTGACGCGCGAGAGCCTGCCCGGACAGAACGGGAAGGACGGCGAGTTCGGCGGCGTGTCGGAGACCCACCATTCGCTGTTCGACAGCTCGCTCGAGGGCATCAGGGCGGACGCGAAGCGCGCCTTTTCCGTGCAGTACCACCCCGAAGCCAGCCCCGGCCCGCGCGACAGCCACTATCTGTTCCGGCGGTTTACGGAGATGATGGCGGCGGGGTGAGAAGGCCGTCTCCGGCAGCTGCGCATCAGACCACCCCGACCTCGATCTCGAACAGTTATCGATGCTGACATGAATCACCTTTTCATGTGAAATGATGGTGCTCTATCACAAATGTTCTTGTATTGTTCTCATTGGCGAATTAGGCTCTAATGATAAGCCTCGACTCTAGCAATCGGATATCCGGCCAATGACCTATCGTGTAATTGACCTTTTCAGCGGTGCAGGCGGCATGTCTCTCGGGTTCGAAGACCCGAGGTTTTGTGGAGGGCACCAAATAGTGCTCGCCATTGACAACTACCCGGCAGCGATCGCGACTCACGCCGAGAATATTTGTGGAAGGGCTGTGTGCGCGAATATCGAGGAATGGCTGGAACAAAATGACGTGCCCATCGCGGATGTAGTGATTGGCGGTCCCCCATGCCAAGGTTTCAGCCTCCTAAATAAAAAACGCAACGGTGACCTGCATTTGAAATAGTGGTCCGGGTTGATTGAGAGGATCTGGCTTATTCTGAACCTTTGAAGGAGGAATTGAGGATGAGTCGGAAGAGATACACACCGGAACAGATTATCGGGATGCTGCGGGAATCGGAGGTGCTGCTTTCTCAGGGGAGGACGACAGGCGAGGTCTGCCGTCAGCTGGGGGTATCCGAGCAGAGCTATTACCGCTGGCGCCGGGAGTATGGCGGTCTCAAGGTGGACCAGGCGAAGCGCCTGAAGGAGCTCGAGAAGGAGAATGCGCGTCTCCGGAAGGCGGTGTCTGACCTGACGCTGGACAAGCTGATCCTGCAGGAAGCCTCAAAGGGAAACTTCTAAGCCCCTCGCGTCGCCGGATTGTTGTGGAGCGTGTTCGCGACGAGCTGGGATTATCGGAGCGTCGTGTCTGCCGGGTTCTGGGCCAGCATCGATCGACCCAGCGGAAGATGCCGCAGGGACGTGCCGATGAGGATGCGCTGACACGGGCGATCATTGGCCTCGCATCCGAGTATGGCCGCTACGGCTATCGTCGCATCTGGGCATTGCTTCGAGACCGCGGCTGGGATGTCGGTCTCAGCCGCGTGCAACGCATCTGGCGGCGAGAGGGGCTGAAGGTTCCACAGAAGCAGCCGAAGAGAGGGCGTTTATGGCTGAATGACGGCTCGTGCATCCGTCTCAGGCCATGCTGGCGCAACCATGTCTGGGCGTACGACTTCGTCATGGATCGGACACAGGATGGCAAGGCGTTCCGAATGCTCACGGTGATCGACGAGTTCACACGGGAATGCCTGGCGATCCATGTGGCGAGGTCGTTAAAGCACGACGACGTTCTTGCCTGCCTGACCGATCTGTTCACTCGGCATGGGCCGCCGGATCACATCCGGTCGGATAACGGTTCGGAGTTCACAGCGACCGCTGTCAGGGAATGGCTGCCGAAGGTTGGTGTGAAGACGCTCTACATCGAGCCGGGCTCGCCATGGGAGAACGGCTACAACGAGAGCTTCAACGGTAAGCTCCGGGACGAGTTGCTCAACGGGGAGATCTTCTACACGCTACGGGAAGCCAGGGTTCTGATCGAACAATGGCGCAGGCATTACAACACGGTTAGGCCACACAGCTCGCTGGGATACAAACCGCCGGCGCCGGAGACCTTCTTGCCAGACCACCAAACGCAAGATTACGCTATCAACCGGCCACGTCAGAAGACGTGGCCACAGGGCCAGACTCTCTCATAGAAACTGGACCACTTGGATCAAGCCGGTCATGAGCGCGGCGAACGCGAATCACAGTGCCTTGATCCCTCTCGAAATTTTCAAAAAGCTCCCGAGATATAAGGCTATTCATGTTCCCCAAAGAGATTAACGCCTGACACGCGCCACCAGACGTTTTCATCCTGGTGGATCGCGTCGATCCGTGTAAGCGACAGAGGTGCCAGCTGAAATGACAAACCAGTCCGTGCATCTCCTCCTAATGCGTGAGTGATTGCAGCACGAATAGATCCCGTATGCGTTACCGCAACGATGTCTCTACCAGTATGGAGAGAATTGAGTCGTTCGACGGTTTCGGTGACGCGTGTCACAACATCGGCAAAGCTCTCGCCATTTGGAACACGATTGTTGGCTGGATCCTGCCAAAATGTCTCTCTCACAGCACCGGGTATATCCTCCCAACAGAACCCTTCCCAGTCACCAAATGACTGTTCGCGCAAATTGTCATGCTCGTCTATCGCCCGCTCTGATGGCGTAAGTGCCGACAATCTATCGGCTGTTTCTCTCGCCCGGCGCAGCGATGTGGTTACCCAGACCGCGTTTTCAGGCAGAACCTTAGCCAGCGCTTCAACCTTAACTCCGTCAGATAAATCCACGTCCAGATCCAGTTGCCCGTATAGTTTACCCTCCGGGTTAACAACCGGCGCGTGCCGAATCCACCACCAACGCGTTTTCGTTGTCATGCCTATTCGGCGCCCAAGACTATGTTTTGTGTTTTTTTTATCATGGACAGTTTTCTCTGCTAGCCTTGGTTAGTCATCAAACGGAGTACTGCCGCTGCGCCAAACATGCGAATCTTTGAATCGCCTGCAAATGCGCTCGCCCTCCCAAGAACTCATAAAGCGTGAGTGACATCTTAGGCACTTGCGCTTCGCGACGCAATTCGGATGATCAGGTGAGGGTTTTTTTACGTTGGTGGCCACAACCTTCTCCTCTTAAGTGTGCCCCTTTTTAGAACGCGTGGTCATTTTAACGGCTAGGCTGAAAAGGAGGGCCACCTGAGAGCAGGGAGGAAATCTGGGTGGCCCTCTGGTCACTCTTCGCACCTAAGTGACGATCAATAGTGTCCTAAAAAAACTACTGCGGACGAACTACCGATGACCTGATCCCTGAATTTCGGACCGTTTTGAGTGAGAATTTTCTCGTTTAGCTTTGGCTGGCATTAACGAGGGAAGACGCTGAAGAAGTCGCGATTTTCGGAGCAGCAGATAGGGTTCATCCTGAAGCAGGCGGATGACGGGACGAGTGTCGAGGAGGTCTGCCGCAAGGCGGGGATATCGCAGCAGACATATTACAGGTGGCGCAAGAAGTACGCGAGGCTGGTGCCGTCGGAGGTCAGGCGGCTGAAGCAGCTCGAGGAAGAAAATGCGCGTCTGAAGCGGATGGTGGCAGACCTGTCACTGGACAAGGACATGCTGCAGGATGTTATCCGCCGAAAGCTCTGAGGCCTGCGAAGGGACGGGAGCTGGTCGATGATCTTCGTGGTGTCTGGCAGGTGAGTATTCGTCGCGCCTGCAGCGTGCTGATGTTCAGTCGTTCGACCTATCACTATAAATCCCGTCGTCCATCGCAGGCCGGTCTGAGGAAGCGCATTCGCGAGATCGCCGAGACCCGTGTTCGATACGGTTACCGGCGCATTCATGTGTTGCTGGAACGGGAGGGCTGGCAGGTCAACCACAAGCGCGTCTATCGGCTGTATGTCGAGGAAGGCCTGCAGATCCGCAACAAACGTTCGAAGCGGAAGGTTGCGGCGAAGCTGCGCGAAGACCGCAAGGCGCCGAATCAGGTCTGGGCCATGGACTTCCTCTCGGACCAGCTGTTCGACGGCTCAAAGATCCGCATCCTGGCGATTGTCGATGCCTTCTCGAAATTGTCGCCGGCGATTGATGTTCGGCAGCGTTATCGAGGCTCGGACTTCGTGGATACCTTGAACCGAGTGACGGCTATCCACGGAATGCCGAAGAGCATTCGTGTCGATAACGGTCCGGAGTTCATCTCGAAGGATCTCGACCTCTGGGCCTGGAGCAATGGTGTGATGCTGGACTTCTCCCGGCCCGGCAAACCGACCGACAACGCCTTCGTTGAATCGTTTAACGGCAAGGTTCGGGCCGAATGCATCGACCAGAACTGGTTCCTGTCGCTGGACGATGCGCGTTCTAAATGCGAGGCTTATCTGAGAGAATATAACGAGGAACGACCGCACAGCGCCATCGGGAACAAGACCCCGGTGCAGTTCATAAAGTCCATCGGGTAACCCAGCCGCCCGATGGTCTGACGAACGGGAAGTTCGGCCTCAGGCCGGTCCAACGTTCGGGGCAAGGTCATGGAGGAAAAGCGAATGATGCACTAACATTCAAACTGGACCAGTCACTGGGGGGACGGTCAGGATTGCGCAAAATGTCGATCCATGTTAGCGTTAGTTGTGTGGGAGCATCCATCAAAGGTCCCAAACGTTGGAAAATGCGGGCTAAGCGGAAACTCATCTCATAGGGTCACAATCGTGCTGTATCAGTTGGTTTATTCATCCAAAGCTGCAAACAAAATGATGCTGTCCCATTTGATTGGGATCCTGCGTCAAGCACGGATGAAAAATAAATTATCAAGCGTAACGGGCCTGTTAGTTTTTGTGGATGGAATGTTTCTACAGGTCCTGGAGGGCGAAGAAGATACAGTAAAAGATCTGATGAAAAAGATTTCTGAAGATACTCGGCACCAAGATATCAAGGTGATACGTGGGTCGACCGTTGAAAATCGTACGTTCACAAACTGGGAAATGGCTTATACGAGCCCAAGTGCAAAAAAATTGGCAATGTGGTCAGGACTGGAAGACACAAGGACCGTCGAAGAAATTCTATCTAATCTCCAAAAAGATCCAGATATAGTTCCAGAACTCATGCTCCATTTATTGGAAGACATACCGGATAGCGAGCAACACGTGTAACAGCCGTTATACTGCAACAAACCCAATCAGATATTCTTCAAATTGGTCCGTTTTGCCTAGCCTACTTCCGTGTGATCCAATTGATGACTGCAAGCGTAACATAATTATCCTCTTCCAATTTTTGGTGGCGGTCGTCGCCATCTCGGCCAAACAGTCGTTCATAAGATAAACCACGTAGGAGCGAAGGCTCTTTCATCTCTTTATAACGCTCTTCTTGGCTGCCCG
>Ga0255776_10005614_pt1 | contig 12992 bp, 9 predicted proteins | sample 071ome_19_FD_179974 | JGI IMG/M metagenome (GOLD analysis project Ga0255776, IMG submission 179974) | Coastal salt marsh microbial communities from the Groves Creek Marsh, Skidaway Island, Georgia - 071413AT metaG (version 2) | ecosystem: Environmental > Aquatic > Marine > Intertidal zone > Salt...
TAACCTCAATGGCATGATGGGGAATGCGGCTAACGACACGGGTAACGCCATTGTGGCCAAAATCATGTTTGATGTGCCGGATTATCATGCCAGCCCGCTAGATGCCGCCAAAACCGCGCGCGACGCCGGCGTGGGGCACCTTCTTTACTACCATGTGGTGCCGCCGATCATCGTGCCGGGACAGGAAGCGCTGTGGCTCAACGGTGCCGAGGAGATTTTTTCTGATTACACCGTCGGCTACGACGGCGTCTCGTTCAGCTTGCCTACCGGCTCCACCGAGATCATCAAAACACGCAACGGGCTCTAGCGTCAGCGCCGCACGTCGCTCCGGGGCCGAGTTATCGACGGCGCCTTAAAACCTCGTTGATGATCGGGCTCACGCGACTGATGTGCCCGCCATTAATTGGGGACCGATACCCACTCATCTCCGGGCTCAAAAGGCAGTGACAAATCCTTGTCGATCATTACCGGTACTTCAATCTCGGCCCGATACAGCGGTGCTCTCGCAGTAGCCGCGTGCGCGTCGAGCAGTGCCATCAGCTCAGCCACCTTGTCGGGACGCGCTGCCGCCAGATTATGCTGCTCGGTCGGATCCTCAGCCAGGTTAAACAACCACTGCGTCTCGGGTCGCTCTGCTACCTGCAGCTTCCAGTCACGATGACGCACGATCCGGTTATGGTCTGCTGACCAGAACAATGTCTCCCGACGCCAGTTGCGCGCCGCCTCCGAACCGTCCGTCATCAACGGCAACAAGTTTTCGCCATCGATTTCCCGCCCCTCTGGCAGCGGCGCATTGATGGCCGCTAATACCGTCGGCATCAGGTCAATATGTGCCACGGGGGTATCGATCTGGATACCCGCCGCGATCTGGCTCGGCCATTTAATAAACAAGGGCACGCGAATGCCGCCCTCAAAGTGGGTAATCTTCCAACCCCGAAAGGGCGCGTTGATATCGGCAAGGCCCACGTAGCCCGCGCCGCCATTGTCGCTCGTGAATATCACGATGGTGTTATCCGCGAGCCCCTGCTCTTCCAGTGCTGCCACGACGCGACCGACGCTGCGATCCAACGCTCGGGTCATAGCCGCATACACCCGCAGTCGATGGGGTTCGATATCGCCCACAGCCTCGTAGTCGGCCCTCGTCGCCTGCAGTGGCGTATGAATTCCCCAGTGGGCCAGATATAAAAAGAAGGAGCGGTGGCGATTGGCCTTGATGACCTTGATGGACTCGTCAGTCCAGTAGTCCGTCAGATAACCGCCGGGTTCAAAACGGTCTTCATTGCCGCTGTTATAACTATTGGCATACGTTAGCGCGGACCATAAAAATTGGTCGATCGGGTCAAAGGCGACTCGGGCATTAACAACATCGGGATGGTCCTCGGGCAGATAGAGACCACTCGCCATCAACAGGCTTTCATCAAACCCTTGCTCGTGGGCGGCCATACCGAGCTTGCGACCCAGATGCCATTTGCCAATGTGAACCGTGTGATATCCCCGCGACTGCAATGCCTCTGCGAGCGTGATCTCCTCAGCGGGTAGCCCCTGCAACTCGTAAGGCGGCTTATTTGCGGCGGCCTCGGCGTCATAGAGGGCGTCGGGCAAGGTGCTCTCCATGTCGCTCGAAATTGCGGTAACGGCCCTACCCATGCCAGGCGGCATTGGCGTAAAGGCAAACCCGGTGCGGCTCTGGTAACGCCCGGTCATCAGCATCGCGCGAGAAGGTGCGCAGGTGGATGAACCCGAGTAAGACTGATTGAAGACCACGCCCTGTGACGCCAGCGCGTCAATATGAGGGGTTTGCAATCGGCCACCCGCCACACCACCGCCGAAGGTCGAAATATCGTTGTAGCCCAAATCATCAGCGACTATCAGCACAATATTGGGGGGGCGGTCAGCGGGACTTGCGATTTCAGCGTGAGGACCCTTCTGCCAGGCAATATCCCTCGGGGGCGCAACACGAGCAGCATCAAGGGCGCCGCGCACCTTGATGGCGGTCAAGATTGCCGCGCTTGGATAACAATAAATCCAACCCCCCACTAACAGCAGTAACGCCGCTACAGTCGTGACAACACGTCGCATATCACCCCTTGTTCACGGCCAACCAGCGCAGTGGTCGTTGTTGGCGCGCGGCAACATTATCTATTGGCAGTATAACTGCCAATAGATAGTCAGTTCAATCAGCCGTAATCCCGGTCAGGCATTGTCCTGTTGTAATGCATCACGCAGGGTGTGGGCGACGAGCCATAAACGGTCCTGGCCCCAGGTCGCCAACAGCGCCTCGCCAGCGGGATTCAGCAAGCGAAAGCTGGGTACGCCCCACAATCCCGCCGCGTACATGGTCTGCCGATTCTCTTCGAGAAGCGCCTCCCAAGCGGTGTCGTGTCGATGCGCCTGCGCCGCGCTCCAGTCGAGCCCGGCGGCCTCGACCACCCTGCGCAGTCCACGATCATTATTGGTGTTAACACCCAAGGCAAAGGCATGACGCAGGAAGCTTGAGCAGAGTTCGACCCCTTTGCCTTGCGACGCGGCCCACGGATACAGCGCATAGCACCGCCGCGCGGGATCTCCGATAGGGTCATAAAAATTGCCGTAAGGCACGCCCGCGACCCGCGCCTCTCGAGCCGCATCCATAAAGATATACATGCCCTTTTCGCGTGTGGCGGGAACGCCGCGCATCACCATGGGTAACACGGGGCGCAGCTTCAACTCCACGCCCGCGTGTTGGGCAAATGCCACGGCGCGATCAAATATCACCGCTGTGTACGGGCTTCGCAGCGAAGCGTATAGCTCCAGCGTATAGCGGCCTTGGTCGGTATGGCCCGCCAGATCCATGTCCGGGCGCGGCGCAATCAGCGACTCACCCGGGGTTCGGTCGGCACCCAGTGCGGCAAGCCGCATCTCCAAGTGATAGAGCCGATCAACGCCCCAATACCACTCTCCCCCGTAATAGAACATGGCGCCCGAGTAGTGCCTGAGTGCTTTACGCTTGGCAGTGCCCGCACTCACTGCCGCTGCTGCCGCGTCGGCTGAGGCACTGCCATGGGCGACCGCAAGACGATCCAATGTCGCATCGTCTCCCTGCCATAGCGCCGCGCTCACCGCGGCTACCACACGCGGAAAGTCTTCCCTCGACTGTGCAGCCAGAATCTGCGTCGCAACCACAACATGCTCGGGCGCGGGGGGGTCGGGATGCTCGGGAAAGCGAAGCCCGTACCCCGGAGCAATCAAGTGTGCTTCGTATCGAGCCAAGCTGGCGAGCATTTCCGGCTCGGGGGCATTTCTACCCTCCTGCCCGCGCACCAAATGGCAGTGCAGCTCAATGTCGTATCGCTGGGCAAATCGCTCAAGCACCTGAGCGGTGAGGTCACTACAGGCCTCGTCTACCTGATGAAAATAATCAACGCGATGGGGGGCACCCGCCTTAATGCGGGCCTGCTCGGCCTTGGCGTGCCGCGCCTCGGTAGACGCCGTTCGCGAAATGCGACTCACAACACGGGAAGTCAGCCAGCGCATCAGGGGGCTGGGGTCCATGGTGGCCGCCCCACCCTGATCTTTGAATTGCTCAGACACCGCGTGTGTCCCCCGTTTACTTTGCTGCGATAGATTCCATGATCAAGCCGGCAACGATGTCGCAACTGACTGCGGCAGTGAGGCCCTGATGCTCTCGGAGACGATGCCACATCTCAAATGACGCGGCAGCGTGAACAGCCTCGCGCCGCCCTGGGGGCAGCCCCGTCACCTCCGGTAACCACAGCTCGAGCTCTTTCCGCAGGCGCTTTTGATGCCAGGCATAATTTTCGCGCAGCTTGGGGAACCGCCACATGAGCGCATGGGTGTTGAGAATGATCTGGCTCAGGGCGTCAAAGGCGTTGCCGTACAAGGCGACGGCCTGCGACACACGCTCGGCGAGCGTTCCCGAACGCGCGTCGGTCTTGAACAACTCCTCATAGGACTCTCGCAACATCTCATCGGCCGCGAGCCACAGCGAGTCCATATCGGGAAAATGCCTAAAGAAGGAGCGAATACCGACCCCGGCACGATCAGCAACCAATTGCGCGGTCGGCACCAGAATGCCCTCGTCCATGAGCGCCAGCGCCGCCTCGATAATGGCAACTTGACTCCGCTCGCTGCGTTGTCGTCGACCGTCTGAGGATTGCACAATCTTCAATGCCAAAGGATCGCTCCCCCCTACCACTTCGCCACTAATGGCAGTGAGTATGCCATGACATAAGCGGGCACCCAACCAAGCGCCTCTCTGGTCGATGTCAGGTGCCGCGCGGCAATCGCCCGCGAATGATCGCGAGGTTGCTCTGGTGCTGATCGCGGTCAAGGCGATAAAAAGTCAGGGCCCCCAACATGACGCTCCACAGCAGCCACTGCGCCGAGATTAAGAGCGCACCCAGCAGCGTGAGCGATTGTGTCGGTACCACCTCGGGCGTCGCAGCCTCAGGAAACGCGACAAATGACAGCATCAAGCCTGCGATAAATGCGCCAATACCCTGGTTTGTTTTGCGAATAAACGTCAGCGCGGAGTAAAAGACCCCTTCGTTGCGACGGCCAGTTTTTACCTCTGATTGCTCAACGAGGTCAGCCAGCATCGAAAATAGAACGGCCTGCATGGCAATGAGGAATCCGAGGTCGATCGTGTTGATCACAGCCAGTAGCGGGAAGAGCCCGGGATCTCCGTTTTCAGGCATCCACCCCAGTAGCCGAAAAAAAACGGGCATTGGTTGCACAATAAACGCGAAAAGGCCAAGCCGAATAGCGGCCGATTTTTTTCCCCAGCGCTTCGAAGCCCATGGCGCGATGAAAAATCCGAGCAGTGCCGATACCACCACCAGCGCGAGCCAATAAAAAATCTCGGCAGATGAAAAACCCCAAAAATAGGTCAGCATCAAAAAGGTCAGCGCCGCGGTCAGACCCGTGGCTACCGAGCTGGCAATGGAAGAGATGAAAAGCGCTAAAAAACTTCTGTCCTTTAGGGTCTCTAAGACTTCCTTAAAGACCATCCCGATGCCTCGATTGGAGCGTGCCCGCGGCTCAGCCAGAGTAGCGATGCGATGATGCGTACCCCACGCGGATACCCAGATCGCCAGCAGCATCACGGCCCCTCCAATCAACCCTCCTATTTGGTAACCCTCTCGGTTGAGAGACCCCACGGAATACTCCTCGGTGGGCACCAGTAAAAAGGCATACATAAAAATAGCCATGCCAGCACCACCCACCCAGCCGAACAGGGATCGCCAGGCCTGAATTGTCGTTCGCTCATCGTAGTCCGGCGTAAGCTCGGGCATGAGTGCGGAGCTTGGCGTTTCGTAGAAGGTGATCAGGGTCCGCACGAGCACCGCCATCGCCACCAAGTACACAAACAGCGCACCGTCATTCCAATCAGGCGGTTGCCAGAGCAGCGTGTAACAGAGTGCGACGGGAAGGCCGGCGGCATACATAAAGGGATGCCTGCGACCCCACCGCGAACGCGTGTTGTCAGACCAGTATCCGACAATCGGGTCGCTGAGCGAATCGAGCACGAGAGCGATCAGCAGTGCCGTGCCGGCCAACGCCGGCTCCAAACCGACCACTGTCGTGTAAAACAGCAACAGAAAATAGGCAAAGCCGTTGTCTTTAATGCCATACGCCACGGCGCCGAAGCCATAAGCGAGGCGGACTCCCCTGCCCAGAGGCATAGGGCTTTGCGTTGCCGTTGTATTAATAGTCTGCCTCCGGCATACAACGCCTGTTACGGATTAATCGATACGCCTCGCAAGAGTTTACTGGCTTTATATTTTCTAAGTAGAAACCCGGCATCAGCGACCCAAATGAACCGCATTAGGACGCGAGATAACAACGCGCGCACAAAGCCTCGTAGCGCGCACTATCTCCGTCGATCATCACCTGCTCCCCCTCCCGAATAATGCCCTCGTCATTGATACGCGCATTGAAGATGGCTTTATTGCCACAGCGACAAATCGTTTTCATTTCTTGCAGCGAGTGCGCGACCTCCATCAAGCGCTGACTCCCCGGGAATGCGTGCGTGAGAAAGTCAGTACGGATACCGAAAGCGACGACTGGAATCTCATCAAGCACTGCCACCTCAAGCGCCTGATCCACCTGCTCGGGCGTCAGAAATTGCGCCTCATCAATCAGCACACACGCGACCTCACCACAGAGATCCGCCCGCCGGGTGCGCAGATCGTGCAACGCCTGCCGCAGATTTTGATCGGGTGACAACAACAGGTCTGCCGCACGGGCCACGCCTAGGCGAGACACAATTTGGTCGTTGCCCTTCGTGTCGACTGAGGACTTGATCAGCACGACGCGCTGATCGCGCTCCTCGTAGTTGTGCGCTACCTGCAACATCGCGGTGCTCTTGCCGCTATTCATCGCGCCATAACGGAAGAACAGTTTACTCATCAGACATCAGCTCTCCTTTTACCCTGCATTACAACCCTACCATTGATCCATCGGGCCCACGCAACACTGCAATCCGCGCACTGCCCGCGCGGCCAAGAAAGGGCGGATGTCAGGTTTGGAGTTCAGATAAGTCGCGAAACAACGCCAGTGACTCCGGATTAGCAAGCGCATCGGCGTGTCCCACGGTCCCGCCGTGTATCACTTTTCGCACCGCAAGCTCGGCAATCTTGCCGCTGATTGTCCGGGGGATATCAGCGACCTGAATGACTTTCGCTGGCACATGCCTAGGGGTGGTTTGGGCACGAATTTCAGAGCGTATCTGTTCGCTAAGGCGCTCATCCAGAACAAGGCCCGCCCGCAGGACAACGAACAAAACCACGCGGACATCATCCTGCCAGTCCTGCCCCACCACCACACAGTCGAGCACATCGACAACACGCTCAACTTGGCGATAAATCTCGGCCGTGCCAATGCGGACACCACCGGGATTGAGCACCGCGTCGGATCGACCATGAATAATGTAGCCGCCCTGCTCGGTGACCTCACCATAGTCGCCATGCGCCCATATACCCGCCCAGCGATCAAAATAGGCGTTGTGAAACTTCAGCCCATCGGGGTCATCCCAAAAACCCACGGGGCAAGAAGGAAACGCGCGGTTACACACCAGCTCGCCCTTCTCTTTTAACAGAGGCTTACCGTTCTCATCCCAGATTGCCGTCGCCATGCCCAAGCCCGGCGCCTGAATCTGGCCCGCGTAAACGGGCAGCGTAGGGACACCGCCGACAAAGCACGACACGATATCGGTCCCGCCAGAAATGCTCGCGAGATGAAGATCTCTTTTGAAGGCCTCATATACCCAGGCAAACCCCTCATGAGGCAAAGGTGAACCCGTAGATAGCATTGTCCTCAGCGTGGTGAGCTGGTGACTTTCAGCGGGAGCGATTCCAGATTTTTGTAAGGCGCCGAGGTATTTAGCGCCGACACCAAATACGGAAATCTGCTCCTCGTCGATCGCGTCAACCAACCGCCGGCCGTCTCGGGCGAACGGAGAGCCATCAAAAAGCACCAAGGTGGCGCCGCGCGCCAAGCCGCTGACCAACCAGTTCCACATCATCCAGCCGCAGGTGGTGAAATAGAAAAAGCGATCCCGGGAACTGATGTCGGCATGGAGCATATGCTCCTTGGCATGCTGCAACAGTGTGCCGCCCACACCGTGCACGATACATTTCGGCACACCCGTAGTGCCGGAGGAATAAAGAATAAACAGTGGGTCGTTGAATCTGCGTGGCTCAAAATGGATTGGTGCGACGGGCCGATCAAGACAAACCTGCCACAACACCGCATTGCGAATGCCAGTCATCGCCGAGGTGTTGGACAGGTGCGGCACGACCACAACGTGTTCTATTGCGGGAATCACCGCGCTAATTTCCGCCGCCCTACCCAGTGAGTCACAGACTTTGCCGTTGTATTGGTAACCATCAGCCGTGAATAAAAGCCGCGGAGCAATCTGACCAAAACGATCAACCGCGCCCTGAATACCAAAATCGGGCGAGCAGGAGGACCAGACGCCACCCAAGCTGGTTGTCGCGAGCATAGCGACGACCGCCTCTATCGTGTTGGGCATAAAGCCCGCGACACGATCGCCCGCGCTGATGCCCTGCTCGCGCATCCAGCTCGCCAGCTGGGCAACCTGGTCGCGCAACTCGATAAACGTCACACTGCGTCGCGCGGCACCCTCGTCAATTTGCACCAACGCCTCGCGCTCATCCGTAAAGCGCAGCAAGTTCTCGGCATAGTTCAGCGTGGCTTCAGGGAACCATTGGCATCCGGGCAATCGGGTCGGATCGTCACAAACCACCGCGCCCGGCTCCCCCTGAATGGCCGTGAAATCCCACACCGCCCGCCAGAACAGTTGCGGCTCTGCTACCGACCACTGGTGCAGGCGAAAATAATCTCCATCCGCATCGAAGCCGGTGGTTTCCAGCAGGTACGACATAAACGCTGACAACTGGGTGCCGGCAATACGCTCGGCTGACGGTTCCCAGAGTGGCTCAGTGAGCTCGATGGCCATGGCTTGCAGTGACTCTTTTTCCGTGGGCAGTACTCGCGGCTCAGTATGCCTTGGCCAGAGCCCGGTAAACCAGCTTTACGCGCGAGTCACTGGGGCACTGTGGCGGTGACAACACCGCGGTGGGGGGTGGTCCCCAGCATTGGCTCAGGCATACTACCCCTCTATTACTCACAGGAGTTGACGCTATGAAGAGTCGTGCTGCCGTCGCATTTGAAGCTGGCAAACCGCTTGAGATTGCCGAAGTAGACGTAGGGGGGCCTGCTGCCGGCGAAGTCATGGTTGAAATCAAGGCGACGGGCGTCTGCCATACCGACGCTTTCACACTCTCAGGCGATGATCCCGAGGGGGCGTTCCCCGCCATCTTGGGGCACGAGGGCGCGGGTGTTGTTGTCGAGGTGGGTGAGGGCGTGAAGGATCTCAAGGTCGGCGACCATGTGATCCCTCTTTACACGCCGGAGTGCCGCACCTGCGATTTCTGCCTGCACCCTAAAACAAATCTGTGCCAAGCCATTCGAGAAACTCAGGGGCAGGGTTTAATGCCCGACCGCACTAGCAGATTTTCCTTAGATGGCGAACCCATCCTGCACTACATGGGCTGCTCAACGTTCTCGAATTACACGGTGCTACCTGAGATTGCGGTAGCCAAAGTCAGAGAAGACGCCCCCTTCGACAAGATCTGCTACATCGGCTGCGGCGTGACCACCGGGATCGGTGCGGTCGCCTTCACGATGAAAGTTGAGCCCGGTGCGACCGTCGCCGTATTTGGCCTCGGTGGTATCGGCCTCAATGTCATTCAAGGAGCCAAGCTAGTTGGTGCGCGTCGCATTATTGGCGTCGACCTCAATGCTGATAAAAAGGCGCTGGCTACGCAGTTTGGCATGACCGATTTTGTAAACCCCAGTGAAGTCGACAATGTCGTGGATCACTTGATTCAGATGACGGGCGGTGGCGTTGACTACAGCTTTGAATGTATCGGCAATGTGAATGTGATGCGCCAGGCGCTGGAGTGCTGCCATAAGGGGTGGGGCCAAAGCTGCATCATCGGCGTGGCGGGTGCGGGACAGGAGATTGCCACACGACCATTTCAGCTGGTCACCGGTCGCTCATGGCGCGGCACCGCTTTCGGTGGCGCGCGCGGGCGGACGGATGTCCCCAAGATCGTCGACTGGTACATGGAAGGCAAAATCCATATCGACGAAATGATTACCCATACCATGCCACTCACCGAAATCAATACGGCCTTTGACCTGATGCATGAAGGCAAGAGCATCCGCTCGGTGGTGACCTTCTAATGGCATCAAACTGCTTAAGCACTGTTCGCTGCTTTGGCGGCGAACAGCATCGCTTTCAACACCGATCCGAGTCGCTAAATTGCGACATGATTTATGCGGTCTACTTACCTCCGCAGGCAGCAGAAGGGCCGGTCCCGGTGGTGTACTACCTCTCAGGGCTGACCTGCACTGATGAAAATTTCGTCACCAAGGCGGGCGCCCAGCGCTATGCCGCCGAACATGGTGTCGCCGTCGTGGCCCCGGACACCAGTCCGCGCGGGGATGGTGTCGCGGACGACCCTGATGGCAGCTACGACATGGGCCTGGGTGCCGGCTTTTATCTGAACGCCACAGAACCGCCCTGGGCTGCCCACTATCAGATGTACGACTATGTGCTAGAAGAGCTACCTCGTGTGGTAGCGGCGGCGTCTCCGGAACTCGATACTGCACGGGCGGCCATCACCGGCCACTCGATGGGCGGGCACGGCGCATTGACCATCGGCCTCAAAAATCCCGAGCGGTTCAGTTCGATCTCCGCTTTCTCACCGATCGTCGCGCCGACCCAGTGCCCCTGGGGCAACAAGGCTTTCAGTCATTATCTGGGCACCGATGAGTCTCGTTGGGCAGACTATGACAGCTGCGCCTTGTTAACTGCCGCCACCGAGCAAAAACCCATTTTGATCGATCAAGGTACGGCGGATAATTTTCTTGATGAGCAGCTCAAAACCCATCTGATTGTCGAAGCGGCCGATCGGGCTGGCTACCCCATCGAGGTGCGCATGCAGGAAGGCTACGATCACAGCTACTATTTTATTGCGTCCTTCATCGGGGACCATCTGAGGTTTCATGCCGAGCATCTGCAGGCATTGTGATGGCGACATCGCGTCGGCACCGACAGTAAAGCGCGACGTAACGTGACGTTGCTTTTTTGAGGTACCGCGCGCCGGTACTGTTCGGGGTGACACCGGCGGATCAGTGGTTACAGTGGCGAGAGGACAATCCATGTCATCCGTTTTAGAACACATCTCTGGCGGCGGAATGGCTATTCCCGAGGTAGCAACAAGCTACTTGAACGGGAATTCGCAGCGGATAGACCCCGCTGCGGATCAGATAGCCGTTCACTTCCCGGGTACCGCCGAAGCGGTGTGCCAGCTCCAACAAGATGATCCAAACAGCGTTGAGCATGCCATCACAACGGCCCGCGCCGCCTTTAACTCGGGGCACTGGTCTCTCATGGCGGTACCGGAAAAACAGGCGATTTTTCGGCGAGCGGCGGGGCTGATTCGCGAACGGGCAGCTGAGCTTGCGCTGCTCGAGTGTGTCTGTGCTGGTCTGCCTTACGCGCACCTCATGTCCAGGCAAATTCCCCGTGCCGCCGATAATTTTGAGTGCTTTGCAGATTACATCGGCGTCATTGCCGGGGAGTCTTTTGACCAATTGCCGGGCTACCAAACTACCGTGACACGCCATCCAGCCGGTGTGGCTGCGCTGTTTGTGCCGCGGAATGCGCCGCTGGCGTTAGCGAGTATGCATATCGCTTCAAGCGTCGCGTTTGGTAATACCTGTGTCCTGAAACCCTCGGAGCTGACCCCACTGTCCATTTTGCGCCTCGCCTCGCTACTCGAGGAGGCAGGACTACCCCCGGGCACGGTCAATGTGGTGAACGGCCGCGGTGAGGTGACCGGTGCAGCGCTGGCAGCCTCGGCGAACATTGACCGCATTGCTTTCACAGGCCGGGGATCAACGGCACAAACGGTGATGGCGGCCGCGGCGAAGAACCTGACAGGGGTCAATCTCCAGCTGGGCAGTAAATCCGCCAATATCATTTTTGACGATGCCGACCTGGATCGCGCTGTCGACGGCGCGCTGGTTAACGCATTCAGTAACAGCGGGCAGATCTGCGTGGCGGGGTCGCGGATCCTCGTGCAACGCAGCGTGGCGGAACGCTTTATTCGGCAATTTATCGAACGCACAAATGCATTGAAGGTGGGCGATCCGTTTGGTGCCGATACCGAGATCGGCCCGGTGTCGGATCGAGCGCATTGTGAACGTATTCTCGCAGCAATCACACGCGCACAGGCTGAGGGTGCAGCCCTGTTATGCGGTGGCGAAGGGATGGACATTGCCGGGGGCTATTTCATCGCGCCCACCGTGTTACAGGTTGAGAGCAATGCATTGGCACTGTGTCAGGAGGAAATATTCGGCCCCGTGGCGAGCATACAGATATTTGATGAAGACGACGAAGCGATTGCCATTGCCAATGACAGCCGCTTTGGCCTGGTAGGCTACGGCTGGACCGGGAGCATTGGACGGGCGCAACTGTTACAACGGCGTCTGGACGCCGGCTCGCTATGGATTAACACCACGGTCGCGCGTGACCTGAGAGCCCCATTTGGCGGCTTTAAGCAATCGGGCATCGGCCGCGACGGCCCGCGCCATGCGGCGCAATTCTTCACGGAAGAAAAGTCCACGATCGTCGCCATCGGCGATACGCCGATCCGCAAAATGGGATTACTCGAGCACTAACCACGGTCCGGCAAGGGCCAGCGCTCACCCTTGGCGGATCCGAGGGGGCGGTCTACACTGCTTGTCTACACGATAAAAATAAGGGCTGCCTGATGAACGCACCCATCCATCAAACCGCGCTGAATCAATCGATTGCCGAGATACCCATTGAGAATATTGATGTCAGCGATGCCTCGCTCTATCAGCAAGATATCTGGCGCCCATACTTTGCGCGGCTGCGGGCAGAAGACCCGGTGCATTGGAGCGAAAACGACGTATTCGGGGGCTTCTGGTCTGTAACGCGCTTTGAAGATATCACCGCCGTTGATGGTAACCACGACGCATTCTCTTCGGTGCCCGCCATCACGATTGGCGGGTACGGCGACGACTTTCCGGTAACCCAATTCATCGCGATGGACCCCCCGATTCATGATGTGCAGCGCGCGGCGGTACAGGGCGTCGTCGCACCGAGAAACCTCGCTCAGTTGGAGGGACTCATTCGGCAACGGGTTGGCGATATTCTCGATGGTCTACCCGTGGGAGAAACTTTTAACTGGGTGGACGAAGTCTCCATCAACCTGACCACTCAGATGCTGGCAACGATTTTTGACTTTCCGTTTGAGGAGCGTCAGAAACTCCCCTACTGGTCCGATATGGCAACGTCATTACCCGAGATGGCGGGCGCCGATGGAGACGTCGATGAGCGCACGGCGGCCTTGCAGGAGTGCCTCACT
>Ga0255776_10005615_pt1 | contig 12992 bp, 16 predicted proteins | sample 071ome_19_FD_179974 | JGI IMG/M metagenome (GOLD analysis project Ga0255776, IMG submission 179974) | Coastal salt marsh microbial communities from the Groves Creek Marsh, Skidaway Island, Georgia - 071413AT metaG (version 2) | ecosystem: Environmental > Aquatic > Marine > Intertidal zone >...
GTCTTGAGCAGGTCGTCGGAGGCGGCGTCGCCGCGGCTATTATGCAGGGTGCTCGACGAGGTCTTTTCTCCAACGAGGCAGGCCTAGGTACGGTACCTAATGTCGCCGCGACGGCCGATGTGACACATCCGATTCAGCAGGGGCTGGTGCAAAGCTTGAGCGTCTTTATCGATACCATCATTCTCTGTACCTGTACTGCACTGATCATTTTGCTCTCTTCGGCTTACCAGCCAGACGCCGTAAATCCGCAAGGTGTTGTTCTGACACAACTCGCGGTAGCTGAGCAGCTGGGGGGTTGGGGTGAGTCGCTCGTCAGCATTTTCCTTGTGCTCTTTGCTACGACGACCATCGCCTACAACTGTTATCTCGGTGAAAACAGCATTGCCTATTTTGCCAATCGGCCTTCATGGGCGATTCCGGCGTTCCGCATTTCAGTACTGATGATGATTGCCTGGGCCTCGGTTCAGGACTTGGGTACGGTCTTCAGCTTCTCAGATCTAACGATGGCACTTTTGGCGATCACCCACCTGTTGGCCCTTTGGTACCTCGCGCCAATTGGTATGAAGTTGCTGAAAGATTTCGAGGCGCAGCTTAAAGGGGGTTCCGTCCCTGTGTTTAAGCGCGAGACGTTGCCTGAGGAGAAGCTTGACGAGGGAATCTGGTCCTAATCGCTTTAAAGGTTGGGCTGTTGGATACATCCCGTCCGTGCGACAGCATCATCGCTTGAGAGGCAAACCTGATATGAGCATCGATAACCAGCCAAAGCACATCGTTATTACAGGGCCAACGGCCGGTATTGGACGGGCCAGTGCGCTGAGTTTGGCGCGGGACGGTGCTGACCTCACCTTTCTCTGCAGAAATCTCGAAAAGGGTGAAGTGCTAGCCAGTGAGATCGTTGCAGCGGGCGGGATAAAACCGACCGTCATCGAGATGGAGATGGCGAGCCTCGACAGCGTTCGTGCCGCGGCAGAGTCAGTGCGGCAGTTGGCGAAGCCCATCGATGTGCTTTTGAATAATGCAGGGGTGATCAACTCTCACCGACGAGTCACCGTCGATGGGTTCGAAGAGACACTGGCAGTCAATCACTTCGCGCCATTCTTACTCACAGGCTTGCTATTGCCCGCTGTGCTTGAGGCCGCCCCAGGGGCTCGTATTGTCAATGTAGCTTCGGGTGCGCATCACTTTGTCAGAGGCATGCAATTCGATGACATTCAGTCCGAGCAGAATTACAAAACCTTTGATGTATATGGTCGCTCCAAGCTGGCGAATATTTTGTTCACACGATCGCTAGCAAAGCGTTTGGACGGGACGGGTGTGACGGTTAATTGCTTGCACCCCGGTGCCGTTGCGACGGATATTGGAAAGCAGCACGGGGAGTGGGTGGCTAAGGTCTTGCACCTACTACTTAAGCCGTTCTTCAGAAGCCCACTCAAGGGCGCAGAGACATCGCTGTACCTGTGCTCCAGCGATGACGTCGCTGAGATATCAGGTGCCTACTTCAACAACTGTAAGATTGAGCGACCCAAGCCTTGGGCAGAGGACGACGCCGAGGCCGAGCAGCTCTGGAACTATAGTCAGCAGTGCCTGGACTTCACTTATTCGAGAGTCCTTCAAGAATGTTGAAGATGTATGCTAGCGGTCTATAAAACCAAGCAGGTGAACTTCCCAGTCAGCAAATAAGCAAGAAAAAAGTAGCGGATGTTCACACCCGCGAAAGATCACTAAATTACAGAGCTGAGTAGACGACTTCGCAGTTCATGATGAAGCCGTGCTTTAGCTTTCGGATGCCCGAGAACTCAGCCATGATCGGTGCAGCCCATGAGCTATTGGTTTCATCTAGAAACGCACCAACCCTCTCGCCATTGGGCCCCTGGACGACAACCATCATATTTCCAGTTTCAGGTCCAGTTTGGTAGGAGTAGCCGGTAAAGCTGATATCACCGAAGCCGTTGGCAGCGGCTGCTGCTTGCATGCGCTGAAGACCCGACATGTAAGCTGTCGGCTGATCGGTCTCCACAATGACATTCCAGTTAGAAAACGTATCTCCTCTCTTATAGGTGGCCTCCGTTGGCATGACTACCGAGTAAACATCTTTGCGATTAACCACTCGATCGACAGTCAACTTGTTAACCTCCCCAACGACTATTTGGTTGGCGCCGTTGGCGCCTATCGCTGAGGCATGACTATCAAACAAATGCCAGTAGTAGAGCTCGCCGGGGTTATAGTAACCACTGTTTGCAAGACAAATACCGCCGACTCCAGCACTTACAGACTTTGCAATTGCCGCGCCCGAGGACCTTGCCCACTCCACGTAAGCCTCGGGATCACTAGCATTGATTGTCAGAACAGTCATTGCGGGCATTGCTACAGCAACAGTAGAAAATAATGCACTCAAACCGACAACCGGAATCACTCTCATTTTCATGGTACCTCTCCTAAACAAATTGCGAGGCCGGATGGCGCTCACCTGAGGTATAGGTCCTTGTGTTAGAAACATCAAATATAAATAAGATGAGCCTAGTTTTCGTTCATCACATTACATAAAACGTGAGTTGGTACTTGGTCACTGGCTCTCGGTTAACTCTACATCGAAGCTCAATGTTTTCCCGGCACGCATCGTCGTTATTGTGACGGTATCGCCGACACGGTGCTTCTCCATGGCGGACAGAAAATCTTCGTTACTTCGAACTTCCTGACCGTCAACGCTGGTAATGATGTCGCCCAACATGATGTCGTTGCGACCCACTCGACTCGCACCAATCATCCCGGCTCCATCCGCAGGGAAACCACGATAAGTGCGAACGATGGGAACCCCCTCGATATTGTTGCGAAGAATCCACTGATCTGACGCACGCTCAATACCCAAGATGGGACGGAGGATTTTTCCATAGGCGATGAGCTGAGGGACCACCTCTCGAACGGTATTCACGGGAATGGCAAAGCCAATACCTGCACTGGCGCCGCTCGGCGAATAAATAGCGGTGTTCACGCCAATCAGTTGACCTAGCGAGTTCAGCAAAGGACCTCCCGAGTTTCCGGGGTTAATGGCCGCATCGGTTTGTATGACGCCTCTGATCTGACGTCCGCTAGGAGATTGAATTTCTCTACCTAAGGCACTAACAACACCTACCGTTAAGGTGGTGTCGAGGCCAAACGGATTGCCAATAGCGAGAACCTTTCGGCCCACAGAGAGCTCGGACGAATCGCCGAGTGGCAACTCTACAAGCCCTTCAGGGGGATCCAGAAGTCGGAGCACAGCAAGGTCGCGCTCAGGTGCTAAGCCGACAACCTGCGCTTCGAATTCGCGTTGGTCGCTCAAGGTCACGGTCAACCGGTTTGCCCTCGCGACAACATGGTAGTTAGTGACAATCAATCCGCTGTCATCCCAGACGAAACCGGAGCCGGCCCCCTGAGGAATTTCCATGACGTTCAAGCTGAACATTTGGCGTCGCAGCGCTGTTGACGTGACGTAGACAACGGAAGGGCTCGCGTTACTGAAGACTTCAGTCGTATTGGCTTCGTCGTCAGTGGCAAAGCTCAAGTAGTCGAGGCTGTTGGCCTGAGACGGTAAAGCGAAGAACAACTGGCTGAACAGAAGAGCGAGTCCAGCAAGGGACCTCGCCATAACCTGTTTGATCATCGGTTTTGAAGAGCCTCGATGCGCTTGTCCAACGGTGGGTGCGAAGAAAACAGCTGACCGAATTTTGAGCCGCCGGGTCTGATGCCGAAGGCGGTCAATTCTCCCGGTAGATCGGAAGGCGTATTCATTTCGCTTTGAAGACGGCGCAATGCTGCGGTCATATTCGCCTTTCCTGCGAGATCGGCGCCTGCGGCATCGGCGCGGAATTCACGATAACGCGAGAACCACATGACAATCATGCTCGCGAGAATACTGAGCAGAATCTCGGCAACGATGGTACCGATCCAATAACCGAGACCCAGTCCGCGCTCATTTTTGAACACGACTCGGTCTACCGTGTGGCCGATCACTCGTGCGAAGAACATGACAAATGTATTCACGACGCCTTGTATTAGACTCAGCGTAATCATATCGCCATTGGCGACGTGACCAATTTCATGGGCCATCACCGCTCTGACTTCTTCGGGTTTGAAGCGCCGTAGCATGCCGCTGCTCACTGCGACGAGTGCATTATTTCGATTCCAGCCTGTGGCAAAGGCATTGGGTGCATCGGATGGGAAGATACCCACCTCGGGCATGCCAATACCCGCGTTTTCTGCCAGCTGTCGGACGGTTTGAACCAGCCATTCTTCGTCGCGGTTTGAGGGGGTCTCAATGACGCGTGTGCCTGTGCTTCGCTTTGCCATCCATTTTGAGATGAAGAGCGAAAACAGAGAACCGCCCATACCAAATAGGGCACAAAATACGAGGAGCGCATTGAAGTCGAGCCCCACGCCATTTGCCGCGAGAAAGCTGTCAAAGCCTAAAAGACGCCAGACAGTGCCAACCACTATTACAACGGCTAGGTTGGTCAGCAGAAAAAGCAGAATACGCATTCATTATCTCCGAAGAAAAAGTGCTTATAAGTCATACGTGGATACTTTTGACCGGGTTTTCAACCTCCGGTTCCATAATTTCATCAGTCGCTTGGTCAAATCCGGGTAATGGCACCTGGCTCACTTCAAGCTTGGGCAATTTCCCGCCCTTGAGCTGCACCTCAAGAATCTCAGCCCGTAGTCCGAAGTCCTTCGAGCTCAGTTCGAATACCGTATTACTTGCCTCGTCGCGGTGCTTGTATTGCGCAACACGGGCGCGGTCTGAACCGTCGACCCATTCTTTACCGCGTCCCCAGTAGTGCCCATCTTGATTTTTAAGGATGAAGTTTCGCTCCACAATCGGCGGTTCCTTATTCAATACTCGGCAGTCAGTCGTTCAGCAGAATGTCTTTGGCTTGATTGATCTTCGCAGCGAGAAAGTCATTACCGCCACGATCGGGGTGAAGTTTTTGGATGAGACTTCGGTGTGCCGCGATAATTTCTTCTTCCGTTGCACCCTCGGTCAGACCCAATGTCGCTAAGGCTTCTGTTCTCGAGCTATCGCCTGCTGCCTCACGTTGTGCCTCGCTTCGCTCTTTTTCCGCCTCATTAGCCTGCTGCTTTCGCTGATCAATATAGGCCTGCAGCAACTCTGCGGACTCCTCATCTGATGTTTGATAATGCTCCAGCAAGCCCTCGAGTTCGTTCACCGAGAGTTCAGATAGCAACCAACCTTTGTGTGGCCCCTCTATGATCTCACCTTCGATGAGGCCACTCGCGTGATCCAGAGTGGCTGAAAGGTGATCGGTTTGAATGGCCGACTGACCTTGTTGCGCAGTTTGCTGCTGTCGTAGCTTATTGAGAAAAGGCAGGACACGTATGACCCAAGGGAGCACTTGTCTTAGGAACACAAACGCACCCGTGATCGCAGCGCCCAGCCAATGCATACGACCAGTGGCTGTAAGAAAAATGACCGTGACCACCGCCAAACCAATAAAAAACTTGATGTAGCCCGATCGTTGCTTGTGTGGAGGCAAGCTTCGAATACGCCACAGGTAGGAGATGGCGATAGCGGCAAGAGCAATGGCGATGACGACCCGAATCAAAATGATGTCCTTTTAAACTGGCGTTACGCTCGTTCAGCGAGTAAGCGAGTCTGTTGACTAACTGCGCTACGAGGATAGCTTGTTGAGCAGTAGTTTATCACTTTCACGGCGCGAATCTTGCAGTGCTTTACGTCCACCTACAACAAATCGCACAGCTGATTTCAACAGCTCACGCAAGCGATCGCCACTCGCGTCGTCAAGTTGCACATGGGCGCCGCCGGACAGCGCCGCCATGGCAGCAAAGCTGCGCGACGCCGTCGCCTCTCTCCCTTCCTGAAATAACAGCAAGGGTCGTTTCGCTAGTCGACACTGGACCGCCAGCGCGTTGAGGGTATCGGGATTCTCCTCGCAGGCATCGCCAATGTAGACGATGGCTTTTATAGAACTACTACTTTCGAATTCTCCGAGGGCGTGCCGCAGGACACGCTCTATCTGTGTAGCTCCACCTTGACAATAAACTGCGTTCAGCGCGTCGAGAAGCGGACCTGGCTTGGTCATCCAGGGTGTCGCCTCGAATTCCATCAGGCCGCGAAAGTAACAGAGCTGCAGTGCGAAGGTTGTATCCTCTGTGGCTACATCGAACAGAGCCTGATGCATCGTCCGAGCTACATGCCAGGTTGGTTCTCTTGACGCAGTCGCATCGAGAGCAAAAACAAGGCGATTTTGTGCGTCGGCTACGCGCTTGAGCGCACGTGCCTTACTGACGAAGGCAGACACACTCCGGGGTCGATTTGCTATTTCCTTGGTGATACTGAAGCCCTCTACCTATTGTCGGGTATCAGGCTGATGGTAGCTGACTAGCGCTCGTTGAGAAGCCCCTGTGCCTCAAGCTCCTTGAGGTAGTGCTGACGCGTCTGCAGCTCGACAATGGCCGATTGGACGTCGATCTCGCTTTTGAGCCTAGGCTCTGCTACCGCAATAGCAAGCAGTTTTCTGCTCGACAGGTTACTTGCCGGCGTTTTGGTTGATCTGTTGGGTATGGATACAGCAATTGGCATTCTAAATTCCCCCTCGGCTTACCATCTGTCTCGGCCGATGCGCTTTTTTGTCTGTGTTGAAAAGGTTAGACCCGTTTTATGACAAAAGTTCAGCGCTATACTGCCCTTTGATGAATTTTTTGTTTCTGGGGTTTCATCATGGACGTCATGGATATTCGACGAAAACATGCCTTACCTTCAGCGGAGGACTCTCTCCCTGGACGCGAGTTTGCGATGCCGGTTACCCATAATCACACAGTGCTTGGGGTACCGTTGATAGGACCATTTGCTGAACACCTTGAAACCGCACAGTTCGGTCTTGGGTGTTTTTGGGGCGCTGAACGTGTCTTCTGGAAGGTCCCTGGCGTTTACACCACAGCAGTTGGGTACGCTGCCGGGCACACACCCAACCCCACCTATCAAGAAGTGTGTACCGGCCAAACGGGGCACAATGAAGTTGTGCTCGTGGTTTTTAACCCTACGCTTGTCACTTATGCCGATCTGCTCCGGGTTTTTTGGGAGAGCCATGACCCGACTCAGGGTATGCGCCAAGGTAATGACTGGGGAACACAATATCGATCGGGCATTTACACGTATTCAGATGCTCAGGCCGAGGCAGCACAAGTCAGTCGGGAGGAGTACGACCACCGACTCAAAGCAGCAGGTTACAGCGGGATCACCACTGAGATTCGAGTAGCAACTGAGTTCTACTACGCCGAGGAGTATCACCAGCAATATTTGGATAAGAACCCGGCGGGTTATTGCGGTATTGGCGGCACAGGTGTGGCCTGCGGTATCGGTACGGGTGTCAGCGTTTGAGCTGTTTTAGTAGCGGGTGCAACTTGATGGTGGGTTTAGCTTGGTTTGTTAGATAAATCGACCTGACCTTAGTAAAGGTCACGAGCGAGCACTGCACAGACAGCTGTGTCGACGCTCATGATGCGGTTACCAAGATGTGCAACTATCGCGCCCAGCGACTGCGCCACTTCAACTTCGTAGTCGATAAAACCACCCTCTGGTCCAACGAGAAGACAGCGCTTTTTCCCGTCTTCGGTTTGCAGGCGATGCTCACCACTGGGGTGTGCGATGACAAGGTTGCGCTTGGCTGCGACGCTCGATAACGAGTCTTCCATAAACGGTTTGAAGCGCCGGTGTTCGGTAACGAGTGGAAGTATCGTGTCGCCTGCCCGCTCTAAACCGTTAATGAGGGCCGCTTCTACTTTATTTTTTTGGAGGTAGGGTGACTGCCAGAAGCTTTTCTCGACCCGGTAGGAGTGGATGAGGTGAAGTTCATCAACGCCAAACTCGGCCACTGTGCGCAGTATTCGTCTAAGCATCTTCGGGCGCGGTAGGGCTAGAACCAGCCGCGTCGGGTGTCGCGCTGGGGGTGCCTCAGTCAACGCTACCTCAAGTTGTACTGTCGCTCGGTCAATGGCAGTGACGGTGCCGATCCCCTTGTGGCCGTTAATCAAACCAACGCGGAGTATTTGTCCCAACGCGGGTTGAATGACACTGATGATGTGTTGCGCCCGGTAGTCACTCAAACAGACGTTTTGACCGCCAGTCCAATCGCTTTCTCGCAGCAAGATAATGTTCATGGTTGCCGGTTTACGCGGTCCAGAGGTCGTAATCGTCGGCATCAAGGACGCGTCGAGTGACGATATCTCCGGGCTTCAGATTTGTGGCATCGGCAACGTAGACCACACCATCGATTTCCGGTGCGTCACCTTTTGAACGACCTACCGCACCATCCGCCCCGACCTCATCGATCATCACATCGATCGATTGTCCAACTTTCTGCTGTAGACGGTCAGCGCTGATTTCCTGTTGCAGTGCCATGAAGCGATGCCAGCGCTCCTCCTTGACCTCTTCGGGTACGGGATTGTCGAGTTCATTGGCGGTGGCGCCTTCAACGGCGGAGTACTTGAAGCAACCCACTCGGTCAAGCTTTGCCTCTCTGATGAAGTCCAGAAGCTCGTTGAACTCGCTTTCCGTTTCACCGGGAAAGCCGACAATGAAGGTTGAGCGCAGCGTGATATCGGGGCAAACCGATCGCCATGACTGTATTCGATCAAGCGTCTTCTCTGAGGCGGCGGGCCGCTTCATTCGTTTTAATACGGTTGGGCTGCCGTGCTGAAGCGGGATGTCGAGGTAGGGCAGGACATTGCCCTCAGCCATTAATGGAATGACCTGATCGACGTGCGGGTACGGATAGACATAATGCATCCGCACCCAGGCGCCTAAATCACCAAGCGCGGTGGCTAGGCTTTGCATATTGGTTTTGAGAGGGCGGCCATCCCAAAAGTCGGTTTTGTATTTTAAGTCGACCCCATAGGCGCTGGTGTCCTGCGATATTACGAGCAGCTCTTTGACCCCTGAACGAACCAATTGCTCGGCTTCGCGCATGACGTCACCAATAGGGCGGCTCACTAGATCGCCGCGCAGACTTGGGATGATGCAAAATCGGCAGCGATGATTGCAGCCTTCGGAGATCTTCAAATAGGCGTAGTGTCGCGGGGTTAACTTGACGCCCTGCGCAGGAATGAGATCGATCTTTGGATCAGGCGTGTGTTGGTTGGGTAATAACCGTCGGACTTCCGATAAAACTTCTTCATAGGCCGCGGGACCCGTGATGCCGAGTACTTTTGGGTGACGCTCGAGGACCAACTCTGCCTGCTCACCACCGCCCATACAGCCCGTCACCAGAACGCGGCCATTCTCTTCAAGCGCCTCGCCAATCGCGGCCAGAGACTCTTCTTTCGCGCTATCGATGAAGCCACAGGTGTTAACAATGACAACGCCCGCGTCCTCATAGGAAGGGGACACCTCGTAACCGTCGAATCGCAATTGCGTCAGGATGCGCTCTGAGTCAACGAGTGCTTTTGGGCAGCCCAAAGAGACGAAGCCAACTTTTTGCGGGTGGGGCATGACGATCAGTCCGAAAAAAACGCGGTGGTTATTGTCTCACAGCGTAACGTTTCGTTCGCTACCGAAGGTGCGGACCGGTAATTGTCCACGCAATCGCTTGAGTAAATCCTCGGCCTCATCTTTACTGAGGAATTCCCCCAAGCTGGTCCTCGTTTCTCTGTTGTGAAGCCACAGCGCTGGTCCTTCCCACTGGTTTTTAGCAGTAATGACATTGAGCGCCGTGTCATCACGCTCCCAAAGCCAGGTTTTCTTCGGCACAAAGTAGCCCTTTTCAATCTTGACGTTACGGTCGGAGACAGTGATGACCTGTCGGTATTCAAGATTCCAGTTCACGTAATATAGCGCTGCTGATAACGCGATGAGTTCGGCGCCTGCGAAGGGGAGTATTGGCCAGGCCCCAAGAAGTGTGAAACCAATCGCTGCACCCAATGAGGGAATGGATATGGCAATCAGCACATAGAGGTTGGCGCGCCAGGTCGAACTTTTATTCGGCTTGACCACAATGACCCTGGCGTCGCTCTCTGTAAATTCGTCAATCACTTCGCTTCCCTTCGGTGCGATGAGGTGCCACTTACCCTTATAAATTAAACGGTATCGGGGAAAAGGCTGAAAGCCAATTGCCTGTTGAGGGCGCGCACAACTTTAGTCGCGTCGCATGAAGTAGCAGGCGATCGGACGCTTCCAACGCGTCGGGATGGGCGTACATGTCACAGCCGATAATCGGATGTCCCAAAGACTGCATGTGGATGCGCAACTGATGCGAGCGGCCTGTTACGGGTTTTAGTTTGATCAGGCTTCGGTTGTTACCTCGCATCAATACTTCAAAGTGAGTCAGCGCATGTTTGCCGCGCTCCTCACAAATGATTTGTTTAGGTCGGTTTGGCCAGTCGGTTGCAATGGGTAGTTCGATTGAGCCTCTGTCCTCTGCTACCTCTCCCCACACAATCGCTGTGTATTCTTTCTCGATCTGGCGTCTCTGGAATTGCCGAGCCAGCTCGGAGAGGCTTTCGCGGCGTTTTGGCACCACCATAAGGCCCGATGTATCGAGATCGAGACGGTGCACAGCTTGCACATCGGGGTATCGGGGTTGTAACCGTCTAATCAAACTATCGCGATTGAGTGGGTGTCTGCCGGGGACACTCAGTAAATGGTGTGGCTTGTCGACCAGCAGCAGGTCCGTGTCCTCGTAAATGAGGCGGATGGGCGCTTGGCTGTGTGGAACGAGATAGGGTGGTAGCTCGTCTATAGCCTCGGTGGGCTGAGCTGGTTCACTCACTCCGAGGCCCTAGCGGCCAGCGCCTCTATGTAGCGTTTGACACTCTCTGCAAACCCAAACCGCAGTGCATCGACTGTCAGTGCATGTCCAATGGACACCTCTAGTAAGTGCGGGATAGTGAATTCTGGAAGGTTTGCTAAATTCAGATCGTGTCCTGCGTTTACGCCCAGGCCTGCAGCATGTGCAGCATGTGCAGACTCAGAGAACCGATCGAGCGCCTGCGCGTGATCGCCTGCGGCAAACGCCACGGCATAGGATTCGGTATACAGCTCCACACGGTCGGCGCCGATCGCTGCTGCCAAAGCCATATCTTCAGGCTCCGGATCCATGAATAAACTGACGCGGCAGCCCCAGTCTTTGAGCTGAGCGATAATGGGTGCCAGTCGATCGCTATCTTTGCGCAGGTCGAAGCCATGATCTGATGTGAGTTGGGCGTTGCCATCAGGTACGAGAGTCACCTGCGCTGGACGTGTCGCTTCAACCAAAGCCATAAAGCCCGGGTAGTCAGAGACGCCCGCTCGATCACTGGCCATGGGATCGGCGAAGGGGTTGCCCTCGATATTGAATTCGACATCGACGGATTGCGCCAAAGCATGGCAATCGCTAACGCGGATATGTCGCTGATCGGGCCGCGGATGTACCGTAATGCCGCCTGCGCCTGCCGCAATAGCAACGGCGGCAAATTCGACTGGCGACGGGGACGTCGTGTCGCGAGAGTTCCGAATCAGGGCGACTTTGTTCAGATTAACGCTGAGAACCGTCATGGTGATACGCGCGTCACCCTCAGTAATACGATTGGATCCAGTGGTACGTTCTGCAACGGCATCTGGCCTTTATCGGTCTTACCCACAGCGTTGCCTGTGGGCGTGGACGCCATGAAATCGACAATGCGCATGCCGGTGATCACCTCACCAAAGACCGTGTATCCCGGCTTGAAAGGTGTCCAGTCAAGTCGAGGATTGTTGCGCTGATTGATGAAAAACTGGCTGCCAGCGGAATCCGGGTCGCTGGTCCGGGCCATAGCCAAGGTGCCCCGGTCATTGTGCAGTCGGTTTTTGGACTCATTGATCACTTTGCGCTCGGTTTTCTTCTGATTTAGGTCGACATCAAAGCCGCCGCCTTGAACCATGAAGTTATCAATAATCCGATGGAATACCGTGTTTTCGTAGAAGCCTTCATCGACGTGAGCGAGAAAGTTTTCGACTGTTTTTGGGGATTTATCAGCAAAGAGTACAACGGTGATGTCGCCCTCACTGGTTTCAAGCTTAACGATAGGGTTCTCCGCGAGCGCCGATGAGCTCAGAACAATGAGGGTCAGGCTCAGAAAGTGCTTTACGAACGTATTGAGAGTGGTCACGTCGGTATCCTTTAGCAGTTATCGCCAACCATCATTGCGTCGGCGTTTGACAGTAAGTCGAGGGATGAGCAATGCGATGACAATACCTGCAAGTAGAGACAGCACGCCCTCGAGGCGTTGATTGCTCGCTACGCGATCTTCCAAACGGGCATTTTCGAGTTTGAGCAGGTCGTTGCGTGCGCTCGCGTCCTCCAACTTGCCAGTCAACTCTTTGGTCAATTGGTCGAGCTGAATCGCATTGGCTGAGATGCGTTTGATCTCGGCGAGCTCAGTTCGTGTTTCCGCGAGTGCTGCTGCGGTTGAGCTCATATCAGAGTCGCTCGAGGTTAATTGCTCCATAGCCTCATCGAGGTTTTGCTGGATCGTCGTCGCCCGTTCCTGACTGGCTTTGAGTTCAGCCTCGAGAGCATTGAGCTGATTTGCACGAGGTATGTCGGTTTGCAGGTACTGCGCCCTAAGATAGCCGCGTGTGCCACCTCTAGTTTCTACCTCGGCCCAAACACCATCCTCAGTAGTGCCGTAATACATCACCTCGGTGCCTGAGGGGAGGCCTTTGTTGATGATTCGATAGTCGCCACCGGGACCTGTGCGAATCGGGGTAAAAATAAGGTCCGTAACGTAGCGCGTTTCGCCCGCTGGGGGTACATCGCTGGCTTCCTGCGCCAGTGCGCTTGCCGACATCGCTGCCGCTAAGCTACTGAGCAAAGTTAATCCAATAATTCGCATAAGTTGATTGCCCCCAAAAGGCCTTAAAAAGTTTTTGTTGTTTCGTTGTCGTCGGTGCTTGCGTCGTCGTTTAAATCGTCTTTTAAATAAGGTCCCATGATAACGCCAATCATCACCGCCCAAAGTAT
>Ga0255776_10005623_pt1 | contig 12973 bp, 6 predicted proteins | sample 071ome_19_FD_179974 | JGI IMG/M metagenome (GOLD analysis project Ga0255776, IMG submission 179974) | Coastal salt marsh microbial communities from the Groves Creek Marsh, Skidaway Island, Georgia - 071413AT metaG (version 2) | ecosystem: Environmental > Aquatic > Marine > Intertidal zone > Salt...
TCGCTGAGTTTGCGTTTTCCGAGGAGTTGCAAAACCGAGTGGACGAGATTTCAAAGCTCGCGGATGCGGTGCAACGCGTGAAAGAAGCCATCGATGCCAGAAACGAAGCTGAACTCGGGAACGAGTTGATTTCAAAGATGGACGAGAGTCAGTGGCAAGCGCTCGGTTTGCGATTCGACGCGCTTTCGGAAATGGCAGAAACGACCGCCGAGCGTGTGGTGTCGGAAATCAGCGAATCGATTGAAAAGAAAAGAGGTGTGTTTTTGAGCGAAGATGATGATAACGGTGACGCAAACGCAGCGATGATTAACGCCATGAAAATGGGCGCGAATAAAATCATCGCCTCCAAGGAGAAGGAAGAGTCGTACTATTCGTTAGATTTGGGCGAAGATAGCGTAGACGATATGAACGAACCGAAAACAGGATTTGAACGAGCGTTGCGACGGACGGGAAGCGTCGAGATGGTTGCAGAAACAGTGAAAAGGAGTAGCGATGAAGACAGGAGGCGAAGGCAAGAGCCATCGGCGTCCATGCAAACGAGGATGGCGATGCAACAACCGACGACGACATCGACACCGGAAACAACAAGCACTAGCAACAACAACAATAACAACAAAGAGTCAATTAGCAACAGCATTACTAGCGATGAACAAAAGAAGCAAGATACTCCGATTAACGCCCGGCCTGGCGTAACGAAAGAGAGCGCGTTTGAAAATATGCAAGCTATGCTCAGATCTTCCACGGAAGAAGAGGAAGAAGAAGATATTTTCGACCCGTTCGCTGGTATAGTTGCTTCCGCGTCGGAGGAGTCCTCGGAAGTCACCGCGAGTGCGATTAGCGAAATAGTAACCGACATAGCAGATGCCAAGAAACAAGTAGATGAGAAAGCACCGCCGGTTTCATCGTCTGCGTCGTTTGACGAGAAAATCGCTTCGGGTTTACAAAGCTTACGCGAAGGCCGCAAACTCGCGCGAGCGGCTGAAGACGAGTCTGCGAAACCTGCGGTATCGTTAGAAAATTTGATGTCCGCAGAGGAGTGCTTTGCGAACGCCGTGAACGATTTTGTCGTCGCCGTGGAAGTTGAGCCGAGCGCAGTTTCGGCGAAAGGGAATCTAGGCAATGCGCTTCTCGCTCGAGGCATCGCGTTGAGGGCTTTACGAGACGCCACCGCCGAACGTGTGTTTGGTTCTTCATCATCGAGAGGAGCGTTCGGAGGTTTAAGCGAAGAAGACGTGCGCTTTTACGGCGAAACCGCTGAAGATGCACTCGTGGATGCCGGAAAGTACTTTCGAGCCGTCGCGGTTGAAGACCGTGATGCAGCTTTGGCGTCGGATGAGAAAGAACAAGGCTCATCATCATCTTCATCATCAGTTGCCGTAATCGTAGCGCTCATCGCCTGGGGACGGGCGTTATCGCAACGCGGTGCACTTGTTCGCGACGACGCCGAGGTTTTTAATTTATACGATTCCGGGGACGAAGAAGACGAGTCCGTCATTGCGAGCAACTTGGCGGACGCTTCGAAGTTGTTCCTCGCCGCGGCGGAAAAGCACCGAGCAGCCATCGAAAGATGCGCCTTGGCCGATGAAGAAGGAGAAAACGATGAGGATAGTAAAACCAGTAGTCATAAAACGCTCGTCCAATCCAGACGCATCGAAGCCTACTGTCGCTGGGGCGAAGCTTTAGAGTCTGCCGCGGAGTGCGAGTTCACGCTCAGAAGCGGAAAAGAACGCGAACTGTGGACGGCGGCGAGCGGCGCCTACGGCGAAAGCGAACGCCTCGGCGAAGACAGCGGCGCTGCCACCGCCGGCGTCGAGAGGTGCGAAGCTAAGCTCGGAGAAGATGGATACTACTAAAGTCGTGTACATTTTGTATCATATTATACACAAAATCCAAAAATACATCTATATATGAGTTGTTGTTGTTAAAATCCACGTCAGCTTTTTCTTCACAAAAACGTATAAAAAACAAAAAGACGAACAGTTCAATCAATGCGATTATATATGAGTACTCGCACGACTACTGGTGTTCCTAACAACATTGTATTATTACTATTTAAACTAAACCTAGAATCAGTTTTTCAACTGGATCCATGATCTTAACGCGCCTCTTGGAAGGCACGCCACCTTTCTCTACGGCTAACTCGCGTAATGCCGCCGCGGCGGCTTTGGCCGTCTTACTTGCCCCTGAGCGAATAAACACCGCGGGCCAACCCATCGGAGCATCCGCAGTCACCCACGTCCCGCTCCCAGTGCTTTCCTCATCGTCGATACCTTTCTTTTTCATCGTCGTCTTCTTTGTTGTCGACGTCGATATCGGCGCTAAGATGGTTGTCCACGCGTCCATCCACACGTCTTCGCCGGGTAAGTAGCAATGAACTCTCGTCGTTTTACGATCCAGCACCGGTGCGATCAACAGGTCGCGTCCGAGTAAAAACTGTGAAGTCAAATCACTCGCCACTTCGTCGTATGCGTAGTGAATGAACATCATGCGCGTCATCGGTAACCCGACGTTTTCTGCCTCGCGCATCGCTTCACGTTTGTATTCAAGCAACGCCATGTGCATGGACGTGCACCAAGCCAGCTGCGCGATAATCTCCTCGTCGTCCCATGCTTGCGCATTATGGTGTGGTCTGTTTCCTTGGTGCGATCGGTACACGGCATCTGAAAACGCGTTCAATTCCATCCATCGCATCAGCAATTCTTTCGATCGGTGTCGTCCTGGTGTCGCCGTGTACCCGCCAATGTCAGAATGACTCAAAGTCAAACCGCTTAAACCACCGGTCAATATGCCATTTAGGGCAGATTTAATGCCATCTCGATTGTCCCAACTAACGAGTTGGTCGCCGACCCATTGGACGCTCGTAAACGACGGTGTCAATAAACTCGCCGATCTGGTCCAGAAGAATCCCGTTTTCTCCAAGCCGGCGCGTCGAAGAGCGCGCCTTTGAATCCTCGCCCAATCTTCTGGGTATCGATTGTGCGTCAAAATCGGCAATTCTCCAGATTTCAACGTCGCGTCGAACGGTAAGTATTCTCCAAAATCTGCCATGAATGCTTTTGCTTTCGTCGCGACGAGCATATCGACGATGACATTTTCGATCCAATGCACGCACTCCGGGTTGGTTAAATCCAACAACGAAAATGTGACCCCTGGTTCGCTCACGAAACCGTACCCTTCGCCTTTCTTGTTCTTGACGAAATATCCATTCTCTAAAGCAAATCGATACAAATCACCGTGATGATCTTTCGAGTCCATCAAAAATGGATTCACGTACGTAGCCAAGTGCGTGCCTTTCTTCTCAAACTCCTCACGCAACGCGTGCCAATCCGTGTATAAATCTTCGTCGAGTTTCCAGTTCCACCAGACGCGTTCGATGCCGATGCTCGTGTTCCGGAAACCCGACCAATCTTGCAACCAAAACCCAGCTATTTTCACACCTCCATCGGTTAACTGCTTTTCGATACGTCTAACTTTCCTCGGACCACCAGTCATGCCGATGATGACGCCTCGCATCGCCCATTCCGGTAAAGGTTTAATACGTCCAGAATATTCCGTATACGCTTGTAACACGCCCGGGATATCTCTCGCGGCGATGATTTGACCACAAACTATCCCAGTAGGTGCAACCACGTGCACGCTGATTGCGTTTTCTTCCGTGAAATCAAACTCAGAGTACGTGTAATTGGTGAGAAAAAACGACCGCGCTTTCGAGGTGACGTAATGCGGAATCGCCGAGTAAGTTGTCCACCAATCGCCGCTGGAACCTTTAAATAAGAGCTCCGCGGTTGCAGAAATCGGTTGTTTCCCTCTCCCTACGCCTTGTTCACCTGTTATGATCGGCACTCTCCTTCCTGTGTGTTCAATCGATGTGTACTGCTCCCCTAATCCATACACTCGCTCGCGCTTCTCCACCGCGTGCGTTAAAATCAAGTGGTTCAAATTTACCATCCTCCGATTCCTCCTCGGGGATCTTTGCACGCCTGGAACGATTTCGTCCCAAATAATCGTGAACCCAATTCTATCATCGCTCCTGGTTGCAAGAGCTATTGAATACGACGCTCTTAACTTTGCGTTCGCTTTTTGCTTCGCCAACTCGATTTCCGATTCTTGGTCGTCCGAGAAGAGCGCGTGGTAAATTTTACTTCGCCGTTCGTAAAATTTGTTCACCAAGTGGTCAATCCACGCGTCCTCTTTCACCACCGTCCCTTTGATGACAATACACTCTACTAATTCTAGGTTGCTATTGCTATTTTGACTATTCCCACTATTACCGTTACTACCGTCACTATCGACTTCAATCAACGCGACACCTCCGCCGCCTTCGTCGTTGTTCTCCACCTCAACGCCCGGCGTCTTTCTCGGCGTCTCCCGCTCAACCCTACCGTCGTAATGCACCTCGCACGTCTTCCTCTCCATACTATCGATTGTTTGTACCGTCGTTCTCAACTTATCCAGAACCTGTATCCTAAAATGTCCGTGTATTAACTGGTGCACTTTAATCGGCCCGCTCGCGAGCGTTAAAAACGGTCTCTTGGCGATGGACGACCACGTTTCCGTGATTGGACACAACCGCTGACGAAAGCAAAATTTGGCTCTCTTGTGCGTGATTTTCAGCGTTTGCTCCGTGTTTTGCCACTGCAACGCGCATCAAAAAAGAAGAAGAAGAGTGAGCGTATTCGTCAGCGCGTGCCGTATAAACGAAAGAACGCGCGGATTAAAAAAAGAGATAAAAAAACAAATCGACGCACCCGCACGGTAAACTTCCCAGAATCGAAGCCAACGTCCCCCAAATCCGACGCCACCCTCCCTTCCTCTGAAATCTTGTGATACGTTTTATCCACGTACGGCGCGATGATAAATATAATCGCCAGCACGAACGCGGAGGAAAATATCGGTATTTTTGGTCGGTAGAGGAGTTGTTTTTTGACGAGTTTGATGGCGCGTTTCAGAGGCGATTTATTATTGCTCGTTGGCGGCAAAGAGGACGAGGACGGGTCGGCGTCGAATCCATTTTTCCCCGCATCGTCATTTTTAACACCTCTTCTTCTTCTTCGAGGCGGCGTCGAAGGGAGTTGTTGTTGTTCATCTGCCGGCGACGACGATCGTCGTCGTCGCTGTCGCGCCGTTGCGGATGGCGGCATGCGTGGTGAATGCTGCTTCTTTTTCTGTTTTAAAGTGTAAGTGTGAGAATAAATGCAATGCGCGTCTAATTATGAATGGAGAGATGCTCTCACAACACCACTAACGGTCTCTAGGAGTGACAAAAAATATCATCCTCCTCCTCCTCGTCGTCGTCGAAAAGCGAAGACGTTGTACAACGTCGAGCCTTTCAAATGGTCCGGCTGCACCACTTTAACGTTCTCGAGGGAAAACTTACCTCTTTGGTGCAAAACGTCGACGACTCGTCGGACGCCAGTTTTATCCTCTCCGTCGTGGACTTCTAAAACGATTGAATCGATGTTCGCAAAGTCTTCGTCGCGGATGCCGGCCAACACGGCGAGCTCGTACCGTTCGACGTCGATTTTTAACAGATTGATTTTCTTTTTAATACTATTTGTTCCGTTTCGTGTTTCATCTTCTTCCTCTCCTTTATCGTTAAAGATGGCGTCGGATAAAGTTACGCACGGTACGGTTTCGACTTTTTTACCTCTCGATAACCACTTGACGACGAAGAAACAGATGGATTTGATAACCGCGGACTTGACGAAAAACAGATTCTTCTCCAAGACGAACCTCGCGAGCGCGCGCAACATCAGAAACTTCGGCGCGTGTTTTATAATCAACGCCGTCGCGTATTCCACGACATTCGTGAGCGTCTCTCCCTCGTCCTCGATCGCCGTCGACCACCCGGCAGCGTTCGGGAACGACGTGAACGATATTGTATCCTCCTTCCCGTCCCCGACCGCTTCGTTCGCCAAGCGCAGCGAGACGCGCACGTCGTCCTTAAACTTCCTCTCCAAATTACTCCTCAACGCCTCGTACGTTTTTGGAGACGGTTCGAACGCGTACAACTCGTACTTCTTTTTATCGCGTTTCTCTCCTCGTTCGGTGCACTTTTTCAGCGCTTCGAGAGAAAACAAGCCTATGTTCGCGCCCACGTCTACAATCACCGTCGTCTCGTCTTCCTTCGCTCCTCCTTCTCCTAGCAAAAGCTGTTCAATCAAATACAAATCATCCGTCGATATCTCGTCGAATAAAAACTTCACGTCCAACTCGGAGACGTAATCAATCGTCGTGGAATCTGGCAACGTCGCCTGTTTCTTCTTTCTGTTCACGCGCATCTTCTTTTCAGAGAGGCTTTGAACGAGAACATCAACACCCCTAGTAGCTCTACTTCTTCCGCGTGGTTTTTTCCCTAACGACCCAACATCGTCTTTGTCGGGAAAAGATTTTGAAGACGACGATACCTTTGACGCTACCGCTGCTACTACCGCTCTTCTTCTCTCGCGATGACGACTCGAATAAAAAGAACTGGATGATGAACGCGCGATGTTGTTGTTGTTGTTGAAATCGTTGCGAATGTTCGCGCCTACTAAAGCGCTCGCGAGAGCCGCGCTAAACATATCTTTTTTTTTGGAGTGCGGAACCCCTAATAGGGAACTTTCGTGCCCTAAACCCTATTGACCTATTGAAACCCTAAACAATCTCGGTTTGAATTTTTTTCTCCGATGCACTCGAGAAGCAAAAACGTCAGAAAACTCGAGAGCCACCGCGTGTAATCGAAAGTCACGAGACACACGCGCACGGACGCACACACACGCACACAAAACAAAGAGAGATCGCGGAAGAATAAGCAGTGGCGCGTGTATTCAAAACACTCTCTTCGCGCGCGCACATGGCGGCCGTATCGCGGATTGCCGAAGACGACGAGAACAAAATCGAATCTGAAGTCGAACGAAGAAACGACGCGAACGAGGAGGAAGAAAAAGAGCAACAACGAACGATGGATCCTTCTTCCTCTTCGGGAAGAGGAGGAGGAGGAGAAGAAGAAGAAGAAGAAGACGATAACACGAACGCGTACCGTTGGCAAGACGTGCCCTTGATTCCGCAGTTAGTCGGTACCGTGCAACCGTGTTCGTGGTACTCGGAAAAAGATGGATGCGTTTACTCGTGGGGAGGACAGAGCGGCGAAGCGAAGGAAGCGGCGAGGGAGGAGATGAAAGTTTTGGACCTGGTCGGTGCGTTCTGTTTTCTTTAACAATGCGTTCGTAGAGAATACTGACATTTCTTATTTCTCTCTCTGTTCGCGTCATTACTTTGAAAACCATTCCTTTTATTTTTACACAGGCGGCGAGTTTGCGCATTGGACGTTTCACGTAGAAAGCAGCCCGAATCCGGACGCGTTTCCGTCGTTTTGCGCGAGACAGGTAAAGACGAACAAGAAGACGAACAAGAAGAATGAAACCGAGGAAGAGGAAGAGGGTGTGGTGACTTTTTTGTCAGGCGGTGCTGAAGAGGGGGAGAACGGTGGTGCCGGTGAGGACCAGAATAAAACGGTCGTGCGAACGTACGACTCGGCGTTGAAGAAATGGAGCGTTTTGGAGCCATTGGTGGATAAGAAGACGAATGCGGTACCGGATGAACGATTTGGCGCGTCGTCGACCTTTATTAGCGATCAGAAGGTGTTACATTTCGGTGGAGTGAAGAAACGCGTGACTTCTTCAAAAAATCAGAAGAAAACTGCATCGGCGATGGAGAAACAGAACGCCGCTTTTACGAATGAGACGTACATTTTCGATTTCAAATCGAACTGTTGGAGTCATGTGAAGGTACCAGTGAAAAAGTGTCCTCCAGCCCGAGCGTTTGCGAGCTTGATCTCCGTCAAAGATGACGTCGCGTTTCTCTTTGGAGGCGTGGACGCTTCCGGAGAGTGTCTCAACGATGTCTGGAAGTTTGACTTCAAGAACAAAGCGGAGCCATGGAAGGAAATCAAAGCGGATAAAGAGGCACATGAAATGATTGCGCCGAGAATGCTACACGCTGTCTGTGCGCTTCCCGACGGCGATGGTATGCTTGTCGTTGGTGGAAGAGGCAGTAAGAATGAACACATCGGTGATGCGTGGATCTTTTCGTGCGAATTTAGAGTTTGGCAAAAGTTACCAGATTACATGTCCCCAAAGGTAGGAATGTTTGGTGCATCTCTCGTTCCAGCTCGATCGGCGGTGTTTCGAATCGGTGGTGCGTTTGCAGATGAAGTGGAAGGGAAGCAAATCATGATTGAAGAATCGAACGTAACGAGTACGAATACCGCCGCCTCTTTGCAAAAGAAGAAGAAAAAATCATCGGGAAAAGATAAAGTCTCCGCGGTGGAGTTGTCGACGTCTAACACTGGCGCGGCTTTTTTTGCCCGCGCAGGGTCAACATACGGTAACGAACTCACGAAACCAGAGTATGTCGAAGATGAGAATCAACCGCAGGAAAATTTATGGGACGACGTGTTGCCGCTGAAAGACTGCTGGGACGCAGATGCCGCGGCTTTGACGACGGATCTGAAAACCAAGAAGAAGAAGAAATCTGGTGGCGGCAACGTCAAGCTCCCGAGTGTTAGTATTACTCCAAAAAAGGATTTATCGATATCTACGAAGAAGTCGACCGAAGAGCAGCATACGGAGGGACGAGACAGCGGTCGCGAGAACACAAACATGACATCAATCGCGACGACGGAGACTCCACGAGGGGGTATTCGTTCCGCGTTTGAGCCCGTCAAAGGTTTGCAAGCGTTTAAAGTGGACGGTCGATCTGCTCCGCCTCCGGTGGCGCCCGTCGCTAATTGCGAATTCTGTTTCGTTGAGTTCAAAGGCAAAACCAGAAATCAACTGTTGATGAAGCACCGAGAGGAGTGTTCGAAAAACCCAAAGAACATCACGGGCGAAGCGACAGAAAAGATTGCCTTAACGTTCAAAGCAAACCAGCTCTTAGGCTTGCCGAAGCTGAAGGTTCAGAAATCTGCAGCTGCGAAACATCACGACGGCGACTTGCCGAGCTTGAGTCCGCGCGCCAGTCGAGAAGAAGTGCTCGTCCCAGGTGTGCGTCCGGCGCCTTCGGACGACGAGGACGAGGATAAAGTTAACACGGTAAAGAAGAAAAAGTTGAAGAAACAACCGTCCAAGCTCGGGCGATCTAGCTCATCTCAGATGAAGGTTGCCTCGGCTGGTAGCGGCGAGGTCGGAGGCAAGAGCAGCGGAGGTGATGCTCCAAACAACACCGCTGCGGCGGCGGCGGTAGGTCAGAAGAACGGGGAAAAGGAAAAACCGACCACGACGGCGCTTGCAAACAACGAAAAGAACATGCCACCGAAAAAGAGAAAGTTTGCCGAAGACGGGACGATGCAAAAGAATGGAACAACGGAAGAGGAAAGAGAAGCGATGAGGAACGAAGAATGCTACCAAATGGTGATGGAGAAGAGCGTGAAGTTACCCAGACTGCACAACGCATCTGGAGCCTTAGCGGTATCGGAAGAAGACTTGATGAAACAGTTTGCACAAATTGCAAAAATGAAAGAAGACGCTTTGAAAATCTTAGACAACAAGCTGAACGCGAAGGAGAAAGAGATGTGGGATCGAGCTCAGAAACATTTGGCGAATGCAATCGCGAGCAAAAATTACGACGAACTCTTCAAAGAGCTGAATACGAACGGCGCAACGAAAACAATCGCTACGACATCTCCCTCTAAAAAGGCGAAAACGACGCCGGGAAAAGAAAGCGGAAAGCTTCCTGCGATTGGCTCAAAAGTCGATCCGTCCAAGAGTAAAATCACGGGCACTTTTGATGCCGGCTATTTCGTCGAGCTCGTCATCGACGGCAAGAAATGCTCGGGGATTGCATTTTCGCCAGATTTGAATCAAGTCGGGAATTAATAGCAGAATCAACAGCAGCACGTGAGCGAGGAAGTATTGTATAAAAATACGCATATACAACAGCAATATATGGTAGTATTAGTAGTATCTCTTCTTCGCATTTTAACAAAATAAGGGAGACACGACCCGTCTCGTTACTTTTGTCAGTACTCCCAAATCCTTCTCCGCGAAGAACACCGGCAACACGTACGTTGCGAAAAGAATTATCAATATAAACACGAAAGGATAAAACGTCGCCACAGGCAACACGTTATTTGTATCAAAATCCGTTGAACGTGATACTGTAAAGACGACCGCAAATGATAGTATTTGCAAAAGCGTGTATGCGTTGATTACACCTAGACGCACGAAGCGGAAGCTCTCTTCAGCTCTGTGGTTCACTTGCTCTCTTTGCGTAAACATGAGAAGTAAACGTTTCCATATGTCGTTCTCTTCCAAGGACGTGTAACCCATGTAGAGTAAAAAACCTGATATCGCTGCGACGGGAATTTCTCCATACAACGCGTTTCGGAAAACCCATAATGAAAGTAAACGGAGTAAACTTGCGCACAAGTTGGTGAAGCGACCTATTTCTGAGGCTGAAATAATATGCGTTTTTGCCACATAGTCTTCTTGATACTCGACGCTCAAACTCGAGATTCGCGCATGGATGGGCGAGTGCGGCAAAGATGGTATAGCGACTGGAAGGCCGAACAAACCTTGCAACGCGTTTATAGCCCCTACGATGAAGTAATCGTAATGATATGATTTACCTTTTCTGAGCTTGTTCTCGGGTCTGTTGGAAAGCACGGCACTGATTTGGCTCTCGAAAAATATTTGTACAGCGAGGGCTACGCCGCAAAAGCAAGCGACGAGTACAGATTTTGGATCATCTTTCATCTCAGAATATTTTGCGGGCGTATAGGTTGGCCACATTGTACCGCTCATTTTATAACGCTCGTCGTGGACGCGATCGACCGGCACATCTTTCGCGATGTAACTCACGCCCGTAAATACCAATAAACCAATCGCCGGTGCAAGATCTGTCAAGACTTTCCTTATCGACGTCTTCAGGAATGGACTCGTTTTAATCGATTGAATCTTTCTACTCACGAAGAATGTGCCTATATGCAAAATAAAATACTTGAGAAATTCGGAAACGGTTTCTGCGCTTTGCATGCCTTTGTTGCGCATGGCATTTATCGACGAATACATGAAGATGACTGCAACAAACATTCGCAGGCATTCAGCGAAGAATCTTCCAACGTATTTAATCAGTGATGCACCCGAGAAAGAGGCAAAAAGCATAGAAGATAGTCCAGAAACTAGAGCAACGATAGAATAAAACGTCACCAAATGTGCTTCCAAGCGAGACGCAGTTATCCTTACGACTTGAAGAAACGCTAACGTCGGCCCGGTTATCCGAAACACTAGCACAGATTGCCCGCCTAATAACGAAAACGCCACATTTGCCAAAGCTTCGGAGGTTAAAAAGCTTTCCACACCGATACGTTCGTCGGAGTCAATGGTGAAAACTAATCCGACCGCCAAACAGGGAACTGTCGTGTTGAAGAACAACCAAACTATTGTGTTCAAGGCTCGAAAAAAGGTGGGCGCATCTATGAAGGCGTCCGCGAAATCGCTCCAATATCTTTTCTTCACGACGCGATGAAAGTCATCAGAGATTCGCGCGAAAAAGGATATTCGTTTCGAAAAACTAGTTTTCTCTGTATTTACTTTTTGCTCTTTGCCACTCTCTGCTTCCTCCTCTCCAAAAGTCGTTTCGAGGAGCGAAAATAATCGTCCCGGCAGGTTTGTCACATCGCCTCCGTGTCGATGCAAGAAACGACACAGTGCTTCTCGAAATGCGGCGATAGAATCTGCAGCGAGCGCTTCGTAGTAAAACATCTCGTCACTAAAGAGAGTTGCAATCGTTCCACTCGTGGCGAGCGAGTTTTTCGTTTGCTTGTGCATGGCATATGCGTCGGTGATGACCAAGACGACGAAACGACTGTAGTCGTAGTCGTTGTTTTTTATGTTACCATTATTGTTGTTCGAAAGAGGAGAAAAGGACACTTTCACCCACTCTTTAGCGCGAGCGATGATGACTAATCTCGCCGATTTCAACACGCACATCTTTGCGGATACGGGGATTATGAGCACTCCGTTACTTTGTACAGAAGCGTTTGCGACGGACAAGTTCATAGCGTCGTCCAAGAAAATTGAAGATACCATCGCCGCAGATGTATCGCTATCGTTGCGACCAAAATGCATCTTCGCTTTCTCAACCATCATTTCCACCAAACCTCTCAACGATCTGCTCTTCTTCTTCTCCTTTTTTTTTCCGTCCTCCTCTCCTTCCTCCGCTCCCTCTTCCCTCTCCTTCTCTTCCACATCCAACAAAAGCACCGCGTCTAACTTCTCCGAACGCGATCTCGCCTCTAACAAGTTCTTCCTCTTCTTCATCGTCGTCGTCGGAGTGATAGTCGTCTCCCAATCATCATTTTCTTCACCATCATCGAGTCCAACTCTCGATATAAACTTCAAGTCGTTCATCGCCGACCGCTCTTTCCGTAAATCTTTCTTCTGCAACCTCGTAAACGACCGATAGAAAATCTCCTCTCCTTCCTCTTCTCCTTCACCTCCTCCTCCTCCTCCTCGTTGTTCGCAACACTCTGCGCTCCTTTTTTCCGCGATCGAACTTCCGCTGCTCGTGCCGTCGAAAGGATCGCCGCTCGAATCGTTCCAATCTTCGTCTAAACTCTCCTGCGTGAACCGTCTCTTGATTTTGATCGGAGAGGACATCGCCAGTGTCACGTGATTCTTCGCATCGTCGTCGTCGTCGTCGTCGTCGTCGTTGTTGTTGTTGTTGAGTTCCTCTTCTTCTTCTTCTTTCCGCTCTAGGTTTTCTTCACTCGCTCTCTCCGTACTTCTCCTGGCGATGTCATCTCCCCCTCTCTCTTCTTTTTCACCTCCGCGCTCCTCCTCTGTTTCTTTCTCTCTCATATTATCTTCGCGAGGTGCGCGGTGTGAAGTACCTACCGGTTAGAGCGTGGTGGTGTTCGGTCGGAGGACGATCGATTTTTTTTTTGCGCGTATTTTTCAAACCCTCGTTTTAGGTATTTTTAGGGTTTAGG
>Ga0255776_10005627_pt1 | contig 12971 bp, 16 predicted proteins | sample 071ome_19_FD_179974 | JGI IMG/M metagenome (GOLD analysis project Ga0255776, IMG submission 179974) | Coastal salt marsh microbial communities from the Groves Creek Marsh, Skidaway Island, Georgia - 071413AT metaG (version 2) | ecosystem: Environmental > Aquatic > Marine > Intertidal zone >...
GTGGTTTGTGTGCTCAACCGAACAGGACGCGCTCGACTGCTTGCGTGCTCTGCGTGCGGTGAGCTGATCAGGACCAGCGACGGCCAGTCGGTGATGCGGCTTGAGGGTGACGAGCTGGTGAGCCCTGATGGGCAGGAACGGCGCCCGGTCATTTGTGCCGGGTGTGGCTCGACCGCCATGAACGTGCTGCGGGTGGGGGTGGAACGGGCCCGGGAGGAGCTGGAGGCGCTGCTCGGGGAGCCGGTCGATGAGGTCACGGCCCAGACCGAGGCGCGCCCAGCACGACGAGTGGCGATCGGGACCGAGGCCGTGCTGCATCGAGTCGACCGGGCCGACGTGGTCGTCTTTCTCGATCTCGACCAGGAGCTGTTGGCCGTCCGGCAGCGAGCGACGGAGCAGGCGATGGCGATGCTCGCTCAGGCGGCGCGGCTCGTTGGCGGTCGAACGCATGGTGGTCGGGTGGTCGTGCAGACTCGCCAACCTGAGCACGAGGTGATCCTTGCTGCCACCAAGGGGGATCCATCGATCGTTGCGGTGGCGGAGCGGGATCGTCGTCGCCCGCTGCGCTTGCCGCCCTATGGCGGGCAGGTGTCGGTCAGTGGGAGTGGCGCCGCCGAGTTGATCGAGGCGTTCGGGACCGTCGAGGGTGTCCAGGCTCGTGGACCTCTCGATGATCGATGGCTGCTGCGGGCCGATGGTCTCGAGCCGATCCTCGACCGGCTGGCGGAGGTACCGCGACCTCCTGCCCGCGTGCGGATCGAGGTCGATCCGCTGCGAGTATGAGGTGATGCCGACCCGTACTCGCCGCCTTGTCCTCGCTGCGCTTCTGCTGCTTGGCATCATCGGCGGCGTTCTGGTGCTGTTCGAACCCGACGACCGACCCCCACTGACGGAGATTGTCACGCGGGATGCGCTGGTCACGGAGATTCCGGAGGGCTGGGTTCAAAGCGAGCAGTTCTCTTTCGAGTGGCAGCCGGTCGCTGGTGGGGTCGCCGAAGTTTTCGACAAGTGGACCGTGGTTCGGGCGTGCGGGCCGGCCGGGTGCGAGCCGCGCTCGTTGGAGGCGTGGCTTTCGATCAGCCGCCAGCTCCCCACGTTCGTGCAGGCAACAGCGGCTGACTCGGGTCTCGAGATCGTGCGCGATGAATCCGGGTTGGACTACCGAGTCGTCGAGGGCCGCACTGCGGCGGAGACGTCCATCGTGTTCGTTGCGGCGTTCATCGATGGGGCTGACTTTTATGTCGAGTGTGGTGTCTCGGTCGGTGTCGCCGGTGATGAGCGGTTGACCGATGAGATCGTCGACGTCTGTCGAGCAACCGAAGCCATCGGCGAAGGTTGACGATCCGGCCTCGTGCCGTCAGACGTTCGAGATCAGCCGGGCTTCCCCGAATCCGACGCTGAAGCGCTCACACCAGATTTGAACGGTCGTGAAGATGTCGAGATCGATATCGGCGGGAATCTCGTAGTTCTGGTTGCCGATGTTGCCGCTGAGTGTGCCGAGGCTCACGGCGTCCCCGTTGTCGGCCCGCAGGTACACCTTGAGGTCGGGACCGTTGGTCGACTCGAAGTTTTCGAAGCGCACGAATCGCTGCTCGGTGCCGTCGGTCAGGACGAGCGCATCGCCGGTCACCGAATAGCGGTTGAGCGAGGTGAAGTCGCCGTCGTAGATGGTCACGATCTCTGGTGCACCCGAGGTTTCCTGGGCCGGGGCTGCCGCCATCATGTCGTCGGCGATGGTCGGGTTGGGTTCGGCATCCTCGCTGGATGGGGCCGATCCGATCCTGTCGGTCGTGGAAGCTGGTGCCGCAGTGGTCTCGTCCGTTCCGGTCGGGGTGCCGCTGAAGACAGGTCCGTCCTCGTCGACGACGTCGTCAAGGAACGCAGTGTGGATTCCGAAGTAGCCGAAGGCGAGCCAACTCAGGAGGGCAAGGGTGCCGAGTGCGCCACTGCCGAATACGAGTCGGTTGTTGTTGATCCTCTTGACGATCTGCATGCCCACTGAACGGCGCACGATCGAGAGAAGTTCCGGCCTGGTCGAAAATCTTCGGTGACGCGGCCAGATCGATCGGTCCTCAGGAGGAGGCCCAGTTGCGCCGACGAGCCTCATAGATCGCAATGGCGGCGGCGCTCGCCACATTGAGGCTTCCAACCTTGCCGAGTTGTGGGATAAACGCCACGCGGTCAGCGGCAGCCAGGGTTGCTGGCGTGCAACCGCGGTCCTCGTGGCCGATGACGAGGGCGACGTCGCTCTCCATCGCAACCTCATGGAGGGGGACGGCGTCGCTGGTCAGCTCGATGGCGATGATCTGGTAGCCGTCGGCGCGGGCCGCGTCGATCGCCGGGACCGCTGACTCGAATTCGCTCCAGGTGAGATAGCGGGCGGTTCCGAGCGCCGTCTTGTTCACCTTGTCGTGACTCGGGGAGGTCGCCCCGCCGAGATACACGTGGTCCACCCGCTCTGCCGCCGCGGTGCGGACGATCGAACCCACATTGAAGGGATTGCCGACCCCGTCCAGGATCAAGGCGACTCGGCCGGTGGTTCGGCGGCGCCACTCTCGGTGCAGACGTTTCATGCCGGTGCCGTCGAGTTGGCTCATGTGTTCTCCGTTCGTGATCCGACTTCGAGGATCCGAAAGCCTGCCCGGCTCGTCAGTCGCTCGACCCGGTGCCCGCAATCTTGCATCCAACGGGCGAGCGAATCGCTCCCGAGGTGTTTCTGCACCACCAGATGGGCCCGGCCGGTTGGGGTCAGTCGGTCGAGCCAATGCCCCAGCAGATCGTGGAGCGCGGCCTTGCCAATCCGGATGGGTGGGTTTGAGAGAATCCGGTCGAATCGCACGTCATCAGGAACGTCCGCCGGCGCTGCGACATGAACTCGCTCGCTGGCGCCGAGTCCCGCAGCGTTGGTGCGGGTTAGCGAACGGGCGCGGTCGTTGACATCGGTGGCCCAAATGGTGGCGTGCGGGGCGCGTTGCGCAGCAACGCAGGTGATCGGGCCCCACCCGCATCCGAGATCGAGAATGACCTCGTCAGTTGCTGTGAGCGGCGGGGCTTCCAAGAGCAGCAGCTTGGTGCCAGCATCGAGATGTTCCGCGGAGAAGACCCCGCGGTCGGCGGTGAGCGTGATGGCGACGTCGGGAAGGGCGATCTCCACGGGGCGCGGATCGGACTCGACAGCCGGGTCGTCTTCGAAGTACTGGCCGGTGCTCACCCGTGCGACCGTAGCGGGGCGAGGCTGGCTAGCCTGAGAACATGGCTGCGTACGACATTCGTGTGATCGGCGACCCGGTGCTTCGGCAGAAAGCAAAGGACGTGACCGACATCGACGGTGCGCTCGTGCAGGTCGTCGACGACATGCTCGAGACGATGTACGAAGCGCCCGGCATCGGTCTTGCCGCACCCCAGGTTGGGATCAACAAGCGGTTGTTCGTGTGGGACATTGGCATGGGCCCAAACGCCATGGTCAACCCCGAGATCGTCGAGTCCGATGGCGAATGGGTGTTCGAAGAAGGCTGCCTGTCTGTGCCGGGATTGTCCTGGGAGATTGTGCGTCCCAAGCGGATCCATATCGTCGGGCGCGACCTGAATGGGAACGAGATCGAGTACGAGGCGGATGAGCTTGAAGCTCGCATGTTCCAGCACGAGATGGATCACATCGATGGCACCTTATTGATCGAGCGTCTCGACGAGGACACTCGGAAGGCGGCGCTGAAGACCCTCCGAGATCTGCAGATCGGCACGCCTGAGCGCTCGAAGCCCGCCGGTGGCGGCCTGACGCTGCCGTGAGCTCGACGCCGTCGTGAGTATCGAGCCGCCGGAGACCATCCGGCGGATCGTCTACCTCGGCACGCCGGGCGTGGCGGTCCCGCCGCTCCATGCGCTCGTCGAGGCGGGCTACGAGATTCCGCTCGTGGTGTCGCGTCCCGATGCCCGGCGGGGTCGCGGCAAGAGCCTGATGCCGTCAGCGGTAAAGGCGGCGGCGATCGAACTCGGCCTCGCTGTGACCGACCGGTTGGAAGATGTCGGCGCGGTCGATGCGGATCTGGCGGTCGTGGTCGCCTACGGGCGCATCATCCCGGCGGCGTTGCTCAACCAGTTGTCATTCGTCAACCTGCACTTTTCGTTGCTGCCCCGCTGGCGAGGTGCGGCGCCGGTCGAGCGGGCGATCCTTGCGGGCGACGAGGTCACCGGCGTCTGTCTGATGGATCTCGCCGAGGAACTCGACACGGGTGCGATCTACCGACGAGTCGAGACCCCGATCGGCCCCGACGAAACGCTCGATGAACTTCGCGGTCGGCTGGTCGAGATCGGTGTCGCCCAGTTGGTGGCCGCGCTGCGAGAAGGCTTGGGGCAGCCCACCCCCCAGATCGGTGATCCTGTCTACGCCGCCAAGATTGATGCCGCCGAGCGCAAGATCGACTGGTCGCAGAGCGCTGTGGCGATCCACGGTCGGGTGCGAGTCGGTGGTGCCTTCACGTCGTGGAACGGCAAACGGCTCAAGGTTCACCGCACCCGGCTTGCTGCGCTCGGTGACTCCGGCGTGGTCGTCGCAACCGGTGATGGTCATCTCGAATTGCTCGAGGTTCAAGCCGAAGGCAAACCCCGGATGGATGCGGCATCGTGGGCCAATGGCGCCCGTTGGCAGGCCGAGCAGGCGTTCGACTCGTGAGCGATCCAGCCGACGATCCCAGACGGTTGGCGATTGCCGCGATCGTCCGGATCGACGACGAGGGCGCGTACGCCAACGTCGTTCTTCCGAAGATGCTCGCTGATAGTGGGCTCGATCGTCGCGACCGAGGGTTCGCGACTGAACTCGTTTACGGCTCGACCCGCATGAAGCGTCGTCTCGATCACCTTGTCGATCGTTTTCTGCTCGAACCACCACCGCCGTCGGCTCGGGCGGCGCTCCGTGTTGGTGCCCATCAGCTGCTCCATCTCGATACGCCGCCTCATGCGGCCGTGTCGGCAACCGTCGCTGCCGCTCCGAAGCGCTTTCGTGGGCTTGTGAATGCGGTGCTGCGCAAGGTCGCCACGGCCGTCGAGACCGGCGTGCAGTTCCCGTCGACGGGCATCGAACTCAGCTACCCCGACTGGATCATCGAGCGGCTCACCGCCGACCTTGGCCCCGAACGTGGGCACGCAGCCTTGGAGACGATGAACAGTCCGGCGGATGTGCACGCGCGCGACGACGGCTACGTCCAAGATCCGAGTTCTCAGGCGGTCGCAGCCGCCGTCCCTGCCGCAAGAGGTGACCTTGTCCTTGACGTCTGCGCCGCACCGGGCGGAAAGGCCACCGCCATCGCCGGGCGAGGTGCTCGAGTCGTCGCAGCCGACCAACGCCGTGGCCGGGCTGGCCTTGTGATGGCCAACAAGGCGGCGCTTGCGCTCGACGACCTGCATGTCGTTCAGTCCGACGGTACGGCGCCTCCTCACCCCGATAGATCCTTCGATGCCGTGCTGGTCGATGCGCCCTGCAGCGGCCTCGGCGCGTTGCGGCGTCGTCCCGACGCTCGCTGGCGAATTCAGCCCGCCGATGTCGAGGAACTGGCGGGTCTGCAGCGACGGATTCTGCTCGCTTCGGCTCCACTGGTGCGGCCGGGGGGCACGCTCGTCTACAGCGTCTGCACGCTCACCCGTGCCGAGTCGACCGAGGTGGTGGCGGCGGCGGCGTCGGTGTTGGCCGAACTCGGCTTTCTGCCCGACCTGCCCGACACCGGAGGCTGGGCGCCGTACGGCGACGACACCCTGGTTCTCACGCCGCAACCCGGTGCCGACGGCATGGCGCTGGCTCGCTGGACTCGAACCTGACACCACCCCCTCGTCGAGGCCGGGTCGCTAGGGTTTTGGTATGGCATCGTCGACCCAACTTCCGGTGAAGATCGTGACCGTGTCCGATGGGGTCGTGGCCGGTACCCGCGAGGACCGGTCCGGTCAGGTGCTCGAGGAGTACTTCACCGGGCAGGGCTGGCGTGTGGCCGCTCGGGCGGTCACCGAGGACGGCGCTGAGGCCGTTGCCTCAACACTCCGTGCCCTTGCTGCCGGCTTTCATGGTCTGATCGTTACCACTGGCGGCACCGGCTTTGGCCCGCGTGACCGGACACCGGAGGGAACGAAGGCCGTTCTTGACCGAGAAGCACCGGGCCTTGCCGAGGCGATGCGTCTTGTCAACCCGCTTGGCCGGTTGAGCCGAGGGGTGGCCGGCGCCCTGGAGACCGCACTGATCGTCAACACACCGGGCTCATCGAAAGGCTGTGTCGAAACGATCGATGCGGTTATTGATGTGCTCCCGCATGCGGTGACGCTCCTCGTCGACAACTACGACCCTCACCCCTCCGGGGAGGGGCAGGGCCACGGGCCCGGATGACCGACGATCGGGTCTTCATGGAGCGTGCGGTCGCCAACGCCGCTCGGATCCGGCACTCCACCTCGCCGAATCCGTGGGTTGGCGCGGTGGTGGTTGCGGACAGCGGCTCGGTGTTCGACGGGGCAACCGAACCCCCAGGTGGTCGCCACGCCGAGCGGGTTGCGCTCGATGCCGCTGGTTCGGCTTCGGCCGGTGCCACTGTCTTCACGACTTTGGAGCCGTGTAGTCACACCGGCCGAACCGGGCCCTGTGTCGACGCGCTGATCGACGCTGAGGTGGCTCGAGTCGTGATCGGCGTCGATGATCCCGATGGTCAGGTAAACGGAACCGGTATCGACCGACTCGCGGCTGCGGGGATCGAGGTGGCGGTCGGGGTCGGGGCTGACCTCGTCGAGGAACAACTCGCGCCGTATCTCCATCATCGACGGACGGGACGGCCGTGGGTGATCGCCAAGCTTGCGGCGAGTCTCGACGGCCGAACCGCTGCGCCCGACGGAACCTCACGGTGGATCACCGGCGCTGAGGCACGGGCTGACGCCCATCGCTTGCGGGCCGAAAGCGATGCGATCCTCGTCGGTGCTGGAACGGTACGAGCCGATAATCCATCGCTCACCGTGCGCGACTGGATCCCGCCTGACGGCACGCCGGCCGCCGCCGACCCGGAACGGATCGTGCTCGGCACCGCCGAGGCGCAGGCCCGTGTACAACCGTGCCGGTCGTGGGACGGCCCGCTCGATCGCCTGCTCGAGGAACTCGGCTCCAGTGGCGTCGTGCAGTTGATGGTCGAAGGGGGTGCGAGCGTCATCGGCTCCTTCTTCCGAGCGGGGCTCATCGATCGCTTCGTTCTGTACCAGGCGCCCGTGCTCTTCGGTGGCGGTGATGCGACGGGCATGTTTTCCGGGCCTGGTGCTCCATCGATCGATGCGGTCAACCGCGGTGAGATCGTGTCGGTTGCTCGGGTCGGCGCGGACCTGCGGATCGAGTTCAACCCCGGTCGTTGAGCGGAACCGGGCCGGTAGCCTCGACGGCAACCCCCCCCTTCACATGCCAAGGATCCACTGTGCTGAACCTCGTCCTTCCAAAGGGCTCGCTCGAGAAAGCCACCCTGGAGCTCTTCGAGGCCGCTGACCTTCCGGTCGAGCGGTCGTCGTCGGTTGCGTACACCGCAGCGATCAGGGATCCCCGCATCGCATCGGTGCGCATCCTGCGGCCCCAGGAGATTCCGACCTATGTCGCGGACGGCCTGTTCGACCTCGGGATCACCGGTCGGGACTGGATCGAAGAGACCTCGAGCACGGTCGAGTCGCTGGGTGAGCTCCGTTACTCGAAGGCCACCGCGAAGCCGGTGCGGATCGTGATGGCGGTGCCTGAAGACTCCCCGTGGCAGACGATCGCTGAGCTCCCGGCTGGGGTCAAGGTCTCGACCGAGTACCCCGAGATCACGAAGCGGCACCTTGAGCAGGCTGGTGTCGACGCCGACATCCGCCTGTCCTACGGCGCCACCGAAGCGAAAGTCCCCGACATCGTCGATGTGGTCGTCGACATCACCGAGACGGGTCGTGCGCTGAAGGCCGCAGGATTGCGGATCATCGAGACCCTCGTCACCAGCTACACCGAGCTGATCGCGAACCCGGCGTCGTTTGCCGACCCCGAGAAGGCCCACGCGATGCGCCAGATCCACACCCTGCTGCAGGGTGTGCTTGATGCCCGAGGCAAGGTGCTGGTCAAGATGAACGTCGCCGCCGAGGCGCTCGACGATGTGATCGAGATCGTGCCGTCATTGAAGTCGCCCACGGTCAACGAACTCTTCCGTGGCGCCGGCTATGCGGTCGAAACCGTGGTGCCCAAGGACGAGATCAACATCTTGATTCCGCAGCTTCGCGACAAGGGCGCCACCGACATCGTCGAGCTGCCGATCTCAAAAATCATCCCGTAGGTCGAGCCAACCCTCCCCGGCAAGCCGGGGTTGAACTGGTCGTGGATCGCTGGTTACTCCCCAGCCTGATTCTTCAGCTGAACGTAGGTCATGCGCAGCTGCTGTAGCCCGTCCTGCAGTGTCGCCTCGGCCTCACCGAGGCGGTCTCCGAGGGTCTCCACGATGGCCGCCATCGCATCGATCGCAACGGTGGCCTCACTGAAGTTGGGCTGCTGCTGAGAAAGATGAAGCGCCGCGAGTTCGAACAGGCCCATCGCGTGGTTGGCGACGACGTTGGCCGCCGGTGCCGACACGAGTTGTTCACGAACCGCAGCCATCTCCTTGATCGCCTCTTCGGCCTGGGCGAGCTGTTCGGGGGAGAGATCATCGAGGGTGATGCCGTCGGGCAGTGACGCCGCAATCGCATCCTCCATCTCCGGATCGAGGCCCGTCGGTGCACCGACGGCCGGATCGGGGGTGCTGGAGGGCGACGGGTCGCGAGGAACCTCATGTTCGCCGCCGGGTGTCCACAGGGAGCTCATGCTGGTACCCTAACGGCCATACAACTGAGGGAAGTGGGGCCCGGCTCGCCGGATCCCCACCTGGCCACCGACTGAGGTGCGCCGGGTCGGCCGAATCGGCAACACCGAGCCTTGCGGGGCAAGTGGTTTTCGCGGACGTCGACATCCCGACGTCCGCTTCGTCGTTTTCGGCGCAGCATCCACCCACCCAACTACGGAGGTTCCGTGCTCACGAGGAGTTCAGGGCGATAGCACCGCCAAGCAACGAGCCAAGGATCAATGACCGCATCCGAGCCCGCGAGGTCCGCCTCGTGGGTCAGGACGGTGAGCAGATCGGTATCAAACCACTTCCCGAGGCGCTCAACATCGCCCGGGCCGCCGGACTCGACCTGGTCGAGGTCGCAGATCGGGCAAACCCACCGGTTTGTCGGATTATGGACTTCGGCAAGTGGAAATATGAGAACGATCAGCGAGCCAAGGAATCGAGGAAGAAGTCCTCGAATCTGACGGTCAAGGAGATGAAGTACCGACCCAAGATCGGGCCGGGCGACTTCGATACCAAGACCAAGAAAGTCGAGAAGTTCCTCGGCGAAGGTCACAAGGTCAAGGTCACGATCATGTTCCGCGGCCGCGAGATGCAGCATCCCGAGTTGGGGCGCAAGATTCTCGACAATGTCGCTGAAGAGGTCGAACACGTCGGCAAGGTGGAGTTCCACCCCCGGCAGGACGGCCGCAACATGGTGATGGTGCTCGCACCGGACAAGCAGGCCCAGGCCCGCCACGAGAAGGAACGCAAGAAGGCCGAAGCGGCCGCCAATGCTGAGTCGTCTGACGCAGCAACGGTGACCGACGAGGAAGAGTGATCTGACCGGATTGGTCAGCAACAACACTGGGAGAGTCCCATGCCGAAGATGAAGACCCATAAGGGCGCCGCCAAGCGTTTCAAGCGCACCGGCAGCGGCAAGCTCATGCGCCGCCAGGCGAACAAGAACCACATCATGGAGAAGAAGTCACCGAAGCGGACCCGTCAGCTTCGCGGTGACACGGCGGTCGCCAAGGCCGACGAGAAGAACCTCCGCGACCTGGGCGTCTGAGCCCGCCGACCCTGAGAATCGAAAGGACGAACTGAGATGGCACGCGTCAAGCGTTCAGTGCACTCAAAGAAGCGGCGTCGCGTCGTAATGGAACGGGCCAAGGGCCACTACGGCAACCGGTCCCGTGTTTGGAAGGCTGCCAACGAGTCGGTGATGCACGCCGGCAACTATGCCTTCCGCGACCGTCGCGCCCGCAAGGGCGAAATGCGCAAGCTGTGGATCCAGCGGATCAACGCCGCCTGTCGGGCCAACGGCACCACCTACAGTCGGTTCATCGCCGGGCTGAAGGCTGCGGAGATCGAAGTCGACCGGAAGGTCCTCGCCGATCTGGCCGTTCACGAGCCGGAGGCGTTTGCTGCGCTGGTCGAGGCGGCGAACAACGCCGCTTCGGAAGCCGCTGCTTCCTAAGGAACATCATGGGGCAGGTGCTTGGCGCCCAGAACCCCAGAATCGCTGAACTGCGCCGCCTCATCGGGCGGCGCAGTTCGCGTTCGGGCCTCGTCGTCGTGGAGGGGCCGCGCACGATCAGTGAACTGCTGGACGCCGGCCTTGTCCCGGACACGATCATCGTGCCGGAGTCCGACATGGACGCCGAGGCCGTCGTTGCCGTTGAGCGCCGTCTCTCCAGAGCGACCGAGTGGCTGGTGGTGCGGGATCACGCCTTCGAGCGCCTTGCGCCCTCGAAGAGCCCGCAGCCGATGCTGGCGCTGGTACCCCGGCCCCAGCCTGCCCTGCCTGCGTTGGGGCCCGAGGCGGTCGTGCTCGTGCTTGCCGAGGTCGGTGATCCAGGGAATGTCGGAACCCTGATGCGCTCCGCCGAAGCCGCCGCCGCTGATGCGGTGGTGACGGTAGGCGGCGCTGACCCGTGGGGCCCGAAAGTCATGCGGTCGTCGGCTGGTTCGCTCCTCCGAATCCCAGTCGTCACTTACGACGACCTCGGCGATGCACTTGATGCGCTCCGAGAGGCTGGCCTTCGCATTGTCGGCACCGATGTTCGGGTTGGTGAACCGCACGACGGCGGGGTGTTGGCCCCGCCGGTAGCCATCGTGGTAGGGAACGAGCCCCATGGGCTCGACCGGGAGACCGGGGTCGATAACTGGGTCCACATCTCGATGCCGGGTCGTACCGAATCGCTCAATGTTGCGATGGCGGGAACGCTGCTGCTGTTCGAAGCCGTCCGGTCCTGATTGAGAGCTAGTCGATCGTCAGTAGATCCTGCTGGTCCGGGTGCTGGTCGATGTAATCCGCCGCGAACGGGCAGAGGGGCATGATCGTCCTGGCGGTGGCCCGGAGGTCGTCGAGCATCCCAGCCATCAACCGGTCGGCGTTGCCCTGCCCTCGGTGAGCTGGATTGGTCTCCACGTGCGGCACTACGACCGAATCGCCATCGACCCGGTAGTCGGCGATCGAGACGATCTCGTCGTTGATCACCAACTCGTAGCGCTGTCGGTCGGGATTGTCGCGAACGATGTGCTCCACCTCCGCAGTGTGCCAGGAATGATGCGCCGACCGCGGGAGTCAGGCCGTAACCTGACGGCTGTGACCAGCGCTGCCGATCTCACCGCCGACCTCGACGCCCTTGTCGCGGACGCAACCACCCGGCTGGCTGACGCTGCCGATCTCGATGCAGTTGCGGCCCTCGACGCCGAACTGCTCGGCAAGAAGTCGGTCGTCACCGGGGCGAAGAAGCAACTCGGAGGATTGGAGCCGGGTGACCGCAAAGCCGCAGGTCAGGCCATCAACGCCGCCCGCCTTGCGCTCGAAGAAGCGGTGGCCGCCGCCAAGACGCGCCTTGCTGCACGTGCTCGGGCCGCGCAGTACGAGACCGAGCGTCTTGACCTCAGCGAGAAACTCACCGAACTGCGTCGGGGTTCGCTGCACCTGAACACCCAGGCCCGTGACCGGCTCGAGGACGTGTTTGTCGGTATGGGGTTCACGATCGCGGAAGGTCCCGAGGTCGAGTCAGCCTGGTACAACTTCGAGGCCCTCAATATTTCGGAGTGGCATCCAGCGCGGGGTAGCTTCGACACGATCTTCGTTGATCTGGGCGAGCCCGAGCAGGTGATGCTGCGCTCGCACACGTCGCCGGTGCAGATCCGCACGATGGAGAACACCGAGCCCCCGATCTACATCGTCGCTCCTGGCCGCACCTTCCGCACCGATACCGCCGATGCCACGCACCTGCCAGCCTTCAACCAGATCGAGGGCCTCGTCATCGACCGAGGCATCACGCTCGGGGATCTTCACGGCACCATCCAGGAGTTCGTCCGACTGTTCTTCGGCGGCGAGGTCAAGACCCGGCTTCGTCCGTCGTACTTCCCCTTCACGGAACCGTCGGCCGAGTTCGACATCAGCCGGGCGGATGGCTCGTGGCTCGAACTGGGCGGATGCGGGATGGTGCATCCCAACGTGCTGCGCAACTGCGGAATTGACCCTGAGGAGTGGCAGGGCTTTGCGTTTGGGTTCGGCATCGACCGGCTCGCGGTGATGCGTTATGAACTCGACGACATTCGCGAACTGGTCAACAACGACGTTCGTTTCCTTCGACAGTTTTGACAGTCTTCGGCCGAGGGCTCAGACCCCAAACGCGTCGATGTAGTCGGTGAAGGACGAGCGAACCGCCGCCTCCTCAAGTCCGTAGTCGCTCAGGTCGTACCGTGAGCGTCGAGACGCGACGAGCGGGTCGGCATCGAGCCAGTCCTGCATGCGCCGACGATCGGCATCGGTCAGGGGTTCGCCGAGCCACTCGTAGAGGTCGGCCATGACCCCGAGTGGATCGGCCATTTGGTCGCGGTAGTGGACGTGGAAGACATCTCGTCCCGCAAGGGCTGCCATCGGCCGGTGGACCTGCTCGACAAGGCGACCCGGCACGGTGTCAGCAATCCACTCGTGGTCGACGGTCCCCATCGAGAGTCGGTGGGCAAAGGCGTTGAGGTTCATGAATGAGGTCACGGCGACGACAGGGTCGCGGTGGGTCCAGACGATGCGGGCGTCGGGGTACTCGGCGAGCACGGCGTCGATGAAATACGCATGCGCCGGCATCTTTAGCACCCACTGGCCGGGTGCGTTTGACTGCA
>Ga0255776_10005637_pt1 | contig 12948 bp, 15 predicted proteins | sample 071ome_19_FD_179974 | JGI IMG/M metagenome (GOLD analysis project Ga0255776, IMG submission 179974) | Coastal salt marsh microbial communities from the Groves Creek Marsh, Skidaway Island, Georgia - 071413AT metaG (version 2) | ecosystem: Environmental > Aquatic > Marine > Intertidal zone >...
GATTGATATCTGTAGCTGTGCTGCTCTAGAAACCCTACAGAACTTTCCATTGTCCTTTGTGGGACGGAAAACTTTATTGATGCCATCAAAGGCAACGTTCAGTGTATGTGCTGAACCAGAACCAACAGAACTTAATGGAACAGCAACATTATTGGTAGCGTTAGATGCTGATGTTGCTAAACGAATATTGTCTCTATCATACTTAATAATATAGTATGCGGTTCCGTCTGTCAGTCCACCAATATCAGAACCACCACCGTTTCCATAAGTAACTCTCTGTCCAGTTACAAAACGGTGCTCAAGGATTTTAATTCTATCATTAGAAGTATCAATGATACTAGAAGATGACCCATCAACAGTCGCTGTGTACGATGAGATATCGTCTAGTATTCTGAAGTTGCTCGCAGTATCACCTGTAACGTGATAATTGCCGATATATGGCATTGACTTCTTTTATATCCTGTTCAAGTATTTATCATAAAAAAAGGAGGGTTGAACCCTCCTTGTGATTATTCTGCTGCTGGTGTTTCTAACACCCACCCAGTCGTATTATCTGCTTGGTATGCGTCCTCATCCCAGCGATAGTATGAGCGTGCTTCTACTTCTGCATCAGTCAGAGCAGGTGCTGCTCCCAGTGGTGAGACCCAATCAGCGGTGCCGCTATCAAGAGTCCAAGAAGCATAAGGTTGTGGCGCAACAAATGCGTCCAGTTCTGCGTTATATGAATAACCAATACCAGCATAGCGAACTCTCATATTAGAGTTGTATGAGGTCTGCTTCCAGTTGGTATCAGCACCCAGGAGTTTCTTACAGAAAGCAACTCCGATTTCTTCTACTTCGTTACCGTTTGCATCGGTAATGTCATCATTACCCACAACAATGACTTGGGTAACAACATTGTTCTCGTCGAGTTGAGCAAAATGAGCCATCGTTAATATCTTAAATCGTAATGGTTTTTATTATTTAGGATTATAACATCCTGTTGGTTATTTATCAAGAAGGATATGCAATGAGGACAATTCCGGAACCACCGTTGCCGCCATATGTTCCAGAAGGAGAACCAATAGCTCCTGTTCCACCACCACCACCAGATCCTGTATTTTCTAATGCACTATCTCCTGGATCTGGATATGATACTGGAACTGGTCCACCACCATTTCCTGCACCAGCATAAGGTCCACCAGCACCTCCGCCAATTCCTTGTCCGGGTCCTCCCACGCCTTGTGAAGGTGGATAAGATGCGCCACCACCACCTCCACCAGCAAACCAGAAGTTTCCTGAAGTATCAAAACCATTTGGTGTTGGAGCACTTGTTGGACCTGCCCCACCAAATCCTTTATTGGATCCTGGATCAACAAAAGCAGGATTTCTAAATGTTGATGGAAGTTGAATAGATACACCACCATTACCACTTTTTGATCCAGGTACTCCTGTTTCTCCTATACCACCTGCGCCACCACCACCACCTGAGACTTGACCTGGATTAGATCCACCACCAGCGTGACCCCAACCATTAGTAGGAGTTGCGCCTATTGTTCCTGGGAAAGTTGATCCAGATGCAGGTCCACCAGTAGCTCCAGAAGTAGGTCCAGCAGCACCTCCGCCAGATCCACCAGGAGCTCCTGGATTAAAAGCAGCACCTCCACCATTAGATCCACCTCCACCACCAGGAGCAGTTATTGGTGGACCAAAGAATGAAGATGTGCCTGTGATACCCTCTGCTGATGTAGCTCTACCAATTTGACTTCCAGCACCACCAGCTCCGACTTGAACAGATATTGCTTGTGGTCCAGAAATAGGAGTAGTTGCTGTTCTATATGCTCCGGCACCACCACCACCAGCTCCATCAGATATACTGGATCCAGTTGCAGAAGATCCACCACCTCCTCCACCGCCGATGACAACATATTCAATAGTTTCGCTAAACGATGCTGGTGCTGTAAAAGTACCAGAATTAACAAAGGTATGAATCGTCATACCATCATAGAAACTAATAGCACCACCAGTTGCTTTTGCTTCTGCTGTTAGTTGTCCGATTTGGTAACGAACGACTACGATTCCGGAACCACCAGCACCACCGGCACCAGATGTTTCGCCATCACCACCTCCACCACCACCAGTAGATTGTGTAGCATCAGCACCACCTCTTGATGGATAATATCCACCACCTCCTCCACCACCAACACCGCCAGATGGATTACCATCTCCAACAGGAGGGTATCCAGATGCTCCGCCACCACCAGCAAACCATTGATATTCGCCTGGTCCTGGATTTAATGCACCAACACCTGTTGTATTTGCAGCAGGTCCAGCGATAGCAACCTGAACACCATCCCCACCAGGTCCAGCAGCAGTTGGTGATGCATTACTTCCGGCACTACCGGCACCTCCCCCTCCACCACCAGCATAATTTGTTGATGGGACAGCAGAATTTCCCAATCCTCCAGGATTTCCTTGCGTTATTCCGTAAGGAGAAGGAAGAGGAACTGCTGCTAATACTGGAGCAGGAGTTGATGGATTATAACCATACCCACCTGTAGGATCATTGTCCCAACCACCTCCACCACCAGAACCACCGGGTCTTGAAAGTCCTGGTGTTGGATTTCCATTTCCACCACCTCCTCCGCCGCCGTTTGCAGTTATGCCTGAAGGGATAGATGGGGGACCAAAATAAGAAGGCGTACCATCTCCTCCAGCAAATCCGCCACCAACAGTATAATCTCTATTTGCACCAGCACCAATAGTAACAGTATAGGAAGTTGGTCCAGCAGTTACTGAAAAAGATGGATTTCCGGTAGCAAGTGGATGTCCAGAAAGATTAGTTCTTAATCCACCAGCGCCACCACCACCATATCCACCACCACCGCCACCACCAGCAAGTACAAGATACTCAACATCAGCAGGATAGTCGCCAATAGCACTTACCTCAAAAGTACCTGATGAAGTAAAAATGTGTGCTCTATAAACAGCAGGTCCATCAGTGTAATCACTAATGACACCACCAGTTGCTGTTAATCCTTGTGCTATAGGTGGTGGTGGTGAATTAGTTCCTTGATCTTGAGTTCTTAGAAAACGATCAAAGAAAGGTGATGCTAAATCAGTTGATCTTACGCCCATTTATCTACCCTCCTTAGATATCAGTATCGCCAAGGATTTGGAAGTTTACTGCACTTCCAATACCTGCTCCACCAACTGCATTTGCTGGTTGAGTAACTTCTACAACAATCTTTTCTTGATCTACCAGAACTAATGGATAGTTCATTTCAAAGAAGAATGTTTCATTAGATCTCAAATCCACTCTCGATAATCTATATGATGTCTGCCCCACTCCAGAAGCAGCAACACCACTTGGATAAACATAAAGTGATGAAGTAGCAGTGGAAAGTCCAGTATTATGCATCACCAAACCACGAACATAAGTGGTCCCAGCAACACCAGCAGCAGTATTCGTAACACCTGCCGTAAAAATACCAACGGTATTAATACCAGTGACTGCTTGAATTCCTACTAATTTCGTTCTTTGGAGTGCCATTGATATATACTTTTTAAGTTATTTAGTTAAACAATGCAGAGTCAAGTTCATTGTATGCTGCAGCTGCTGCACCTCCGCCACCAGAAATACTAATAACAATAGTAGATCCATCAACAGCAAAAGTATTTCCAGCACCGATAAAGTTCAGTGTGGTCGCATTACCAATCGAAACTCCACCAGACTGAATACCAATCGCAGTAATATAAGTGGAAGAATCAACGGAACCATCCGCTTTTAAGAACTCTGAAGAAGTTCCACCAGTCTTGACAAATGAAGTTGCAGTCGTAGCACCAACAATATTAGCACCACCAGAGAGAACATCAATACCAGTACGGAAAGTACCAACACCAAGTGAGTCAACGTTGGTTACATCATCATAAGTAATTGTTCCACCAACAGAAATGCTACCACTAAAGGTAGCAGTAGCAGCAGAAATACTTCCAACGGTAATACTATTAGTTGTTGTGTTTCCTTGTGTGGTTACAGCATCAAGAGTTGGAGTTGCTCCTGCTGGCAGATTAGTCAGAGCAGATCCATCACCTGAGAATGAAGTTGCAGTTAAGACACCAACAAATGCCGCTACATTTTTCAGTGAAGCATTTCCAATATCAAGACTATCACCAGATTGTAACTCCTGGATCTGGTTCGCACTTGGATTATAAATCAGCGGATATCTATCTGCCATTATATTCGTATAGTCTTTTGATTATTTATGCCTTATTGAAAGCAATGAATCCTTTGGTGCCGTCTCTTAACTTAATACCAAGGTTATCACCATTCAACGCAATGGTTGCTGCTGATGTTCTTGTTCCAATCGTAAGACTAGTCAAAGAAGCAGTGTTTAGTGTTGTTCCAAGAACGACACAATAGAATGTGTCTCCTTGGTTAGGTGCTGCCGCAAAAGTAATCTGGTTCTCTTGAACAAGGAAAGACTTGATAGGTTCCTGGATTACACCTTCAATAGACAATAATAAGGTATAAGCATTAGAAACAAAGAACGGAGCACCACCAACAGTGATATTAAACGTTACTCTATTACCATCAAACTCGTCTGAAATATCATCGAGTTTGAGATAAGGTCCAGTTGCTTGTGGTCTTCCGATGTATGGCATTTTTAGAGAGCTGAGTATGAGATGATAAAGATACCAGAACCACCATTACCACCACCATTATGAAGTGTTCCTACTGGTGTCCTTCCATCACCACCACCACCTCCACCGGTGTTTCCTCCTCCATTTCCTGCTCCGAATGAGTTTCCGTCTCGACCATTAAATAATGCATTTCCAGTATCTCCAGATCCAAATGGGCCTCTTGCTCCAGGTCCACCCTGAAGACCTCCACCACCGCCTCCACGACCTCCAGTAGAGATTGCGGTTGGGGCACTATCATTTGATCCACCACCACCGCCACCACCCCAATAGTAATTGGTGCCTAAAATATTGTTTTGAACTCCATCCCCACCTACACTTGCTGTTGGTGCTGGAGATCCTCCATATCCAGTTTGACCTGCTCCACCTCCACCTCCAGCGTTATATCCTGGAGTACCAGATCCTGCTCCTCCAGAATATCCACCATAATAAGTAACTGTTGGTGTTGGAGATGCTGGTGCATTTCCTTGACCTGCTGTTAATGATGTATAACCAGCACCGCCACCTCCATTAGCGACAGATGGTGAGGGTGATGATGCTGTAGGTGCAGCAGTTGGAACAGTTCCACCGCCACCACCGCCACGAGCAGTTAATCCATTAAAAGTTGTTGAACCACCATTTGATCCAACTTGAGATGTAGTTTTTCCTCCAGATCCTCCACCATTAATAACGATTCCATATGGTGCAGCAGGAACTGGATAGTTAGTTCCGACAACGACTTCACCACCGCCGCCACCTCCACCATTATCAGTACCTCCACCGCCTCCAGCACCAACCATTAAGAAGTCGCAGATCAGTGCTTCATTGGCAGTAAATGTATTGGAAGATGTAAATGTATGAACGACTCTATCACCAATTCTGGTTATAACACCACCAGTTGCTTTTGCGGTTCTTGTTTGACTTGGACCGATTTTATATCGAAATATAACAACGCCATCACCACCATTTCCACCATTATCTATATTATCACCAGAACCACCACCACCAGAACCAGTATTTTCTGTTCCGTTTGTTGCAATATTATGTGGCGTCACAGACGCTCCACCTCCAGTACCGCCACCACCAGTACCACCAACACCACCAGTTGCAATACCATATGCACCACCACCGCCACCACCGGCACGAATTACCGCACTTGATGGACCGGCAGAAATTATTGATGATAAACCATTTCCACCACGCGATTTTGCAATAGTATTATCAGTATTACTTTGACCTGCTTCACCAGCACCACCACCACCTGAACCATTATAATATGAAGCGTGTGCTTGATCTCCTCTTGTTCCTCCTGGATATCCTTGATTAGCGGTTCCTGTACCGCCAGGAAATGGACCGGTAGTACCAGGAGATTGGTTACCGGCACCACCACCAGAGCCACCTGGAAGTCCTGGAACATAGTCAGCAGTGGAGTTATTGTAACTTCCGCCACCACCTCCACCAGTAGATTCTACTAGCTTAGATCCTGATGGACCAATCCAAGAATTTCCTCCTTGAGAACCTTGAGCTGCAGCAGCACCATAAGGTTGAACTCCACCTTGCCCACCAGCACCAACAGTTATTGGATAAGAACCTACAGAAAGTGTGAGAGCAGTCTCTGCAGATGCTCCACCACCAGAACTTTCATCGAGAACAGAAGAACGATATCCACCTGCTCCTCCACCACCTGCCTCATAACCACCAGCACCTCCACCACCACCAGCAATTACAAGATATTCAACAGTACCACCAAAATTACCAGTAGAAGTTACATCAAAAGTCCCAGAACCATTAAATGTATGTGATCTATAATATTGACCAGAGACCTGATAATCTTGTACTATACCACCAGTTGCTTCTATTCCAAGTGGCGTAATCCAACCACCGTCTCTTTTGGAATAGTACTGGTCATTAATAGTATAAACTGCTGACGGTGCTTCCGCACTAGGAGCAACAGGAACGATGCTACCAAATCTTCCACCAATAAATCTTCCCATTGGTCCCTCCTATCAGGCGTCGTCGAGTTCTTCGTATGATACGATTATTTCTAAATCTCCACTGGCAGCAACACCATTTGCTTGAATCTTATCTCCTTCTTCCAGATAGATTGGAGCGTCCTTACCCAATACAACCAGTGTTGAGTCAGCAGGAACCTGAACTGTTGAAGCAAGTCTAAATGCTGTTGTGGTTCCAGAATCATACCAACTTACAGTTACATCATCATCATTAGTTCCATCAACATTCGCTACAATTATGGAGTTAACCTTTAAAAGTTTATCTGCTCCACAGGTAAGAACATCCTGGCTGCTGCTAGTCAAAGCAAGTCCAGTCGTCTTACCGTAAATACTAGTTACATTAACTACGTTTGGTGCTGCCATCTGCTTTTAATCTCCGTGAAAGTATTTAGCCGCCGAATACCATAGACATTGCGATTGCTTTTCCAGTAGTAGCAACCTTTGCTCCGTCTGCTTGTTCAAAACTTGCCGCAGTCGTTACACCAACAATAGAAGCACCAGCACCAACTACAAGATTTGAAATCGTTCCTGTGATATCACCAAACGATGTGGCACCTGAAACATTAAGTGTTCCGAATGTTCCAACACCAGTGGTATTAAAACTACCACCACCAGTTACATTCAGAGCACCAGTAACGGTAACATCACCAGTTACAGAAGCACCAGCAGAGAATGTAGAAGCACCAGAGAATGTAGTAATACCAGAAATCTGAGTGTTCCCAGCAATCGAAGTGGCACCACCAACAACGAAGTCACCGTTGTTAGTCAGAGTAACGCCAGCACCAATATTCAGACCTTTAGAATAAATCGGTGCGGCAGTTCCGTCCTGACTTACAATATTATCAACTCTAAGTTCTGACATCGCGTCTAATACTTTCTAGTTATTTAGACGACGGTGTGCGGCAGATTATAATGATTAATGATTAAATGTCTGTCTCCAGCAATATCAAGCGTGTATCCGTCGTCAATTCTTACGTGAGTCTTGTTAATGCTAACGAGAGCATCATTAGCACCACCATTAAGTGTTATATCAGAGTTGACAAGTCTTACTGAAGTGTCAATGATAGCAAAATCATCAGCACCAGAATGACCATCATAGTTAGTTGCAGATTGCAACTGTGATGTTTGTCTTGCTCTTGTCATTGAAAGGTTTTTAGATATTTATAAAAAGACCCTTCAAAGTTTATTTTTGGGACTCTTTATGAACATCCTCTAAAACTTGTAAAACTGTGGGTAAGTTATCAATTCGTTCTTTCCAATCAGATTGAACTGATTCCATTTGAAAAAGATTATAGGAAGAAACTTTTGGTTCAGTATATGCACATACATTCATACCAGATGCAATGTAGTGGAAACCTTTAGCAGGTTTATCAAATGTTGAAAACTTATACAGTTCCCTTGAGAAAGCTTTTAGTCCATATCGATCATAATTATCAACTCCAATTAAATCATATGATCTATTAAAATTGTCTCTCCAATATTGAGTATCTTCTCTTTGAGTAAATGCATAATGAACAGCAACAAAATCAGCAAATTCGTCAAAAGAGAGTGAAGTTGAAGTATTATACAAGTCTTTCATGAATTGAGAAGGTTTTCCTCTTCTCAAAGTTTTGTATAAATCAATTAAATTTTCATGTGTTGTAAAGAGTCCATTTGATTCAAGTGGTTCAATAAATCCAGCACTTAATCCAATTGCAACAACATTTTTTACAAAAGTTCTTTCATGTCTTCCAATTCTCATGGAGATTTTTTTAAACTCACATTCACTTGTATTAAATCCCTTTGAGTGAAGATGTTCAATAAATTCTTGTTTTGCGTCCTCATCACTTACATGCTTGGATGAATAAACATATCCAGTTCCAATTCTTTCCCACAAAGGAATGTTCCATACCCACCCATTATCAATTGCTGTGCATTCTGTATATGCTACCAGTTCTCTTTCTTTATTATTATAAGGAACTTTTGCTGCCCAAGCACTATCATTGGGAATGAGATGATCATATGGAATAAAAGGTTCTTCCAAGTACTCACCTAAGAGAAGACTTTTAAAACCTGTACAATCAATAAACAAATCTGCTTCTACAACATCACCATTATCAAGTTTTAAGTATTTTATTCCACCATCATTCTTTTCACAATCAACAACATCTGCAACAATATGTTTGATGTCTTCACAATAATTATTCTTTAGATAAGTACCAAATTTAATAGCATCAAAATGAAATGCTAATGGACTTGAAGTATCAACTTTTCCACTTTCAGCAACTAATGCTAGTGGATTAATATATTGTGCATAATCATTAGGTGAATAACTCTTATTATGATCTAGATGTCCCCACCAAGTTTCTGAATTAAAAGTTGGTTGATTTCCAAAAGGATAATGAAAACTTCCTGAGTCTTTTTTTAAAAAGTTTGTAAATTTAATACTTTGTTTTAGAGAACCATTAGTCTCACGAATCATTTCGCTCTCATCAATACCAACTAAATGGATCCAGTCGCGTATTTTCTCAAGTGTACTTTCACCAACACCAGAAATTGGTGCGTTTGGAGATTCTATTAGTGTGAGTTGATCATACTCTATAAGTTGCGAAAAAGTAGATGCTGCCATCCACCCAGAGGAACCCCCTCCGACAATACAAACTTTCATATAATTTCAAAAAATGCCGATAGTTTAATTATAGCACAAAATTTATCGTTCGATTCTAACAAAGACCACACCCGCAGCACCATCGCCACCGAAGTTTGGTTGAGAACCTGCACCACCACCACCTGATCCAGTTCCATATGCTGCATTAAATCCATTGGTATTTGGTGCTTGGTGTCTTCCACCCTGACCGCCACCACCAATACCACCCATTCCACCACCATTAGGTGTAGCCATACTCGCACCGTGAGAACCACCTCCTCCACCTGCAGCATAATAACCATTTGCAGTTACTTCTGTTACAAAGGCAGTCTGTTGTGGTGCAGGAATTGCAGGAGCAAGAGCAATAGCAGGGAATTCTGGGACAGCTAATCCATGACCACCCCAAGCACCTGCTAGACCTGTAGCAGAAACACTAGGCCAAATGGTAGTTCCGAATGGACCTGAAGCCATATCAGCGGGAGATGCTGGGAATGGACTTAAACCAGTTCTTGATCCATTTGGGTAGTTTGGGTGATTTGTTGGAATAGATGTTGGGTTTGTATTAGGTCCTATCGGTTCGGATCCTTGTCCTCTTGTACCTGCACCTCCTCCACCAGTTCCTCCACGTGATACTGGAGATCCATTATTACTTTGACCACATTGATTTGCATATACAGTTGCATTACCATTAAATCTGAATGCATTAGGAACAGGCTGAACACTTGGAGAAGGAAATGTGTTTGTTGAACCGTCTCCAGCAATACCGCCACCAGATCCACCTGTTGGTAGGGTAAGTCCTATGTTGCTGTTCCAACCACCTCCACGACCGCCACCGCCAGCAAGAATGTAGTAATTACTTGGATGTGCTCCGAATGTGGTGTCTCCACCACCAGGAGGTCCAATATTTGGTCCATTTACGTCACCTGGACCCTGAGCACCCCTTCCGCCGGCACCAATATTTATAGGGTAAACTCCTTCTGGAAGTTCGGAAGATCCTGCAGGAAGAAGAACTAAAGCTCCAGCACCACCCCCTCCAGCATGTCCTGATCCACCGCCTCCTCCGCCACCAATTGCCATAATCGTGACAGAAGGTGCAGGAATATCTCCACCAGCAACAACTAAGTTCCTTTGGGGTGCTGGCGTATCTTCTGTGAAAACATAATAAGTATATGATCCGCTATTTATACCATCAGATACGGTGCCTCCAGTTACAATAAATGATGTTCCTCCTCCACCACCAGAACCAAAACCTTGTCCAAGTGTAGAAGACTTATATCCTTCCAGTAACTTTCCTAAATTTCTTCCTGCAGAAGATTTAAATGGAGCCATGAATCAAACCTCCTTATCGCCATTAACCAATACGTTGATAGATCCGATTTCCGCACCAACCTGAAGAGTATCACCAGTATCCTGAAGAACAATCGGATACGCTGGTTCAATCAATACAGTTTCTTTCGCAGTCAGTGCTACGTTAAACATTCTTGTAGCGTCACCAACTGAACCGCCATTAGGAACAACGTAAACGTGAGCGGTACAAGCAACACCCGCTAACGCTGCGTCGTGAATCACAATGGATTTTACATATACTTTTTTATTATCAGCAACCGTAATAATGGCACTGGTAGAACCTGCCGAAACTTGAGTTACGTTTGCTAATCTTCCTCTAGTGAGTGCCATGTCTTATCTTTTTAGTTATTTAGGAGAACAGGTACATATCAAGGACAAAGTTGCCCTCATAATCAGCGGCACTTATAGCAGCACCAACGTTTACATCACCACCAGCAGTTATACTGCCATCAACTGCCAAACTATCAACAGCAGTAACAACAGTATCAATAGTTGTGGTAGTACCATTAACGGTCAGGTCACCAGTTACAGTTAAAGCACCACCAACTTGAACGTCTTGTGCTGATACGTTAGTAACAGTGATACTTGGAGAACCACTCAATCCAGTAGCATTACCAGCAACATTACCAGTAACATTACCAGTTACATTACCAGTCAGAGGTCCACTGAAACTAGTAGCAGTAACAACGCCAGCAACACTGAATCCATCAGTGAATGTTGTAGAACTGAATGTAGTAACACCAGTGACATTCTGGTTCAAAAGAGTAGCAGTTATAACACCAGTAACATTCATCCCGTTGGTTACATTCAAACCATTCGGGAAAGTTGGTGATGTCCCCGCTACTCTTCCTGTTATAGAGTCAACACTTAATTGTGACATCTGATTATACTACCTTTTGAGTTATTTATTCAGTTACAACAGTACCCCCGAAACTATAAATTTCGGAGGTTGCTACTGACTTATTGGTGTATCTCTTTCTATCACCATACTCGGTAGTCCAGGAAGTACCCTCAACATAATAGACAGTACGCTCTGTGCCCAGAATATTTTGCTGTTTAGCAATATGGTAGTATGCCATTTCTATAAAAAAACTTTTTAGTTATTTATAGTCTGGTGGTCTGGAAGTTTAGGTAATAAATCAAAAGATATAATCGTTCTATGCTTTCTAACTTGATTGGGGTGAACGAAGTGTAATGTATAAGAAGGGCAGATAAAGATTGTTCCTTCCTTTACGTCCCTTGGATAAGCAAGTGAAGTTGTATCTTGTCTTGGATCTTGCCACGGAGCAACAAAACAAGTGGGACTATGAACCTTCGGGTCAAACTCAACATAAAGAATACCAGTGAATCCCCAACTCTTATGATTGTGAATCGTCTGGTGGTCTCCCTTCTGATACCTGACTGCCCACACATCAGTCATACTACAAGTCACCTGTGCTTCCTGACAGAACTCAAACAGTTGTGGGCGAATGAGGTCTTGGAAGTAATGAAGATAAGTTTTATTGTTTGTCTGCCTATCAGTCTCAAAGGTTTGAAGAGAAGTTCTTACAAACTTCTCCCCTTTGAGTCTATTCAAGAGTCCTTTCTTCTTGAAATCCCAATCATCAACTTGATACTGATAGGAAGGATATTCAAAAAGTGGTGCCTTCATCGTGCTCTATCCCAAGCGCAGTGTGCTCTTTGTCCGTCTTGAAGGACATAATGGAAGAAGATTTGGTGATAGTAAGGTTCAACCTTCTTACCAAATACTTTCTTGTTCTTACCAGGCATTGCCTCACGCCAGTGTGGACGCTCACAACCTTTATAAACCATTCCGTCACCAGGTTGAAGAACTACTGAACGGTTCTCACCAGGAACCAGAACTTGTGTCTTCTTCTTATCAGCATACTTATCAGGAGTCTTAATCCAGATTGGCCAATCCTTATCTTTACCTTCCAGATTAGTGCTGATATGAACCGTTACTGAAATTTCACAAGCATCACGGTCTGCGTGACGTGTGAGTTCTTGTCCAGGATAATAGAACCTATCATAATAATAGGTATTATACAGTTTACGACCCAGGTGCTCTTCCAGTTTCATACGAATACCAGAATGAATCGCACGATACTGGGGGTGCCAGTAACGGGAAGTAGAACCTTCTACCTGCTGCTCCACTGGAACGTGATTGAAGTGTTCTGGATTCTTATCCCAGTAGTTATACTGACCCTTCTGTTCGGGAACAGGGTGATACAGTTCTTCTGGGTCCCAGAGGTCTTTGATTACCAGATAACCATTCTTCTCAAAAGAATCGTTACGAGTCCAGGC
>Ga0255776_10005670_pt1 | contig 12910 bp, 11 predicted proteins | sample 071ome_19_FD_179974 | JGI IMG/M metagenome (GOLD analysis project Ga0255776, IMG submission 179974) | Coastal salt marsh microbial communities from the Groves Creek Marsh, Skidaway Island, Georgia - 071413AT metaG (version 2) | ecosystem: Environmental > Aquatic > Marine > Intertidal zone >...
CAACTATATTTTCTTCATGTTGGTCAGTTTTGATAGAAATTCCCAAACCACGGAGTCGCTCAACGTTTGCATTCTCTGCTATGTCACTGCCTTGGATTTCATAACCAAGATTATGCAAAATTTCTGCAATGCCGCTCATCCCGATGCCACCGATCCCGCAAAAATGTAGCTTTCCTATTTCTGTTGGCATTGATTTCATAAAGTTCTCCTAGTGGGAGACCCCCAAAAATTTTCGATAGCCTCTGCAAGCTTTAGCGTTGCATCGGGCTGTCCTATTTTGGCTGAGCTGATAGAAGCTGATTGCAATATATTTGATGAGGACAAGCAGGCATTGAGACGTTCTGCAAGTGCAATTGGACCAAACTCTTTTTGGGGAATAACCCACCCGGCTCCGCATTTGGTCATGTTAAGTGCATTTGCCGTTTGATGATCGTCCATAGCACTTGGGTAGGGGACAAGGATTGCTGGGCGACCAATTACATTGAGTTCTGAGATAGTCGAAGCTCCTGCTCTCGAGATTATAAGGCAAGAGGTTGCCATCAATTCTGGGATGTTAGAAAAGAAGGTTGAGAGGTTAGAAATTACAGAAGTCTTAGCATACTCCGCCTTGACGTTTTCAATATCCTCTTCTCGACACTGCTGATATATTACGATTTTGTTGCTTATGTCTTTGGGTAAAAGCTTGATAGCTTTTGGAATAACTTGGCCGAATATTTGAGCGCCCTGGCTTCCCCCCAAAACTAAAATTTGTTTTGAGTTTGTCTCTTTTTTATGGGTGACTGCTCTGATCTCTGCCCGAACAGGGTTACCTGTCACCACGATTTTACTCTGGTGGCGGGGTTGAATTCCAAGCACGTTTGGGTAAGCGACCGCTATTAGATCAACATATTTTGCAAGCAACCTGTTAGCCCGGCCCAGGATTGAATTTTGTTCATGAAGGATAGAGGGGCGGCCTAAAAGTGTTGCAGCCAAGATACTCGGTATCGTCGCCGATCCACCAAACCCGATAACAAGGCTAGGGTTAAGTTGCTTTATCAAGATGATCGCTTTTATGAAGGAAAGACCCAAAAATAGGCTTCTTTTAAGCCCGCTGATAATTGTTCCTCCAGGTCGGGCGGATGTTAGTTGATAAATTTGGGTGCCATCTTCAACCTTGGTAAACCTTCGGCCACGGGCATCAGTTATGATACTTGTTTCCCATCCACGATCTCGCAATTCACTATTTAGCGCAATTGCGGGGAATACATGTCCCCCGGTTCCGCCAGCCACTATCAATATTAGCCCCCGTTTTTTCATCTTGGACCTACAGTATTAAAGCGTCGTCGCGTAAGTGCTAGCACCATTCCGATGCATATGGCGCAAGCCAATAAAGAAGATCCACCGTACGAGACGAAAGGCAGAGTCATTCCCTTTGTGGGCATCAAGCGAAGTGTGGAGGCCATGTTAATGAATGCCTGGAGACCAAACTGAACAATTAGGCCCGAGACAGCCAGAAGCACAAAAAAGTCATTTACCCTTAGTGCTTGGCCAATAACCCGTAGGATAATAAATGCGAACAGACCAACAATAAGTATGCAGACAAGGAGGCCAAATTCTTCTCCGGCAACAGCAAAGATGAAATCGGTATGGGCGTCCGGGAGATTAGATTTGATTGAACCTTCGCCTGGCCCACGGCCAAAAGCACCTCCGTTGCCAAAAGCTTGCAAAGATCGTTCAACCTGGTAGGAGTCTCCCGAGGAAGGGTCTATGAATCGATCCACCCTGCTGGTTACATGGGGCAAAAACAAGTAAGCACCAATTGCGCCCATTAATCCCGCAATGATGAATAACAGTACCCAAACCACTGGAAGTCCTGCGAGAAAAAATTGAGTGAACCAAACAACAGATACAACAACCGTCATGCCAAAGTCGGGTTGTAAAAGCAGAAGGCTAATCACCATAACAAAAAGTATGATTGCTATAATTCGGTCCAGAGTGTAGCCTTCAGTGTTTGCCTTAGAAAAAAGCCAACCCGCCAAAATGGCAAAACTTGGTTTGATAAATTCTGATGGTTGAATGCTTATTCCTGCAAAATTGAGCCATCGTTGGGCTCCTTTTGTTTCTGGTCCTATGGCAATTGTTAAAATCATGAGAAATATTGCAAAACCGAAAATTGTTATCGCTAAGCGTCTGATCCCTCGAACGGACAGCATGGAGGTCAAAATTAATGCGGCTGCGGCGAAAGGTAGGAAAACTAAATGGCGTTGCACATAATGGTATGGAGGGTAATTGCGTCCTTCGGCTACCGCTGGACTGGCGGCAAAAATAAGCATGACGCCAACTAATACAAGTAAGGCAGCAGCAGCCAAGGTCCAACGATCCACAGTCCACCACCAATCACCTAAAAATGATGTATCTTTTCTGGTGAAGGCACTCAATCTGATAGCTCCCGTAGGACTAGGTGAATTAGTCGCTTGAATTCATTTCCTCTGTCAGAAAAGTTTTTGAATTGGTCGAATGAGGAGCACGCAGGAGACAAAAGAACGGTGTTGGGTTCAGGATCAATTTTTGATAACGCGATAGCCTCCTTGGTGGCACTTTTTAGAGTCTCACAAACAGTATGCGGGACCATTGAACCAAAAGCCTTTGAAATCTCCCCTGCCGCTTCTCCGATAAGAAATGCATGCTTTACCCTACCCGCATGAGCCAGAAGATCTTCAAAGTTTTCCCCTTTGCTTCTCCCACCAGCAATCCAGTAAACATTAAAAAAACATGAAAGGGCAGTATTGGCGGCCCCTATGTTTGTGGCTTTGCTGTCATTAATGACTTCAACATCAGAAAAATTTTTCACTAATTCCAAACGATGTGGTAGACCAGGAAAAGTCTCGAAAGCATGGACTATCGCATCGTGTGGAATTCCCGAGCATGTTGCTGCCAGATAGGCGCACGCGGCATTATGGTAACTGTGTTGGCCTCTTAAGTTTGTAAAATTTGATAGGTCGCAAATTCTGGAAGGATCTCCTTGCCTTGCGTCGTACATCACGCCTTTCTTTACAAAAACTCCATCTTGCAATTCCCTTAGAACCGAGACGGGAATCACTTCCCAATCTTTCTTTTTTTTTACAAAATCAAAAACTTTTCTGCTTTCGATATCGTCAATACTTATAATAGCAATACTGCTTGATCCGGATCGAGAATGATTGAAGAGCCGCATTTTTGCTGCGATATATGCGTCCATGGTCCCGTGGCGGTCCAAGTGATCAGGACCGATGTTTAGGAGGATAGCGATATCAAAAGCGGCTTTTTCCGATAATTCTAGCTGAAAAGAGGATAATTCTACTACGTATGTTTGATTTGTTTTCGGACATTCAAAATCAAGAACCGGTCTTCCGAGGTTGCCCCCTGCTTCGCAGGGTTTTCCATCTTTCATAAAGATGTGGCTGACTAATTCCGTGGTTGTAGATTTCCCATTGGTGCCGGTTATTCCGATCAGATGTGTGTCGCCAATATTTTCGGTCAGCAATTCAATATCGCCAAGAATTGGGCAAGCTAGGGCTTTGGCTCTCTCTATTGCCGGATGTCGATTTACGGTAAGAGGTATGCCCGGGGAGGCCAATAATGCGTCGAGGTTCGATATATGCTGTTCTGTCAGTTCCGCGACATCAAACCCATCCATATAGGCCTTATCTCTGGTCTCTCTATTATCGTCCCAAACAGTCACTTTGGCGCCAGATTTTTGCAAAGCGCTCGCGGTCGCGAGACCCGATGCCCCTAGCCCAAGGACTGCAATCTTTTGATTTTTTCTGCTAATTACCTCAATCACGATTAGCTCAACGTAATTTCAAAGTTGCAAGGCCGACTAACGCTAAAACAATAGCGATTATCCAAAAACGAATTACTATGGTCGGTTCCTCCCAGCCCTTTTTTTCAAAGTGGTGATGCAAGGGCGCCATTCTAAAAATTCGCTTACCGGTCAATTTAAATGATATTACTTGTATGATTACGGAAATGGTCTCTAAGACAAACAAACCTCCAATAATTGCTAACACAAATTCATGTTTAATTATTACTGCTACCGCGCCTAATGCTCCGCCAATCGATAGAGAGCCGGTGTCTCCCATGAAAACCATGGCGGGTGGAGCGTTAAACCACAGAAACCCAAGGCTAGCTCCAACTAAGGCACCACAAAATACTGCCAATTCTCCAGCACCGGGCACCGGAAACAATTGAAGATATGTAGCGAATATGGAGTTTCCGGCCAGGTAGGATATTACTGCAAGGCATCCTGCAACTATCATTGCTGGCACGATCGCTAAGCCATCCAAACCATCGGTAAGGTTAACCGCATTTCCTGATCCAACGATTACGAATATTGCAAAGGGGATAAATAACCAACCCATCTGGATCATCAAATCTTTAAAAAGGGGTATTGCTAATCCAGTCGCGGTTGCTGGGTCCGCTATTGCGGTAATCCACCAACAAACGCCAAGCGCTATCGCCACTTCTCCCAATAATTTAATTTTTCCTGGCAGCCCTCTCGAGGAGCCTTTTGCCAATTTCAGGTAATCGTCGACAAATCCTATTGCCCCAAATCCAAGCGTAAGCAGTAAAACAGCCCATATGTATCGATTAGAGAGATCTGCCCATAATAAGGTCGCCACTGACATCGAAATCAATATTAATAAACCGCCCATAGTGGGCGTGCCCTGTTTCTTTATTATGTGGTTTTCCGGTCCGTCAGTTCTGATAGGCTGACCCCTGACCTGCCTTTTTTTTAGCCAATCTATGAGGGGCTTGCCTAAAACAAAACTGATCGTCAAAGAGGTGATTATAGCGCCGCCGGTTCTGAAAGTGATGTAGCGGAAAAGATTGAGAAAGCCTAGGTCTTCGGCCATAGGCGTTAGAATGTTATACAGCATTTTCTAATCTTCCTCGGAGAGGTTTGCAGTAACCACCTAGCTCTGCTCGTATCCCCGTTACAACCGATGCCATTCCAATCGCGTTCGAGCCTTTGACCAGCACAATGTCATTCGGCTGCAGAATTTTTAAAATTTCTTTGGTAAGTCCCTTTGTATCAGCGCTGAAAAAACACTGCATATCCGGAGGCAAACTCTCAAATAACCCCTCCATTTGATTACCAACCGCAAATATTTTTTCGACTTGATTTTTGAGTATAGTTGGTGCGAGATTGAGGTGATAAGTTTGACTATTTCTCCCCAACTCCAGCATGTCACCCAGAACTGCAATGCGTCGCCCCGGAGGATCTATCTTTGTGTTTCCCAAGTTATCCAAGGCTGCCCGCATAGAAGCTGGATTTGCGTTATAGCTCTCGTCAATTAGTTTGATAGACCCACCTAAGATCCTACATTGGTAGCTTTTGCCGCGTCCAGGTAGAGGAACCAGCTGACCGAAGGAAGCTGCCGCCGCATCTATATCTGCTCCGGCAGCATGTATGGCTGTAAGTGTGGCAAGGCTATTCATTACCTGATGTTTTCCAGGCAGACTGACCTTATAGGAAACCCTCTTTCCTCTGATAGAGGCTTCGATGAAGCTGCCTTGGAAATCTGAAGATAACGAAATTAACCGAGTGTCTGCATCGCTGGCAGATCCAAAAGTCAGAAGATTTCTAACTCCAACCGATTTGCTGCGGGCTTTTAAGTATGAGAAGAATTTATTATCTGCGTTTAAGACTGCAACACCGCTCGGCTCTAAACCGTCAAAAATTTCAGCCTTCTCTTTAGCGACTAATTCCAGGCTATCGAAATTTGCGGTGTGAGCCGGCTCTACGTTTGTTATTATCGCTATATTCGGCGATATCATCTTTGAAAGTGGCGAAATTTCACCCGGATGACTCATCCCAACTTCAAAAATTCCAAACTGATCCCGACGTGCCATTTGCGATAAAGAGAGAGGAACGCCCCAAAAGTTATTGTGACTGGCCTGGCTGCATGTCGTTTGGCCTTGCAGACTCAAAGCATGATAAAGAGCATTTTTGGTGCTTGTTTTTCCAACGCTGCCGGTAACTGCTATTATTAGGGCCTCTGAGCGCCTCCTCGAGGCATTACCCAATGCATGGAGTGCGGCTAAGGTATCATTCACCAGCACAATTGGGGCTCTCTCTGGCAGATTGGCCGGATGTGTATCAATTAATAAACCCGAGGCCCCTTTTTTAACCGCTTCTGCGGCGAATTGATGCCCATCAAACATAGGTCCTCTTATTGCGACGAATAGATCTCCGACCTTGAGCGTTCGCGTATTGATGCTTACGCCAGAGGAAAACCACGTGCCTGATGCAGTGCCGCCCGTAACAGCAGCAATTTCATGTGCGCTCCACAGATGCTCCTGGTTCATGCTTGACCTCGAAGCTCCTTTAATAAGTTGAGGGCGATTGTTCGATCGTTAAATGGCAAAATGGTGTCTCCGACGATTTGCCCAGACTCGTGACCCTTCCCAGCTATTAACAAACTGTCATTGGGCGTGAGCATTGAAATCGCAGTTTTAATAGCCTCAGCTCGATCTGAAATCTCACCCGCACGTTGGCATTTTGAAAGTATATCTTTTCGAATAGAACTAGGCTTTTCGTTCCGTGGGTTATCATCTGTGATGATTATCTCATCAGCCATGCGATCGGCTATAAGACCCATTTGGGATCTTTTTTCTTGGTCACGTTCTCCGCCGCAACCGAAAACCAGTATAATTTTACCAGACGTTTGCGAACGTAGTTCCCTCAAAACAGTCGACAGAGCCTGAGGAGTATGAGCGAAATCAACGAAGATAGAACTACCGTTCAAGATCCGCGCGACAAGTTCTAATCTTCCAGGTGGAGGAGAAAGCGCTTCGGTGGCTTCTATTGCTTCTTCTGGAGTTTCACCGCAGGCTACAACTAATCCTAAAGCACAAAGTATATTCTCTGCCTGGAATTCGCCAAAAACAGGGATATGCCGGTTATATTCAGTACCCCAGGCTTCAAATTTCAGATTCTGTCCTGAATAGCAGGGGATAGAATTGATTAGTTTAAGATCTTTACCATGTCGGCCAAAGGAGATTAGGTTGAGAGATCTCGATCGAGCCAGTTCGGACCAATCAGTGAACTCTTCTGTATCTGCATTTAATACAGCCCCCATGTCTTTATTAAGAATCTCCGAAAAAAGCCTTCGTTTTGCGGTTCGGTAATTGTCAAAATTTTTATGATAATCGAGGTGTTCATGGGACAGATTCGTGAATGCCCCCGCTGAAAATTTCACCCCGTCTAATCTGTGTTGATCCAGTCCATGACTCGATGCTTCTAAAATAGCGCACTCAAACTGTTTTTTAGCTAGTTCGTCGAGATATCGATGAAGCGTCACTGGATCTTCAGTCGTTAATCCCTTGCCTAGGCTATGAACTTCTGTGTCGGCCTGTAGGCCCAGGGTACCTATAGACGCAGATTTTTTACCTAATTTCGACCAAAGCTGTTTCGTGAACCAAGCCACTGAGGTTTTACCATTGGTGCCCGTGACCGCGGCGGTAGTTTTGGGCTGAGCGGCAAAATATCTTGATGCGCTAATCGCAAACGAACGCCGAGGATTTGGTGAAGAAACGATTGGGACGTTTGCCGCGTTGCCTGGCAGGGTAATGCCGTCTAAAGCCAAGATAGCTGAAGCTCCTTTTGCAGCTGCATCGGAAATAAATACAGCGCCATCTTTCTTTGACCCAAGCAGTGCCACGAAAAGAAAACCTGGAATTACCTCTCGAGAGTCACAGGTGATGCCAGTTATATTGGGGTCTGAGCCGCCGGATATTTTTCCCACACATGGCGGACATAACTCAGAAAGATGCAAAGTGCTTTTTCCCTAATTTTTTGGTGACAATACTAATAGCCATTTGATTTTGGACTCTTGGGTTTTCGTGATTTATCGGTTTAACCCCAAGTAAAGGCGCAATTCGAGATATAACTCTCCCAACCAGAGGTGCCGCCACCCAGCCCCCTGTAGCGTATCCGAGGGTATCTTTGTTCCCGATTGGTTCATCAATCATTGCAAAGACGACGTATCTGGGCTTGTTCATTGGGAATGCCCCAACAAAGGAGGACCGCACGGCCTTTCTTTTATATCCTTGGCCCTCTACCTTTTCAGCCGTTCCAGTTTTTCCGCCAACGAGATAATTCGCTGCGTCCGCTTTTCGACCGCTGCCATTGGTGACGACAACCCTCAGAAGACGCCTGATTTTATCCGAGGTCTTTTCCGAAACAACTCTCCTTCCTCCGAGATTTGAACGATTGAGGAGGAGGGTTGGCTGATAAAATATACCCCCGTTGATTACAGCAGCAACTGCACTTGTGATCTGAATAGGGCTGACCGCGATACCGTGACCATAGCCGATTGTCATTGCATTGACGTCCCGCCAGGGATCAGGAGTGATAGGAGAACCAATTTCCTCCTCCTCTAACTCTAAAGTTGGTTTTTCGAGTAATCCGAGTCTTTTTAGGAAGTCGCGCTGTTTGTCGCGGCCCACGTCCAATGCCATTTTTGCTGAACCAATATTGGACGAGTGAATTAAAATTTCCGGCAAGCTTAACCAGCGATTTTTCGCGCGATAGTCTCGTATTACAAATCGGCCAACCCGAATGGGTCGGGAAGCATCATATCCGTCTTGAATACTTATTTTTCTGCTTTCCAAGGCCATTGCTGTCGTAAATATTTTAAAAGTCGAGCCCATTTCATAAACACCGTGAGTTGCCTGATTAAATCGTGTTTTATCAGTCGTACTGGACAAATGATTTGGGTTGAAATCAGGCAAAGATACCATGGCGATCACTTGTCCGTTGTTGGCATCCATAACGATCCCAGTGGCTCCAATTGCCTTAAAATTTTTTAACGCATCTCGCAGAGCTTGGCTGATAATATATTGAACTCTTAGATCAATGCTTAAGGAGAAGGATGCCGAAGTTGTTGTTAACTCTCTGTCGAACTTTCTCTCAAAACCACCGCGACCCTGGTTGTCGATGTTCGTGAAACCGACCACGTGACCGGCAACTCTTCCAGCAGGGTAGAAACGCTTCTCTTCTGTTTTAAAATCTAAAGCGGGGTTTCCAAGCTTGTTCAACTCATATTTCTGCTCGGGAGTTAACCCACGTTTAATCCAAACAAAAGAGCGCTTTTCTTCAAGTTGTCGTTCTACCGTTTCAATCGCCAAATCCGGGAGAATTGCGACAATTTTCTCCGCGGTAGACTTGGGATTTTGAATCAGGTTGGGATTTGCATAAAGAGAAAAAGTTTTGAGGTTGGTCGCTAGCAATTTCCCATTTCGATCCAGAATGTTAGCTCTAGATACATTATAAGTGCTTGGTTTTGTGGGGTGGATTGTTCTTGTTGCTTCGGTTGTTGGCAGAACGGTAACAATTGTAAGTCTTGTCGCCACTAACAAAAATCCCGCAATCGCAAGGCTCCCAGCTACCATTAACCTTACACGAGCAATTTCTATCTCCCCTGGAACCGGCGGCCTCCGGCGGGTTCTGCGGGAAGGGGAAGATTGGCGGCCGATCATGGAACACGTAAAAACGTGAGTTTTTGGGGGGGGTCACGATCGGCCGCCGGGGGGACCGTATTGCCTGGATTCAACCCTAGATTTGGTCGAGGTCGAAATGGAATGTCCTCAATGGCTATTGTTTGATTGGCCAGTGTGGGTTCTAAAACCAAAAAGCGCCTACCAAGCTTATCCAACCGGTCTGGTCTGTTCAGATAAGCCCATTCTGCCTTTAGAATATGAATCTCCTGGTTGTGGGTGTTTGTTTCCAGGCTAAGCGTTGCAAGCAATTCTTCCGACTCTGACACGTCATGCTTAAGAGTAAATAGACCTACACCAGCGACCACTGCCATTGACATCCATATAAGCGTCGAGCGTTTGATCAAAGCCGTTTACCCCTTTGATCAGGTGACACACCTAATTTTGTTGCTGTTCTTAGACGTGCTGAGCGCGCGCGTGGATTAGCGCTTATCTCGGTATCGCTTGGACGTATTGGACGACGCGAACTCATGGTAAAAGTTGGATTTTTGTTCGCTGTTTGAGAAGGGAGATGTCTGGAGGGCTGTGACGAGTTTCGAGATCTGTTAATAAAAAATTTTTTTACAAGCCTGTCCTCTAAGGAATGAAAACTTACGACAGCTATATTCCCCCCCTTTTTTAAAAGCTTTTCTGCAGCACAAAGTCCTCGTTCAAGCTCTCCCAGCTCGTCGTTTATATATACTCGCAACGCTTGAAAAGTGCGGGTCGCCTGGTCCTTATTGTCTCTTGATTTATTATTTGGAAAGCAACGCCGAACAATTTGAGCGAGCTGTAAAGTCCTGGTTATGGGCGTTTTTGTTCTGGCTTGAGTGATAGCTCTTGCTATGCTCCGAGCACGTTTCTCCTCGCCAAAATTGAAAATGATATCTGCAAGATCGTCTTCTTTGTGTTCATTGATTACTTGCACTGCTGATGTCCCATTTTTGGACATGCGCATATCAAGAGGGCCATCTTTACTGAAAGAAAAGCCTCTTTCTGGCTGATCTAATTGGAAAGAGGATACTCCAAGATCTAGTGCAATGCCGTCTACCTCACAAACTCCTTTGCGTTCGAGAAGCCCTACCATATCGCCAAAACAGCCCTGCAATAGTAATAGTCTGTCCCCATACTTTAACCGCCAAGATTTGGTCACTTCATCTACAGACGGGTCGCGGTCAATTCCGATGACTTTGCAATAAGCATTCTCAAGAAGGGCTCTAGAGTAGCTTCCACCGCCGAAAGTACCATCAACGTAAATCGCCCCGTCTCGTGGCGAAATCGCCTTTACCACTTCCTCAAGCATGACAGGTTGATGTTTTTCCATCAGGACAGACCTGTTCGAAGGTTTTCTCGGATTTTTGCTACTGCTTCCTCTTGTTTTTCGCTAAATCTGCCCGGATTCCAAATCTGAAATCTATTTCCCCTACCAACAAATGCTACTTGGTTGTCGAGACCTGCCGCTTTAATAAGGGCAGCTGGTAAAATAACTCGGCCTTGCCCATCGAAGGGCAATTCATGGGCTAGCGCCATAATCGTTTCAATAATAGATCCAGAACGGCCAAGAAGTGTCTGCTCAAATTCTCCATCTTCTAAATTTTTATCGAGAACGCGGCGATTGAGCTGCTCAAGCATTGAACGCCCAAAAGCATCTATTGCTGGTTCGGTAAGAGATGGATAAGCGATGATCCCTTGGAATAGCTCATTGTTCAGTGACCCGCGGAAAGGTGCAGGGACGGACACTCGTCCCTTACTGTCGATCTTGTTCACAAATGTGGACAGGAACGATGTCATCCAATTAATCCCCGTATTTTCTCGACCCTCTTGAAAGGATCTGCCACCCAAACGTACCCGTAAAATTTGGGATATTATGGGATATCATGGGTTTTAATGTAGTGTCAATGGGATCTAGATCTAATTGAGGACTTTATTGCTATTAAAAAAGGTCCTTTTTAGGGGCGCATTTACGGGTTTTTGACGATTTTTTTGGGCTTTATCCTGTGAAATTTAAAAAGAATCTGGCGATTTTGAAAAACATTTAGTATTTGCACCAAACGCCAAAAACTGGGGAGTGCCAGACGGTCTATAAGCCGGGTTCTGTCCCTGCTAAGAAGCAGGGGGTGGCCATTCATCTTGGATATCCGTTACCGAATATCTCGTGCAACCTACCCGAACGGCGACGCGGAAACCCGTCCAAAACCGCGGGGTCTTCTGCCGTTCCTATTTGGTTTTGCTCCCGGTGGGGTTTGCCATGCCACTCCTGTTGCCAGAAGTGCGGTGCGCTCTTGCCGCACCCTTTCACCCTTGCCTGTATTACACAGGCGGTCTGCTCTCTGTGGCACTTTCCCTGAAGTCTCCTTCGCCGGGTATTACCCGGCACCGCGTTTCCGTGGAGCCCGGACTTTCCTCTCCTTCGTAATCTTTTTAGCGCAAAGAGCGGCCACCCGACCGTCTGACAGTTAAGTAGTTGCTCCCATCGCTTCCTAGGTCAAGTGGAAATTAAGGGTTTCATCTTGGATTTTCATTCTTAAGGGCATTTATTATCGAGACACAATCAGCGTCAATTTGACCATCAACTCTTTCAGGACGGTAATGTTGCTGGATTGCAGTAATTACATCGACGAACTTCGCCCTTGGATCATAACCGATATTATTCAGGGACTTTCGGATAGATACGCTATCCATTGGACCAATTACTGGCATAGGTTCTGGCCAAAAACCAACACCGGATTTTGCGAGCCATTCCCAGTTGAATAGATGACCTGGATCGTTTTTGCGCCCCGGAGCGACATCTGAATGTCCTAGTACAAGCCGATTACTAATTTGATATCGAGACATAATATCTTGGGATAACTCTCTGAGTGCCTCCATCTGCAAAAGCGGGAATTGGGTGTAGCCCCACTCATGTCCAGGATTTTGCAACTCAATACCTATTGATCGGCTATTAGTGTCGGTTTCTCCATCCCAATAACTTACTCCTGCGTGCCAAGCTCGATTTTTCTCGTTTACCAGCTGATAGATTGTGCCTCCTTCATCAATCAAATAATGCGCACTTACTTCCCTTTTAGGATCGCACATTCTCTCCAGTGAAACCTCGGTACTCGGTAAACCTGTGTAATGGATGACTAGCATGTCAATCTTAATGGTTTTATCTCGGCTTCCGAAATTAGGTGATGGGCGCGGTTCGAAAACAGTCACAATTAAGATGCTCTTTTTATACTTCTATGTGTAAGGACAATTCCTACGCCGGCGATGGTTACCAGACCACCGCTTACATTTTGAAAGTCTAGATTTTCGCCTAAAAATATTATGCCAAAAAAGACCCCAAAAACCGGTACTAAAAGCGTAAAGGGCATTACGCTGTTGGTATCGTGCCTTGCTAGAGTTCGATACCACAATCCCTGACCAATGA
>Ga0255776_10005681_pt1 | contig 12898 bp, 10 predicted proteins | sample 071ome_19_FD_179974 | JGI IMG/M metagenome (GOLD analysis project Ga0255776, IMG submission 179974) | Coastal salt marsh microbial communities from the Groves Creek Marsh, Skidaway Island, Georgia - 071413AT metaG (version 2) | ecosystem: Environmental > Aquatic > Marine > Intertidal zone >...
AGTGGTTTTCGAGCTACGGCCTGTTCATTGAGATTGAACACGGCGCGGAATTGGAAACGCGCTATGCACACATGTCGCGTCTCGCGGTTTCCGCGGGCCAGCGTGTCAAGAAGGGCGACTTGATCGGCTATGTCGGATCAACGGGTCGCTCAACCGGTCCCCATCTTCATTACGAAGTTCGCGTATCGGGTGTTGCAGTCAATCCAATTCCGTATATGGTAGAAGCTCCAGTTACTCAGTAGCTGGCGGAGTTGGAAGAGGTTTCGGAAGTTGAAGGCGGCCAAGGAGGCGAGTAGCCGGTCGCGACAAAGGTTTTCCGCCTGGAAGCGGATTTCGGACAGAGGAGAGGATGTCCGATCAATGGCGGCGGGTTTTCCCGCCGCCTTTTTTCTTGTCCAAATGGTTCGGCTAGGTAATCTCCTTGTTAAGGAGAGAGAACCACATGCACCCGATTCAGCACGCACAGGCGCGCCCCGATCATCCGGCGGTCATTATGGCCGGCAGCGGCAAGACGATGAGCTTTGGCGAGATGGATGAGCAAGCCAATCGGTTTGCGCATTTGCTGCGCGCAAACGGATTTGCTCCCGATGATGCCTTTGCCGTGCTGCTGGAGAACCGGATAGAGTTCTACACGCTGATTTGGGGATCGCAGCGCGCAGGCACAATGCTGGTCCCGATCTCCACCCGTCTGACAGCGCCGGAAATAGCGTACATTCTGAAGGACAGCGAAGCCAAGCTGCTGATCACTTCTGAGGCGTTCAATGGTGTCCTGCCCGGCATTCGCGCCGCACATCCTGATTTGCCCGTATTGATCATGGACGGCAGCGGTGAAGAGGACTTCGCAACCGCATTGGCAAGCCAGCCAAGCGAACCGATCCCCGATCAACAGGCCGGACTTGTCATGCTCTATTCGTCGGGAACCACAGGCAGGCCGAAGGGTATTCGCCCGGCGCCCCCGGCTGATCCGGATCCACAGGCAGTGAATCCCTTTATCGGGCTCGCTGTAATGGGCGCCGGAATGCCGGCAGATGGAACTATGGTCTATCTCTCGCCCGCTCCGCTTTATCATGCTGCGCCGATCGGCTGGAGCTCGACCGTCCATCGGCTTGGCGGAACGGTCGTGATGATGGAGAAATTCGATCCGGAGACCGCACTTGCGGCGATCGAGAAATACAAGGTTACAGACAGCCAATGGGTGCCCACCCATTTCGTTCGCATGCTTAAATTGCCGAAAGACATTCGTACCAAGTATGATTTGTCTTCGCACAAACGCGCGCTGCACGCCGCTGCACCTTGCCCGGTCGAGATCAAGCGGGAGATGATCGATTGGTGGGGCCCAATTGTGAACGAGTACTATGCCGGCTCGGAAAGCATCGGCATGACCATGGTGCACTCAGCCGACTGGCTCAAGTATCCTGGTACTGTAGGCAAGGCGATCCACGGAACTGTGCATGTTTGCGGCCCTGACAATGAAGAGCTTGGCCCGGGCGAAGATGGCCTCATCTTCTACGAAAACGACATTCTGCCGACTTATCACAATGATCCCGAGAAAACGAAGGAAGCGATGCATCCCGAGGGGTGGATGACCTTGGGCGATATCGGGCACGTCAATGAAGAGGGCTTTCTGTTTCTGACCGACCGCAAAAGCCACATGATCATATCGGGCGGGGTCAACATCTACCCGCAGGAAATCGAGAACCTGCTTGTCACGCATGACAAGATCATGGATGCCGCAGTGATCGGAGCGCCTGATCCTGATCTCGGCGAGAGGGTCGTCGCCGTGGTGCAGCCGATCGATATGAGCGATGCGGGCGAAGCGCTTGAGCAAGAGCTGCGCGATTTCCTCGAGCCACAACTGGCACGCATCAAGATGCCCAAGTTGTTCGACTTTCGCCCGGATCTGCCGCGCGAGGCCAATGGCAAGCTCTACAAGCGCGAACTGCGTGATGAGTATCTGGCCAAGGCAGCCGTTTCTTGAGCGCGCTGCCTAGCGATGTCGCCCGAATGGTCATCAATCCGCATGCCTATGCTGAATGGGACGGGCTTCTCGATACGTTTGATCGCCTGCGCAAAGAGGCACCGGTTTCGCGGGTAGAGCCGGAAGACGGCGAGCTGTTCGATCCCTTTTGGCTGATCACGCGATATGAAGACGTGATGAGGATCTCGAAAGATAATGCGACATTCCTCAACAATCCGCGCCCTGTCGTTTTCAGTTTTCGTGAAGCGATTGAATTCAGTCGCGCTGCGACCGGTTCGAACATGCTGGTCGATTCACTGGTGGTGTTCGACGCCCCGATCCATCCGAAATATCGCCGGCTGACGCAAGACTGGTTCATGCCGCGCAATCTGGCGAGGATGGAAGGTGAAATCCGCGCGATTGCGAACCGCACTGTGGACGGTTTGATCGCAGCAGGCCCTCAAGCTGATTTTGTGAAGCTGGTTTCCGGCCCTTACCCGCTGCATGTCGTAATGCAGATTCTTGGCGTGCCTGAAGAAGACGAGCCGCGGATGCAGATGCTGACGCAGCAGCTGTTCGGTGGGCAGGATGCGGACCTCTCGGGCACGGGCATGGAGAACATGACGGCCGAGCAAGTCGTCCAGCTGGTTGCAGGTGCGGTGAAAACATTTGAAGAATACTTCGCCCGGATTGCAGCTGAACGCCGCGCCAATCCTACTGAGGATGTTGCGAGCGTCATTGCGAATGCCACGGTCGATGGAGAGCCGCTACCCGAGCGTGACATGGCGGGATACTACATCATCGTCGCGACCGCTGGCCATGATACCACCTCGGCTTCGACCGCAGGCGCGATGCAAGCGTTGGCGCAAGACCCGGAGCAATGGGCGCGGGTCAAGGCGGACCGTTCATTGCTGCCGGGCATTGTCGAAGAGGCGATCCGATGGACCACGCCGGTACAGCATTTCATGCGTACTGCGGCGGAAGATGTCGAGATAGGCGGCCAGCAGATCAAGGCAGGTGACTGGCTGATGATCAATTATGTTGCCGCCAACCATGATCCGGCGCAGTTTGAGAACCCGCGTAAATTTGACGCCTCTCGTTCGCCCAATCGCCATGCTGCCTTTGGTGCTGGCGCGCACCAATGCCTTGGCCTTCACTTGGCGCGAATGGAGATGAAAATACTCTTCGAGACAATACTTGACCGGGTGGAGAGTATTGAACTGGCTGGCGAGCCCAAACGGGCGACTTCTACATTTGTTGGCGGGCTGAAGACATTGCCGCTGCGCTTTAGAGCTGGCTAGCGAGCAATCGCTCCGCCATTGCGCGCACGTCTGCGCCCATGTCCTCGCGTTCCAGCGCTAGCGCCAATGTCGCTTCGACAAAGCCGAGCTTATTGCCGCAATCATAGCGTTTTCCGTCAAAGGTGACCGCATGGAACGGCTGCTGGCCGATCATCTTGGCCATTGCATCAGTCAGCTGGATCTCTCCGCCTGCGCCCTTTTCTTGGGCTTCAAGCACGCGCATGACTTCTGGTTGCAAGATATAGCGGCCGGAAATGATCTTGTTCGATGGAGCCTCAGCCACGGGTGGTTTCTCAACCAGCCCTTTGACTTCAGTCAGCGCACCATTTTCCGCACCGGGATCGATCACACCATAGCTGGAGACCTCTTCATGCGGCACTTCCAGCACGCTGATGATATTCCCGCCTGTGCGATGATAGGCGTCTACCATTTGCTTCATGCAACCGGTTCCACCCTTGTTGCCAATCATCAGCTCGTCGGGGAGGAAAATTGCAAAAGGTTCATCGCCTACTATCGCACGCGCGCACCAGATCGCGTGGCCCAAGCCAAGCGGGACTTGCTGACGCACGGTGATGATATCGCCCGGTGTTGCGTGGGTCGGCTCAAGCACGCTCATATTCTTGCCGCGCTCGTTCATGGTCGTTTCCGGCTCGAACGCCATGTCGAAATGTTCGACAATCGCGGTCTTTCCGCGCCCCGTCACAAAGATCATCTGCTCGATCCCCGCCTCGCGCGCTTCGTTCACCGCATATTGGATTAGCGGACAGTCCACGATCGGCAGCAACTCCTTCGGAATCGCTTTGGTGGCAGGCAGAAAACGCGTACCCAGACCCGCGACGGGAAAGACGGCCTTCTTGATCGGCTTATGTGTTGTCATGGGCCAGCGAATAGGCCGCAATCCTGTCTCTCGCAAGCAGACACTCACGCTGTATCATCTTGTTCATTTGCGTGAACGCAAGGATTGGCTAAGGGCATTCTATGGACAAACTGGTTATCAAAGGCGGCAACCGCCTAGAGGGAACAATTCCCATCTCAGGCGCGAAGAATGCGGCGCTCACGCTGATTCCCTGTGCACTTCTGACTGAAGAGCCTCTTACGCTGCGCAATTTGCCGCGGCTGGCGGACATTGACGGGTTCCAGCACCTGATGAATCAGTTCGGGATCACCACAGTGGTCCAAGGCACGCGGCCCGAAGATTTCGGCCGTGTGATGAGCCTGGAAGCCCCACGTATTACCTCCACCGTTGCGCCCTATGATTTGGTGCGCAAGATGCGCGCATCGATCCTCGTGCTAGGCCCGATGCTTGCCCGGATGGGCGAAGCGACAGTGTCCATGCCGGGTGGCTGTGCAATCGGTAACCGCCCGATCGATCTGCACTTGAAGGCACTGGAAGCTTTCGGCGCCGAGATCGAACTGGCGCAGGGTTACGTCAAAGCGATGGCGCCCGATGGCGGATTGCCCGGCGGTGAGTTTGATTTTCCGGTGGTTTCGGTCGGCGCTACGGAAAACGCACTGATGGCGGCGGTGCTGGCGAATGGTACGAGCCGTTTGTTCAATGCTGCGCGCGAGCCGGAAATCGTTGATTTATGCAATCTTCTGGTGGCGATGGGGGCTGAGATCGAAGGGATCGGTTCGTCCGACCTGACAATCCACGGTGTAAAGCGGCTGCATGGCGCCACCTACCGCGTGATGCCCGACCGAATCGAGGCTGGTTCTTACGCATGCGCGGCCGCAATAACGGGCGGCGACGTTCGGCTTGAAGGCGCAAAACCCGATGAAATGGCGGCCACAATTCATGCACTGCGTAATATCGGCGTTGAGGTTGAGGAAGAAGCGAAGGCAATCCGCGTCAAGGCCAATGGCCCGCTCAAGGCGACCAATCTCACGACCGCTCCATACCCCGGCCTCGCGACTGACATGCAGGCGCAACTCATGGCGCTGCTATGCAAGGCAGAAGGCACGAGTGTGCTGAAAGAGACCATATTCGAGAACCGTTACATGCACGTACCGGAACTTGCGCGCATGGGCGCAGATATTGAGACAGAGGGCCGCTCGGCAATCGTCAAAGGTGTGGAGACACTGACGGGCGCAGATGTGATGGCCACCGACTTGCGCGCCTCGTTCAGCCTGGTGCTGGCAGGGCTTGCGGCTGAAGGTGAAACAACCGTCCGGCGGCTCTATCATCTGGACCGAGGATATGAACGTCTGGAAGAGAAGCTTAAGTTGGTGGGTGCGGATATCGAGCGGGTCGGCGACGACTAGACCCGGCTAACCAACCAGACCCGGATGGCGCTGGCGAGCCCCGGCGGGGTTTCCGACTTAATCCGTTCTTCGTCGATCCGCGCGACGAGTGCATTGATCGCGACGCCTTCCCGCGCAGCGGCCGTGCGCAGCATATCCCAGAATACCGGCTCCAGGCTGATGGAGGTCTTGTGCCCTTCAATCTGCACCGATCGCTTGACCGGAGGATGATAGGGCGGAGTCGCGCTCATGCGCTTGCGCGCGCGAGCTGCTTTGCTTCGCGGAAGCTCACCAATCGTCGCTGGCTCTCGTCCCACAAGGCCAGCCGCATCATCGAGAACGTATCCCGCATGGTGAAACGATTGAGATCGTGCAGCTCGGGGAATGTCCGAAGCACTTCTGGCAGTCGATAAAACGGCACCCGACTGGCCAAGTGGTGCACGTGGTGAATTCCGATATTTCCGGTGAACCAGCGCAAGACCGCTGGAAGCTCAAGGTGTGAGCTACCCATCAGTGCCGCGTCGTGGAATGACCACTCAGCATCCTTGTCCCAATGTCCGTGCTCGAACTGGTGCTGTACATAGAACAGCCAGACCCCGGTCGAGGCAGCGATCAGTAGAACGGGCAGAAAAATCATCGCGACTGTCGCGAAAGAGAAGGCATAGACCAGTGAGCCGAGGATAATGGCGGTAACCAGATTGGTCCCCATTGCCGCGATCCAGTAAATCCAGCCCGCTTTCATCAGCCCGATTGGCAAGCGGTGCCGCAACAGAAACAGATAGGCAGGGCCAAGGCCGAGCAGGACCGCGGGGCTACGATAGAAGCGATAGAACCAGCGTTTCAAACGCGGGCTGTCCGCATATTCCTGAACCGTCAGAGTGTCGACGTCGCCATAACCCCGCGCATCGAGATTGCCTGTCGAAGCGTGATGGATCGCGTGCGAGCGGGCCCAGCAATCATATGGGGTCAGGGTCAGCACGCCCATCGCGCGCCCCACCCAGTCATTGCCTTTGCGCCCCGGCAGAAAGGCGCCATGGCCGCAGTCATGTTGAATGATGAACAGGCGCAGCATTAGCAGACCGGTCACCGGGGCCAACGCCAGCGCCCAGTAATAGCCCGCATCAACTGCGAACAGCATCACCGCAAACAAGGTCACGAATGGCAAAAGCGTGGAGGCCAATTCCCAGCTGCTCCGGCTGATCCGGGGCGTCTTGAAAGCGGATAGTTCACGCATCAATTGACGGGCTTCAAGACCGGCGGAGCTCGGCTCTTCACGGCGGGTCTGGTTCGGGCTGGTATCAATGAGAGTTGTCACAAGACAAACGCCTAGCCAGCTTCCCATGGATTGTCACGCGCGCTCGTCGGTTGCGAAGCAATGTTCGCAGAGAGTGTACAGAGCTTGCTTGGTGCTCTGCCAGGCGGCAGTATGACACAGAGAGGGGATCACTGGATGCATAGATGGTTGCTGGGGGCGCTTTCAGGTTTGTCGATATTGTTTGTGGGCGGATGTGTGAACGCGACCGCCACGAAAGGCGCATCTGCATGGAATAGCGCAACGCTCGGCGACGGGGGTGTATCAGAATTCTATGCATTCGAAGGCGAGCTTCCCGAAACGCCGGGCACCATTCTACGCAGCGAGCCGCTGGATGAACGACAGGCTTTGAGAGGCGCTGCAGAGAATGTCCGGTTGCTATATACTTCTACGGAGGGATTAGGCGGCTCGGCCATAACCGCTGTGTCCGGTGTATTGTATTTGCCCAGGGGTGATGCACCCGAAGGTGGGTGGCCGTTGATGGCCTGGACCCATGGGACAGTCGGTATCGCAGATATCTGCGCGCCATCATGGGATGGGCGGCAGCAGCAGGATATGGACTATCTCAACTTCTGGCTTGGTCAGGGGGTTGCGGTTGTAGCTTCGGATTATCAGGGGCTCGGAACACCCGGCACGCACCCCTATCTCGCAACGCGTCCCGCAGCATATAGCAATCTCGACATTATTCGAGCAGTTCAGGGTGCGGGCTATCCCGTTTCATCAGGCGTCGTGGTGATCGGGCAATCGCAAGGCGCGGGCGCGGCGGTCGCAACGGCAAGCTACGCACCGGACTACGCGCCTGATGTCTATATCAGAGGAGTGGTCGCAACCGGTGTGCCATACTTCTCGCCTGCCGCACTTGTTGCCTTGAATGAAAGCAGGCCACCTGATCAACCAGATCAGATGCTAGCCTATAATTTTCTCGCAATGACATTGGCAGAGCAGATCGAGCCCGGATTCTTGATGCGAGAGTATGTATCTGATGAGGCTTGGCCGATCGTCAGCATGGTCACCAATGCTTGTCACAAAGAGATGCGAGCACGCACTGAGACAGCAGGGCTAAGTTACAATCGGGCGTTCAAGCAAACACCATCGGATGTGCTGGGCCGGGTCTTTGCGCAGATGGGCTTTCCTGACATGAGCATCGCTGCGCCAATCTTTCTGGGAACGGGCGCGCGTGATCGCGATACGCCTCAGCACATGCAGGCGGCTTTCATGCGCGACGCGTGTGCGGCGGGAACGGTGGTCGAGGCGCACCTCTACACCGAACTCGATCACAAGCAGGTTGTGCCGGGATCGACCGGAGAATCACTCACGTTCGTGCAAGCTGTCTTTGCAGGTGATGCGATCAAAGGGAATTGTGACGCATCGCCATTGGGCTAGCCATCCGGCAGGCTGTCCACGCGGACGGCCTGCCGCTTCAATACATATGCTGGCCGCCGTTGATGCTCATGGTGGAGCCCGTTACGAAGCTGGCATTCTCGCTGCACAGGAATGCCACGCCACGCGCGATTTCATTTGCCTGTCCCAGGCGGCCCACTGGAATCTTGGCGACGATCTTCTCCAGTACGGGCTCGGGCACAGCTGCGACCATGTCGGTGTCGATATAACCCGGTGCAATCGCGTTGACAGTCACACCGAATTTCGCCCCTTCCTGAGCCAGAGCTTTGGTGAAGCCGTGAATGCCTGACTTCGCAGCAGCATAGTTGACTTGGCCATATTGGCCTGCCTGACCATTGATCGAGCCGATATTGACGATCCGGCCCCAGCCCCGCTCGCGCATTCCCGGGAAGCAGGCTTTCGCCATGTTGAAGCAGCCACCCAGATTGATACGCATGACCTCGTGCCAATCATCATAGCTCATCTTGTGAAGTGTGCCGTCGCGGGTGATGCCGGCATTGTTCACGACCACATCGATCGGTCCTACCTCGGCGGCCACCCGGGCGCAGCCGTCCAGGCACGCCTCATGGTCGCCCACGTCCCATTTGTACGATTGGATCCCGGTGTCGGCCTTAAGCTGTTCGGCGGCGGCATCGTTGCCCGCGTAATTGGCGATGACGGTGAAGCCCGCGTCTTGCAGCTTCTCACAGATAGCGCGGCCAATGCCTCTTGTTCCGCCAGTAACGATTGCTACGCGTGCCATTCTCGGATCTCCAAATACAATTCAAGTATCCGAGGTAGCGATGCCGTAGCGTCATGGGAATGAAAAACCCCGCCGAAGCAGGGTCTCTCATACGAATTCATACAGATTGTCAGGGTTAGAAGCGGAATTGCGTTCCGACATAAACCGATTGGCTGTCCTGCTTGGAATCGGTGATTGGCGTCAGGCGATCTCGTTCTTGCGACAAACGTACACCGGCTGTCACATCCAGATTGCGTGTAATGCTGTAAGCGCCGACTACATCAACCGTTTGCGCGCTCAGTGCATCAAGCGTGTTCGGCGAACGCCCTGCAGCCTGCTCGCCTTCCAGCGCGATCCGTGTCGAGAAGCGGCTTGGCTTGTCTTGTGCGGTCGGGCCAGCAGGCTCAAAGGTCGAAAGGTCCGGCATGGTGATATTGCGCACAGAGCCTGACAGTGACACCGCTGGTTGCTGACGTTTGAAACTCTGGTAGCCCCGCGCAGTGCCCAGATCGTATCTGGTCACAACCTGCGAATTCAGCGCGTTGGTCGCACCAGGCGCAACATCCAGCGCCTGACGGACAGAAATCGCGCGAGCCGTTTCCTGATCTACGCGAACCGCCACTGTGATGGTGCGGTCACGCTTGATCGTACTGCCAGCAGGCGTGAAGCGCATGCCATTGCGACGGGCCTGTTCAGCCACGCGCTTGGCCAACGCGGGATCTGCAGACGCCGGTGTAAACATTGCGAAAGAGGGAAGCTCGCTGGTAATGGCATCATCGCCGAAGGCAACAACTGCGAGACCAGCCGAAGGTACGCCAAACGCCAAACCGGCAGCGGCCAGCAGCAAGGGCAGCTTGCGCGCCGCAGATGCTGTTTGCTTCCGTGCCATCTCTAGACGTTCTACCCCCACGTTTCAGGCGGACTACTGCTCAATTCTGGCCTTAACTTAAAGCCAAACCCGGCTGAACCCAACCTGACCGCGACTCGATTCGTTCCCGAGTCGTTTCTCATTTCGCAAGTCAATAAAGCGCTTTCCGTCGCTGAAGCAATGCTCGCAATGATTAGTCTGCCCTAGCGTCATCAACCTGTTGCAGAGTCTCCACAGACGGCGAATCGCAAGGTTCGATTCGCGCAGGCTGCCTTGTGTTCATGGCGGGTAAAGCGCGAACCGTCACAGAAATGCGGGCATCTTGGTGCGCGTTCAGGCATTGCTGCCTTGTCCCGCGCGCCGTGGAAGTTATAGAGCAAAGGCAGATACCGGTCCGGCGACACATCAAAGGGCCCTTTCGCGTGAGGAATTTTGCGACAATGAGTTTCATCCAGTCAGCCACCCGCCGTCCCGTTCGCATGGCACTTGCTTGCGCAGCACTAGCTTCGCTTGCGGCATGCGGTAGCCGTGAACGTCCACAGGCTGACCTTGCGGCATCACAGGTAAACACGATCGGTGTGAACTCGTACCTATGGCGCTCGGCTTTGGAGACAGTCAGCTTTGCGCCTCTGCTTCAGGCAGATGCAATGGGCGGCGTGATCATCACAGACTGGTATGCAAATCCGCAGAATCCGGCTGAGCGGGTCAAGGTAACGGTGACCATCCTCGATCAGGACCTTCGTGCGGACGCGTTGCGTGTTGCTGCAAGCCGCCAGGTCACGCAAAGCGGAAACTGGGTCGATGCGCCGGTTCAGGCCGCAACTGTCCAGAAGCTTGAAGACATCATCCTTACGCGGGCGCGTGAATTGCGCCGACAGACATTGTCTTCCTGATCTTTTTCCCCTTAACGGGTTTGTCATGACCGATACGCGTTTTGATCCGTCCCAGGCCGACGGCCGCTGGCAGCGTGCCTGGGAAGAGGCGGGCACTTTCCACGCTGATTCCAATAGCGCGAAGCCGAAGAGCTATGTGCTGGAGATGTTCCCCTACCCCTCGGGGCGCATCCACATGGGGCACGTCCGCAACTACACGATGGGCGACGTGCTGGCACGTTATAAGAAAATGCGCGGGCACGAAGTGCTCCACCCGATGGGATGGGACGCGTTCGGTATGCCGGCAGAAAATGCCGCGATGGAGAAAGGCGTTCATCCGGGCGGTTGGACCCGCGAGAATATCGAAAACATGAAAGGCCAGTTGAAGCGCATCGGTTTTGCGCTCGACTGGTCACGCGAATTCGCGACCTGCGATCCGGAATATTACGGCCACGAACAGGCGCTGTTCATCGACATGTACGAAGCGGGCATGGTCTATCGCCGCCAGAGCGAAGTGAACTGGGATCCGGTTGACATGACTGTGCTCGCGAATGAGCAGGTAATCGACGGCAAAGGTTGGCGCTCGGGTGCGGAAGTCGAAAAGCGCAAGCTTGACCAATGGTTTCTCAAGATCACCGATTTCGCCGAGGATCTACTCGACGGATTGGGCACGCTCGACAATTGGCCCGACAAGGTCAAGCTGATGCAGGAAAACTGGATCGGCAAATCATCTGGTCTGGAGTTCAGCTTCGATCTTTCAAACGGTGAAAAGCTGCCGGTTTATTCGACGCGGCCCGACACGATCTTTGGCGCGAGCTTTGTTGCAGTCGCTGCCGATCATCCGATTGCGCAAGGAGTGGCAGCGGACAATCCCGATGCGGCGAGTTTCATCGAAGAATGCAAGAAGGGCGGCACGACTGCTGCCGAACTGGAAACCATGGAGAAGCGCGGCTTTGTAACCAGCATCACCGCGCGCCATCCCTTCACCGGCGAAGCCCTGCCAGTCTTCATCGCCAACTTCGTGTTGATGGATTACGGCACCGGCGCGGTCATGGGCGTGCCGGGGCATGATCAGCGCGACTTTGAATTTGCGACCAAATACGAATTGCCGATCACCCGAGTGATTGCCGCGTCATCAGACAATGCTGGCGATCCTTTGGCCGAAGCTGACACCAGCGATGGTGTTTGCGTAAACTCCGATTTCCTGGACGGGATGAGCGTTGAAGAGGCCAAGGCCGCGGTAAACGCGCGCGCCGAAAGCGAAGGCTGGGGCAAAGGCACAACTGTGTGGCGCCTGCGCGATTGGGGCGTCAGCCGCCAGCGCTATTGGGGCACACCAATCCCGTTCATTCATTGCGAGACGTGCGGCGTGGTGCCTGTGCCGAAGGATCAGCTGCCGGTTGAATTGCCCGAGGATGTCGATTTCTCGACACCGGGCAATCCATTGCTGCGCCATCCCACATGGAAGCACACAAACTGCCCCAAATGCGGCGGCAAGGCGGAGCGCGAGACCGACACGCTCGACACTTTCACCAACTCCAGCTGGTACTTCCTGCGTTTTGCCAGTCAGCCAGCGGACAAGCCGTTTGACGCGGAAGAAGTCGCCAAATGGCTGCCGGTTGAGCAATATATTGGCGGGATCGAGCACGCGATCCTGCACCTGCTCTATGCACGGTTCTGGACCCGGGCCTTGCAGCGCTTGGGTAAGCTGAATTTCGCCGAGCCTTTCGCCAGCCTGTTTACGCAGGGAATGGTTACGCATGAGACATACTCGCGCCAAGTCGGAGGGCGTGCGGTCTATTATACACCGGCCGAGGTTACTCGGACGGGTGAAGCGGCGTTGCTGAAGGATGATGGGGAGCCGGTTGATATCGGCCGCGTCATAAAGATGTCGAAGTCGAAGAAGAACACGGTCGACCCGGACAATATCATCGATACTTACGGCGCGGATGCGGCGCGCTGGTTCATGCTGTCAGACAGCCCGCCAGAGCGTGACCTGCCATGGTCCGAAGCCGGGATCGAGGGCTGTGGCCGTTTCGTGCAGCGTCTGTGGCGATTGTTCGGCCAATATGACGCGGCGGCAAGCGGTGACGACAAGGCTCTGGCGCGCAAGGCGCACCAATCCATTGCAGCGGTCGCGGACGATATCGAGGCATTGAGCTTCAACAAGGCGGTGGCGCGCATTTACGAACTGACCGGTGCGGCGGAGAAAGCTGCGCCAAGCG
>Ga0255776_10005688_pt1 | contig 12885 bp, 10 predicted proteins | sample 071ome_19_FD_179974 | JGI IMG/M metagenome (GOLD analysis project Ga0255776, IMG submission 179974) | Coastal salt marsh microbial communities from the Groves Creek Marsh, Skidaway Island, Georgia - 071413AT metaG (version 2) | ecosystem: Environmental > Aquatic > Marine > Intertidal zone >...
TAGACCCGCGCGCGGCGGCCCTCACTGCCGATAAGATCGCCGAGATCGACGCGGCGATTTTTGCCGAGATCGACCGGGGTTTTGAGGTGACGTATGCGGCAGCGGATCCAATCCCCGATAAGCTATACACCGACGTTTACATTCACTACGAGGGGAGGCTGCGCTGATGAAAATGTCCATTCGTGAGGCCATCAACCAGACCTTGCACCAGGAAATGGCGCGGGACGAGCGTGTGATTGTGATGGGAGAGGATGTGGCGAGCGATCAAGGGGGTGTCTATGGCATCACTGACGGACTACCCGCCAAGTTTGGTTTACATCGCGTGATCGATACCCCGATTACCGAGTCGGCGATTGTTGGTGCGGCGGGAGGCGCTGCCTTGACCGGATTGCGTCCGGTGGCGGAGCTGATGTTTGTCGATTTTCTTGGCGTGTGTTTGGATCAGATACTCAATCAGATTGCTAAATTCCGCTACATGTTCGGTGGTCAGGCGCGCACGCCGGTGGTGATTCGCACCATGATCGGCGCGGGTACGGGCACTGGGCCACAACACTCCCAAATTCTCTATCCGCTGCTGGCGGCGATTCCTGGTATCAAAGTGGTGACGCCCGCCAACGCAGCCGACGCCAAGGGATTGCTTACCACCGCGATTCGCGATGATGACCCCGTGATTTTCTGTGAACACAAAGCGCTTTATATGGATGAATGCGAAGTACCGGAGGGCGAGTACCTGCTGCCGTTTGGTCAGGCCAGAACCGCGGTCAGCGGCTCTGACATTACCATTGTGGGCATGTCTCGCACCGCGGTATTGGCCGAAGAGGCGGCAGGCGTGCTTGCGCAGCGTGGCATCAGCGCGGAGGTTATTGACCTGCGTACCCTCTCTCCGTTGGATGAGGGCACGGTACTGGAAAGTCTCGCCAAGACCGGCCGGCTGGTAGTGGTGGATGAGGCGAATCCCTATTGCAGTATGGCATCGGAGATCGCGGGACTCGCCGTCGAGCGGGGTTTCGACACCCTGGATGCGCCGGTGAAGCGAGTGACTTCGCCCCACACACCGGTTCCCGCCACCCCCTGTTTGGAGCTGGAATACGTACCCAGCGTTGACAAAATCATTACGGCTGTTGAAGAAACGCTGGCGTATTAAGTAGGAGAGTCCCCATGCTGTGCCTTCGCGCATCAATCGTTCGTGGTGCCCTGATATTCATGGGCTTGGTTTCCGGTGTAGCTTTAGCGGCGGTCGAGGCGCCGACGGCCGACGGCTTAGCGCTGTATCAGGCTAACTGCGCTGCTTGCCACGAGGGCAAGGTGCCGAAAGCACCCCATATGATCACTTTCTCCATGCTCGGCGCTGAGGCGGTGTTATCGGCAATGAATGACGGCGTCATGCGCGCGCAGGCGTCGGCACTGTCACCCGCTGAGCGAGAGGTCTTAGCCAGCTTTTTAGCCGGCAGTCCCGCGGAGGCGTCTTTGCCTGTACTCAGTTGTGAGGAGTCGGTGGGTGCTTTGGCAAATGACGATCCCGCCGCTATGCAGGGGTGGGGTGGTGACCTGCGAAATCAGCGCCATGCGGCGTCCTCGGCAGCCGGATTGACCGCCGATAATGTCGGCGGGTTGGCGTTGAAGTGGGTGTTCGCCTATCCCGGTGCGCTGCGCGCGCGCTCGCAGCCACTGGTGCACGACGACGTGATCTTTGTGGGCTCCCAGTCGGGCGATGTCTATGCGCTCGATCTTGAAACCGGCTGCGCTTATTGGCGCTACTCGGCGGGAGCTGAAGTGCGCAGCAGCTTATCTGTAGGCCAGATTCCGGGTTACGAGAATCCGGTGGTCTTCATGGGGGATTTCAGCGCAACCGTGCATGCGGTTGATGCCGTAGATGGCTCTCCGGTGTGGCGAGCGGCCGTTGGTGATCATCCCGACGCGACTATCACGGGCTCACTCAAGGCACACGATGGGCGCTTGTATGTCCCGCTGTCGTCATCGGAATGGGCGACGGCCGCGGATCCGGGCTATGCCTGCTGCACTTTCCAAGGGGGCGTTGTTGCCCTTGATGCCGCTTCGGGCGATTTGGTCTGGCGCTCTCATGTTATCGATGTGCCGGCGGCGCTTACCGGACAAACCAATCCTCATGGGGCCCCCCGGAAAGGCCCGGCCGGTGCGCCCGTCTGGAACAGCCCCACCATCGATGCTGAACGCGGTGTGCTGTATGTGGGGACGGGAGAGGCTTATACATCGCCCGCGGCCGCTACCAGTGACGCGGTACTGGCATTCTCTCTGGCTGACGGCGAGCGTCGTTGGGCGAAGCAACTACTCGCTGGCGATGCCTGGAATATGGCCTGCTTTATTGGTGAGGCGGCCAACTGCCCTGAAGAAGATGGACCGGATCTGGATATTGGTGCGTCGACCATTCTTTGGTCAGGCGCGGATCGTGACTACCTGTTAGTGGGTCAGAAGAGCGGCGACGTTTACGCGCTGGACCCCGATAACGGAGGCGCCGTTATCTGGCACAACAAAGTCGGCCGGGGCGGCTTTTCAGGGGGCGTTCATTGGGGAATGTCTGCGAATGAGCAATCCCTGTTTGTCCCGATTTCTGATGCGACCTATACCGGTCGCTTCACGGGAGATGTATTCCCGGGTGTACATGCTTTGGCACCGGAGTCCGGTGAGCGCCAGTGGTATACCCCGAGCGAGGCAGACTGCGAAGGGAAACCGGTACCTGCATGTGATCCTGGGATGTCGGCGGCGGCCACCAGTACCGAGGGGTTGCTCTTTGCGGGTAGCTATGACGGCAATCTGAATATTTATGACAGTGTCACGGGCAAGATCTTATGGCGGTTCGATACATTCGGCCGTTTCGAGTCGGTGTCAGGCGATATGGCGCAAGGCGGTGCGATAGAGGCAGATGGTCCGGTGCTGTACAAGGGCCATGTGTTGGTAAATTCGGGATACCAATTTGGGGGTCGGATGCCGGGCAATGCCTTGATGGTATTTGCCGTACCGCCCGCGGGTGAGCTGGCCAAAGGCACCGCCGATGAGTGAGGTTCTTGACGCCGTCACCATACCCAAGTGGGGAATAGAGATGACCCATGGCACGATTGTGGCGTGGCACAAAGCCGTCGGTGACACAATCAGTGCCGGTGAGGAAATCGTCGATATCGAAACTGACAAAATCGTTAACAGCTTCGAGGCGCGAACCTCGGGAACGCTGGTCCGTGTTTTGGCCAACGAGGGCGATGAACTCGCTGTGGGCCACTTGATTGGCGTGATCGCAAAAGCGCCGGTTGACGATGAGCAGGTCGACGCATTTGTGGCGAGCCATAGCCGCGCCAACGAGGCAAGCCCGGCAACGGCAACTCACGCAGAGGCGGCGTCGATGCGCGCCGACGTTCAAGATCAAATTCGCATTGCGCCGGCGCTCAGGCGCAAGCTGGAAAAAGCCGGCTTGGACCTGTCGCAAGTGACGGCCACCGGGCCGCATGGTCGAGTGACTAAAGAGGACGTTGATCGTGCCCTTGCTGGAGGGGACAGCAGCACCGACAGTGCGCCCGCAGGGCAATCGCTGGGCGCGCAACAAGCCGCGGTCGCGCGCAAGTTATCGCAGGCGCAAGCAACCCTGCCGCTGTACCACGTGACTATGGAGGCCGATGTGGGTGCCTCATTAGCATGGCTGAAATCACAACCTGCCGATGCCGCGCCAACCATCAATGATCTGATTATTGTGGCGGTTCAGCATGCACTCAGTTTGCAGCCCGCTCTTAATAAAACCTTTGATGGTGACCGCGTCGTCGATATCGAGGGACACCCCGTTGGGTTGGCAGTGGCGGCGGACTCAGATGTGGTAATGGCGCCGGTTGTTAAAACCGCGCACGGCGCGGACTTGGCCACGTTGTCTGCGGAGACCCGGGATTTGATCGGGCGCGCCCGCGCAGGGCAGTTGAAAGCCACAGATCAAGCACCGGCGGCGATTACCATTAGCAACCTCGGGATGTATGGCGTCACGGCATTCACCGCGATGGTCACACCGCCACAGGTCATGGTGCTGTCGGTGGGGGCAGTGCGTCGGATACCGGCGTTTAATGACGCCGGCGATGTTGTCTCTCGTGACGTTATTTCCCTGACACTGGGCAGTGACCACCGAGTGATCAATGGCGCTCAGGCGGCCACATTCTTGCGTGCCGTGGTGGCGAAGCTGGAATCGGCCGATGCCTGAGCAGGGTCGGGCGTTAGTCTGATCCGATATCCAGCTGGGCAGTGCCTTCCTGAGCCGCCAGTAGTGACTTGGCGTTGAAAACGTAGTCAATGTCGCCTTCGGGTGTGAAGTAGGTGACAGAGCCTTCACCTAAAAACAACATCTCGGTTTCAACCACACAGTGGGCATCGCGGTGTTCTGCAAAGACCGGTTCAAAGCCGTATGTTCCCGCGGGCGCGGTACCGACATCGTAGATCAGCTCCCCACTGAGGACGAAAAACTGTCCGGTGCCCTCGTGGCGGTGCGCCTGGAAGCGAGCGCCTGGATCCATGTGCACGTACAGCGCCCATTGCCCGGTCTTTTCGCACAGTCGCAGCACTTTGAATTGCGTGCCACCCCCAACATCCAGCCAATCCAGCTGATGAATGTTGGCGAGAATATCTCCCTCGGGCGTGGTCTTGATGGCTGCGTTCATAGGTATTCCCCGTAGTTAATCAGCGAGCTTGAATGCGATCAGGTAGTCGCCGGGAGGTGTTGCTAGCGAAGCATGCCCGCCGGCGGCGATGACGACGTACTGAGCACTATCTTGACTGAGTTGATAGGTAATGGGCAGACCGTGGCCCGATGTCGGTAGCCGCCCCTTCCAAAGCTCAGCACCGGTTTCTGTGTCGAATGCACGCAAAAAGTGATCGGTGGTCGCGCCAATGAAAGTCAGGCCGCTCGCGGTGGTGACGGGTCCGCCGAGGTTGGGTGAACCATCGATATACCAGAAAGGCCACGGTGCTTTATCGCGCGTGGTCCCCAACGGGACCTGCCAGTCAACGTTGCCTGTTTGAAGATCAATTGCAGCCAATGTGCCCCAGGGGGGTGGGGTGCAAGGGGCGCCCAAGGGCGACACAAAACCCAACCAGCGCCGGTCACAATAGGGCGTTCCTTCCGAGGGCTCCAGCAGGAAAGGCCCATCGGCAGCCAGTTCCGGGCCGGGGCCATCACACTGATCCCGGGGGACCATCTGCACGACAGTGCCGAGATGCAGGGTGTTTACAATCAGTTTGCCCCGCGCGTGATCCACTGCAGGGCCGCCCCAGTTTTGGCCACCAAATGCGCTGGGCATATGTAAAGCGCCCTCTAAGGCGGGTGGCGTGAAGGGGCCCTCATAGCGAAGTGCGGCCAGGGTGTCGGCACAGGCGCCCTTGTCCCAGGGGGTTAAGCCCCATACTTCGTCGCGCTCACCCGGCAGGTCTAGCAAAGAGCGGGGTTTTGTCGGCACTGGCTGGGTCGGGGCGGTGTAATCCCCCGGAACGGTACCTTGGGGCATAGGTGTTTCAGTCACCGGGAACAGCGGTACTCCCGTTTCGCGATCCAGCAAGAACACGTAGCCCTGCTTGGTTGTTTGCGCGAGGCCTTTTACGGGTCGCCCATCCAGATTCAAATTAAACAAGGTGGGCTGTGACGGCACATCGAAATCCCAGATATCGTGGTGCACGGTTTGGAAATGCCAGACGACTTCGCCGGTCGCGATGGACAGCGCGACGACGGAACTGGAGTAGTAATCGAGGTCGTCGCGATGGCCACCGTAATAATCGGGTGAGGTGTTGCCGGTGGGGACATAAACAAGGCCAAGCTCGGGGTCGATCGAGAGAAATGACCAGGCATTGGTCGTACCCTGTCGGTAGGCTTTTGCGTCAGCAGCGTCAGCAGCGTCAGCAGCGTTGTCGCCTTGCGCGGTAGCGGCGACCAGCTCTGCAGTGACGTCGCTCGACAGCATGGGCTCCCATGCCCACAGTAACGCTCCGGTGCTCAAGTCGTAGGCTCGCACTACACCGCTGGGAACCGCGGTAGTGACGTTATCAGCGACGGAGCCTCCGGTAATCAGGGTATTACCGATGATAGCCGGTGGCGTATTGAGCATGTAAAAACCGGCCTCATAAGGGCCAAGACCTTTACTGAGATTTAGCTCATTAACGTTTCCAAAGGGACAGACTGCGCCAGTACTGGCGTCGAGCCCCACTACGCGGGCATCCATCAGCGGCGCAATGACCACCTGTCGGCAGTCGCTACCCTCCGGTACGGCGGTATTCACCCACTGTGTTACTCCCCGACACCGCGGCATGGGAAAGGCAGACTGATCGATCTGTGGCATATAAGACCACCGCTCGATGCCGGTTTCAGCATGAACGGCGACGATCCGGTTAAAGGGGGTACAGATGTAGAGATGTTCATTAATCAGAATCGGTGTCGCTTGCCACGAAGACTGTAAGGGTTCCTCGCCGCTTAAACCCTCGAGGAAATTCTCGCCTTCACGAAAGTCGCCCGAACGATGCGTCCAAGCAATTTCTAGTTCGGTGACATTGTCGCGGGTGATCTGCCTAGCGGGGCTGAAATGACCACCCCCCAGCGCGCCACCGGGTAGCGCCCACCCTGCAAGAGGCTCAGCAAAAACCGGGTTCAAGAGAGTGAAAAATACTAGGAGTCCACCCAAAGTGGCGACAGGTGTTATGTCACGACGTGTGATCGCAGTGGTCAAAAACTTGCCAGAATCTCGAGCCATACCCTTACCTCACGACCACGGGTTGGCCCGACGTAGGCGTGACGCTGTGGTTGCGGTCGAACGGTAAAGAAAAACCCTCGGGTAGATCCTCTGTCATATCCAGCACTGCCGCGAGCCGACCCACGCCGACATATAACGCGCAGTGCATCAGCAGTTCCATGATTTCCGCTTCGGAAAACAGTTGCTTGAGTTCGTTGAAAAAGGCCTCGTCGATCGATAAATGATCGCAAGCAAAGCGGTCACCGAGCTCAACCGCCAATCGCTCGCGATCGTCCAAGCAGGCGGCCTCTTCGGGGCGCTCTAAACTGCAGACGTCGTCTTCGCTCACCTCACCGTGAGCGGCACGGTAGCGGATCGCCATACAACTGCGGCACTGATTGTGAAACGCCACTCGTAGCCTGAGCAGTTCGATGAGTCGTTCTGGTAGCGTCCGGTTTTTCACCAGCGCCGCGCCAAAGCTGATCGGCCCCATCGCGGCTCCGGGGGCGTGAGCGAGCATCCGCGTGATACCCAACTCGAGTTCAGTGGCACTGTCGGCCGCAGTAAAGTTTTTTAATTCGTCGGTCCAATCGGACATCGGTACAAAGCTGATTCGACTCATGATATTCCCCGAGATCTCTCTGTATTTAGCGTTATGCTGTGATTCTAGGCCGAGATAGAGCGGCTGGCTACGGCGCGGTCATCAGCGGTGCCGTGTTAACACCATTTTTTTCGTAAGAGAGGATTCAGCCCCATGCAAACGTCCTTTACCGAAGAGGAGCAACGCCAGCTACGGCGATTGCTCGATGAAGATGCTATTCGATTGTTGACGCGCCACTACTCTCATTTTTTGGATCACCATTATTTAGAGCGTTTGCGACAGGTATTCACCGAAGACGTGGTATGTGAATTCGGCCCTTACGGATCTTGGGAGGGTCTTGAAACGGTGCTGTCTAACTATCAGAAGGTGAATGAGGATATGGGGGGGCATCCGTTTGTCGCGATGCATGCGAATACACAGCATTGGATCGAATGGGTTGACCTGAATACCGCCCTGGGCCGGCGCCAGCTCATTGATTTCGATCTGACCCGAGGTGCCGATGAAAACCCGCTACTGTGGCTCGGAATGTATGAGGATCGCTACTCGCGCACCGCCGAGGGCTGGCGCATTGGGCACATGCGCCTCAATTTCTTGTGGCCGGAGCGCATGCTGGGCGATAACTTCCCCGGGCAATTCCCGTAGCCCTGGGGAGCTACCGCGAGCGTGGAGCCCACCCCATGTGGAGTGCGAGCAAGTTGCGGCCGAATAAGCTGGGCTGATAGGCAGGTGCGGAATGGTCGGGCAGTAGCCAGAAGTGATCATACCGATGCAGAAGCGCGTTAAATGCACTGGTAATTTCTTGTCGCGCTAAGGCCGCGCCGACGCATACGTGTCGGCCCATACCAAACGCCAGGTGGCTACCGGGTTTGGTTCTCCGTAGGTCGATGCGGTCTGGGTCGGGGAACTGGTCTCGGTCACGGTTGGCCGCGCCAAAGCGGATGTTGAGTAAGTCGCCTTCGGCGAGCTCGACGCCCGCGAGGGTGCCCGCGTGAGCACAGCGGCGAAACATTCCCTGTGCCGGCGACTCGAGGCGCAGAACCTCTTCGGTGAGCACGGGAATCAGCGCGGGATCCGAGACGATCTCGCTCACTACTGCGGGCTCCTCGATGAGCAATTTCATGCCTGAGCCGATTGCGGCGGTGGTGGTCTCATTGCCCGAGGCGAGCAGATCAATGGTGATGATGGTCATCAACTCCTGCATTGAGAAGGCATTGCCCTCGCTGTCACGGTGGGCGATGGCCTCGGAGATGAGGTCGTCTCGCGGCCGTCGACGACGCTCGGCAACCATCTCTGCAAAGTACCCCTGCATTTCTACGACCAGCCGCGCGCACTCTACGCGGCGCTCTGGAGAGGCCATCATGCTGAAAGGTTCAACAATCGCGTCGGACCAAACCTTGAACTGGGCAATATCTGAGCGAGGCACACCGAGTAAATCGGCGATGACCATCATGGGTAACGGATGGGCAAAATCGCGGACAAATTCGATTTCAGTTTTGTCCGCCAGGTCCTCCAGCAGCGTCGCCGCGATCTCGTCGATCATGGGTGTGGCGGCTCTCACGCGCTCCGCCGTGAAGAGCTTCTCGAGAAAGCCCCGCACGCGCGTGTGCTGCGGTGGATCCGAGGTAGAGCAGGAAGCCAGTGGCAGCCACCCACCCGATTCGTAAATATCGACGATCTCCTGAGGGATGCCGTCATCCGCTAGCGCCATGGGGCTGACGCTGCTGAGGTATTGATCTGGCGCCCTAATCACCTCCCGAGCCAATGGGTAGCTGGTCACGAGATGAAACCCGGTAGACGGCATTTGATAAAGCGGCGCTGTAGTTCTCAGCGATCGATAGAGCTCGTAGGGACACTGCTGCACCGCAGGGTCCATTAAATCGGGTAGTTCCGGGTCGCTCAAAAGAGCCACCCGAATCGAGATACGGGTTTAGCCCAGCTGCGTGATGACATCTCCGAACAGCTCCTCGTCCGACGGGATCACTTTGTTCTGTGCCAACGGCATGGACACCCAGGTCTCGTTGATGAGATCACGCCAGGAGATGTTGTTGTTGGTGCCGTTACCACCCCAAGAGCCACAACCCAGGGAGAAGGTCTGCCGCATCCCATTCCAGACGTTACCGCTATTGGACGCGGCTTGCGGCTGGTTCACCATGACGCGCGAGGTATAGGTGCGCTCGGCGAGTTTCATGATGTTGGCGTCGCTATTTGAGTAGATGCCGCAAGAGTGACCCTGACCCTGATAAGCCTGGATATTCTGCGTCAGCTCGATCGCATGATCGATATCACGGGCGCGGTACAGCGCCATGATCACTGATAGTTTCTCGCCCGAGAACGGATGTGTGGGACCCCAGCCGTCCTCCGGTACGATAAAGAATGCCACGCCCTCGGGAATCGAAATCCCCGCCATTTGCGCAATTTTCTCGGGCGGTTGAGCGACCATGGCCGTATTGATGTGCAGCTCGTCATCCCAGAGCGCGTTACGCAGGGCGGTCTTTTCTTCGTCGTTACACAGATAGCCGCCCTGTGCCTTGAGTTTTTCGAGCATGGGCTCGTAGATCTCATCAAGCAATATGACGGCATTGTCGGAGGAGCATGAAGCAGCCAGATCGAGCGTCTTCGACAGACGAATTTTTTCCGCCGCCGCGTCGAGATCGGCGGTGTCGTCGACCGTAATTACCGCATTGCCGACGCCGACGCCCAAGGCGGGAGTGCCACTCGAGTAGGCGGCGTTAACCATGGCACCGCCACCGGTTGCCAGCACCAAGTCACATTGCCGCATCAGCTCGTTCGTGGTCTCGAGGCTGGGTGTCTCGATGCCGATCACGAGGTCCTCGGGAGCGCCCATTTTCTTCAATGCCGCTCGCATGAGGTCACAGATCTTCTTATTGGTCAGTTTTGCCCGAGGATGCGGAGCAACAATAATGGAATTGCGGCCTTTAACGGCGTGAATGCCCTTGATAACGGGAGTGGCTTCAGGGTTGGTCGAGGGTGCCAGCGCGCCAATGACCCCAAGCGGCTTTGCCAGCACCCGAATATTTCGCTCCGGATACTCCTCGATCACGCCAACGGACTTGTCGTAGATAATATCGAGCAGGGTCGCGCGGGTTTTACGCTGTATCTTTAAGAACTTACCGTCGTAGTTACCGAGTTGGGTCTCATCGACGGTGAATTGCGCGATCTCCTCGGCGACACCGGGGCGTGCTACAGACCAGACCATCGCCCTGATCAGCGCATCGACCTGCTTCTGAGTGTAGTGCTCTATTTGCTTCTGCGCCGCTCTGGAGCGCGCAACCAGCTCCGCGATATATGCCTTGGCGTCGCTACTATCCTGTGACATGCCCTTGCTTCCCCATGGAGTCATTTTTAGGGTCGCTAGGGTAAACCTCAGGGCGGGATCTTACCAGTGGGTTGAGCGCCGCGAATGCCGCATTGCCATTATTGGGAGCGGCCTGGCGACTCGAGATAGCGCTGAGCTTTGTCTGGATTCCGTTTATACTTGCCGACCCTATTGAACTTGATATCAGTGCCGGCTTAGCGCTGATCTGACCACTGATGTCATTCGGTTGTGGCACGCAGGGCGTTTGATCGCCGGCCAGCCATGGAGGCGCTGATTCGGCCTCGGTCGAGGTGGTGCGGGCGCAAAATAGTGTTGGAGAACTCAGATTGGATTTTGAACTGAACGACGAGCAGCAGGCCTACATTGCCAGCGCGAGAGCGTTTTCAGATAACGAATTGGCTCCTCACGCGGCACTTTGGGATGCCGAGTCCATCTTTGCCAAAGACGCGCTGCGCGCTGCCGGTGAACTGGGCTTTATGGGTATGTATACACCCGAAGCGGCGGGCGGTCTGGGCATGGGTCGGCTGGATGCCAGCCTGATTGTTGAGGAGCTGGCCAAAGGCTGCACGACGACTGCGGCATTTTTGACCATCCATAACATGGCGACCGCGATGATAGGCAAGTACTGCCAGCAATCGGTGATTGATGCTTGGTGCCCAGAGCTGGTGATGGGTGAAAAACTCGCCTCCTATTGCCTCACTGAACCGGGTGCGGGCTCCGATGCGGGCAGCCTGCGAACCAGCGCACAGCGCGACGGCGAAGATTACGTTGTGAACGGTAGCAAGGTCTTTATCTCTGGCGCCGGAGAGACCGACGTCCTTGTGGTGATGACTCGCACCGGTGATACCGGCCCCAAGGGCGTGACGGCCCTGATGATTCCCGCTGATGCCGAAGGCATTGCTTACGGCAAGAAAGAACACAAGATGGGTTGGAACGCCCAGCCAACGCGAATGATCACGTTTGACAACGTGCGGGTGCCAGTGGCCAATCGGCTGGGCGAAGAAGGCCAGGGTTTTGCCATCGCGATGGAGGGTCTCGACGGGGGCCGCATTAATATCGCAACCTGCTCGGTGGGTACGGCTCAGCGCGCCATCGCTGATGCCACCGCCTATGTGAAAGATCGTAAGCAGTTTGATACCGCAATTGCGGAGTTCCAAAATACGCAGTTCCGGTTAGCGGACATGCTGACCGAGCTGGTTGCCGCGCGGCAAATGATTCGACTCGCGGCCAGCAAGCTCGACCGAAAAGATCCCCAAGCCACGACTTATTGCGCCATGGCCAAGCGCTTCGCCACCGATGTGGGGTTCACGGTCTGTAACGATGCCCTGCAGCTGTTGGGGGGTTATGGCTATATCAAGGAGTACCCGATGGAGCGTTACGTGCGCGATACTCGGGTGCATCAAATTCTCGAAGGAACCAACGAAATCATGCGTGTCATCGTCGGCCGTAAGCTGCTGATGGATGGCGCATTGGAGGTCATTCAATGAGTATCAGTCCATCCGAAAAAATCAAAGTGTCGATTGAGGGCAATATCGCTACGATCGTGATCGACAATCCGGCCGCGAACACCTGGGATCGCGAGAGCCTGCCGGCGCTCAAACAGGTTATTGAAGCCCTCAACGTTGAGCCGACCGTATACGCACTGGTGTTGACGGGCGCGGGGGAAAAATTCTTTTCAGCGGGTGCGGATCTAAACCAGTTTGCCTCGGGCGATGCCGACGTTGCCCGGGCCGTCGGTGAGGCCTTTGGCGAGGCTTTTGAAACCTTGGCGGATTTTCGCGGTGTATCCATCGCCGCCATTAATGGCTTTGCGATGGGTGGTGGTCTTGAGGTGGCGTTGGCCTGTGATATCCGCATCGCGGAGGAGCAAGCGGCATTAGCGCTGCCTGAGGCACGGGTGGGCCTATTGCCCTGCGCGGGCGGTACCCAGCGTCTGACGCAATTGGTCGGCGAGGGTTGGGCAAAGCGGATGATCCTGTGTGGTGAGCGCATCGGTGCTCAGCAGGCGCTGACGCTGGGCCTCGTTGAAGAGGTGGTGCCCAAGGGCGAGTCGCTCGCGACGGCAACGGCGTTGGCCGCCAAGGTGGGCAATCAGTCGCCGTCATCGGTAGCGGCCTGCAAGCGCCTGATCCATTCGGCCAGAAACATCGCGATTGCCGACGGACTCGTCGCGGAGCGTGACGAGTTCGTGGCGTTGTTCTCCACTGAGGACCAGCAAGAGGGGACCAACG
>Ga0255776_10005690_pt1 | contig 12884 bp, 9 predicted proteins | sample 071ome_19_FD_179974 | JGI IMG/M metagenome (GOLD analysis project Ga0255776, IMG submission 179974) | Coastal salt marsh microbial communities from the Groves Creek Marsh, Skidaway Island, Georgia - 071413AT metaG (version 2) | ecosystem: Environmental > Aquatic > Marine > Intertidal zone > Salt...
ACACTGTTTTACAGGAAATAGCCGAGAATGATGTTGATCAAGCCCATTTTCCTAAAGTTCATGGATCCCCGAGCCTGCCTGAAACAGAAGCAATTACTGATGGAATATATAGAAAAACAATTGCAGAAACATTAATGGATCCAAGCAATGATAGTGTTTCAGAAGAACACAAAGTTAAAGATCATGGGATGTTCACAACAACTTTTACTAGGGAGTCATGGGGCCTTGGAACAGTGGGTCTAAAAATGGTTAATCTGCCTCCAAGTGGTGGAGAATTTATTATGATTAACGCTTCATGCCCAGTGGATAATTCTCATTCAATTCTCAGATGGTCAATGAGAGTTTCAAAAGATATTGAAGATGAGCTAGGAATGGCAATCATTGACGGGATAGCAAATGGAGTTTTGGATGATATGCCTATTTGGGATAACAAAAGCTATGTCGCTGATCCAATCCTATGCGATGGCGATGGACCCATCAATAAATTCCGTAAGTGGGTGAGTCAATTTTATTCAGAACCTAGACAAAACTGATCTTTGGCTAAAGTACATTTTTTTTACTCCACGATGAATGCAGGCAAGTCTACTGCTTTGCTGCAATCAAACTACAATTATCATGAAAGAGGCATGGAGACACTCTTATTCTTGCCAAAAATTGATGCTGATAGCAGCGATGGAAAGATTCATTCTAGAATCGGCTTAACTGCAAAGGCTCATTGTGTTGACTCAGATTTCAATTTCTTTAACTTCGTTTCTCAAGAAAACATTAAGAAACCTATTAGTTGTATTTTAATTGATGAGGTGCAGTTTCTTTCAAAAGCTCAAGTCAGGCAAATTTGTCAGGTAAGCGATGAGTTAAATATTCCTGCCATGTGCTATGGGATTAGAACTGATTTTCAAGGCAAGCTGTTTGATGGTAGCTCGGAATTACTTGCATTAGCAGACAATTTAATAGAATTAAAAACAGTCTGTGATTGTGGTAGAAAGGCGATCATGGTTGTTCGCTTGGATGAAGAAGGAAAAGTAGTTAAGGATGGAGATCAAATTAAAATCGGCGGTAATGATACCTATAAAGTATTTTGTAGAAAGCATTTTAGAGAACTAACACAATTAATCTAACGACCTCTTTCCTCTCTGAAATTGATGGAGGTATCTGTATGATGGATCATCAGCATTTGATGTTCCGATATTTGCACCTTCAATCATTGGATGTTTTAAGTTTACTTTTGTTGGGTCATTAACATAAGCCCAGTCAGCATCGACTGCTCTGCTTGAAAACTTCCAAACACCCTCACGCTTCTGGTACTCATCAAAATATCTTCCACCTATTAGCACATCAAAATTTCCAGAATCAGCCAAGACTTGATGAAAAGCAATAATGTAAGTCTCTCCCTCTGCTTTCTCCCCCATTAGCTTAATATTATGAGTGGTAACATTATGATGCAAAATACCCATAGTCTTTTGAATCTCCGGAAGCATATCAATAAATTCCATGGCCTTACCTTTAAAAAAGGATCCGTGATCATCGTAAGCATCTTCGTGATAAAGCTCACGCATTAATTCATGATCATGCCTATCAGCAGCTCGGCAATATAAATGCACTAAATCTCTAATCGATTCTTTATCAAGGATTTCTTGAATTTTGCTATCAATATCACTCATACTAATTACCTAAAGTTTGTTCATTCCTTTAATATAAATGAAATTTTTCTTAATGAAAATTAACTAAATGAAGCAAAAAATTAAACACCCTCTATTAGCATCTCCTTCCTTCATAGGAAATCTAGAGGTAAAAAATAGGATGGTGATGGCTGCCATGGGCTCAAACTTTGCTTCAGAAGATGGCCATGCATCCGAACAGCTTGCAGCATATTATGAAGCAAGAGCTCGTGGCGGGGTTGGCTTGATTATTTTGGAAACTTCAGCCATTAGTTGGCCTGCAGGAGCATCCATGCCAAACATGATAGGTTTTTCAAAAGATGAGTTTATACCCTCCCTCCAATTGCTTACCGAGAGGATTCATCGGCACGGAGCGAAAATAGCTGCTCAACTTAATCACAGCGGAAAGATTGCTCAAGAAGATGTCATTGCGGGCAGATCCATCCCCGTGCCCTCAATCCCAAAATCATATCCGAGCGATATGTTTGGTTTGCTAACTCAAGATGAAATTATGAATTTTATCAAAGCAGGTGGGCCTGACGGTAAAGGGCCTCGCTATCATGAATTATCCGTTCTTGAGATCCAAGATGAGATACAGCACTTCGTTGAAGCAGCAAAACGAGCCAAAGCTGCAAATTTTGATGCGATTGAAATTCATGCAGGCCATGGCTATCTGATTTCAAGCTTCCTTTCTCCCGCTGTAAACAAGAGAACAGATGAGTATGGGGGGACGCCTGAGAAACGAGCAAAATTACTTGTGGAGATCATTTCTGAGATTAAAAAACAAATATCAGATTTTCCAATACTGGTTCGATTGGATGCGAATGAGTATCGTATCGATGATGGAATAACGCCAGATGATTTTTTAATTACAGCATCCTTAGCTCAAAAAGCTGGCGCTGATGCCATTGATGTAAGCGCCTATGGAAATACCAGTAAAGGGATTGCTTTCACTGAAGCGCCCCTAGTCCATGAACCAGGTGGATTCCTAAAATTTGTCAGGATGGCTAAAAGAGAACTGACCATACCAGTTATAGCAGTTGGTCGAATTGAGATTGATGTGGCAGAAAATGGCTTAAAAAATAAAGAATTTGATTTTTTTGCAATGGGAAGAAAGTTATTGGCTGACCCTGAATTACCGAACAAAATTATTTCAGGGCAAGAGCATCTAATCCGCCCTTGTATTTATTGTTACATTTGCGTCAGTCAAATTTTTATCAACAAACCCATGATGTGTGCGGTGAACTCACAGCTTGGAAATGAGCATCGGAATGAAAATATTATCTGCTCAACAGCCGATCAAAAGAAAATCTTAGTCATTGGAGCTGGTCCAAGTGGTATGGAGGCAGCAAGATTGCTTGCCATGCAAGGTCATGATGTTGAAATTTGGGAGAAAGATAAAGATATTGGCGGCACTGTAAGAGTTGCAGCTTTAGCATATGAACCAAATGGGCATCTAATCAATTACTTAAGAAATTCACTCTCTGAGCTTGGCGTTCAAATAAAAATGAATACCTTGGGCACACCGGATAATATTAAAAATTTTAATCCTGATCATGTCATGGTTGCGATTGGAGCAAACAGAGACGCGCCATTTATTAAAGGCAAAGACAGTAAAAATGTATTTGATGGCGAGGAGTTAAGAGGTCTATTGTTTGGCTCTGATATTAATGCGATAAATAAACTGTCAGTTTTTCAACAAATCCTTTTAAAAATTGGCAGGGCCTCACAATTATTAAGAAACATTAGTGCGCTAAGATTTCTGAGCAAACTTTGGATGCCTCTCTCAAATAATATTATTATTATTGGTGGAGATTTGGTTGGGTTGGAGTTAGCTGAGTTTTTAGTAGAAAGAGGTAGAAAAGTAAAAGTCTTAGAACCAACAGGCTCGTTGGGCCCTAACTTAAGCATTGTCAGACGCTCAAGGGTAGTACATTTATTAAAAGAGCACGGTGTTGATCTTTTAACCAACGTTGATATTAAAGAAATCTGCGGTCAAGAGGTTCTCATTCACCATGAAAAGAAAGATAAAACTTTGAGGATGGATCAAGTCATTGTTGCTCTAGGAGCAAATCAAAACCTGAGCCTCTCAGAGATGCTCACTCAAATGAATATTACTCATACAAACATTGGTGACTGCGCATCAATTGGCTACATACATGGTGCCATAGGTGAGGCAAGAAAAGCTGTGCTCAATCTTTAAACCAACCTTGATAAAGCTTCTTTGATTGCCGGATGCATTATTCTTCCATGTTGAATGTTAAGACCATTCATCAGGTGAGTGTTTTCATTGAGTGCGTTTTTTACTCCTTTATTTGCCAAGTCTATAATGAAAGGTAGGGTTGCTTGATTGAGAGCATTAGTTGCAGTCAAAGGGACTGCTCCAGGCATGTTGGTTACACAATAATGCAAGACCCCACTTTCAACAAAAGTTGGATTGTCATGAGTCGTTGGTTTGCTGGTCTCAAAGCAACCCCCTTGATCAATTGATATATCAACCAATACGCTGCCTTCAGTCATATCAGCCAGCACATCTTTCGAAAGCACTTTGGGTGCCTCTTTGCCAACCACGTAGACAGAGCCGATAACTAAATCAGATTCAGCTGCATATTTTCTAATTGATTCGGGTGTTGAAAGCACATATTCCATATCTTCATTGCCAAACTCTATTTTTAACTCATCAAGCTTGGATTGGCTTAGATCAATGACCTTCACATTGGCACCATTTGCTCTAGCTTTGGCAATTGCCTCTCTTCCAGCAACCCCGGCCCCAATTACTGTGACTACTCTTGGGTCAAGATTACTTATCAGGGTACCACGTCCTTGATTAGGCTTGAGGAGGTGATAGCTTCCAACCAAAATGCTTAACTGTCCTGCAATTGCACTCATTGGGGCCAACAAAGGGAGCGAATGATCATCCGCAGTCACAGTTTCATAGGCAATACCAGTTACCCCTGTGTCTAAAATTTTTTTAGCGCTCACGGGATCACCTGCTAGGTGCAAATAAGTAAATAATGTTAAATCCTCTCTGAGAAATTCAAACTCTTGCTCTATTGGCTCTTTAACTTTAATAATTAGCTCAGAAGAACTGTAAATATCCGAGGGCGCTTGGAGAATTGTTGCGCCGGATAACTCATAAAGATCATCACTAAACCCTATGGCGTTACCAGCATCAGATTGAATAAAAACTTGATGGCCTGAATCAACCAATGCTCGAACAGAATCAGGGGTTAAACCAACTCTGTTTTCATTATTTTTTACCTCTGCTGGGACACCAATTTTCATGACGCTAATCTACCACAGATTTTATATTTTTTTTAAAAAATGAAAGGTTGTGTTTAATCTATTTAAACACCCAGAAACTAACAAAAAATAATTTTGCTCACACATAAGATATGAGCTTGAAGAAAAAATTGAGTCATCTTAAAAAGTTAATTTATTAATAAAAAGTTGTAAATATCAAAATTTGGTATATAAATTTCGCATGAAGACTAATAATTATGTTGGCTGGGAAGAATGGGTTAGTTTGCCAGAGCTTAATCTACCCGCCTTAATAGCAAAAACCGATACAGGAGCTGATACATCTGCATTGCATGCTTTTAATATTCAAACATTTGGTAAGAAAAATAATCAAATGGTTAGATTTGGCATCAATCCAATTAACACAGATGAAAGGTTTTCAGTATTCTGTTCCGCAAAGATAATTGATCAAAGAAATGTGACCTCATCAAATGGGATTTCTGAACTTAGATATGTTATTGAAACAGAAATAGTTATTGGCGAAATTAAGAAAAAAATTCCCATTACTCTAACCAATAGAGAAAACATGAAATATAAAATGATCATTGGCAGAAATGCTCTTGATGGATTTCAAATTTCTGCTGATAAAAGTTTATACAAGCTCAATTGAGCTATGACTTATACAAGAAAGTTAAAAATACTAGCTACAGGAGATCGCTAAGAATTGGCATCTTGAGCCTAGAACCAAATAATTACTCCAACTTAAAAATTATTGAAGCAGCAGAAAAAAATGACCATTATTGTGAAATATTAAATACAAAAAGATGTTACCTAAATATTGAATCAGATAACCCTGAAGTTCATTATGATGGAAAAGTGCTCCCACATTATGATGTTATTATCCCTAGAATTGGGCCCTCCATAACCAAGTATGGAATGGCGGTCGTTAGGCAATTTGAAGCGATGGGAACATTCTGCTTGAACTCCTCCTCATCAATCGGTACCTCGAGGGATAAGCTGGCTGCTCATCAAGCCTTGGCAATAAATAGAATTCCCATGCCAGACACAGCTTTTGCAAACTCACCTCGAGATACCAATAATATTATCGACTTAACCACAGGAGCTCCTCTGGTTGTAAAATTGCTAGAAAGCTCTCAGGGCAAGGGGGTTATCTTGGCAGAAACAAAGAAAGCAGCTTTCAGTGTAATCAGTGCATTTCAAAAGCTTAATGCTCCATTTATAGTGCAAGACTTTATCAAGGACTCAAATGGATCAGATATTAGGCTATTTGTTATTGGGGGAAAAGTTGTTGCAAGCATGATGCGATCAGCCTCTGATGATGACTTTAGATCTAATCTTCATGCTGGAGGAAAAGCTAGCAAAATTAAAATTACACAAGATGAAAGAAAGACTGCAAAACAAGCAGCCAAAGCTATGGGATTAAACATAGCAGGCGTCGATCTTCTGAGATCTAATGAGGGGCCCAAAGTTTTAGAGGTCAATAGTTCTCCTGGACTTCAAGGGATTGAGACGGTAAATAATATCAATGTTGCATCTATGATAATTGACTACATAGAAAAGCGTCTTGGCCTATCAAAAATAAAATAATTTTAGAGATTGGCGGGATCGAGTAACCTGTATCTTGAGTAAAAATAAGAAGTCTTATGAATATTTATAGCTAATTCTCTTTCTATGAGTTTTCTTGATAAATTAAATAATAAGTAATTGGAGTATTGTCTCTAAAATTTGTCAACCCAGTAAAAAACCTAAATAATTTGCTCTGACTGCTTTGTCATAAATTTTTTATTTTGAAAGAGAAAGATAAATCTATCAGGAGAAAAATCTATTAACTCAAAATTATTTAATAAAAGAAAGTTTGTTACTTGAACGACTGTGTACTCTGACAATAAACCTCTTTCTCCACCAAGGTCTGCGCTTATAAAGTGAATGTATTCTATGTTAGGGCCTATCCCTTCAATAATTTCTGGCTCAGCTCCTTCCCCCTCAACTTTTAAAAGTTTTATTTCTTTATTTACATATTTTTCTAATCTTTCTGTTTTAACTCTATAGATTTCATTAAATTTCATTGGCTCAAAAATACTCGAATCTCCATTATCAGAGCTTACAAAAAATTCTTTTTCACCCTCGATATTCCAAAGCGCAGATCTGATAGCCTTGTGAGGAAAAATATTTTGTTTTAAGCAAGCATATTCATTTGCGGCAGGCTCAAAACCAATATATTCAATATCTAAGTTTCTATTTTGAAACCATAACAATAAATCTCCATTATTTGCACCGCAATCAATTATGCAATCTCCAGGATTAAAATTGATTCTTTGCAAGCAATATGCTTTTCCAATTCCTTCACCTCGTTCTCTGATGCCTCGCGAGTATAGGTTGGCGCCAACGGGTGCATTAGAAAATTTTATAATTCTTTTCTCAGATTCAATGATTGAGCTTACAGTGTAATTAGCTGAATTTTTAATGTATTGAGCTCTTGCATTAGAGCCGGTAATCAAAGCTCTGAAATTAAAAAGAATCACAAATATTAAGCCATTACTGGAGTAAAACAGCCAATCAAAATACTTTATAGCCAACTTTGAGAAAAACATTTAAATCCAATAATTTTTCCTATTTTTGCTTTTTTTCATCAGCTAGATAGAAAGTTTAATGCAAAACAATATATGGTGGAGCTAGGCGGGATCGAACCGCCGACCTCTTGCGTGCCACGCAAGCGCTCTCCCAGCTGAGCTATAGCCCCAAAAAATATGAATTATATATCACCAATATCTGCAGAGTGAATAATTTGATATATTAAAGTTATGAAAATCACTCTGCCATCTCGACCTTCAACCTCAACATTAAAATTTAATATCTTGAAACTGTTGCGATCTTTTCTAAGAATATATCCAGAGTTATCTGGAGCAGTTAATAATGAAAAATAGACCTGTTCTCGTTGGAATAGGCTCCTTACAGCAAAAGGGCTCATTCGAGCAGCTTGATGAGGCATTAATTTTAATGGAACAAGCCTCACTGAAAGCCATAGACGACACAAACGCGCCAGAAATCAAAAATTACATCGATGAAATACAAATACCTAAGGGTTTTTGGGATTACCGAAATCCAGGAAAATGGATTGCTGAAAAGCATGGTTTTAGCAAGCCCACAACAAGCATTGCTAAAATTGGGATCTTGCAACAAAGTCTAATTAATGCTGCTTGCAAAAAAATTATTGATGGCGAGATTAGAGCCAGCTTAATTGTAGGCGGTGAGGCAAGACACAAAATGATCCAAGCTCTTAAAGAAGGCTTCACCTATGAGGAAATGAGCTTAACGGAAAATCCAGATCATTATGTCAAAGCAAAAGAAGACTTGTATGTGGCCGAAGAAATTGATGCTCTTGGAATGATGGCGGTTGGCTACTACGCAATTATTGAAAGCGCAATGCGATACAAAAATAAAAAAAGCTTGAGAGAACATGAAGACTTTCTTGGAAACTACTACGAAAGATTTTCTCAAATTGCTTCAAAAAATCCTCACGCATGGAATCATAAAATTTTTACAGCCGAGGAAATTAAAACACCTTCAAGCAAAAATCAAAGGATTGCCTATCCATACAACAAACTGCACAACTCAAGTTGGAATGTTAATCAAGCCTCTGCACTAATTCTAACCAGCGATGAGATTGCAGATAAGTTAAAAATTCCAGCTGGTAAAAGAGTCTACCCCTTAATATCAAGCGAAACAAACCACATGATTGGTGTGATCCAAAGACCGGATCTAACAGGCCCAATTGGATTAAAGCTTGCCACAGATTATCTATTAGATGAGGCTGCAAAAAATAATATCGAGCCTACTTTTTATGAACTTTATAGCTGCTTTCCTATTGCTGTTCAATTGTTTGCCAAGGCATTAAGCATTCCGGACAATATTGATAAAACAATCACCGGTGGAATGCCATTTGCTGGTGGACCTCTAAACAATTATATGTTGCATGCCACAGCTCAAGCGCTGATGAAAATAAGAGAGAATAACTCTGAAGTAGCTTTAATCACTGGTGTTTCAGGGATGATGACCAAACAAGCATTGGCCATATGGGGTAAAAATCCTGCGATGAATTTTGCATCTATGGATGTAACCAAAGAAGCAGAAAAGTTAGAGCTACCGGTCCCTATGTCTAGTCTTGCTAGTGGTGAGGGTAAAGTGATTGGCTGCACAACTCTTTATGAAAAAAATCAACCATTAAAAGCTGTCTTTTATGCCGAAGATTCACAAAGCCATAGATTAGTATTAACATCCACCAACAGTGAAATCATTAAACAAGTGGAGGAAGAAGAATGCGTGGGAAAAAAAATAAACTACTCAAACAATCGTTTTGTATCATTGGATTAATTACTGCTATTTCAATTGAGGCAGATTCAAGTCTGAATTCGAGTCTTAATAAACACCAAGAAACATTTGAAAATGCTGCCATGCAAATCTGGAATTGGGCAGAAGTGGGTTATCAAGAATACAAGAGCGCTAAATTGCTTAAAGATGAATTGAAGGCAAATGGTTTCACCATTCAATCTGGCGTTGCTGATATCCCAACTGCCTTTATTGCTGAGTTCTCCAATGGAGGGCCTGTGATTGGAATTTTAGGTGAATATGATGCCTTACCGGGATTGATGCAAACAGCCTCCCCTTTCAAGGAGCCAAGAGATAATGTGATAGCTGGTCATGCATGTGGGCACCATATGTTTGGTGCGGCATCCGCATGGGCTGCAGTAACCATCAAGGAGTGGTTGGTGAAAACTGGTACCAAAGGAACTATCAGATTTTATGGCACCCCAGCAGAAGAAGGAGGCTCAGGAAAAGTCTATATGGTAAGAGCCGGATTATTCGATGATGTAGACGCAGTTTTACACTGGCATCCAAGCAGCTCCAATGCTGCAAATGCCGAATCATCCAATGCAAATAAGTCAGCAAAATTTAGATTTTCTGGAATTTCAGCGCACGCTGCTGGCTCACCTCACAAAGGCAGATCTGCTCTGGATGGAGTTGAGGCCATGAATATGATGGTCAATATGATGAGGGAGCACATACCGCAAGAATCACGAATTCATTACGTTATTACCAAAGGTGGCCTAGCTCCAAATGTAATCCCAGACGTGGCTGAAGTTTATTATTATGTTAGGCATCCCAAAAGAGAGAAAGTTAATGAAATTTTTAATTGGGTGGTTAAAGCTTCTGAGGGAGCGGCCATTGGTACTGAAACAACAGTTACTCACGAAGTGATGCATGGCAATTACTCCAAGCTTCCCAATCAAACACTTCAAAAAATCATGCATAAAAATCTTGTTTCTCGCGGTGGAATTAATTACTCAAACAAAGAAAATGAATACGCAGAACAAATATATAAAACCATGGTTTCTCCAAGCAACGTCATCGGTGACCAAGAAAAGGTTAGGCCCTATGCCACCAGTCACACTTATGGCTCTACAGATGTGGGGGATGTTAGTTGGGTTGTGCCTCAGGCAGGCTTAAGAACTGCTACCTGGGTTCCAGGAACCGCAGGCCACTCCTGGCAAGGAGTTGCTGCTGGAGGAACAAGCATTGGTTTGAAAGGGACCAAGTTAGCAGCTCAAGTTTTAGCTGATACAGCTCAAGACCTTTTTAAGGATCCTGAAATTCTTGATCTAGCAAAAAAAGAATACCAAGAAAAAGTAGGTGATGACTTTGAATACTATCCCTTATTGGGGGAAAGAGAGCCTCCTTTGAATTATAGAAATTAGCAATTAGCAATTAGCAATTAGCAATTAGCTCGTTAATGTTTTTATTTAAAAAAGACTATATAATTTTTTGAGACTAAATTTTAAAACTATTTTGGGGAAATTATGAGATTAAGTTGTATTAAATTTGCTTTTGGTTTATCTGTTCTCTCACTGTCTTTTGTTTCGGTTGCTCAGGATAATGTCACTGAACCTAGCAATGTTGAGGAAGTTATTGTTATTGGATCGCAGCTTAATGGTGCCTCTATAACAGGTGCTTTGCCTGTATCAGTTCTAAGCTCTGAAGATATCGAGGCTTTAGGCGTTGACTCTGGAGACGAGTTGCTTGCACAAATTGCTGAAAATGGTGCCAATTACTATAACGAGCAAGATTGGAATGGGGGCGTTAATGGTGCCAGAGGGGATGTTGGCTCATTCAACATTAGAAACCTTGGAACTGGTAACACGCTTGCCTTGCTTAATGGAAGAAGACTAGTTCAAAATCCTAGTTATCAAACAGAAGAAATAGGCGGGAGTTTTGTTCCAGTCATGACAGTAAATTCTAATAATATTCCAATCGGTGGAGTTGATAGAGTTGAGATATTGAAAGATGGTGCATCAGCAATTTATGGTGCAGATGCAGTTGCGGGAGTAGTGAATACTGTTCTAAAAAAAGATTTTGAGGGTTTTAACATAAAAGCTAGGCTCGCTGCTTATGATCATTTTTCAACAGAAGATAATAAGGTCTCTATTGAATTTGGAACAGATCTCAATAATGGAAGGACAAATCTTGGTATATTTTTTGATTATTACGATAGAGGCGAGATAAATGCCAATGAAGATCCTCGTTGGGCTGATCGTGACTGGGCATACAAAAATTTAGATTTAGGCCCTTTTCAAGGTTCCTTTAGAAATAGCAGTAACCAAAGCATATACGGTCGCTTTCAAGCTCCTAAATCCTGGAGTCATTATCCAGCTGGTGCTGCAAAATGTGATCAAAAAAGTGCTGTTGATATGGGGGCTGCAGGGTGTCTTGAAGATTCCAGTTCTTCATCAGGAAGACCGAGAACCAATCTAAATGAAGATCGAGCAGTAAGAAGTCAACTTGAAAGAACAAACTTTTTTATATATTTGAATCATGAATTGCAAGATGGATCAGAGCTATTCACCGAAATTGGTGCTTATTCATCTGATTCGGGACCAAGGAATTTATATCAACAATCTACGCTTGGATCATCTTCAACTTGCTCCTCTAATATTCAAGGCATGATCATCCCTGCTGAAAATTATTACAATCCTCTCGATTTTGATTTATGTAAGAATGATTATAGATTTCCTAACAAGCCTATTTCATCAACTGCGCTAAATACTTACAGGTTCCTACAAGGAATAAGAGGTAGTTTTCAAAACGGATGGGATTATGAAACAGCTTTTGTTTGGTCTAAAGCTTATTCAAGAAATATTGTAGAAAATAGGATTGGCATGGATTTACTTGAATTGGCTTTAGCAGACCAGACTCCTGCTGCCTTTAACCCTTTTCATGGCGGGGTAGTCCCTTCAAATATAGAGCGAACATGGGTTGACGTTTATAGAAAAAATGAGAGCGACCTATTAATGTTTGATTTTAAATTAACTCATAATGACCTATTTGATTTGCCAGGTGGAAGTGCGGGTATGCTGCTTGGATTTGAATATAGAGAAGAATCTTTTGCTGACATGAGAGATCCTAGGCTTAATGGAACTATTAACTGGACTAATCCTTCTGGGGAGACCTATCCATTTGTTTCAGCGGTTGCAAATTCTAGTCCTACCCCGGATTCGGGTGGTGAAAGAGAGGTCACGTCTTTGTTTGCTGAAATGTTGCTTCCAATTACGGACAGCTTAAATGCTCAGCTCGCATTAAGACATGAAGATTTTTCAGATATTGGGGATACCGCAACCGTTGGTAAATTTGCCTTTGGTTGGAAGCTGCATGAAAAACTGCTTTTTAGAGGCTCTTACCAAACTGCCTTCAGAGCGCCTAACTTAGTAACAGTGTTTGAGTCTGTTGTAGCAAGAAATAATACTAGAACAGATAGCTTGGGTCGCTATGTAGGTGATGGTTCTGACATAAGAGATCCCAATGATCCAGATAGCACTTTATTTGATATCACTAGATCAGTTCAGCGAGTTGCCAGAGGTAGTGCTGACCTTGAACCAGAAGAATCAACAAACTACTCTATAGGTTTTGTCATTG
>Ga0255776_10005696_pt1 | contig 12878 bp, 10 predicted proteins | sample 071ome_19_FD_179974 | JGI IMG/M metagenome (GOLD analysis project Ga0255776, IMG submission 179974) | Coastal salt marsh microbial communities from the Groves Creek Marsh, Skidaway Island, Georgia - 071413AT metaG (version 2) | ecosystem: Environmental > Aquatic > Marine > Intertidal zone >...
AGCCGCAGACACGGTCGACGGCAGGAAGACCGCCCCAGATCCGACGAAGCGATCAGCCTCGTCGTCCCCGATGATGTCGACGCCACCCACCTCCACCGCCCGGGCAGCTGACGACCCTTCGGAGACACTAAAACCGACGCCGAAGACCAGGCCGAGACCGATGGCCGCGCAGACGCCAGCCCACACACTCGCGCCCCTCATCAGGCCGCGTCGAGGCTCTCGGTGTGGCACCTATCGACCGTACGTCGAGGGCGGTTTCCCGGGATACCCGTCGCAACACGCCTGTGGATGAGTGCGTCCGCTCAGGGACGAGGGTGTCCGCGCTGGTCCGAGGTCGCGCGCTCGATCGCATGGTGAATGAACGCCCCCACCTGCTCGTCCTCCACGAGGAAACCATCGTGGCCGTAGGGGGATCGAAGGACGTGGAGTTCATCCGCACCGGGGGTGAGTTCTACTAATTCCGATTGCAACCGCAGTGGGAACAGTCGGTCACTGTCGATTCCCACGACCGTGAGTGGTGCGTGAATGGTCGCCAGGGCGCTCGCAACTCCTCCTCGGCCGCGACCAACGTCAAACAAGCTCATTGCCTCGGTCAGCGCGATATAGGTACTGGCGTCGAAACGTCGGGCGAGCTTATCCGCGTGATGATCAAGGTAGGACTCGACGGCGAAGCGACCTCGTGGCCGCGACCCGTCGGCACCGTAGGGATCTTCATCTCGCTGCGGGCTGCGTCCGAAGCGCAGGTCGAGCTCGGTCTCACTGCGGTACGTCAAATGCGCAATGCGCCGCGCCAACCCCATGCCACGGTGCGGGCCGCCTCCGGCCGGTGCGTCGTAGTAGTCACCGTTGTTGAATGCGGGATCGGCTCGGATAGCTTCGATCTGTGCGGCGTGTGTGCCGATCTGATCCGCGGTAACCGCAGCCGTGGACCCAAGCACCAATCCCCCTCGCACGCGTTCTGGGTACCGAACGAGCCACTCGAGAACACGCATACCGCCCAGCGACGGACCCAACATCAGCAGCCACTGATCGATGCCCAGGTGGTCGGCGAGCGCTCGCTCGACGTCCACCATGTCGGCCACCGTCACAGTTGGGAAGCGGCTGCCCCAGGGGAGCCCATCCGGATCGGCGCTCGACGCACCTGTGGTGCCCTGACATCCCCCCAGGACGTTCGCGCATACGACGAACCAGCGATCCGTGTCGATCGGCATTCCCGGACCGACGAGTCCCGACCACCATCCAGCCGTTCGGTGTCCAGGCCCCGCCGGGCCGGTCACATGCGAGTCACCGGTCAGGGCGTGGCAGATGTAGATCGCATTGTGACCATCCGGCGCCAGAGTCCCCCACGTCTCATACGCCACCGTGACGTTCGGCAGAACCACCGTGGACTCAGTGGTGAACTCGCCGATCGTCAGGAACTTGCGATCACCAGGGTCATCCCCCTCCCGCCAAGCTGCGCTCGCGGGAGGGGGACCCTGGTAGTCGATCGAATCTGCCGGTATCGACAAGGTCAGGCCTGCTTGGCCGATCGGAAGCCGGCGTCGAGATCCGCCAGGATGTCGTCGAGTGCTTCCAATCCCACCGCCAAGCGAACAAGGCCTGGAGTCACGCCCGCGGCCAGCTGCTGTTCCGGTGTCAACTGGGAGTGTGTTGTCGACGCGGGGTGAATAACCAGCGAACGAACATCACCGATGTTCGCCACGTGGCTGTGCAACTCAAGCCCCTCGACGAACTTCTGGCCCGCCTCGAGTCCACCAGCGATCTCGAAACTGAGAACGCCTCCCGTTCCCTTGGGTGCGTACTTCTTGCCGAGATCGTGCCACGGGCTCGACTCCAGGCCGGCGTAGTTGACCGAGAGCACCTCGTCTCGATCCTCCAGCCACTTCGCTACACCTAACGCACTGTCGCTGTGACGCTGCAGGCGCAGACTCAATGTTTCCAGACCCTGGGAGATCAAGAAGGCGTTGAAAGGAGCAGCGGCAGCGCCGAGATCACGAAGGAGTTGCACCCGGGTCTTCATGATGAACGAAACATTGACCCCGAACAGACCATCGGGCCCAAGGTCACGCGCATACACGAGCCCGTTGTAGGAGTCGTCGGGGGTGTTGAATCCGGGGAATCGTCCTGGATCTGTGCTGTAGTCGAAACTGCCTCCATCGACGATGGCTCCGGCGACTGCCGTGCCATGGCCACCGATGTACTTCGTCGCGCTGTGGACGACGATGTCCGCTCCCCACTCCAGCGGGCGGATCAAGTACGGAGAGGCAACCGTGTTGTCGACAATCAAGGGCACGCCGGCTTCGTGCGCAACTCCCGCAATTCCTTCGATGTCGAGGATCTCGCTCAGCGGATTGGCGATGGACTCCCCAAAGAAGGCCTTGGTGTTCGGTCGCACGGCCGCGCGCCACGAGTCGAGATTGTTGGCGTCGTCGACGAAGGACACCTCGATTCCGAACTTCGGCAAGGTGTGTTGGAACAGATTGAACGTCCCGCCATACAGGCTGGGGCTGGCAACAATGTGTGATCCCACCTCGGCGATATTCATGATCGCGAGGAACTCCGCCGATTGACCGCTGGCCACGAGCAGGCCACCGACGCCGCCTTCCAGGGCAGCAATGCGGTCTTCGACAACCGCTTGCGTCGGGTTCATGATTCGGGTGTAGATGTTGCCCAACTCCTTCAGTGCGAAGAGGTTGGCTGCGTGCGTCGTGTCGTTGAACGTGTACGACGTCGTCTGATAGATGGGCAGCGCGCGCGCGTTCGTCGCTCCGTCGGGCGCTTGCCCCGCGTGGATCTGCTTGGTTTCGAAGGACCAGCCCTCGCTCATGTGATTCTCCTTGAGTTTCGTAGGTGATGCGTTTCGTATACGTGTGGTCGTGCTTGTCGTGCGGTTATCGATGAGCCCGTTGTCGTCCGAGCCGAACAAGGATTCGGCGGGCGTTCGGGACGCCGATAGAAGGGTGCTGATGGCGCGCACCGCCGACGGGCGTGGCGCTGGGTCACTAGATGGGACAACTACAGCACATATCAGACCTCGCATTCATCCGGGGCCTTGCCCTGCGCAAGACCGCACTTGCCCGTAGAGGGCCAGGTCTCCACCGGAGCACCCCACCGCGGTTGGAGGGTTGCCGTCCAGCTAGCCGGGGCTTAACGCTGGATCTCTTGACCTACGTCGGACTATAGCGGCTACGGCGAACCTCGTCCACGCGGCACTCACCGCTGTTGAGAGTTTCTTCAGGCATCTCACAAAGCAGCGACTCCAGTTCGGACGGCGGGACACCGTGACGGACGATTCCGGCGATCAACGTCCCCATGTAGTTGTCAGGATCTTCGATCAAGCAACGGTCAATGGCGGCATTAGCGCGGACTCCATCGCCGCACAGCCACGCAACCACTGCTGTCGCAGCGGCGATGGTGGCAGCTCGGCCGGGTGCTGTTGCGGAAAGCGCCTCGACCAGAAGCCGCAACAGCGCACGCCTGTCCACCACTGTCATGCGCGCCGCACACCAAAGGACGGCATCGCGGGCAGCTACGGAATACACACTGGCCCGGAGAACATCCGCGGACAGCCGTAGGGGCGAAGACATCAACGCAGCCATCAAATCGTTTAGTGGGATTCCATGCCGCGCGTGATCATCGGTATCGACCTCGCCATCACGTGGCCGATACGACAATTCCTCTGCCACAGCCTGTCTCGTCCGCGCAGGACGAGGCGCGTGTGGAGCGGTGAAATGCGCGGCCGCCTGTTGCCTCTCCTTGGTGCCGATCCACCGCCAGGACTCACCATGATCATGACCCGGACTGCACTCACGGATGTGGGCGCCACGCATTTGAAGATGGACGCGCACCGGCACCGGGCAGTCAGTAGCCAGCGCCCGCACAAGTTCGTCGGGTACCGCAGGTTCCTGGACTACATAGACGACGATCACCTCGTCGACATCCAGCGCCCGTACTGGAGCGAACAGAGCGCCCGCATACTCCCGGAACTGCTCGTCGTCCGGCGCGTCCGCTCGTTGGGTCACCACCAGTTGACGATGTTTCAACCACACACAGATGATCGATTGCTCCGGATGGAAGCCAAGCAAATGGGGAAGCGCAGCCCCGATGTGAGCAGCCGTGGTGAGCGTTAAATCACTGCGATCAGGCCATCGAGAAGGCCCGGGCAACGTCGGCATAGGAAAAGCCTGAAGCGGTACGACACGATTGCGACTTCCGTTACGGCAACGGTGGCAACGAAGCTCCCGCCTTGTGGACAGTGCGATACGTCGGGTCCTTGGCCACCACCCCGGTTCCCGAGCTCACGCCTCGGATCCGTCGGGTGATCCAGGGCCCGGCGTGCGCCACGAACCACGCTGCATCAGAACCGCGGCGCCGGCTCCATCCAGGACGCGGAGGATCGGACACTGGCGATCGCCAGGCATCACCCCCCAAGCCCAGAGCGTCCATCACTGCCTCCGCCGTCAGTCGATGCCCCATGGGCGACAGGTGGAGTCGATCAGCGGACCACAATCGAGTGTCGTCGTAGAGGGCGATACCCCAGAAATCGACCACGGTGCATCCGTAGGCGGCCGCAATGTCCAGCGTCGCCGTTCGGTAGGCGCGCATTCGGTCCGCCACTCGGCCAAGGGCCTTACTCCTTCTCGACGGATCTCCGTACGCGAACAACAGCACGTGTGATCCGCCCGCCGTGAGATCTCGCACGCTGTTCTCGAGGTCGGTGCACACGCCATCGAGGCTGAATGTGCGCCGCAGTGCGTCATTGACTCCCGCACCCACCGTCACCAGGTCGGGTTTCAATGCCTGCGCCTGGGGCACCTGCTCGTCCCTGATCTGCCGCATCAGGCGACCCCGGATCGCGAGGTTGGCGTACGAGAGTTGCTCGATGTTCTGTCGTGCTACCAACAATTCCGCTACGCGGTCCGCCCACCCGCGATACCGACCGTCGCCACGAATCTCGTCGTTCAATCCCTCGGTGAAGGAATCACCCACCGCGACGAAACGTGCACAGGGCTCTCGATCAGCGATCACAGCAACATCATGGCCGACGGTTCCTTCGGTCAGCAATCAACGTCCTGTTCACCAGCCATCGACATCCACCTTCACCACCGTGCACCGTAAGTGATGTGCACCTGTCTGTGACGTGCCGAATGTGCCGTGCACCGGAATGTGAAGGACCTGGCCGCCGAAGGCTTCCCCTCCCGCGACGACCAGGTCGTAGGGAACACTAGTCCGTGCCCTCGCCACCGTCCGCACCGACACTCCGGTTCGCAAACACCCGGCCCACACGTCGATACCAGGTGATGAGGGCGATCAGTCCCACGACAATTTGCGGGACGTACGACGTTGCTCGCCAGACCAAGTCCGCCGCGGTGGCCGCACCCTTGTCGGTACCCGAACTCACCAACAGCTGGATCATCAAGGCATCCATCGTTCCCAACCCGCCGGGTGTGATGGGAACCATCAGCATGATCTGACTGACCGCGAATGCCCCGAAGGCGGCGATCGGATTCGTGCCCGGCTGATCCCAACCTTCGACTCCGCGTAGGGCGGCGAAAAGAATCAGGAATTGACTGCCGGTGATCCCGAGTTGAGCGAGCGTGAGCCACAGCCATCGCTTTGCGAGCAGGTCATACATCTCCCGACGGAATTTCACGATCGGGGCTGCCACGTCGAGGTCCTTGAGGCGCCGGATTCGGCGACCAAGCGGCCTCAGGGCTGCGTTACCCCAGGCGCCTAGGCGCTCGGCGAGGCCCTGGGAACGCATGATGGATACGAACACCGCAAGGACCAAGATCAGTATCCCGAGGCCGACGGGACCCATCCAGGCCACACCGTCGGCTGCTCCCACGACCGTCAAGGCCAGAACGCCGAGAATGGGGAATCCGAGGCTGGCGAAGGTGCTCCACAGGCTCACGGCGGTGATGGCCGCGGTGGCCGATGTGGCCGGGATTTTGTAGCTCGCGAGCATCCCGAACTGAACCGCCAATCCGACCGCTCCGCCGGCGGGTACGCCGTTGCTGATGGTGAAGCTTGCCTGCTTCACCTGCTGGGATTGCCAGTACCGCAAGCGAGGTTCGGCGGCCATGAAGATCAAGCCGTACATCGCCAAGTACACGACGACGGTGACAGCGATGACCACCACGGCGATCCACGACATCGACTGCAGTGACTCCATCGCGTCGCTGTAACTTCCGATCTGCGGAATGACCTGCCAGAAAATCAGAACGATGACGCCTAATCCGAGAGCGCCAAGTGCGATGGACTTGCGGGGGTCCAGTGTGGCCCGCGGCATGTCCGGAGTCTGCGAGTTCTCTTCGCCATCACTCGGTGCGGCGTCGGCATGGTCCCGCATCCCTCGAGCCTGCCATACCCCGACCCCCCGAATCTCCCCACCGAGCCATTGGGCAAGATGAAGGTATGCGTCTTGACCACCTGTCCTATGCATGCACAACAAGCGAGATCGCAGACGTGGTTCAGCGCATCGGGTCAGACCTCGGAGGAACGTTCGTCGATGGCGGCCGCCACCCTTCGTTCGGCACCCGCAATTTCATTCTCCCGCTGGCTGGCGGCTGCTACGTCGAGGTGGTCAGCGCGCTCGACCACCCCGCCGCACTGAAGGCACCGTTCGGCCAGGCCGTACATCGCCGAGCCGAGCATGGCGGCGGATGGCTCAGTTGGGTTCTGGCCGTCGACGACATCGGCCCGGTCGAGCAACGATTCGGACGGGAGGCAACCCGCGGGAAACGTATTCGTCCTGATGGTGTCGAACTGTGTTGGCAGCAAATCGGCATCCTGAACACCCTGGATCGGCCGGAGGTTCCCTTTTTCGTGCATTGGGATTGCCCCGATACCGAGCACCCGAGCGCGACGGGTGGCACACAAGCGTCCATCGCTGTCGACACGATCGAGTTGTCCGGGGACCACACATCGGTTGTCGAAGTGGTCGGATCAGACATCGGGCTCGACGACACCAAAGTGACCTGGGTCGACGACGATGAGCCGGGGGTATCCGCTGTCGTTTTTCGGACCGCCAACGGCACTGTTCGGATCGACTGACTCCGGTCGATTAATCCGCGCGGCAGCCCGCCTGTCTGCGATAGGAATCCATAGCTGTCGGTGAGCCGGCTACGGCAGTCGTGACTGCTCGCGCCACAGATCAATTCCGCCTTCGACAGCCACCTCGTCGATGGCTGCAATCTCACTCTCGCTGAACGCCAGGTTGTCCACGGCTCCAACAGTTTCGCGGAGTTGGTCAGCCGAACTCGCACCCACCAGAGTCGTCGTGACCCGCGGATCGCGCAACGTCCATGCCACAGCCATCTGGGCCAGGCTTTGGCCTCTCTCGCGCGCTATCTGCGCCAGGGCACGAAGGCGGTCTGCGTTCTCGGCATTAAGGAAGGCCGGGTCCAGTGATTTGCCTTCTGTTGCGCGGGAGCCTTCGGGGATTCCATCCACGTAGCGATCGGTCAACATTCCCTGAGCGAGGGGGCTGAACGTGATGGATCCAGCTCCCACGGTTGCCAGGGCGTCGAGCAGACCGTCGTCTTCGATCCAGCGATTCAATAGCGAGTAGGACGGCTGGTGAATCAGCAGAGGTACGCCCAGGTCGGCCAGGATCTCCGCAGCCCGAAGGGTGCGTGCGGGGCCATAGGAGGAAATACCGACATACAGCGCCTTGCCCTGGGAAACGGCGGTGGCCAACGCGCCCATGGATTCTTCGAGAGGCGTGTTCGGGTCGGGTCGGTGGTGGTAAAAGATGTCGACGTAGTCCAGGCCAAGCCGCTCAAGGCTCTGGTCCAGGCTGGCCAGCATGTATTTGCGAGACCCGAGATCCCCGTAGGGACCTGGCCACATGTCCCACCCTGCCTTGGAAGAGATGACCAGTTCGTCTCGATACCGGGCAAAATCCTCGCGCAAGATGCGTCCGGCGTTGATTTCAGCCGACCCGAACGGCGGACCGTAGTTGTTCGCGAGATCAAAGTGGGTGATTCCCAAGTCGAACGCCGTGTGCATGATCTCTCGCTGCGTGGCCAGAGGTTTATCGTCGCCGAAGTTATGCCAGAACCCCAAACTGATCAGCGGTAGATCGAGCCCACTGCGACCGCATCTGCGATAGGGCATCCGACCGTCGTACCGATCGGGATCGGGCAAGTAGTGTGGGGCGATATCCATAGAAGGATTGTCGCAGTGATCGGCGAGAGTGGAGAGCAAGTGTCGAATATTCCGCACGTGACAATGAATGATGATCGATCGCTCCCCCAAATCGGTCTGGGCGTGTGGCAGGTGCCCGACGATGTGGCAACCGAGGCATGTCTGACAGCCTTCGAGGCCGGTTATCGGCACATCGACACAGCCGCGCTCTACGGGAACGAAGAGGGCGTGGGCCGGGCCATCAGAGCATCCGGGCTATCCCGAGACGAGCTTTTCATCACGACCAAAGTGTGGAATACCGACCATGGGCGTGCCCGCACGACAGACGCGATGCAGGCCTCCCTCGACAGGTTGGGCCTGGACTACGTCGACCTCTATCTCATTCACTGGCCCACGCCCGACAGAGGTCTGTACGTCGAAACGTGGGAAACGGTTCTGGAACTCAAGGAGCAGGGCAAGACGCTCTCAGCCGGTGTTTCCAACTTCCACCCGTCCCACCTGCGCACCATCATCGATGCGACGGGCGTAACTCCCACTATCAACCAGGTGGAGCTCCACCCATGGCTGCCCCAGCGAGAGGTACGGGCGGCCGATGACGAGCACGCAGTGGTCACGGAGGCCTGGTCACCGCTTGCTTCAGGCGGCCTCATCGACAACGCCGTCCTGGCCGACATCGGCAGCAAGCACGGCAAGAGCACCGCTCAGGTCATGATCCGCTGGCACCTGCAGATCGGGAATGTCGTTCTGCCAAAGTCGGTCACGGCCGAGCGGATCGTCAGCAACATCGACGTGTTCGATTTCGAGCTCGATGCCGATGACCTCATCGCTATCGAAGGCCTTGAGGACCCGTCACGTCGCACGGGTCCGAACCCGGACGTCTTCAACGAGGCCTAGTCACCGGCTCCGACGGATCGGGACGGATCACCGTTGCCGCTGGCGCGACATCACGCGGTGCGTGCGTCCAAGTTCTCCTGAGGCAGCATGTCTCCCGCGGCTTCGCAGCTTCGTTCGATGCGTGACGCAGACCTCTCGATTCGTCGCATTTGCTTCTTTTTGATGCCATCGGTGCCTTTGTCGGCCTCGACGCGACTGAGATTCTTCTGGATGCGGTTGGCATTGACCAGCACGCGTTCGGGCAGATCGCCGGAGATGTACGCCTCTTCGGCGTCCGTCACCAGCGTGTCGGTCAGGCCCTTCAACTCCGCGAGCATCTCTTTCTTCGCCTTCTTCTTCGCGTCCGGCTTGGAATTGATCTCGCTCAACTTAAGGTCAAGGGCGAAGTAACTCGTACAGGCGGGGATGACCTCGATGGCCTCGTCGATTTCCACGTCCAGGGCGTCTGAAGGTGCCTCGCTGGGGGACACGTCCTCCGCCGCCGGCTCCTCGTCGCCTCCCCCGCAGGCCGCCAGGCTGACCGCTAGGACGCAACTCGCTGCGACCGCCATCAACTTCCGCGTTCCTCGCATGTCAACCCTCCGTCGCGCCCTTGGGGACTCCGTCACGAAAGCGTAACGCGATGAGCACGATCGCGCCGAGTTTTTGCCACCCTGGCGCGCCGAGAATCGATGAGGGCACAGGAGGCGGGTGCTAGGCCCCTGCGCGCCAATGCGGCGCCGACTCGGTGCTCGACGCCGCATTGGTGGGGTCGTATCAACTGCAGCCGGACGTGCTCCCGCAGCCTTCGCAGACGTAGCAGCTGCCGGCTGGGCGCATCTTGATGCCACAGGTCATGCACAAGGGCGCGTCCGACGCGGTTCCGGTGATCTCTTCGAGCAGTTCGGCGCTGGAGTGGGCGCTACTGGCGGCAGGCATCTCCCCCGCCGGGGCTGACTGCTCATCGACCGCAAGGTCTACTGCTGGAGCAGCCTCGACCTGCGGTGTCTCGTACTGCTGGGTAACGGTCGCCGCGCGCTCATCGGCCGTGAAGATCCCGAGCGCCTCACGCTTGTCCAACGGCAGGTGATCCAACGCCAAACGACGGAAGATGTAGTCCATGATCGACTGGCTCATCCTGATGTCTGGATCGTCGGTCATACCTGCTGGCTCGAAGCGCATGTTGACGAACTTGGATACGAAGGCTTCCAACGGCACGCCGTACTGCAGCGCGATCGAAATGGCGATGGAGAAGGCATCCATCACGCCCGCGAGCGTCGAACCCTGCTTGCCGAGCTTGAGGAATACCTCGCCGAGCTCTCCATCCTCGTAACTGCCCGCCGTCAGGTAGCCCTCGGCACCTGCCACCGAGAAGCTGGTGGTTCGACTCGGCCGTGACTTCGGCAAACGCCGCCGGATCGGCTGACCGATTCCCTCGATAGCGGCCTCCACTTGCGCATCGACCTTCGTCGCCTTGGCATCGGACAGCGGCTGGCCGACCTTGCAGTTGTCGCGATAGATCGCGAGTGCCTTGAGGCCCTGCTTCCAACCCTCGTAGTAGATCTCCTCTACTTCTTCGATGGTCGCGGTCTCCGGCATGTTCACCGTCTTGGAGATGGCACCGGAAATAAACGACTGCACCGCAGCCATCATCCGAACGTGACCCATCGGAGAAATGGACCGGGCTCCCATTGCGGTGTCGAAGATCGCATAGTGCTCGGTCTTCAGTCCAGGAGCGTCCACAACGTGTCCGTTCTCCGAGATGTACTCCACGATGGCTTCGATCGTTTCTTCGGTGTAGCCGAGCTTGCGCAGTGCGCGAGGGATCGTCTGGTTGACGATCTGCATCGAGCCACCACCCACGAGCTTCTTGAACTTCACCAGTGAGAAGTCCGGCTCGATTCCCGTGGTGTCGCAGTCCATCATGAAGCCGATGGTCCCGGTGGGAGCGAGGACGGAGGCCTGCGCGTTCCGCCACCCATTCTTCTCACCCGTGGTGAGGCATTCCTCCCATGTCTTCACCGCGAGCTTGAGAACGTCGCCGTCCAAGCTCGACACCGTCCGCACATCGTCGTTGGCCGATGCGTGCTTGCGCATGACGCGCTTGTGGGCATCGACGTTTCGCGCGTAGCCGTCGTAGGGACCGACAACTCCGGCGAGCTCGGCGCTGCGCTTGTACGCGGTTCCGGTCATCAGCGATGTGATGGCTGCAGCGAAGGAGCGACCAGCGTCGGAGTCGTACGGAAGACCCGTCGCCATCAGCAGCGCACCGAGATTCGCGTATCCGATGCCGAGTTGGCGGTACCGGCGAGTGGTGTCGCCGATCGCCTCCGTCGGGAAGTCAGCGAAGGAGATCGAGATGTCCATCGCGGTAATAACGAACTCCACACTCTTGGCGAACCTCTCCGCATCGAATGTGTCGTCTTCCTTCAGGAAGGTCATCAAGTTCAAGCTCGCCAGGTTGCATGAGGAGTTATCCAGGCTCATGTACTCCGAGCAGGGGTTGGACGCGTTGATCCGCCCTGTTTCCGGATTGGTGTGCCAATCGTTGATGGTGTCGTCGTATTGAATTCCCGGATCCGCGCAGGCCCAGGCGGCCTCCGCCATGGTCCGGAAGAGCCCCTTGGCGCTCACCGTCTCCACAACCTCGCCGTCGGTTCGAGCCCGCAGCCCGAAGTCCTCGTCCGCCTCCAGTGCCCGCATGAACTCGTCGGAGACTCGCACCGAGTTGTTGGCGTTCTGGTACTGAACCGACGTGATGTCTTTTCCACCGAGGTCCATGTCGTATCCCGCGTCGCGCAGAACCCGGATCTTGTCCTCTTCTCGGACCTTGGTCTCGATGAACTCCTCAATGTCGGGGTGATCGACATCGAGCACCACCATCTTCGCGGCCCGACGCGTAGCACCGCCAGACTTGATCGTACCTGCGGAGGCATCCGCCCCACGCATGAACGACACGGGTCCGGACGCCGTGCCACCAGAGGAACGCAGGAGTTCTTTGCTCGAACGAATGCGCGACAGGTTGAGCCCGGCGCCGGAGCCACCCTTGAAGATGAAGCCCTCTTCTTTGTACCAATTCAAGATGGAGTCCATCGTGTCGTCGACACTCAAGATGAAGCAGGCGCTCACTTGCTGCGGAGCAGTGGTGCCGACGTTGAACCACACGGGTGAGTTAAAGCTGAAAACCTGGTGCAACAGCATGTAGGTCAACTCGTGCTCGAAGATCTCCGCGTCCTCGTCCGAACCGAAGTAGCCGTTGTCCCGTCCGGCTTTGGTGTAGGTCAACACGACGCGATCGATCAACTGCTTGAGGCTCCACTCCCGCGACTCGGTGCCCACTGCCCCACGGAAGTACTTCGTCGTGACGATCGTCGACGCGTTCACACTCCAAAAGTCGGGGAACTCAACACCCTGCTGCTCGAACACCACCTCCCCGGTCTTCCAGTTGTTCTGTACCACGTCACGGCGCTCCCAGGTGACGTCGTCGTAGGGATGCCGTCCCGCCGTGGTGTAGAGCCGCTCCATCGTCAGGCCGGGGCCTTGGAGGGTGTTGTGCACGAACGGTGCGGGTGTGCTGATTGTCTGGGACATCGGTGGTGCCTTTCTTGCTGGTGCGGAACGGACGGATATTTCTGGTTCTAGGTCGGGGAAGAATCTCGTGCGGGTGTGACATCGGCGTGCTCGCGGCGAGCCGGCTCATGAGCCGTTGGCTCCCCTTCTGCGCGAAGCAGCGTGATCTCTGCTTCGAAATCTTCTAGCGAATCAAAGCTGCGGTAGACGGACGCGAACCTCAGGTAGGCGACCTCGTCCAGTTCGCGGAGCGGGCCAAGAATGGCCAGCCCCACTTCTTCGGC
>Ga0255776_10005698_pt1 | contig 12876 bp, 13 predicted proteins | sample 071ome_19_FD_179974 | JGI IMG/M metagenome (GOLD analysis project Ga0255776, IMG submission 179974) | Coastal salt marsh microbial communities from the Groves Creek Marsh, Skidaway Island, Georgia - 071413AT metaG (version 2) | ecosystem: Environmental > Aquatic > Marine > Intertidal zone >...
CACTTTTAGACCCAAAATTTCCACTGCGTTTACTATCGCCACAGCCCCACGATAAATTGCATAGTCAATTACAAGCCGCAGCTGAGGACCTTCAAAAACATGCTGTTTTAGTTATGAACTCTCAAGATGCAAAGGAAAGAGGTGTGTCTCAAGGTGATTTAGTAAAAGTTTGGAATTCTAGGGGCGCTTGCCTCGCTTCTTTACAGATACAAGAAAGCATCATACCCAGCGTGGTTTCATTAGCAACTGGTGCTTGGTTTTCACCAACAAAAGACGGCCTGGATGTTTCAGGCAACCCCAATGTTCTGACAGCAGATTTGGGCACTTCAAATTTGGGACAAGGAGCAGCAGCTCATAATATCGAAGTCCAAGTCGAAAAATATCATGAAAATTAAAGATCAAACAGTCAGTACTAAATTTTTCAACTTTCATGTTAACTCTCCCAAAGATCTTTGGCATAACCTGAGAGGCTGCTGATGACAAACCGCATTATTCGCCCTCGCCGTAGTTTTATTTTCACACCAGGCTTGCGGCCAGATATGTTTCCAAAAGCGCTTGCAAGTGGGGCAGACATTGTTTGCATGGAGTTAGAAGATGGGATCGCCCCGAAAGATAAAGCAGAGGCCAGAAAAAATGCCCTGGCTCTATTTGAACAGCCACAAGCAGATGACGGCGTTGAAAAAATGGTGAGGATTAATTCCATGCGAGAGCGTTTTGGTATTGAAGATGTCAATGCTATACTTGCAACAAAAATACCACCTCCTGCTTTGATGATGCCTAAAGTACGAACTCCCGATGAGGTAGTGATACTGGATCAATTGCTCACTGAAGCTGGGCACAATTCACGACTTCACGTCATTATCGAAACTAATGAGGGACTTGAGGCTGCTTATGCTATAGCAAAGTGCTCAGATAGAATAGATGCTCTGTTTTTTGGAGGTGTTGATATGGCTGCAGAATTACGTTGTCCAAACACATTTGAGACATTATTTTACGCCCGTTCACGAGTAGCTCATGCAGCCGCATTAGCCGAACTTGATGTTCTAGATGTGCCTTATCTTGACTTGGACGATCCAGACGGAATGCGCAAAGAAGCACAACAAGTTCGAGATCTAGGATTTACTGGAAAAGGCTCTATCCATCCCAAGCAGATTGCCACATTAAATGAGGTCTTCACCCCATCGAAAGAACAAATTGCCCGTGCGCGCAGAATCATTAATGAATTTGAATCTGCAAATACAGGACTTGTTGTCATCGATGGAAAATTAATAGAGAAACCAGTCATGCGAGAAATGTACCGGATAATTTCAATCGCAGATCGCTTGGGAGAATAATTTATGGAATGTTGTGGACCAGGCTATGCAAGCCCACAAGAAGCAATTAAAGCCCCTAATGAAAAGTTACTATATACAATCGCAATTTATACTGGAACAGGTATCCAAAAACCAGATTATCTAGCGACGGTAGACGTAGACCCTGGAAGTCCTACATATAGCCAAGTTATTCACAGACTTGAAATGCCTGGTATAGGTGATGAGCTACACCACATGGGATGGAATGCGTGCTCAAGCTGCCACGATGATAGCTCAATGTCGCGTAAGTTTCTTATTCTTCCTGGTGTCCGATCAAACAAACTACATATTGTTGATACGGCAACTGATCCGCGGGCTCCTCGACTTCACAAAATAATAGATGGAGCAGAGATCAAGGCAAAAGCCAATTTATCCGGGCCCCATACTGTTCATTGTTTAGGTTCAGAAATTATTATCTCTTTCCTGGGCGATGCCAAGGGTGAAGCCCCTGGAGGGTATCTTCAGCTAGACAAAGACTTTAATATTGTGGGTCGATGGGAAAACTCTATGGGTGATATCAAGTTTGGTTATGATTTTTGGTATCAACCTCGGCATAACATCATGGTCAGTTCTGAGTGGGCAGCACCTAATACATTTATGCCAGGATTCGATCTGGAAGAAGTTGGACACCTTAAGTATGGTCGCGAATTACATTTTTGGGATTTTGAAAAGAAAAAACCCATTGAAAGTTTCTATCTTGGCGAGGACGGTCTTCTTCCACTAGAAGTAAAATTTCATCATAACCCAGACAGCACCCATGGATTTTGTGGAGCTGCACTGTCAACAAACGTGATACACTGGTGGAAAGACGATAATAGTCAATGGAAATGGGAAAAGGTTATTGACGTAGAAAATGAAATGCATCCCGACTGGCCCATCCCTCTTCCAGGAGTAATGTCAGCTATTCTTATTTCAATGGACGATAAGTATCTTTACCTCAATAATTGGTTGCATGGAGATATGCGCCAGTATGACATTTCTGATCCCCATAAACCCATTCTCACCGGCCAAGTTTTCATGGGTGGTCTGCTCGGTAAGGCGCCAAAGGTCAATGGTGTTGAAGTTGCAGGGGGTCCACAAATGTTTCAGTTAAGTCTCGATGGAAAGCGACTTTATGTGACTACTTCACTTTTTTCGACATGGGATAATCAATTCTACCCAGAAATAAGAGAAAAAGGTGGCGTAATGGTTCAAATTGATTGTGATCCAGTGAATGGTGGAATGAAGATTAACCCAGACTTTATGGTAAATTTTGGTGAAGAACCGAATGGTCCAAGTAGGTGTCATGAAGCAAGATACCCCGGTGGCGATTGTACGAGTGATATCTGGTTATGACAGAGCATAGAGTAACCCTTTCTAACAGAGATGGAGCAACTTACTCCGTGAATGGGCGTCGCCCACTTCTGGAACAATTAAGAGACCATGGTGTAGATCTACCATATGGTTGTGAATATGGTGGTTGTATTACGTGCGCTGCGAAGCTCGTGAAGGGCGATATTGATCAGCGCCGCCAGGTCGCTCTTAATAACAGACAGATAGAAAATGGATATGTCATATTATGTGTTGCGCGCGCGACGTCAGATATTACATTAGAGATCGGCGTAGAAAGTCACGATAAACTCTATCGTAATCCTTTTCTAGATCCGCTGAAGCCACATGAATTGAAAGCGGATATTGCCACGTCGGAGGAAGTTTAATGCCCGAAGCTGATATTGACCGCCTCTACGATTATGACCCTAAATATCTTGCTGATATATTAGCATCAGTAAAGACCATAGCAATGGTTGGCGCCAGTGGCGATAAAACAAAGTTTAGTTATGGCGTGCTTCGTCAACTAAATGAAATTGGCTATGAAATTTTGCCTGTAAACCCAAACCCAAATGTAAAAGAGATACGTGGCTTAAAAGTCTACCACTCACTCGAAGAGATAGAAAAACCAATAGATATGGTAGATGTTTTCCGTCCAAAAGAAGAGCTTTATGCCATTGCTGAAAAAGCAATATCTGTTGGTGCAAAAGTTTTATGGGGTCAGATAGGTGTTTATGACGATAAGGCTGCAAAGCTGGCAGAAGAGGCTGGTCTCAAAGTTGTAATGAACCGTTGCCCAAAGATTGAGCTTTTTAGGCCATTTTGGAAACCAAGATTGGATTTAAAAATATAATAAGGCGTGATGAACGCATTAAACTTTAAGAAGGATAGAATTTGAGTAATCCATTTTCAGAGTTACTTGTGGTTTCAGTAGAACAAGCCGTAGCAGCACCCTTGTGTACATCACGCCTAGCTGACATGGGAGCACGAGTGATCAAAGTCGAACGTGCAGAAGGAGATTTTGCTCGCACCTATGATGAAACAGCAAATGGTGATAGCTCTTACTTTGTATGGACTAACCAAGGTAAAGAGTCAGTTGTTCTTGATTTAAAGAAAGTAAAAGACAAAAAGCTACTTTATAAAATTTTAAAAAAGGCAGACGTTTTTGTCCAAAATCTAGGCCCAGGGGTTATAAAAAAACTTGGTTTTGCCTCCGAAAAAATGAGAGAGTTAAATCCAAAATTAATTACGTGTGATATCTCTGGATATGGCGAAAGCGGCGCCGTTAGTGGCTTAAAAGCCTATGACTTATTGGTTCAGGCTGAAAGCGGATTAATCGATATTTCAGGAGGCCCAAATGAACTGGGTCGTATCGGTGTCTCTGTATGCGATATAGGAGCAGGCATAACTGCCCATGCCGCCATATTGGAAGCACTATTTTACAGGGAGCGTACTGGGCAAGGTTATGGCGTAAATATATCTTTATTCGACGTCGCATCAGATTGGATGAATGTACCACTGATACAACATGAATTCGGTGGTAAAAGTCCAAAAAGAGTTGGATTGATGCACCCAACAATTCAACCCTATGCTGCTTTTAAGGTTAAAGATGGCTCTCAAATAATTATTGCAATTCAGAATGAGCGCGAGTGGGCTAGATTTTGTTCCAAAGTGCTCAACCAACCCAGTCTTGCTAAAGATCCTCTTTTTAAAAGTAACAATGCTCGGGTCAAAAACGTTGAAAAGTTACATCAAATTATTAACAAAACTTCAACATCTTTGACAGTAAAGGAGTTTACTAACTTACTTACTGAAGCTGACATAGCCTTTGGTTCAATAAATTCAGTGGACGCCCTTTCCAAACACGCTGGATTAAGCCTTGTAGGTGTAAAGAATACAAAGGGCGAAGATTTAACGATGGCGGCTCCACCGATTAAGCGTACGATAAATTCATTTAAAAAATCAAATTCTCCACCAAAATTAGGTGAACATACATCGAAAATTTTTAAGGAATTTGGGCTTTAAGTGATGAGAATTAAATTAATAAATTATTTAAAATACTTAGAGTGAAACTCATGCTGTTACGAAGTATTGTTGTGCTGCTCTCTCACTTAGCAATGTCTGTCTACAAACATTTGAAAATGTTTCAACTAATTTAGTTGGGATAGCACGCTTACTCGATGCCAAGCCATACTGGGCAGTAGGGACATCATCTGAAATAGGTATGTATGCCAAGCCATTTCCATCGTAAGCTCTTTCGGTAACTGGTCGCATAATCATGATAGCATATCCTTCGCCTGCCCCAACTAAACTCCTAGCTAATTCATAAGATTTTGTTTGGTGTCGAACTTTAGGACGTAGCTTTAACTGGGAAAAGCAAGATAGAAAAAACTGTTCAGTGATAGGTAAGCTCAACGACACCATTTCTTTATCAATTAACTCCGTTAAGGAAATAGACGTTCTAGACGCTAAAGGATCATTTTTTGACACCAAGACGTATGGACGTTCTTCAATTAAAGTTTCAAAATCAATAGAGGGATTTGGGAACATATTATAAGTCAACGCGACATCAATACTGCCTTGAGTTAGCATAGTATTTAATTCATCAAGATCTGCCTCATGAACTTGCAGAGAAATATCTAAATTTCTGTTTTTCACTGCTTGCAATATAGTAGGTATAATAAATGCTGCTGTCGGAGTAAAACATCCCAATTGGATTGTTCCACTTAGGTTTTTATTAAGATTTCTGGCTATATCTTCAAATTCTTCTGCATTCTCAATCAATCTTTTTGCATTCGCTATAAATCTTCTTCCAACAGAGGTAAGCTTTAATTTGTTTGGTCGATCACGCAGAAAAATTTTCATGCCATAATCCTGCTCAATTTTCTGAATCGCATTTGTCAAAGCAGGCTGAGAAATAGCAATTTTTTCCGAGGCAGCCTGCACTCCTCCAAAGTCAGCTACTGCCACTGCGTATTTAAGTTGTCTGAAAGGCGTCAATATAATTAAACCTTATATTAAATTGTAATTTTTATTATTTTACAAATAATGTTTTCGCTTGCAACGTTTTTGTATGCAACTGTGACCGTAAAAAATTACCAAGTTACTGTAATAAATATGTTACGTAATCGAATTAAAAGAGATCAAACAGATCCAAGATTACGTGAGAAATGGGGGGAAACGCGTTGGCCGGTATTACACTTGACGGTGTGACTAAATCCTATGATGGCACCACAGTCATCAACAACCTGAATCTAAAGATCAAGGATGGTGAGTTTCTTACTTTGGTAGGCCCATCGGGATGCGGCAAATCAACTACACTTAGAATAATAGCAGGCTTGGAAAAACAAACAGATGGAGATGTTGCAATAGATGATCAAATTGTAAACGATACTCGGCCATCCCTCCGCGATCTTGCAATGGTTTTCCAGTCTTACGCTCTCTACCCACATTTGACCGTGCGCCACAACTTAATGACGCCTTTAAAGTTAAGGGACCTAACGTTTTGGGAACGCTTTCCCATATTAGGGTATTTCATTCCAGGACGAGGCAAAAAGTTAAAAAACATAGAGTATGAAATACAAAAGGTTGCCGCGATATTAAAAATAGAACCTCTTTTAGCGCGAAAACCTGGGCAGCTATCTGGAGGCCAAAGGCAGCGGGTAGCTCTGGGACGTGCCATGGTTAGAAACCCAGCAGCGTTTTTAATGGATGAACCTTTATCAAATCTAGATGCCAGTTTGAGGGTTCATATGAGAGCAGAGCTATCGGCGCTTCACAAAGAGATAAAAACAACCTTCATCTATGTGACGCATGACCAAGCTGAGGCCCTGACAATGTCAGATAGAATAGCCGTAATGATGGACGGTGACCTATTACAACTTGGGACACCAGAGGAAGTCTATAAAAATCCAAACGACATTAGAGTGGCAGAATTCATTGGTAGTCCAAAAATGAATATTCTTAATGGCATCTGTGATGAGAATGGCCAAATCACGAGTGGCGGCATTAAAATCGATGTGTCAGTAGACCCATCAAACGCTGGACCAGTATCCGTTGGTTTTCGCCCTGAGCATATTGAAATAGTCCATAAGTCCAGTACTAAAACTTTAGCTGGAAAACTTAGTTACAAAGAAAATCTTGGATCCGATGTTTTCTTACATATTAGTCTGGACGATGTTGATGCAAACTTGATTGCAAGAGCACAACCTGATGAGGCCAATTCCCATAAGGTTGGAGATATTCTACATTTTACACCAAACAAAGGCGTTGCTTTAATTTTTAACTCTAACGGTGAGCGGATCATACCTTCAAAACAAAAAAATAGCAGGAAAAGTAAATAATGGGGCACTCCAAAATACATTATTGGTTTGTTGGACCTGCAATTTTTCTTATGCTTTTATTGCTCATTGCTCCTGTTTTTGTCGCAGCTGCTCTTTCAATGACGGATTATAGTTTAGGAAATAGTGGTTTCAACTGGATTGGTTTTGAAAACTATGAAAAACTTTTTAGTCGGCGCAGCTATGCCAAAATGTTTAGTGCATCTTTGACTTATGTTTTGTTGGTTGTGCCTATTTCAGTTGCTTTGGGTCTTGGAGCTGCTTTACTAATTTCAAGTCTTAAAATTGGTGGCGAGCTATATAAAGCGATTTTCTTCTTGCCGGTTATGGCAACTTTACTCGCAATGGCAATTGTTTGGGAATTTGCTCTGAACCCAATTGTCGGCGTGGTAAATGATATCCTCAGATCAGGATGTGATAAGGATATCATTTACGCCTTTTTGACTGGATCCTGGTATGGAAACAATGCACTTGAAAGTTGGTATGGCTCTTCTTGTGAAAAAAAATTTCCTCTGTGGCTTGGCGACAAAAAATACGCTCTTGGAACAATAGCTTTTATAGGGATATGGCAAGCATTTGGATTTAATATGGTATTGTACCTTGCAGGCCTAACATCGGTCCCAAGAGAACTCTATCAGGCTGCTCATATGGATGGAGCACACAGCGCTTGGGAACGCTTTAAACTTGTAACCTGGCCAATGTTAGGACCCACCCATGTTTTCGTAATTACAATTTCCTCAATTCGTTCTTTCCAAGTTTTCGATACTGTAGAAGCGCTTACAGAGGGAGGCCCTTCTAAATCAACGTATGTAATGGTTTACGCAATGTTCGAAAAAGGAGTGAGACAAAATCTTCTTGGCGTAGGCTCTGCAATAACGATCGTTTTTCTCATTTTTGTTCTGATCTTAACGCTTATCCAGGTATATTTTGTTAATCGGAGGGTGCACTACTAATGTATAGTCAAACAAGCTGGTTAAGTGAATTTTTCAAACACAGTCTTCTTTTAGTTGGTGCAATTGTGGTTTTGCTGCCTTTTTATCTAATGTTATCTTATTCCTTTAAATCCCCCTCCGAAATTGAAGCAAATACCGGAGGTTTTTTTGGCAAACAAGAAATAATGACTGACAACAGATGCATTAAAGCTGGAAACCCAGAAGAAGAATGCTTAATGCGCCCTATTGTTTATAATTACACGGCTGCTTTTAAAGAGGCTCCGCTAGTGCGGTATATGTTAAACGGTATTTTTGTAACTGTTAGCATTTTTGTAATCCAAGTAATCATAGCTTTGCCGTGCGCATATGCTCTGTCAAAATTAAGGTTTTGGGGAAGAAATGCAGTTTTCGGACTGGTAATCTTCTGCTTACTAATACCAGTTCACGCCATAGCTTTACCGCTCTACATCATGTTGGCAAAAGTAGGTCTTACCAACACCTATGCAGCTCTCATTATTCCATGGACAATATCTGTCTTTGGTATTTTTTTGATGCGTCAGTTTTTTATGACAGTTCCAGACGATTTAATTGATGCAGCTCGGATGGATGGAATGAGTGAATTCTCGATTGTTTGGCAAGTTATGCTACCAACTGCAATTCCTGCGCTTTTAGCATTTGGCATTTTTTCCGTAGTAGCCCACTGGAATGACTACTACTGGCCGAGAGTTGTGGTAACCGGAAATAAGGATCTTATGACGCCACCTCTCGGATTGCGCATGTTCAAGTCTGATATGGACGGAAATGAATACGGTCCAATGATGGCGGCAACGACAGTTATTGTTCTACCATTAGTCATTATTTTCTTGCTTGCTCAAAGACGCTTTATTGAGGGAATTACAATGACTGGAATGAAATAATTTTGGAGAATACCGGTGAGGCAGTACATCCTTAACCGGTTATAACAGAGACTAAACACTATTTTCTGATTAGTCTCAAAACACTGGAGGAAAAGATGAAAAACTTAACTAAACTCTCTGCACTTGCTCTGGCAGGAAGCGTCATGATGACCCCTGTCCAAGCAGTTGAGATCGAAGTGGGATATGCTTACTCGTCACTCTTCGATGTCACAATGGAAAGGCTAATTCCCGAATTCAACAAAGCCCACCCGGACATAACAGTGAAATTTCGTGCTACCTATGAAAATTACGAAGATGGCACAAACACAATTTTACGCGAAGCAGTAGCTGGTGACTTACCTGACGTTACATTCCAAGGTTTGAACCGCCAAGCAATTTTGGTTGAAAAAGGAATAGCTAAGTCTTTGGAGCCTTTTATCGCTAAAGAAGCCGACTTTGCAAAAGATGGCTACCATCAAGCAATGCTTGATCTAGGTACATTTAATGGAGAAGTTTACGGACTCCCTTATTCAGTTTCTCTACCCGTTGGATACTATAATATGGATAATTTGAGGGCAGCTGGAATAACTGAACTCCCAACCACTTGGGACGAAGTAATAGCAGCCTGTAAAACCCTTATGGCAGATGGGCATAAAACGCCAATGTGGTGGGGATGGAGCGTAACTGGAAATTGGTTTTTCCAAGCCCTTATGTGGAGCCAGGGTGAACCTATATTGAAAGATGGAAAGGTAAACTTTGATGGTCCCGCAGGTCTTGCAGCTCTTGAGCAAATGAAGAAGCTATTCCGTGAGTGTGACATGCCTAATTTGTCTGCTGGTGATGCGGGTGTGCCATTTAACTCAGGTGAAGTTTCTATGTACTTCTGGTCAACTTCAGCCGTTGGAGCAATTGAAAGAGCAAAAGGTGACTTCGAATTAAAAACTGGGAAATACCCTGGAATGGGACAGCCACCAAAAGCTCTGCCTGCAGGTGGAAACTCAGTGATGATGGTGTCAACATCTGAGGACCCTGCGGAAGTCGATGCTGCATGGAAGTTTGTAAAGTTTGCAACATCTGGCGTTGGAGCTGCACTGGTTGCAGAAACCACCGGTTATATTCCCCCGAACAAAGCGGCAAATGACTTATTGACCGACTTTTATGCAAAAAATCCAAATAAATACACTGCAGTTGAGCAGTCTGGCTTATTAGCCGATTGGATTGCTTATCCTGGTGACAACGGCTTAGCAATCACTCAGGTCTTATACGATGGCATGGAATCTATCGTTACGGGAGACTCTGACGATATGGCTGCACTTCAAGAAGAGCTTGTAGAAGAAGTGAACGATCTTCTTCCTTAATAAGCCTTAATAAATTCAAAAATACCACCGAGGCGCCAGCGCCTTGGTGGACACAGAAAATGATTTAATTAGGTGTTGTAAAATGAGAACCAATAGTGACATTGAAAGCCGGCGCGATGGCTCCGTTGCTCGAGCAATCGCGTACTCGTCTACATTTATCGCGGATCGAGCCGAAAATACAGAAATATGGGATGTCGAAGGCAAAAGATACATAGATTTTTGCGGTGGTATTGGTTGTCAAAATACGGGTCACCGTAATCACAGGGTTGTGGATGCCATTAAAAACCAATTGGATACACTAACTCATACTTGCTTTCAGGTCACACCATATGAGAGCTATATAGAGCTGGCTGAACGTTTAAATGATATTTATCCCGGTAACTTTAAAAAGAAATCAATGTTTTTTTCAGCCGGTGGAGAAGCAGTCGAAAATGCAGTCAAAGTAGCTAGGTATTATACAAAACGCCCAGCAATTATTACCTTTACCAATGGATATCACGGACGGTCATACATGGGGATGGCATTGAGTGCTAGGATGATACCATTTAAACAAGGATTTGGCCCTTTCCCAGGCGATATTTACAGACTTCCTTTTCCTGATGAATTCCGAGGCATAACTTTGGAAGATACAAAAAGAGCCTTCGCAACATTATTCAGAAGTGACTGTCCGGCTGATCAAATTGCTGCAATATTTTTTGAACCAGTTCAAGGCGAAGGCGGCTATAATATAGCTACCCAGGAATTCGTGTCATATTTACGTGAGCTGTGTGATGAACACGGAATAATTATGGTTGCTGATGAAATTCAATCAGGGATTGGTCGTACTGGGAAAATGTTTGCAATGGAACACTTCGGTATTGATCCCGATTTAACCTGCGTAGGAAAAAGTATAGGTGGAGGTCTACCAATATCGGGAGTAGTTGGGAAAGCTAGCGTTATAGATACCGTCCCTCCTGGAGGTCTAGGCGGTACATTTGGTGGTAATCCAATGGCCTGTGCGGCCGCTTTAGCAGTTCTAGAGACAATCGAAAAAGATGGGTTACTAGCAAAAGGCTTAGAAATCGGGGAAGTTATAGATAAGCGTCTTCGAGAAATGTCATTAAAAAACTCAATGCAAAATATTGGCGATGTTCGTGGTTTGGGTTGTATGAATGCTATCGAGCTTGTTAAGGACCGCGAGTCTCTGGAACCAGATGGTGATATGGCCGCCAAAGTAGCTCAAATAGCACTTAAAAAAGGCCTTATCCTTGTAACAGCCGGACCAACGCGAAATGTGATAAGAATTTTGGTTCCCCTATCAGCCGATCTGAAAGTTATAGAAGAAGGCTTAGATATTCTGGAAGCTTCTTTGGAGGAAGCGGCAGCCTAAAACCTCAGAGTCAATAAATTATATCGTAGGTGATCGTATGAAAATAAAGGCCGCAGTTTTACGTCAATCGGGGCTACCCAGGCCTTACGCTGAAAGCAAACCACTCTCTATTGAAGAAGTTGATCTAGACCCACCCAAATCAAATGAAGTCATGATTAAAGTCAAAGCCGTTGGTCTTTGTCATTCCGATCTTGTTGCAATAAGTGGTGAGCGTGGAAAGCCTATGCCAATAGTACTTGGGCATGAAGCGGCCGGGATAATAACCGAAATTGGTGATAATGTTGAAGGCTTCGAAATTGGCGATCATGTGGTGCCCTCCTATGTTGCAAGCTGTGGCCTCTGTGAAATGTGCAGCTCCGGCCGACCAGCCCTCTGCGAACCTGCTACAGTGGCAAATGCGAAAGCCGTATTGAGAGATGGAACAACAAGGCTCAGCCAAAATGGTAAATCGATCCACCACCATTCGGGTGTTGCTGGGTTTGCAGAATATTCGGTATTGTCAAAAGAAGCTTTGGTTAAAATTGATAAATCAATTCCCTTCGAGCAAGCAGCACTGTTTGGTTGTGGAGTGGTAACCGGCGTAGGTTCAGTAATAAATACTGCTGATGCTAAAGCTGGCCAGTTCATTGGTGTTGTTGGGCTAGGTGGAGTTGGTCTCAGTGCTGTTTTAGCTTCGTTGGCTTTGGGAGCAGGCAAAGTAATAGCAATAGATTTAAGTGAAGAAAAACTTGAATTTGCAAAGGCGCTTGGGGTTCATCATGCTGTCAATGCAGCTGACAGCTACGCTATTGAGCAAGTACATAAAATAACCAACGGAGGCGTACATATTGCTGTTGAAACAGCTGGTTCTGGGCGTGCATTACAGACAGCATACGAAATAACCAGAAGGGGAGGAACAACCGTAGCAGCAGGCATGCCAGGGCCTGAGGCTGAAATCAATTTATCACATTTAAAAATAGCTGCAGAAGAAAGATGCCTTCGAGGTTCATATATGGGAAGTTGCGTCGCCAAACGCGATATACCTCGCTATTTAAATATGTTTCAAACAGGTGTTCTACCAGTTGATAAACTAATGTCCCGCAAAATTAACTTCGGCGACTTAAATGAGGCGATGGACCGTCTTGATGACGCAAAAACAATCCGAGAAGTACTGATACCCTAACTGAGAGATAAATAATCATTTTGGATTTTAACTTTTCAGCTAATACCGGTTATTTGTGGAAAGAACTACCTTTTGTTGACCGGATAAAAATGGCTAAGCGCCATGCTTTTAACTCTTTGGAGTTCCACGACGAAGCTCATAAAGAAAATTTAACTGAAT
>Ga0255776_10005700_pt1 | contig 12874 bp, 9 predicted proteins | sample 071ome_19_FD_179974 | JGI IMG/M metagenome (GOLD analysis project Ga0255776, IMG submission 179974) | Coastal salt marsh microbial communities from the Groves Creek Marsh, Skidaway Island, Georgia - 071413AT metaG (version 2) | ecosystem: Environmental > Aquatic > Marine > Intertidal zone > Salt...
ACACAGAGGCGCATCCAACATCGATGCCTCATCGACAACCACCACGTCGCAATCCAACGGGTTCGCCCGGTTCCTCGCAAAGACGCCTTTGAAACTCAACGCGTTCGAATCATCCACAGCTACGTTCGATGCATCGTCCCCTGCACCGCTCGAATCTTTATCGCTGTCGCCTTGAGATGAGAAGTCTTTAAACTCTAATAAACGATGGATAGTACTCGACTGCAATGGGTTCGACATCGTTCGGTTGGCGTTGCCCATCTCCGCCATTCGTTGCGCCGCTCGTCCCGTTGGCGCGCACATGACGACGGTTTTTCCCATCGCGCGCATCAAACGAACAATGACGTGCGTGGCAAACGTTTTACCGGTGCCAGGACCACCAGTTAACGCCACGCACGGGGAAGTTAAAGCGACGTTCAAAAACTCGAACTGTTTTCGCGACAAACCAGGAGGGCCCCAGTTTTCTTTCTCCGCGGTGAGCTCGAGCCATTTCGCGACTCGAGCTTCGTCGACTTTGAATTTAGGTCGACTCAACCGTCTCAACAGATCGTCCGCGATTGATTTTTCGCACTCGTGCAAGCTGCCGTGAAACACGTGCGTGTCGTCGTTCCATTGCGCTAAAGACGCTATGGGAGTTCTCGCGCCAAACTCGCCCTCGGAGAAGTTTTGAAAAACGAAAATGTCGCCGCTATTTCTGGCTATTTTTGCCGCCTCGATGAAAACGTCGTCCGGTATCAACGCCCCAGAATTACCCAATAACTTCCTGGTGTGATCTTTCAGTGCCGGCCAAGTCATGTACGCGTGACCACCGGATTGCGCGACGCGTTGTAGCGCGAAGCGCATGGCTGCGCCGAGTCGTGAAGGATCGTCCGGTGATTTTTTCAATCGAGCGGCGATTTCGTCGATGTGGTGGAACGAGCATCCTCTGATATCACTCAAAGCTTTAAACGGATCCGCTCTTACTCTCACTTCGGTCTGAGCGCCGTGTTTCAAACTCGCGCGTCTCGCAATCAACGCCGAGGCGCCTAATTCTTCGGTCAAAAACGACGTCGCTTTCCGTTTTGTGCTGGATTCGTCCCAACTATTTTTTAATTTCACCGCAGTTTTCGCGCCAATACCCGGTACTTTCGTTAACAATTTCGCTCCGTCCGCAGAATCCAACGCCGCTAAAGTTTCTTTCCCTCCAAAGTGAGAGACTATTTTCTCCGCCGTGGCAGGTCCACACCCCGGTAAGATGCCGCTAGAGAGGTAGGCGATGACGCCTTGCTCGTCGCTCGGGACGCACATTTCCGCCGGTTTCGTAGAGACGAATTCTACGCCAAACTTCGGATTCGATCGCCAATACCCGCTCAATTTTAACGTTTGCCCGACGCCAACGTTAGGCATCTCTCCGACGACCGTTATCGTCGCCGGTGGTTCCTTTTGACCTTTCTTCGGTCGTCGATTCGGTTTCGTCAGCGCACCTTTCGGGAGTTGTTTCAAAGTGTCTTCGTCCGAGCACAACACTCTGGCGACGGTGTAGCCCGTATCCGCGGCATGAAACGTTACTCTGTGAACTTCGCCCGTGAAACTAAAATCATTTTTCTGCTGTGGTGGTTGTCTTTGCGCCGCCGCCGATGCTGCTATCGATGGCTGTCGTGGTGGTAGCGGCGTCCGCGTCTTCCTCGCCGCCGCTTGTTGTTTTTCCATCTCGCTCTTCCCGTCCTCTTCGACGTAATCGGCGCTCGTCGCGTACCCTTTGGCGTGCCATAAAGGAGCAGAAGGGGACGAGGCCGAAGCCGACGACGACGGCTTCGAATCTGGATGGTTGATTGCTTTCGCGACGATTCTGTTCTTCGTTCTCGCGTGATGTCCGTAATACTCGCGCGACGAAAACGACGTCGACGCGTCGCCGCTCCGCGAAGCTCTCTTCACTGCTTCGTCGTCCTCATTTCCACCGAAAAGAGAAGAAGAAGAAGAAGTACAAATACTTCGAGCAGAAGACGAAGAACGCGCGATGCTCGTTGTAAACGTACCAATCGCGTTCCCCGAAAGCCGTCCTCCGCTTCTTCGCCTCCGTTGCGAGTGGTGCATCGCCGCAACCATCGTTCGTTTCATCATCGTCGTCGCCTTATATGAGACTGAAACCCCGCCGCTGCTGCCGCGCGAAAGAAAAGGAGCAGTCAACGCCGCGTCGTTGAAGCTAACGCCGCCAACCTCTGATTCTCCTCTTCTTCCTCTTCTTCTTCTTCCTTTGTTGTTACGCGCGGCGACGAAAGAAGAAGAACGCGCTGATGATGCTACTACTACCGCGCGCGAAGAGAAGGCCATTCAATTCAATTCGTGTCTTCTCACGACGCAGCAGAGAGAGAAGAAAACGTGCCTTCGTGCGTTCGTGCGTGCGATCAAACGTTCTCTCTCTCTCTCTCTTTGGATGTAACGTTTGCGCGAGTCGACGATCCCACCTCTTTATTCTCTCGTCGCACTACTATAGTGTACTACTCGTCGTCGTGCGAAAAGCGGAGAGAGAAACGCACTCGCGTCTTCTGTGTTTGTGGGGTGCACGTTTTCGCGGCAAAATAAAAAATCTTTCTCCCAGAGTCGTCGAAGCAGTCTGATGTCGATATTATTATTATCGACAGTTGTTAGTTACACGCGCTTTGCGAGAACCGTATGAAATAAATATTTTGTCGTTCGTCGTTCGTCGTTTTGCTCTGCTTTATTTTATTAAGAGAGAGAGAGAGCTCCTCGAACTCTTCACATATATTACACACATTACACACACGCTTTGCGCGACAACAGTTTAGGTGAGCGCTCTTTTTCTAAAAATAACTCTCTCTCTTTCTGTTCTGTTCTGTTCTGTTCTGTTCTGTTCTGTTCTCTCTCTCTCTCGCGCGTCCGCTCGTCGAGAATCTTCTGCAGTTTTGTGACTCATCCATTCCTCTCTCTCTCTCGGAAATTTTCCCCAAAAATCGTAACTAGAAGAAAAAGAATGTCCGTCATCGCCCGTTACGCCGGTTTCGTCGCCACGAAAACCGCGATGAAACAGCACTTTGCGGTCGCTCAACACGCGCGATCGTCTGCTGTCGCGAGGTGCGCAGTAAATATTTAAACTCTCTCTCTTTCTCGTCGTCGTAAACACGTTTCGATTCGAATTTTGATCGGCTGGTGAAGAGTTTTTTTTTTTGAATTCACACATTTTTGAGCGGGAAAAAAGTTGTTATATTTGTTGAAAACTGACGCTTTGACGCGTCGCGTTTACATTTCAATGTCGTTCGTATCTACGTCATCTATCTTTAAACAGACCGTACTCTGCGGTCGCCTCGATCAACAAGAAAGCGTTCGTAGACGCGGTCGCGGAAGCCGCGGGAGTGGAGAAGAAAGTCGCGGAGAACGTCGTCAACGCGGCGTTGGGCGTGGTGACGGCGTCGGTCGCCGCGGGCGAGAAGATCACGTTGACCGGGTTCGGGACGTTTGAACGCAAAATGAGAGCGGCGAGAGAAGGTAGGAACCCAAAAACTGGGGAGGCGCTGAAGATTCCAGCTTCAGCGTATCCGAGTTTTAGCGCCGGGAAGAGTTTTAAAGACGCGGTGAAGAAGTAAAGTAATAAAAGAGGAAGATTTTTTTTTGTAGTATGTACGATTAACCAACAAACATCGCGAGAACGGTTCTTATTTGTGTAAATATGATGAAACGGAGTTAACGCAGTAAGTATAAAAGATTATATATGATATACTTTGTTATGCGTATCACGCGCGCATCGCTTTCACCCATAACTTGGAGATGGAAATCAACGCGGAGCTCAACGAAAGCGTGGAATACACCCACTCGTTCGCGACAAAGTCCCTCGCGCGTCGCTCGCGAATCCATTCGAGGTCCGATGTGACTAAAACTAAATCTAATCCGTCTTTAACGATCGATTTGACCGCGTTCGCTTTCGCCAAAGCAAACTCACCGTCGCTTTTCGTATCCTCCATTCGATCTCCTACTTCGTCTCCTCTCTTTTGCGGCGACGAAATGAAAGAAAGGAGTCTTTTACTCGTCGACATGCTCCTCTCGTACGCGGCGGCTTCGTTCTTTTTCTCTCGCGCGGCTCTTTCGCGTCCGTCTAGATCCCGCCACTCGACCACTCGCAACGGTATCGACGTCGCGTACATAAAAAATTCTACTTTCATCGCCAACACCTTCAGCTCTTTGCGCTTCGCCGCGTCTTCCGATCTAAACACGCCGACGTTTTGCAACCACACGCCTTGTTCTAGGAAATAATACGTCGCTTCAGCGAACAAGGCTAAAAATTCTAAAGCGCGTCGTTGTCGTTTCGACGACGAAAGTCGAAAGCGACTCCCATCGTCGTCGGCGTCGTCGTTGTCCTTCTCCTCCTCCTCCTCCTCTTCTCGCGCCGCGTCGAGCGCTAAATGTTCTCGACACTGCAACGAAAACTTCAAAAACTTCCCCAGTCGCAGCGATCCGCGACTCAGGCTCAAACTCTTCGCCAGTTTTCGCAGCTTTTGCGCCGTTCGCTCTCGCGTCTTCGGATCGCTCGCGAGTGAAAATATCTCAACTGTTTTATCAGTATTTGTTGTCAACACCAAAGCGCTCAATACGGACGCGTATTTGACCGTTTTCAGCGTCTTATCGATGCCTTCTCTCGTTTCCAAGAGTTTCGAAAAGGTCGTCAGAAACTCCGCGAGGGACGACATTTTGTCGTTGTTGTTGCTCTTCGTCTTCTTCTCGTCGTTGTCTTCTTCTTCTTCGTCTTCTGCGCTTTTCGTTGCTTTTGCATTCGCGTCGACATCGTCGTCGTCGTCTTCTCCGTCAGTCTTCTTCTTCGTTGCAGAAGACGACGTCCTCGACGCGAGAGAAGATAGCATCACATGCAAACAAACGCGCTTCTTTTTCCTTTCTGTGTCGCGTGTTATTATTATTACGTCGCGTGTTATTCTGCGCGTCCAACCAAAACGCAGCGAGCGCACAACACATTTTAGGGTTTAGGGTTTAGAAATTGCAGCACGACTCAAAATCAAAAAAAAATTTGGACGCGTGCAAACAAAAACACGCGCAAACGCTCTCGTCGACGTCGTCGTCGTCGTCGTCGTTGGAGACACACACACACACACACACAGAGAGAGAGAGAGAGAGAGAGAGAGAGTTAGAGAGAAGAAACAAGAAATGTTTGAATCGTGTTGCGGCGGCGCTCGATCTTCCGACGACAAAAACAAAGGAGCTAACAACAACGACTCTTCGTCGAACGACATCGACGAAAACACGGATGGAATTTCCCTCGGGAACGGCTGGCAACGGTGGGTGGACTTCGAAGAGAGAAGGTATTACTACTCGAAAGGTGGGACGACGACGTGGGAAGCACCCAGCGAGGAAGATTTGATCGAAGAACAAGACGGGAAGAAAGGTAAGAAGTAAAAGAGAAAGAAGAGAGCGTTTCGATTCAAAATCGAGCTCTTCGTGATCTCCAATTACTTTTTTGAAAGAAGAAGAGAGAGGCGAGCGAGACGTCTCGCGGTTTACGTTTAGTAGCTATTTATCATTTTATACATATACCCGAATTATACATACACACACACGCGTAATGTGTGAAGAAACTCGTATTTTCACTTTTCGTCGCGGGTCGTCGTTTGGTCGTCTAACTAATAAATGTACCTCTCTTTCTACGCGGCGGGGAGAGAAGCAAAGCTTCTTCTAAAAATCTAAAGCGCGTCGACGCTTTTCCCGCTCATAAACTCCAACACTTTCGGCACGGTCTCTTGTAACCTACGACCAGCCATAGCTAAGTTCTCCAAAAACTCAGTCTCGGTCGCGTGCGGACCGTCGACGATATCGGTTATCGCTTTCACGCACACGAACGGGACTTTGAACATCTCGCACACTTTCGCCACCGCGGCGGCTTCCATCTCCTTGACGCTCGCGTCGTTTTGGAGCATCATCTCGAGGTCCGTATCCGTCGCGTCGAGTGAGTTTCCGGTCGAACACACGCCTGATTTGAGTTCCGCGCGAAAATGTTCTCGCATTTTTGGCGTTTTCCACGTTTCAATCGCGCTGATTCCGTACTTCGTAAACGTCGGTATCGGTATTCTTCGGTCGTGGTATTTCACCTCGTCGACGAGAAACACGTCGCCGATGGCGCATCCTTTCGCTTTAAACCCACCGGCGGTGCCGCAATTCACGAGAACGTCCGGTTCGTGCGTTTTTAAAACCTCGTACGCGGCTAACGCGGCGTTGACCGTGCCGACGGAATCGACGCCGTGGACGGCGTCGTTCCCGCACGTCACGACGACGATTTCACATTTTCGTTCCTCTCCGCCGTCGCTTTTAAAGTCGATGACTCCACTTCTCACGACGGACGGCAACGGCGCGTGGTGGTGCGATTTCGGACACGGAGCGAGGTTTAATAAAGAAACTAACGGTTCAGCCTCCGCTTCCATGGCGACGAGAACCGCGATGGTTTTGATGGTTTTCGATTCCATTTTTGTGAATTGTGAAGAGAAAAGTTGTGTTTGAGGAGAGAACTTATAACGCGCGCGCGTGATGACGATGACGCGAGAGATACGATCGAGAGCGCGTGAATTCAAAAGTCTACACAATAACACGCGCTGTTGTTTACATAAAACTCTCCGGATCATTCATCGCCAACATCTCCGTTATCGTCCACTTAAAAAACTGGAACCCGCCGATTGCCGCGACGACGACCAAAACGGCCGTCTTGGGCTCTTTCAAAAGCTTCGCCACCGGTCGCGCGAACATGTAGACGAAACCAACCATGATAGAAATTGAAAATCGAGCGTATTTGGCCATGTTCGCCCAGAACGGGATGTCCTCGCCCGCCATGCCGGTTTGCGAGAGCGCTTCGTTGTAGTAGTCGTGCAACCAGACGTGATCCTGCGAGCGCGAAACGCTGTCTCCAGCCAACCGCATCATAGCTTCTGAAGTCTCCGAATCGAGAGCAAATGCTGGATCAGCGCAGTGCACCGCCGCGCACGCCGCCAGCGCGGTCAATCCCAACTTGGTCAAATTATTATTCGTGATGCTGTCGTTGTTGTTTTTCTTCGTCTTCTTCTCTTTCTGTTCGCTCGTGCTCGCTTCCATCGTAAACGTCCTTCTCTCCGCTTTGAAAGATCTCTCAGACTTCCCTTTTTTTCCCGAAGATAGAGAACGCTTTTTGCTCTTCGACGCGAGGAGGAAACTCGACGAGGGTCGTTCGATGGAACGAGAAGAAGAATTCAACATGCTCGTCGTCGCGTCGTTCGTTTTGCGCGACGTGCTCTCGCTGTTGTTATCTCTCGCGCTTCTTAAAACTGCGGATGATGTGTTTCAGAGAGAGAGAAAATGAGAAAATCCAAAACGCGTTTTTGCGCGTTTCTTCACACTAAACGACACGCACACACGCTCGCGCAAGCAAACAAACAAAACGTGCACACGTCGTAAAAGAGGTACATGCTCCTCCGAGCGACGACGTCTTCTGCGACCGTTTCGTCTTCTCTCCTTGCGTCTTCGGTCTGCTTCGGGAAATCGAACAACAACACCACCAAACGCGTCGTCGTCGCGGCGACGAAGACGACGAGACGAAGTTATTACGCTTTGAAAACGAGCGCGATTAATATGAGCAACGGAAGATACCACGCGACCGCACCGGACGTGCACCAATCGCCGACGTTAACGTTCGACGATACGTCCAAAGCGTTCGGGGAAAACAAGGAACAGTTGTACGACCGATTGAGTTTCATAGGGAAACCGCAAGCGTTGCGAAACGCGTTTAAAGATCAGCGATTGAGCGAAAACGTGGACGAGAAGACGATGAAGTTAATCGAGGCGTTTTTGGAGAGCTGCAAGAAGGATAAGGCGTCTTCGACGGTTATTCCGACCGGGTGGAGAGAAAACGAGAAGAAGAAGACGGTGGTGCAAGAGATTGCGATCGGGGTGTTGCCGACGACGGTGTCGAGGCACAACGACGCGAGCGGCGCGCACGGGTTGCAAGACATCGCGAAAGGGACGTGCGGAGACGGAAAGACGAGGAGAGTGGTGATCGCGAGCGAGAACGAGAGCGATTTTGGGAGTTTGGTGAACGCGTTGACGAGAGCTTTTCCGGTGTTTTCTATGAAGAGCAAAGGGGGTAAGGAAGAAGACGCGACGAAGCCGGAACCGATGGTCGTGGCGTTGCACGGCGCGTCGGAAGCGACGTCAAAGAAAGCGAAAGCGATAAGTGAAGCGGTTGAACTCGCGTGCCGCATGGTTGATACGCCACCGACGAGCATGGATCCGCAAGGGATGGTTGACGAAGCATTGGCGGCGGCAAAACGCATGAACGGGGTAAAATCTCAAGTCTGGAGAGACAAGGAGTTGCGTCGGGACGGGATGGGATGCATCGCGGCTGTCGGGCAATCGGCATCTACGGACGGAAGAGAACCGGCGTTGATTCGCTTGACGTTCGTGCCGAAGGGCGTGGACGCGTCGGCGAGACCAATCGCGTTGGTTGGTAAAGGTATTTCGTTCGATACCGGGGGATTGTCCTTGAAAGTTGGCGGCTCGATGCCGGGGATGAAAGCCGACATGGGCGGCGCCGCGGCTATGCTCGGGGCGTTTGAAGCGTTGGCGAAGTGTTCCACGGAAGGCACGATCACTCTGAAGCAACCGCTGGAGTTGTTGATGTGTGTCGCCGAAAATGCCATCGGTTCTGGTGCCATTCGCAACGACGACGTCATCACGTCCTACGCCGGCAAAACGGTTGAATTGAACAACACCGACGCCGAAGGTCGATTGGTCTTAGCCGACGGCGTCTCGTACGCGTCCAAGACGTTGAACGCGACACACTTGATTGATATGGCCACCTTGACTGGTGCGCAAATGATCGCCACTGGATCCAAGTTCTCGGGCATTGTCTGTAACGACGACGACTTTGAATTGTTAGCGGTGAAGTGCGGTAAGGTTTCCGGCGATTTGGCGCATCCGTTACCGTTCGCGCCGGAGTTCTTCTGCTCGGAATTCGAATCCAAAGTTGCGGACATGAAAAACAGCGTGAAAAACAGAGCCAACGCGCAGTCGTCGTGCGCGGCGCAGTTTGTGTACAACCACATCGACGATGAGTGGAAAGAAAAAGGCGGAAAGTGGTTGCACGTCGATATGGCTGGGCCGTCCACGCACGACGGCGGGAGAGGTACAGGCTACGGCGTTGGTTTGTTGGTCTCGCTCGTCGAAGAACTCAACAAGTAAGAAGAAGAAGAAGGAGAAGAAGAAGAAAAGCATATCTGAAATTCGTTTCGCTTCCATCTGCACATATATTATTAGGTAATCCATCGGAATAATCAGAGCTATATTCTACTCGCAGAAGTACTGTGGTCATCTAAAAACTAATTTATACTAAAAGCTCTCTACGTACGCGCGCAACGCTTTACATCAAAAGCTCGGCGGCTTGGGCGTAAAAACGCGAAAAGAATTTGCCGATTTACGAAACTTGACGCCCATCTCGTCCCATCTTTCCACTGGACACTGAGCCACGAACGTATACACGTCTCCAGTTTTCTTATTCTGCGCGAACACGGCGACGTTCCTCCGGTACCAATTCGCCGTCTTGATGGTATACTCAAACTGATAATACTTAATCCCGTTCTCCCCGACCGTTTCACTCGCGGAATATAATTTCGCTTCTTTCCCAGACCCAGGCCTCGCCAACGCGTTCTCCAACAACCAGTTCGCCTGCTCTTCCGCGTTCCCAAACTGACCTAAATCGAAACCTTTCGTGGACGTTTGCACTATTACGCTCATGTTTTCTTCGCCGTTAGTTCCCATCGGCCCGAACGCGCTCTCGGGTTCTCCCACATTTTTCTTCTTCTGTTGCGACAAGGACGGTAAATCTAAGCTTTGCGCTCTTCTGAGCGCGTTTCTCTGAGCTATCGTCTGGTCCGCCAAGTATTCGTTCGGGAACAAAAACTCGTATCCTTTCTCTTCGTTCCGGTCTCTTCGATAGCCTTTCACGTCGTATATGGCATCCAGTCGCAAGTCTCGAGCGAACTGTTCGTTCAAGCTCAACAACCCAGACGTGACGCCTAAAAAGTTCGCACCGAGCGCGAGCGCGGACGTAGACGCCGCCGCGAGAAACACTCTTCGAGGCGACGTGTTCAGGTCCGAAAGCGTCGCCGTTGATGATGTCGTCGATGTCGTTCTTCTTTCTTCATCTTCACCTCGCACAGCGGCGAGAAACGTTGTCGTTGTCGTTGTCGTTATCGCCGCTCCTCTTCGTCTTCCTCCTCTTCCTTTCGAATCGCGAAAGCAGCGCGAGCGGTGGTGGTGGTGGTAACGCTTCTCTTTGGAGATTGCGTCGGATGTGGTAGGTATCGTCGTCGGAGCGCTCAGTTGCATCGTTCTTTTCGGTGATTAAAAGTGTGGTGGATGTCGTTCTCTTCTTCACTTTTCGATTTAAAAGAAAGCACTTATAGACACACGATGCTCTCGATGAAACCAACGCCGCCGTTGCGCCGCGCCGACTCGTCGTCGTTTCCGTCGTCGTCGTCGTCGTCGTTTCCGTTTCGTGGGGAAGCTTTCCTTCAGCGAAAACAACGCGCGCTTTCGGCGACGTTTTGTCGTCGTCGTCGTCGCCGGGAAAACAACAACAACAACAACGCGAAAAGCTTCGGTGTTCCTCGCGCGACGACAACGGTCGACTCTCCGTTCACGGTCGGCCTCGGGTCGTCGTCGATGTACGAGAACAACACTTTGTCCGCGACGAGCTCGATCGAGAACTTGGGCAAACGCGGGACGATTGCAACCGGGCAACCTTTTTTGGACCACATGATTGACCAGTTAACGACCCACGCGCAGCTCGGGGTTTCCGTGGTGGTCGAGAAGAAACATTTAGGCGCGAAGGTTACGTGCGAACCGGATACGGCGAAATACGCGTCGGATGTGGACGCGGAGGCGACGTTTACGGCGGCTGGGGAGGCGCTAGGGAAAGCTTTGAAGTATATGCTCTGTTCAGAAGGTCGAATCGGGTTCGCCGCGAACGGGCGGACGAACGGGACGAGGTTCGCGGCGCCGTTGGACGAAGCGTACGCGTCGTGTTTGATTGAACAATTCGATTCGGAGAAAGACGGTGAGCTGAAGGTTTTCTCTTTAGCGCCGTACGGACCGAGAAATCGAACGCATATTGGCGTGTATCCGACGATTTATACCGAGACATTTTTTCGAGAGGTGGCGAAACACTCGGGATTGACCATTCGGTTGGAAAAACATCGAGGCGATAACGCGCATCACATCGTCGAGGCGACGTTTAAGAGTTTCGCGAGGTGTTTGAGGAAGTTCATGGATGAAATCGAAGGGACGTCTGGGAATGAATTGGATAGTAGCGGGGGTGACAACGACACTATCAGTCGAGTGGCGAGTCGAGCTCGAAGCACGAAGGAGACGAGCATCGACGTAGCGCTCGATTTAGATAAGAAATACGGCGCGAATAGTAGTTTGGAAATCTCCACAGGGATTGAAACCTTAGACGGTTTATTCAATGCTTTAGCAGAAACCGCGGAATTTGGCACTTTGAAATGCGTCGCATCGGGGGATACGTGGATTGACGATCACCACACGACCGAAGACGTCGCCATCACCATAGGCCAGTGCTTGAACGAAGCGTTGGGGAATAAAGCTGGATGTAATCGCATGGGCAGCGGTTCGGCGTCCGTAAACGGGAGCGAAGTGGAAGTAATCATGGATTTGTCAAACCGTCCGTATTTAGGGTACGATTTAGATTTTGCGAGCGATTCAATTGGCGACTTGAGTTGCGAGATGGTCGAGCACTTATTCATGTCGGTTACTTTCAACGGCCAGATGACTGTGCACGTGGTCACCAAAGAAAAAGGATCGACGGATAAAGATTTAGCCGAAGCCGCGATGAGAGCGTTTGGGACGTGCTTAAAACAGTGTAAGTCGATCGACCCGAGACGCGCGGGAGCAGTGGCATCCTCAAAAGGCACGCTGTCTGTTTGATCGTTATTAAATTCTTGTTTATTAGTATTACCTTGCTTTGCTAAATATCGTCGAAATATCGTCACGTAGCGCATCAAATATTCGCTTTATTATATAATAGTACATTTTTCAGTCCGACGAGCGACTTCCGACGCCTAAGATGACACTCAGATGCTTTTGCAAAAACGTCAGATATCTTCTTTGCTCGGGTGCGACGTCTGCAGAGCTTTGGAAATTTTTTATATCCAACTCCGTCCCCGAATCCGTTTTTAAAACCAGCGACGGTTCGAAGAACTCTTCTTCCTCCGTCTCTTTATCGTTTCGGTGCTCCTCCGTTTTCTCTTCCTCTTTCTTCTCTTCCACTTTGTTTACATTTTCTGTAATCAAAGTCTCGATAACCGTCGTCTCTTTATCTTCTTCTTCTTCTTTATCTTCTTCTACACTCGCCGTCTCTACCAAAGGAGGAGCGGTCGCCGCATCCGCGTTTGCTTCGCCCACGCCTTTTCCCCCAACATCACCCTCTCCGCTACTCGCCTTTCTCTTCTTCGCCGCGCCACTTTCTCTACCTCTCTCAACACCCCCCGTCGCCATCCTCTCCGCGTCCTCGACAATCTCCCTCCTCGCAATCGCAAACGCGCTTTCCTCGTACCCTTTCATATCCCTCGCGCGTTTACTCCTCGCTATCTTACTCAACCTTTTCGAGTGCGCATCAAACACCACTCGAATCGCCTCCTCCGCCGCGAGCGTTCGCGCGCGCACTTCGTCTATCTTCCGTTGGACTGTTATTATTCGCATTCAATAGATCAGAAACAGAGAGAGAGAGAAGTAGGTCAGCGTTGTTTTTTCTATTTCTGGGCACTTAAAGTGCTCAAATTCGAACAAAGGGGGAAAAAAGAGCCACAGCGAGAAAAAAAAAGAGAAAAAATGTACAGGGAAA
>Ga0255776_10005705_pt1 | contig 12862 bp, 7 predicted proteins | sample 071ome_19_FD_179974 | JGI IMG/M metagenome (GOLD analysis project Ga0255776, IMG submission 179974) | Coastal salt marsh microbial communities from the Groves Creek Marsh, Skidaway Island, Georgia - 071413AT metaG (version 2) | ecosystem: Environmental > Aquatic > Marine > Intertidal zone > Salt...
AAGACACGCTGGGGGCATCGCTGGTAGAGCGCAATAATCGCAACGTCCTGTTGACCACGCTAGGTCAAGAGGTGGTACAGCGCGCACTGGCGATCCTGGTCGATGTCGACGAGTTGGTGAGTCAGTGTGAGGCCGCTGGCGTCCCCTTCAAGGGCAAGATGCGCTTGGGCGTAATTCCGACAGTGGCACCTTATCTACTGCCCAAAATGCTGCAACAACTGCGAGTATTACACCCGGATTTTACGTTGTTCATCCGGGAAGATCTGAGCCAAGCGCTGGTGGATAGCCTGCATGCGGGTGAATTGGACGTGCTGCTTCTGGCGCTGCCGTTTCCTGCCGATAACGTCGACGTGATGCCGCTGATGCAAGACAACTTCCTCCTGGCAAGTAATCAAGGGCACCCATTGGCTACCCGAGAGAGCTTTCAGCCAGAAGATTTGCAGGGAGAGGGGCTGTTGCTGTTGGAGGACGGTCACTGCCTGCGTGATCATGCTTTGGAAGCCTGCGAACTGCGGGACTCACAGATTGATATTCCCTACCAAGCGACCAGTTTGGCGACTATCGTTCAGATGGTGGCTAATGGCATTGGGATTACGTTGCTACCCGAAATGGCCGTGAAAGCCGGTATCACGGCGGGCACTGATCTTGTGGTTAGATCGTTCGATCGCGAGGGTGTGGCGCGCTCGATTGGTCTGATGTGGCGAAAAAAGACCCCAAGACAAACCGAGTTCAGATTGCTGGGCGATTTCATTCGCGAGGCCAGTACGAAATAGGGCGGCCTGCGGCCGCCCTAGTGGGTAACTGATAGCGCTCAGAACTGATAGTCGAGGGTGATCCCGTAAGTGCGGGGATCAAGTAGGAACTGATTGGTGCCGTTTCCTGAGTTGGCATCGACCCGATACTGGCCTGTAACGTAGTCATCGTCGCTCAGATTACGACCCCACAGCTCGACATACCAGTTGCCCTCCTGAGGTGTGAACCGCAGCGTTGCGTTCCACACATCCCACTCGTCAATTTGGTCAACGGCAGCATTGAATACCCGGGAGTAGTACTGGTCCTGCCAGTAATAGTTAACGCCAGCCCTAAGGCTTCCCATACTTCCCAGCTGCATGTTGTAGCTTGCGCCGAGATTTACGGAGAATTCGGGGGCTCCAGGGATCTGATTGCCGCTCAAATTGATCGGCACACCTGCACATCCCGGTGCACCCCCAAGCTCAGGTATCGGAATGGTGCTCGGGCAGTCTGGGCCAAGGTACACGTTGCTATTGCCGATACTGACAACGCCGTCAACGGGGCTTCTACCATCGTTCAGGTATGTGCTGCCGTTGGGATCACCTGGATCTGAGGTAACAACGTCGCCAAGCTCTGTATCGAGCCAAGCAACGTTGGCAGTAAACAAGAGGTTTTCCGAGGCGGCGAAGAGAAACTCGCCCTCAATTCCCTGGATCTTTGAATCGAAGTTTTCGTTAATGGATGTTTGCTGCACAATCTTGGAGACCTGCAAGCCCTCGTAGTCGTAGTAAAAGTACGATGCGTTAGCCTGCAGCGCTCCCCCAAATAAGCGTGACTTCACACCCACTTCGAAGGCATTGATGTACTCGGGTTCGAAGTAAGCGGCAGAGGGATCAAACTCGAGCAGAATGCTCTCGGCTGAAATAGGGTTAAACCCGCCGCTCTTGAAGCTCCGAGACAGCTGTGCGTAGGTCATGATGTCGTCGGAGACTTCATAGGTAAGGTTGACTCGGCCGGTGGGCTCGCTGTCTTCCCATTCGAAGGCTTCATAGCCGCCGCCGGGCTGGTTGGGGTCGGTGAGGAAGTCGAGGTAAATAGTTCGCTGATTGGCCGATTTCTTTTCATCGGAGTAGCGCAGACCGAAAGTGGCACTCAAGCGGTCGGTCACATCCCAGTAAAGCTCGCCAAAGACTGCCCAGGTCTCGAGGATGTTGTCGGAGGTATCGTTGTCATAAAAACGCTGATTGGCCGGTAAGGCCTCGAGGCCTAGGAACCCTGGCAGCAGGGCATAGAGTGTTAGGGCTGAGCTATAGACTTTATAGTGGGTCTCACCCTCGTAGTGAAGGTAATATCCGCCGACCATGAAATTGATGGGGCCATCCCAGTTAGAACTCAGGCGTAACTCCTGGCTGTATTCTTCACCCTCGGTCGTGGATATGTCGGTCGAGTAGAGTCGGTCAACGAACTCGACGCCGTTAACGCCTCGGTCTACCGGTAAGCCACCGCTTTGACAGAACCCTTCAGACGCAGATGGAACACACTGCAGCGGATTGGGCAGAAAGCCGCCAATCAACTCGCCGTAAATCCAATCCCAAGTTTCGGACGCCTGCGTGAAATCATAGTCATTTGATGCTGAAAAACTTGTATCGTGGTAGCCGGTAAGAGATGTGAGCGTAAAATCGCCAAAGTCGTGCTCAATTTCAAAAGTGACGACGGTGTCTTCAACTTGATATTCAGGCGTGGTGTCAAGCCACTGCCTGCGGGGATCATCAAAAACCCGAGGGTTGGCGTAGTCATCGTCCGGGAAGCTGAGTAGGCCGAAGGTGGCCGCTTCGATCCCGGCGGTAATTGCGCCGAGCACAGTACCCGACGTGTTGGCGGCGCTATTGCCTAAGCTGTTTGGCAGGCAGCCTAATGGGCCGTACTGGCCGAAGGCGGTGGTGTTAGTATCTTTGGTGCAACGTTGGTCACTGCCGCGCATGCGGTTGTCGTCTTCCTCAAGATAGTTAATAACTAACTGAGCCGACGTCGAGTCATTTTCAAACAGCGTGCTGCTTCGGATGCCGAACATATCGCGGTCATCGACCTCCTCTCCGTTGTAGGCGTTGTCCACAAATCCGTCTTGTGTGAGATAAAAGCCGGAGAAGCGCTGCGCCATCGATTCGCCTAGCGGGAAGTTGATGAATCCCTCATAGCGTTGGCGGCTGTAGTTACCGAATTCACCATTGATATTGCCGCTTAATGCCTCGGTATCGGGCTTCGCGGTGATCATGTTGAGAACGCCGGCGGTTGTGTTTCTTCCGTAAAGGGTACCCTGGGGTCCACGCAAAACTTCGACACGGTCGACGTCGAAAAAGTCCATCTCGAACACCCGCGGGCCGTTCATGTAAAACCCATTAATGTGGATACCGGTCCCGCTATCCGCTGCGCTACCGATAGCCAAATTGCCAACACCGCGAATGGAAATGGCGGCAGTGGTGAAGTTGCCCTTGGACATCAGCATGTTTGGGACGTTCAGTTGGAGATCTAGCGGTCTATCGACCAATTGCTGACGTAGATCATCGTTAGTGAAGGCAGAGATAGCGATAGGCACGTCTTGGAGCGACTGCTCTCGTTTCTCGGCGGTGACCATGACTTCTTCAAGAACACCCTGAGCGTGCGCTGAGACAGCGAGCGACAGGGTTGTAGCGAGTACGGGTACAGATAGAACACGATTTCGTGAACGCATGACAAAGACCCTCTTGTTTTCTGTTTATTGTTGTCTTCTAACGCCAAGGTGAGGCTGGGATGGCGCGGCTGTTTTGAAGTCTAGCACTCTAGCAAGCCCTAGCAACCACAATGTTAAAGCCCATGCTGACTAGCCTGCAGGAGGCTACAAAGGGGTGGGTATCAAAACCCGACAATAGTGGGTTGAGCGCCGCTGGCGCCTCATCGATTGTGTCTCTAGGCTGGTTTGGGCACAAAACAGGCTCGTGTGAGTATAAAAAAACCGGGCTCCCTGAGGAGCCCGGTTTAGTCATGGGTTCTACGACGTCGAAGCTTTACTCAAAATTATATTTGATTGTAAGCCCATAGGTACGTGGCTGATTGGGGTAGCCGCTGATGCTGCCTGCCTGAGCCACCGAGGGGAAAGCAGATAGCAGGTACTCATCTCCGGTGAGATTGCGTCCCCAAAGATTGAGCTGTACTCCATTGGCAAAGGTCAGGCCCGCGCTGGCGTTGATCATGCTGACCTGACGGCCAGCAATGGAGGCAGGAATGTTATCTACGACAGCGACTTCGCTCTCATAGACGTTCTCCAGTCTGACGTATCCGCCTGTATTTCCGCTCATAAAGTTGTAGGTCACATTAGTGTTTGCCGAAAATTCCGGAATCCCCGCCGGTTGGCGACCCGAAAAGTCCTCGGGTCCGTTGATGCCCAGCGCGCCTTGGAAGTCGTCATACAGAGGATCAAGCCAGGTCGCCGCGAAGCCGATTCGCAAGCCATCGGTGGGCGCCCAGTTCACGTCGAGCTCAACGCCTTCGGTGGACTGTTTGCCTGCGTTCGCGAGCACAAAACCTGTACCGGAGAATACATTTGACTGGAATCCTTCGATTTGCTGGTCAAAGACGGCAAGGTTCACCGTAACCGTATCCCATGCACCTTTCAGGCCAATTTCCCACACTTCGGATTCTTCTGGGCCTGCAAGCCGAGTTGCCGGACCAAGGGCGCCGGGATAGTTGGCAAATCCCGGCGGCAAGCCGAAGGCTGTTAGCGCGGGGAGGGCGGGATCACCGGCGGCGAGCAAGGCAGCGAGATCTTCCGCGACAGGGCCGGTATCCTGGGACAGGTTCCACGAGGTGGCCTTGAAGCCGGTGCTGACGCCACCATAAACGGTCACGTTGGCAGTGAGGTCATAGGCCAAGCGCAGGGTATAAGTGGTATCGCTATCATCGCTTCGGCCATCTTCCACCGAGTTGGGATAGGACACGAAAGGCGGTAGGAACTGTGCTGGCTCCAGTGCTCCAAGCCCGAAGGCTGCGAGTGGAATGGTGCCAAAGAAATTATCATTGACCAGATTGGCCGAGGCTTCCTTTTCAGACTGGGTGTAGTTAACGCCAGCAGTCAGCGTCAGCGCGTCGGTCAGATCGAAGTCGATCTGTGCGAACAGCGACAGGGTTTCATCGTCAAGGGTGTAGGTTTCAGACTGGTTGCCGGTTTTATCCGCATAGATATAGCCCGAGGGGAGACCGAGGGCACCCTCGATCGCGCCCAATGCGCCGGGTGCACCCAGCCCTGCGAGCAGCACGTCAACATAAGCGCGGAAGTCAGGTCCCAATCCGAAGTTTTCGTCGTTGTTGACCTCTTCGTTGAAGTAAAACGCGCCAACCATCCACTGAAGGGCGCCGTCGTTTGATGACGTCAGGCGTACCTCCTGGGTAAAAGTATCGATCTCGGTATTCCTCGCATCAGCCATCTCGGCACTGATTAATCGTGCGCTGGTGAAATCTACGTCACCCGATTGGAATTGATCGAGGGTGCGGAAGGCGCTGATCGATGTCAGCGAGAAAGCGTCGAAATCATACTCGAGATGCAATGAGGCGCCCCGGGTTTCAATCTCGTTCTTTGGATCAAAATCCTGATAGTTGGCATAGGCAAAGGGCGCGTCGCCGACAACGTCGCCGCCAAGCGCGCGGACAATATCACCGGTGGGGCCATCAACCAAATTGGCGACGCCACAACATACTTCGTCGATCTCTTCGGCATCGACGATCAATCGGACCTCGGCGCGGTCTGAGGGAGCCCATAGCATTTGACCCCTGAAGTTCCAGCGATTGAGCTCGTTAAAGCTCGTCCCCGTGGTCAGGTTGTCGAAATAGCCGTCACGCTCGTTGACGCTGCCGAAGAGGCTGAAGGCAAGACTGTCGGAAATGGGGCCGGTAATGTCGCCTCTTAAAATGGTTTGACTGTAGTTGCCTAGCGTCACGCCAACGGAGCCACTGTAGGCATCCAGATCCGGTTTGGCTGTCACCACGTTGATGACCCCTGCAGAGGCGTTTTTGCCGAAGAGAGTGCTTTGTGGGCCGCGCAGTACTTCGACCCGCTCCACCTTGGGTAAATCGGCCAAGGCGCTTCCCACGCGTGATCGGTAGACGCCATCAAGAAAGACACCGACGGACGGCTCGATACCGGGATTATTGGCGCCGTTACCGAAGCCTCGAATAATAAAGTTAGTCTGTGCGCTGCCTTGTAGTTGGGTGACACGAAGGCTCGGGACTAGGGTTTGCAGGTCCTTAATGTCCAGTACTTGGGATTGCTCCATAGCTTCCGCGGTTACCACCGAGACAGCGATAGGGATGTCTTGCAGAGTGGCTTGGCGCTTGGTTGCGGTGACCACAACTTCTTCCAATTGAGCGTGGGCTTGCGATTGAATGGTCATCCCGAGAGTGGCAATGGCGATGGGTAAAAGGCGCTTTCCTGCGAACATGGGTAAATATCTCCTGTCGCCGCATTTTTTCGTGCGGCCTGATTTTTGAGTAGCCTAGTCGTTGCAGTGGACGCAACCAACCGGCGGGCATCCTAGCGAGCCAGGTGCCTGAGATAAAGCTGGAAAATTGCCAGCCTGCAATAAGCTGCCCGCAATATCTTGCACCTGTTTGGTGCGCAATATCCTCGGTGGGGTTTTGGTCTGAGAAAAATGGGTCCCGAGGCCCCTTCACCCGAAACGCCAACCTCAGTGTTACTAGGCCACAAAATAGTTGGTGTAGGTGTCATTTGGGTGACAGCAGTCTCTCGGCAAGGACAGCAAAAATGCGATCAAGATCTTCCTGTGAAGGCGGTCCAAAGATGGCGTCCACTACACGACCAGTCTCGTCTGTCACGATAAAGGCCGACTCCTTTTCCAGCCGCCAGGCGGTGCGCCCAGTGCCATCTTCATCGAGCACCATAGTGGCAAGTTGAAAGGTTCGCTGCTTGCTGACCACTTCAGCGCGGACAAAGGGTTTGATAAACACTGAGGAGGCGTCGAGATTTACTATGGCGGTGATGCGAAACTGCTGGGGGTCGAGTTCTCTCTGCATTCGCTCGGTCAGTGCGTCGTAAAGGCTGCCACCTTTCCGGGTCCCGGGCACGTATTGAAAGACCTGCACCATCGGTAGCGAAACCGGTCCGCTCCAGGGAGCTGTCCGGTAGTCGTCCTCTTCGAGAACGACTTGGCCCCCGGCTCTAATCGTGAGTGAGGGAAGTACTTCTCCAGGTTGGATGAAACTGCCCGCGGCAATGGCCGTGCCGCCTGTCAGTGCGCCCAATAAAAGCACGCTTAACCAGATGACCATTGCGCGCAAACCTGCCGTGCTGGGCGAATATGCCCATCGCGATGATAAGCGAGACCGCTTGGCTGGCTCGCTCATCGACGGGGTTTCCTGGGTGATCTGGGTAGGCCGTTGTGCTGTGTGGCAAAAGGTTGGTGCGCTCCTTTGACGACCCGATGGCGCTTTGGTGGATCGCGGGGAGGCACGAGGTGCATTTTGCCGTTGCCTATCAGATCACTGCGGCCCATTTTTTTCAGGGTATCCCGAAGGAGGGCCCAGTTTTCCGGGTCGTGGTAGCGCAAAAAGGCCTTGTGAAGTTTTCGTTGCTGCAGTTTCCGTACCACAGGTAGCTTGTCCGCACGTGGCGATACGCGTTTGAGTGGGTTTCTCTGGGTATGGTACATGGCGGTTGCCGTTGCCATGGGCGATGGGTAAAAGGTTTGCACCTGATCCGCTTTGAACTTGTAACGCTTTAACCAGAGCGCCAGGTTGAGCATGTCCTCGTCGGTGGTGCCCGGGTGGGCAGCGATGAAATAGGGAATCAGGTACTGTTTTTTACCCGCTTCCTTGGTGTATTTGTCGAACAGCGCTTTGAACCGGTCATAGGTGCCAATACCCGGTTTCATCATGTGGCCCAGAGGGCCGTCTTCGGTATGTTCGGGCGCAATTTTTAAGTAGCCCCCGACATGATGGGTAACCAGTTCCTTGACATACTCGGGTGTCTCGACGGCTAGGTCATAGCGCAATCCCGAGGCGATCAGCACCTTTTTGATCCCGGGTACCGACCTGGCGCGGCGATAAAGTGACACCAGGGGTGTTTGGTCGGTATTAAGATTTTTGCAAATGCCCGGGAATACGCAGGACAGCTTCCGGCACTTCGCTTCGATTTCTGTGCTCTTGCAGGCCAGCCGCCACATATTGGCAGTGGGGCCCCCAAGGTCAGAAATAACGCCCGTGAACGCTGGGCTGGTATCGCGAATTTTTTCGACTTCGCGAATGATGGAGTCCTCCGAGCGATTCTGAATAATGCGACCCTCATGCTCGGTGATGGAACAAAAAGTACATCCGCCAAAACAACCCCGCATGATATTGATCGAGTGCTGAATCATGTCGAACGCGGGTATTTTTTCACCGCCGTATTTCGGGTGTGGTAGCCGGCTATAGGGAAGCTCGAAGACCCAGTCGAGCTCCTCGGTAGCTAAGGGGATGGGTGGGGGGTTAATCCAGACGTCCTGGGTCCCATGTTGCTGAATCAAGGCGGCTGCGTTGTGGGGATTGGTTTCTTTGTGCAGCACCCGAGACGCATGGGCGTAAAGCACGGGGTCATCCCGGACGGCTTCAAAGGAGGGAAGGCGAATGACGGTGCTGCTGTGCTCGGGGCTCGCCAGCAGTCGCACCGGTACTTCCTCAGGTTCTTCCACCGCAGCCTCTCGACCACTATCGTCTGTGGCTGCACCGGCGTCGGTATCGCAAGCTTCTGCCTCCATGCCGAGATAAGGGTTAAGGGGTGGCGCCACGGCGCCAGGGCTGTCCAGTAGCGTCGACGTCACCTCTCGGAAGCCGGGTTCAATACCCGCGGCAATAAAAGCCGTACCCCGTAGATTTCGAATAGCGGCTATCGGTTCGCCCTGAGCCAGTCGATGGGTTAGCTCGATGATGGCGCGTTCGGCATTGCCATAAAGCAAGATGTCAGCCTGGGCATCAAGTAACACCGACCGACGAACACTGTCGGTCCAATAGTCATAGTGGGCAATGCGGCGCAAACTCGCTTCAATCCCTCCTATGACGATGGGGACGTCTTTATAAGCCTCGCGAACCTTTTGGCTGTATACGGTGACGGCACGGTCTGGCCGCTTACCCGCAACGCCTCCCGGCGTATAAGCGTCGTCATGACGTCGCTTCTTGTCGGCGGTGTAGTGGTTGATTAACGAATCCATGTTGCCCGCCGCGACGCCAAAATAGAGATTGGGTCGCCCCAATGCGCGGAAGGCTGACAGGTCTCGCCAGTCGGGCTGGGCGATGATGCCGACGCGAAAGCCTTGGCCTTCCAGCGTCCGACCGATCACGGCCATGCCAAAACTTGGGTGATCAACGTAAGCGTCGCCGGTGACGAGTATGACGTCACAGCTATCCCAGCCCAGTTGATCCATCTCCTCCCGGGAGGTTGGCAGGACGGTGGCGGGGCCAAAGCACTCGGCCCAGTGCTTACGATAGCCAAAAACGGATGGCGCCTGTGTCGTCGCGACGGCCACGGTCAGCGATGGTCCGCTTGAGCGCGGACTTCCTCGGGAATGTCGAGCTCGGCGCTGCAGTGCTTGCAGAATTTGGCATCGGATTCGTGGCCGACGCCCATGCACACGGGGCAGTTCCAATTGATGTGATTTGACTTGCGGTTGTTGAGCCGGTCCCATAGTTTCGCGGTAATGATCGCGGTGGGTACCGCAAGAATACTGTAGCCAATCAACATGCCCATAGCGGCGAGGGCTCTGCCAAGATCGGTTTGGGGGGTTACGTCACCGTAGCCGACGGTAGTGATGGTAACGATCGCCCAGTAAATACTCATGGGAATGCTGGTGAAGCCGTTGCGTGGCCCTTCGACCACATAAAGTAAGCACGCGAAAATCACGACTACGACCATGACCAGCGCAAAAAACACAAAGATGGTGCGAGCCGTATTGCGTAGCACCGTCAGAATTTCGCGAAGCTCGGCAAACATTTCCAGCAGGCGAAGCACCCGAAATACCCTCATGACACGCAACAGACGGATGATCAGTAGGGGTGCGGCCTCGGGCACGAACAGGGCAACATAGGTGGGTAAAATCGAAAGCAAATCGACAACCCCCCAAAAGCTGGTGGCGTAAGCTCGTCGGTTTCCTACGCACCAAAGTCGGCTGAGGTATTCAATGGTGAACAGCAGGGTAAAGCCGAACTCGATGCGCCAAAAGAGCGCGCCATAGGCCTGGTGCAGCGAGGCCATGGAGTCCAGCATGACGATAGCAACGCTGGCCACGATCATTAACAGTAAAAGCACATCAAAATTCCGACCCGCGGGGGTGGTCGTGCCAAAAATGATGGTCTCGAGCTTTCGCTGTCGTTCGCTCTGTGGTCTTTCTGTCATCGGGGATCTATCGCCTGGCCTGCGGGCTTATGCTACTGCGCGCGGTCCAGCGCCGCGGTGACATAAGGCCAAATGCTGTCAAGAATCATGGGTTGTGCTGCCTCGGTTGGGTGAATACCGTCAGCTTGCATGAGCGCTGGCGTTGTTGCCACCCCCGCAAGGATAAACGGTATGACGGTGGCGCGGGTACCTTCGGCTGCGGCCTCGAAACTTTCCCGGAACAGGGCGGTGTAGCGACTGCCAAAATTGGGCGGGATTTCCATGCCGGTAACCAGTACCTCTGCGCCCGCTGCCGCGCTCAGTTGAATCAACTGAGCGAGGTTGCTCCTCAGCTGTGAAATCGGATAGCCCCGGAGCCCGTCATTACCGCCAAGCTCGATAATCACAGTTTGGGGCTGATGGGATGTGATCAGCGCGGGCAGCCGTCGAAGCCCACCAGCGGTGGTCTCTCCTGAGATCGATGCGTTGACCACCGACCACTCTGGATGGCTGGTTTGTAGACGTTCCGCGAGGAGTTGAACCCAGCCATCTTCCAGTTTCATCCCGTAGCCCGCACTGATACTGTCGCCCAGCACAAGAACCACGGGGGATTGAGCCCAGGTTTTCGTAGCACACAGCGCAATCAATAGAATGAGAAGCTGCGCGAATCCGCGGGCCTTTGCCCGCCGTAGGATGAGGCATGGAAGAGTCATCATGATTAAGGTCACTAATCTTTTCAAAGCGGTTCCAGTCGGCGGCGAGACGCTGGAGATCCTGCGAGGGATCTCCTTTGAAATCAAGTCAGGGGAGTCTGCCGCGATCGTCGGGGTTTCGGGATCCGGGAAGTCTACCCTGTTAGGCTTGCTCGCAGGCCTCGATCAGGCAAGTGGCGGCGACGTCATTATCGATGGTGTCTCACTGGCAGGTCTTGATGAGGACAGCAGGGCAGCGCTGAGGGCCGAGAAGGTGGGTTTTGTGTTTCAGAGCTTTCAGCTGTTACCGGCGCTCACAGCACTGGAAAATGTCATGCTGCCCTTGGAGTTGTCAGGCGCCCATGCAGCGGAACAGCAGGCGACAGCGTTTCTTAATAAGGTCGGCCTGGGCGAGAGGCTGGCGCATTATCCCGCGACCCTGTCGGGGGGTGAGCAACAGCGGGTGGCGATAGCTCGCGCGTTTGCGGCTGAGCCAGCACTGCTGTTTGCCGACGAGCCCACGGGGAACCTCGATGGGGAAACCGCAGAGAAAATCATCGATCTGTTGTTTAGCCTAAATGCCTCCGCTGGAACCACGCTCATTCTCGTGACCCACGATCAGCGGCTTGCCGCGCGGTGTCAGCGTCGTTTCGCCATGGAGAGTGGTCGACTCAGTGAAATCTCCTAAGGGGACGCGCCGGACCTCAGGCACCATGAATTCCTGGTTACTCCTGCGGCGGGACTGGCGGGGTGGTGAGTTAGGAATTCTGCTTCTTGCGGCCACTTTGGCGGTGACGGTCGTTGTGGGGATGAGCGCGTTTGTCGCTAGCCTACAGGCGACCCTGACCGATGAGAGTAAACGCTTTCTGGCGGCAGACAGGGTGGTGGTGTCCGGCGTTCCGCTAAGCACCGCATGGCGTGATAGGGCCCGGGATGACGCACTAGCGACGACGGTCACGCTGGCGTTTCCCTCTATGGCAGTGACCGCCGAGGATGATTTTCATCTGGTGTCCGTGAAAGCGGTTGAGTCGGGATACCCCCTTCGAGGTGACCTTCTAATCAGTGATGCACCCTACGGGCCGATTAGCCAGGCTGACCGGGTGCCATCTCCCGGAGAGATTTGGCTGGCCCCTAGGCTCTACGCTCTCTTGGGGGTGTCCAACGGCGATCCCCTATGGATAGGCGACGCCAAACTAACGGTCGCTGGTGTCGTTCGGCGTGAGCCCGATGCGACCAGCGGCACCTATGGTTACGGGCCGAGGGTGTTGATGAATCTGGCCGATATCGATGCCACGGGGGTTGTGCAGCCCGGCAGTCGGGTGAGTTGGCGTCTGTTGTTATCCGGTAGCGTCGATTCGCTCGATCGCTTCAGCGAGTGGGTGATGCCGCGACTCGAGCAAGGCCAGCGGCTCTTGGGTACCGACGATGATCAGCCGCGCTTGGGTCGCACCTTGGAGCGCGCCGAAGGGTTCTTGCTTATTGCCGGAAGCCTAGGCGTCGTGTTGGCGGCGGCAGCGATCGCGCTGTCTGCTCGGCGTTTCGCCACGCGGCATATCGACCCGGTTGCGATCATGAAAAGCCTGGGAGCCACCCGGTCCCGTATTTCGAGGCTTTACGGTGGCAGTCTCATGCTGGTGGGTACCTTCGGCAGCGCGCTTGGCTGTGTCTTGGGTTGGCTGGTGGGCTATTTCTTCCTTACCCTGTTTGCCGAGGAGTTGGGTGTCACCAGCCCGGCGGTCTCGGTCGAGCCGTTTCTGATCGGCGGGGTAACTGCGCTGGTTTGTTTGGGCTTCTTTGCATGGCCACCCCTGACCCGACTCAGCGCGATTCCCCCGCTTCGTGTGCTGCGCAGCGACATCTCCCTCGATGGTGGTCATAGCAGTATGGACTACCTGATGGGCGGGTGCGCTGTGACGGTTCTGATGTGGTGGTATTCCGGTGATCTCAGGCTGACCCTTGCGGTCGTGATGGGCTTGCTGGTGGTCGTGCTGGCCGGTGCCGGCTTTGCCCTGCTGTTGTTGAGTGGTGGTCGAAGAATTGTAGGGCCGCG
>Ga0255776_10005707_pt1 | contig 12857 bp, 5 predicted proteins | sample 071ome_19_FD_179974 | JGI IMG/M metagenome (GOLD analysis project Ga0255776, IMG submission 179974) | Coastal salt marsh microbial communities from the Groves Creek Marsh, Skidaway Island, Georgia - 071413AT metaG (version 2) | ecosystem: Environmental > Aquatic > Marine > Intertidal zone > Salt...
GAGGAAGAAGACGCGGCGGCGACGATAAAAAATCTGTTCGCGCGTTGCCGATGATTCGCTCGCGAACGAACGAGGAGGAGACCCGACGCGCTCGCGATCGAAGAACAGCGACAGCGCATCAGTTGTGTTATCGTTTTGTGACGCGCGATTTTTAGGTAAAATGCACAAAAGTCTGCAGCAGAGAATTTAATTGTGTACCAAAATTACAAAACGTATTCACAACCCCTCGATGACGACTTGCACCCCGCTCGCGTAGCACACCTTCTCCTCCTTCATCGCGACACCCTCGTCTTCTTTTTCTTTCTCACCACTTTGAGTGGTCGTTTCTTCTTCTTCTTCTTTATTCAATCCGAGCGCTTCGCGAAACGCCTCCCGTTTTCGCATCTTTGACTCTCTCCGTTCCTCTTTCATCTTCTTCTCGAATTCGCTGGCGGCTTTCTTTCTCCGTTCGTTTTTCCGTTTGCGAAACCCGGTGACGAAATTCACTCTGTCTCGGTCGGAAAAAGTGGCCGTGCCTTTGACGAGCGTGGAAGATTTGTGTCTTTTCTTTTTGTCGTCGTCTTGTTTATCGTTGCTCTTTGTGTTCTTCTTCGTCTTCGCCGCCGCGGAGTTGTTCTTCTTCTTCTTCTTCTTTGCAGCCATGTGTGAAACTCTCTTTCTCTCTCTCTCTCCTCGAGGGTCTCAAAAAAGAAGTCTCTTCGTGTGTTACGAGTCAACACGCGCTCTCATCCAACGAGAGCGCGATTCGTGAGAGACTTTATGGTGCGCCGTGTGCGTGTGTGTTGAGCGCAATCGCGCGCGCGCGTGGGTTGTGAGGCTTGTCAAATGCAAACTTTTCTTTTTCCCGAGAAGAGATGCTTCACTTTCTCTCACTCTCTCGACGACGACGACAAATAGAGCATGGCGCCGAGAACGAGAGGACGGATCAACAACGACAGCAACGACAGGGGCGCCGAGAAGAACGAGAAGGAGAACGCGAAGCAGCGGAGCGACGATAACCCGTCGTCGCCAACGTCGCCCGTGACGAAGAAGAAGAAAAACATCAAGAGAAAGAAAAACGAAGAGGAAAACAACAGGGACGTGGAAGACATCGCGAAGCGAGTGAAGCGAGCGTCGATTGGGAAAAAGGAGGAAGTGCGAGAGGAGGAGGAGAAAGTGCGCGGCGGTAGTCGCGACGCGGAGGAGGCACGAGAAGAGGAGGAGGAAAGGGTGCCTTCTTCTTCTTCGTTGGCGTCGTACGCGGAGATTAACTCGGTGTTAAAACGGTTACACTTTGAGGCGCGAGAACGAAGGCGGACGAGCATGAGTCCGTGATTATTGTAGTAGCTTTAGAAACTCGCGGCAGAGCGATAGTAGTTGTAGTAGCTTTTTTAGAGGAGCAGCGGCATGTAGAAATACAGATAGAGTCATTCTTTTATTATACACTTTGCGGTAAATCTTCGTCGTAGACTTGGTCGATGTCTTGTATCCTAGGCGATATGGGGGGCTTACGTCCCAAACCGTTCGCTTTGATGGAAATCTTACCGAGGTTGGGTTGGACAAAATCACCGAACGTTGCGCGCGGAGAACGCGCGGTTGGTGTATTCGACTGTTCGATCTTTGTCGATTCGTCCGTACCTTTGGACTTGCCCGCGACGCCGAAATTGGCCAACGCATTCGCGCTCGTTTTTTTAATGCGAGACATGACAGATTTCTCACCACCACTACTGGTGTTTGTGGCATCTGTTTTTGCCGGAGGACTATTTTTCTCCATGGCTAAACCGGCGGTGTTGACATTGCCTCCGACGTACGCGCTGTCGTCGGTAGCAGCGTTTGACTTTGTCTTGGATGAAGTTCTCCGGACGCGATGCGGGGATGTTTCGTTCGATTGCCTACCATCTCTACGGTGCATCCGATGGTTTTCGTCGTCGTAATCGTTGGAGAAGGAAAGATCGTCGTCAGAGCTCGAGGCATATTCACTATCTTTGGGAGCAAACATGGGATCGATGCTACTTCCACTAGTGACGCCGTTACCTATGTAGTTCCCGTTCTCGTCAAACATGTCGATTTGCGAGTCAAGCGCTTGCGATTTTTCCGAACCGAATCGTAGGTGTGAAGGCAGATTCCCTTCCGATTGGTTCGAAAGTATAGATCGCGTGTCCGCCTGCGAGTGTTTGTCCAAGTCAAAGTCGTGTTGTCTCATCTTCTTGTACGCTTTAATCGCGGCGCGCTGCGCAAAGACATCGGAAACTGGCGCGTAACCGCTCGGTTTGCTCCCAGTGATGCCAGAGCGGTATTTATCGTAGCCACCGCCGGCGGTCGCGGACCTTCCACCCGGAATACCTTCGGGCTGTTGAAACACTCGACCGTCCGTTTGGAACGAGTGCATGATTTCGCGTCCGTACACGGATCCTGGCTGCGATTGAACCGTGCCTAAAGCGGTTTGCCCGCCTCGCGATTGAGGTTGCGCAGTAGAAGCGTTCGCTCTATCTACCGCACGTTGCTTCGATTTCATCGACGATTTTACGGCACCTATCTGTAACAGTAAGTCATCCTCTCCTTCGTCTTCGGATGGCGCGTTGACAACGATACCTTCTAAGGGAACATCTAAATCTGCTCGCACCGCCGCGGAATTCTTCTTGCGCAACGCCTCCTCTTCCTTCGCTCTTTGTGAGGCTAACAAACCTTGTTTCTCCTCTCCACTCGCTTTCGGTGGACGCATGCGTAAATGCTTCTTCAAATTTTTCAAATTCATTTTTTTCTTAGTCACCGCGGTTACTCCGTCTCGTTCGATGTCGTTTTTAATGATTGAAAACTGCTTCAAAACGTTCACCGCAGCCACGCCTGAAATCAGACCGGCAAAACCGATACAAGACAACGTCACAACGGAGGTGAAATAAAATTCGCTGAACGTTTCTTCGACCGTCCAGGCGACGATTTTCACGCAATTCCACCACGCAGTGAACGAAATAACCATTTCGAAGACTGCGACAGCGAATGGCGTCGTTGACTCGTCCTTATCTCCTCGGAAGGTTTTCCTCAGCGGTAACGTCAATCCAACGAGACATCCCGCAAATTTCGCCGGTAAAGTCGCTAAATTAGCTAAGAACACGAACGAGAAGTTTGTCAAGAATCGGTGCTTTTCGCCCGGTAATGGTGGCGTCGCTTTCAACGCGAACGTGAGATCAAACAATCTTTCCGAGAGACACGGCAAGATGTACACCAACCAAATCAAAACGTTCGCGTTGACGTTACCGCCGACGTAAGCGGCATTACCGAGCCAAATTTCTTTGAGGAACGCCGTCGGTAAAACTAACAAACACCAAAAAGACAGCAAAGTACTCAAAACTTGGTGCGTTAACCCGTGAAACGCGGCGTACTTCCTCGACGCTTTCTTTTGCGCGCGGGTCGACGCGTCTTGTGCATCGTCCTCATCGATTCCCGGCATCATCGCAGTGCTCCCGTTACTAATACTATTTCTTGCCGCCGTGGATCTCTGAGTGTCGTTCGTGACGACCCAGTTAGCCTCTAATAAACAATTTACGGCGTGTTTGTGTGTCAAGCTCGCATGGTTCCGGTGTTCATAGTACATCTTGGCGCAATAGTGCGCTAAATTACCTGGCACGCGAACCGATAACACTTCTCGTTGCGAAGCAGACGGAGACGATTTCGAGCCTAACGGTAACGCGACTTTCAGACCGTGCAGCCAAACGCGCATTCCAGCATCCGCCACGGGTACGGCGCCGTTCACGCGAGTATCCCAGCCGCCGATTGTCTTCAGCGCGCTCGACGCAAACGCAGTTCCCGGAATCGCGTTGGATAAGGCACAACCAGATTCTTCTGCACATATCGTAGTCATCGATGCTTGTTTAGAGAATCTCGCTCTAACACCAAACCACGTGTTGGTTTGTAAGTTGCTGTTCTCAAATCTCGCGTTCGGCACGACGCAGGCGATGCGCAAATCCCTCGTTTGTAAATAACCACCCGTCGAACTTCCGTATTTCTTCTTCATCGAGCTCATCGCCGCAGATGAGGAAGTATTTCGCACATAAAACGACGGTATTATGTGCTCTAAATACTCTGGGTCCGGCAAGTAATCTTTCGTAAATGGGACGATAATTTCAGCGCGCGTCTTCAATCGTCCTTTCTCCAGCGCGTTGCCGAAACTGACGATTTTATGCGACTTTTGTTCTCGTCCGCCGCTCGAGGAAGATGCATTCGTTCCACTTTCACCTCTTTCTACGTCGCTATTATTGATGCTACTGCTACTACTGCGCGCTCTTTCATCGCTCACAGTGCTCTGCGCTCCAGACTTTCCCGAACTCGTCCCTTTCAAACTTCCGCTCGTCGTCCGAAACAGCGAACCGCTCGTCGCGCCGCCCGACGTCTCAAACTCGCTCACGTTAAAAACCTCGCACATAACCCCGCGTTCGCGCCATCGCGTCGCGCATTTCACCGCCGCGTTTTCAAATTTACTCTCCCCAATATCCATCGTTCGCACCGAGCTTAAATCTAAAACGTGCACTTCCAACAAATCCCGCGGCCAATGGACGAAACACAACGAATCGATGGCTTCGGTCACTTGATCGTTGGCATCGTTGGCACCGTCGATGACTAATTGCAAACAAACGGACGGGAAAACCTGCGGAAGCATCGGCTTTTCCGGGTACATGAACTGTTCTCGTCTCTCAATCTCTTCTTCTTCATCATCATCTTCATCATCATCATTCGCACTCGCGTTTTCGGTGGTGATGTCGTCGTTATTCTTCCGCTCCAAAAGGTGCCGCTTCCGATGCATTCGCGCGGAGATGGATTTTGTCACCGACCTTGCCTTCCCTTCATTCGACGCGCGAAGACGCATGCGAACGTTCTTAAACCACACCGCGTACAACAAAAACATGGGGAGGTGCGTGAAGAACACGAGGAGGTAAAAGACGAACTCGGAGACGAAACTCGTCATCGTTTTATTTATTAATAGAGTAATAAATAGTGCGTACTATGCGGCAGCAATTCTAATTTTTCCCCCTACTCGTGTGTATTTATTTACGAGTTTGTTGTTGAAAATCGTTGATTTTTTCGGAAGGCACGACGGCTTCGTCGTCGAAGACGACGCCGAGCACGCGCAACTTTCGCACGATTTTCTCCGCGCGAACGAGCTTCGGGTCTTCACTTTGTTCTTCTGCGCGCTTAGTAGTGTTGCTCTTATCGTTCTTGTTCTTGTTCTTTTCCTCTCCTTTCCTCCTGGCGAGCGCGTGCGCTCGCCTGGCGACGGCGCCGAGCGCGAACCCGTCCAAATACGGCCGAACCGCGAGGAGCGATTGGAACTCTGGAACGACGGTAAAATCTTCTTCGATCTCTTCGTTTTCGGTTTTGTTCTTCTTTGTCGCTTTTGGTGTTTTTTCGCGTTCGGCGATGACTGCCGTCCACGGTAACCGGAACTTGAAGTGTTTCCCGAACAGTTTCCTCGGCGGCGGTCCGCCTTTTTCGAGGACGGTTTCGGCGAGTTTTCGCTGGCTGTATTGGCGGTAGGCGACCGCCGCGGGGACGAGCATTTCCTCGAATCGAAACTGGTCGTCGTCCCAAACGAAACCGAGCGAAGCTAAGGTTTCTAATCTCTGCGGTTGGTGCAAAATGTACGTTCCTTTCGCGCGCATGTCGTTGACTTTCGCGCCAAGAGGGAAATCTTTCAAGTACGGTTTGCGCAACGCGTTTTCGTTCTCGCTCTCGCTTTGATTACTATTTCTATCATCTTCGTCTACGTCTATTCCATCATCCACGCAGTATTTGTGCGGCACGTTCAAATGCCCAAACTTCTTCTTAAACAACATCAATCCAGGCACGATTTGTTTCTCGAACACAAACTCGTCCGCGTCCCAAACGAACTTCTCGCCCGTCGCCGCGCCGACCGCGTCCAACCGCTCCAACTGCGCACTCGTTAAACTCGCGCGTTCGCGTCGAACTCGGAAATTATGCACGACGCGCCCAAAATACAAAGACTCCTCGTCCTCATCGTCCACGTAACTTTTCGGCACGTTTAAATGTTTGAACTTGTCGTAAAATCGTTCCAATCCCGGGACGAGTACGGTTTCGAAGTGGTGCTCGTCTTTCAGTTGTTTCTTTGTCTTTTTCCCCTTCTTCGTTTGTGTTGGCGTAACTGTTTCATCATCGTTCGCATCGTCCTCGTCTTCGCTTTGCGCGGTAAAAGTCGCGTAAAATCGCACGACTCGTCGTGGAATTCGCGACGCGCGCGAGTTTAACGAGTGCACATCACAACAGACGGTTGAAGTTGTCGTCGTCGTCGTCGAGGAGCGATGTCGTCGCTCTGTATCATCGCGCAAAGTCCTCTTCTCTTCCTCTTCTTCGTTCAAATTTCCCCTAGCTGCTGCCACCGGGAAGGACGAGACCATCGTCCTCGCGCGCCTCTCGCAACGCTCGATCGCTCGAGCGAGCGAGAACAGCGCGGCTCGTTTTATGCGGCGCATGATTTCTTTTGTACCTCTGCTCCACGCGCGCGCGCGCAAAAATCGACGCTCTCTGTCTCTCTCTCTCTCTCTCTCTCCTCCTCTCGAAAGAAAAGAATGAAGTAAGTTTTGAGAAGTGCGAACTGCTTTTAAATCTTATTTATGTACATATATATATCTACAAGACTATGATACGCTTAAACTATCCTACTGCGATACTACTGATTTCATCGTTGCGAAATTTACGCTCGCTTTATCCGGGATAAATTTGTCTGGGCATTTCCGGCGGCATGGGTCCTCGATCGGTCGGATACCCGACGGCGCGCTGGTACCATCGGCTCCCCTCGAGTTCCACGTCCACGTTCAAATGCGAGTGTCCAAACACGTGGATGTGTTTGACCGTGCTGTTGTAGTCGAATCTGCCTTTTTTCAATCCAGCTGGACTGCTTCGACCGCTTCCTGGAGTGGATTTGCAATCGCACTCGTCTCTTAACGCGAGGATTTCCTCGCCTAAACTTTCGCTGCCGACGACTTTTTCGATGAAGGGCGTGCCGTTGAATAAATCCGGGAGAGGGACGAAGTGACCGAACGTCGCTAAAAACGTCACCTCGTTGCCGCAATCCGCGTATTCGTCGTCGTCGTCGTCGTCGTTGTTCATGTTGCCATCGATGGGCGTGTTGTTCCTGCTCGAATTCGTCGATAATCTCAACTTCTTAGGTAAAAAATTTTCTAAGCTCCTCTGCCCTAACCGTCTCCAAAACTCGTCCAACGTCGCCGGGTGCGAGTTCCTTTTATCCTTCGGATCTCCGATAGCCGGCGGCCAAATGCACGCCCCGTCAAAGTGTACCTCCATCTGCGTGAACGGCCTGTTCCCGCCTTTAAACGTCTCCGTGTACCAACTCAACATCGGCACCACCAATATCCGTTTCGTCTGTCGCATGCCTAACTCGTTCCTCCCCGGATGCGTAAACACCGCCGGCGTGCACCGAACGCCTATATTCGTCACCGCGTCTACGATGGACACAAACTTATCTATCGAATCCCCCATCTCCCCGCGACCAGGCGACCACAGCTCGTGGTTCCCCACGCAATAAAACACCTCCTGATACCGCATTTTAAACAGCTTCAACGCGTCGATCACTTTCTGCACGTCCGTCGCCACGTCGCCGGCGACTATTAAAATAGTATTCGGTTCTGGTCGGTTGCAGTTTTGACAGCTTCGAACGACCCAATCTTTGTTCGCCTGCATGTCCGCGTGCACGTCGGACGTGGCAAATATTCGCCAGTGTGCCTCTTCTTCGCCGTCGGAACGTTCGATGTTTGCTGCTCTTCTTTTCGTGTCGTTATTAGTATCGGTGGTGGTGGTGGTGGTACCGCCATTCGTCCTCCACCTCTCCCCGTCGTCGTCGTCGTCGTCTTTCTCCTCCAACCGTCCGCCTTTTCCCGGCCAGCTTTTGGAAGTCGAAGAGGAGGAGGAAAATGCAAAATGATTCCTTTCCAAAGCGGCAAACGCAAAGTTTAAAACATCTTCCCGCGTGCGGTTGTCCTCGTACGGGACGTTTGGTTTCAAGTACGGCATTTTATCTTTTCTCTCTCTCTCTCTCTCTCTCTCTCTATTTCTCGTCGTCGTCGTCGTCGTCGTCGTCGTCTGAGCGCGCGAGAAAGAGAGAACGCGTCGTCCTTCCGACGAGTGAAGTTTGACTTTCAAGCGTTTTTTTTGTTCCTTTTTTTTACTGAAACCCTAAACTAAAAGTTCTGCATCTCATTTTTGTCGACTTTGTCTTCTCGTCGTCAAAAGCGCGAGAGAAAGAGGAGGTCACGCGCACATCACACGCGCTCGAAAGAGAGAGAGAGAGTGAGAGAGTTTCTCGTTCGCTCTTTCTTCTTTATTATTCCCTTCTTTTGTGAAAAGAACGCGTACGCGATGATGCTTTTTCCTTCTTCTTTACGCGCATTATTCTTTCTTCTCTGCCTCCTGAGCGTTACTACTTTTATCGTCGACGCCGCACAACAACCGGTGATTATATGCGACCAGACGTTCGTGTCTGGTCAAAACTCAAAGTGTGCGCACACCGGAGTGACCGTAGCGGGCGCGGAGATTCGGTTTTTGGATGGAAGCACGGTTGTCGCGTCGACCGCGCTGAGTTCGATGAACGATGAAGTGGTAGGGGAAGTGGGCTTCGTCGAGACGGTGGAGTTAGGGGTGCCCTTGTCGCTCGCCGCGGGAGAGTACACGCTGGGAATGTACGACGGGAAAAGTAAAGTGTACATGGCCAAGACGACGGTTAAGGTTGTGTCGAGCGAAGACGTGAACGATGCGATCGCTTCCGCGAAGACTTTGGTTCGAGTGGAAACGGACAAACCTTTGTACGCGCCGGGGCAGAAAATCAAGATTCGAGCGCTCGTCGCCGATATCGAGAACGCGGCGTTGATTAAGCAGAAAGATGGCGCGACGTCGGCGAGCATTGAAGTCAAGGATGCGTTAGAGAGAACGATTTTTAAAAAAGCGGACTGCGCGGTGGACGTTTTTGGGGTGGCGACGGCAGAGGTGGCAATCGCGAAGGAGCAACCTCCGTTTGGATGGTGGACGGTGAAGGCGGAAGTCGAGGTGGACGACGAGTCGAAAGTTACGGGCGAGACTGGTTTTAACGTAGAAGAGTACGTGCTTCCATCTTTTGACGTTACTTTTGACGCGTCGAGTATGCCTTTGTACGTGTTAGCGTCCAAGAGTGCAAATCAGTTCGCCGGGAAGGTGGAAAGCGCGTACACCTACGGGAAAGCGGTTGAAGGCAAGGCGAAAGTTATCATCAAAAGACCAACAACTTCGAACTATAATAACTACAACGGGTTCGGTGGTGGTTTCGTTGGTGATGATTTCGTTCGAGCAGAAGTACCCGAGGATAGTAGCGGTAGTAGTAGTAGCAGTAGCAGCGGCGGCGATGGTCTTCCGTACGAGGAAGTTTCAGACATTCTGTACGAGTCGAGTTGGTTTACCTTGTACGGTGGATCTGCGAGTTTCGTGGCGTCCATTTCAAAATCCGTGCTCGATCAATACTGGTCTCGAAATTTGGAAGCGTACGCTATGGTTGAAGAAGCAGCCACGAAAGAGATTCGGAACTCGACGGTTTTGATAATCCCAATCGTACGCGAAGCGTTTGCGCAACAGACGTCCATGTTTTACCAGTCTCCGGCTTTAAAACCTGGGTTACCGATGAAACACACGATACAACTCGCTTCGGATATCCCCGGTGCTTTCAGCGGCACAGATGATCTTGGGTCGCTAGACTTTGCGCTGAATATAAACAAGATGAACTCGTATTCGTCCGGCTATCCTGGTACGTCGAATGGGGAAACGATTTCTGCGCGAGTTTCCTCCTCCGGCGTTCTCGAGATTGAATTCGACGCGCCCGCGAACGATCTTTCGTGTTGCTCATCATATGAGGACGAAACGAATTATAACTACTACTACGGCTCGTCATCACCAAAATGTTGTTTGCAAAGCGCGAATGTGCAACTGGTGAAGAACGCGGCGTCGAGAGATTTTGTGAAGAAAATACTCGGATCCGCGAGCGACGATTTGTCTTCGACGGAACTCGACGCGCTCGTGCCGTACTTTTCAGTATATTTTGCGAGAGATACATCGAGTGCAAAGGCTTCTGTTGAAGTCATCGTCGTTAATGCGCACTGTGATAGCGCCGAGGCGTGTCAATTCACGCTCGCTTCTTCAAAAAGTGATGTTGCGTTCGCGTACGCAGTCGTCGACGCCGAAGGCTTAGGGCGCGGCGTACTCGAGTCAGGATCGACTGTTCTCTCTTCCACTGAGAACGAAAAAACGGTGGCGATGACGTACGGTAACATCGCGACGAGTTCGAGTGCACACGTTTCTATCGCCGTATGGTCCGTGAGCGGGAGTGTATACAGTGAAACGTATCTCGCCGGGACAACTTCGGATGTTTTCTTGGTCCCCGGAACGAGCGTTTCGGTGGAAAGTGAAACCGAAATTGCATTTCCGTACGATATCTCGTTGAACACAAATGTTTCGGAAACAAACGTCGTTGCGACGGGGACAGACATCAAGTTTACAGTTGCCGGCGTACCTGAAGGCGCGCGCTCTTACATTCTCGCCATCGATGAAGCTGTCGTGATACAAAGCGGCAGGAACACGTCCGCTTTAGACGCGACGACGTTTTTGGCAGACGTGTTTGGCGCTAAAACGAACACTCTGGATGCAAGCTCGGAAACGTGGCCATGCGATACAACGTATAACGAGAACGATTTTAAATTCGATCGCATGACGATTATATCCACTTCTGAGATTGCCAGTTATTGCGACCCATCATCGTCGGGTGATAGATTCGGAATGCCGGAAGTTGCGTTTGGCGCAGAAATGGCCATGGACGATGTCGCTTCTGTAGCTCCTGGTGACGAAAGCGCAACGAACAAAGCAGAGAGCGCAGATTCGTCTTCATCATCTTCACCTGCCGTGCGCACGCTCTTTCCAGAAACATGGATGTGGGAATCCTCCGATTCAGGTTCGTTCGATTCGACTGCGCCTGATTCGATTACGACGTGGAGCATTACCGCTTTTACCTCGCACCCGACGCAGGGAATCTCCATTTTGAAAACTGCCTCAAAAATGACAGTCTTTCGCGAGTTTTTCATTTCGCCAAAGGTGCCGTATTCCATCACGCGAGGCGAAACCGTCGAAATCGTTCTCGCCGTTTTCAATTATTTGAAAGACCAAGACATGTCGGTATCAATTACCGCTGAAGATGTGACCGCGGATGCGCCTGTACAAATCGGCGATTCCAAAACGATTACCGTCTCAAAGAGCAGCGCCGATTCTGTATCTTTCTTCGTTTCTCCCGCGGCACTTGGAAGTATTAAGCTTCGATTTTTCGCGAACGGAACAACGTCAACAACGAGCGAAGATTCACAATCCAAAGAATTTAAAGACGCGGTCGAAAAGAGTATTGTCGTGAACCCGGAGGGCGTGTTCAAAACGACAACTGTTTCTAAAATTTTCCGTCGAAGCGCGGAAGATGAATCGGAATCGTTTACTTTGAACGCGTTTCCGAATGGATTGAGTTCGAGCGCAATATCAGATACATACTCGAGTTTCATCACCGTAGTCGGCGATATCATGGGTCCGTCGATTCAAAACATCAACAAGTTTGTTCAAATTCCCATGGGATGCGGCGAGCAAAATCTTTTGCTTCTGGCACCGAACGTGTACGTCGCGGAGTACTTGAACTCTGCGAACAAACTCACGAGCGCTTTAAAAACGGAACTCTCAAATAACGTTGTCATGGGATACTCGCGAGAATTGACGTACTTTCACCCATCTGGTGGTGTTTCTGCGTTTGGGCCGCAAAGCGACAAGTCCGCCTCGTTGTGGCTCACCGCGTTTTGTTCCAAGGTGTTTGCATCCGCAAAGCGCTCGAGCGAAAGCAGAATTTTGGATGGCGTTTCAATAGATGCGGCCGTTTTGAAAGGTGCCGTTGATTTCATAATATCCACGCAAGGCTCCAACGGCGCTTTTTCAGAGCCCGGCGTCGTTTTGCATTCCGAAATGCAATCGCAGTCGGGAGATAGATTCGTTTTGTCCTCGTACGCCGCTTTGAGTTTGATTGAGACCGTTGCATCGATTGACGACGCTACTACGAAAGCAAACGCGCAAAGCTCGATTTCGAAAGCGCTAACGCACGTTGCCTCTTCGCTAGAATCGGTCAAATCCGCAGCACTCGCGAAGGAACCGAGCGCGGTGTATTCTGTAATAGTCTCCACGTACGCCTTTGCCTCTGCGTGCGCTTCGTTATCGACGCACTGCGATTTGGCAAATTCTTGGAAATCTGACGTCCTCGAGCAAATTGGGACGAGCGAGCTAGACGCTGCCACATCCTACGGAGGTATTGGCGCAAGTAACTCTTTAAAGATCGAATCCACTGCGTACGTCGTTTTGATCTTCTCAAAAATGAACGATTCCGGGAACAATTTTTGTTACTCCGCGTTGAAATTTCTGTTGCAAAATAGAAACGAGTTTGGAGGGTACGGGTCAACCCAAGACACCGTTGTTGCACTCGAAGCTTTGTCGACGTACGCAAAGCTCACGAGAGAAGCGAGCAGTTCTGGTTCGCTCGTGTTGTCCTTTCCAAACGAGATTGATTCTCCTTCGTTCACTGTGGACGAATCAACATTCGACACGTTCAACACTGCCCAAATTGCACAAAGAGGTGCAGAAACGTTTGATAAAGCAAGTGTTTCTGGCGGTGTTTCGGGTTCGGGAGTCGCGGTTGCTTCGTATACCGTGCGTTGGTACGAAACCGTGGATTTGACGGAGGACACCTCGGATGGATTATTCACAATCGACGTGACCACTCGGGTGGTTACGACGAAAAGTTCATCTGCGACTAGAAA
>Ga0255776_10005716_pt1 | contig 12846 bp, 10 predicted proteins | sample 071ome_19_FD_179974 | JGI IMG/M metagenome (GOLD analysis project Ga0255776, IMG submission 179974) | Coastal salt marsh microbial communities from the Groves Creek Marsh, Skidaway Island, Georgia - 071413AT metaG (version 2) | ecosystem: Environmental > Aquatic > Marine > Intertidal zone >...
CTTCTGCATCCTGAAGACGCTGACTCACCAAAGCGACACGGCGTTCTTCTTTCTCTTGGAACACCTGAAAATCGGCAAGCAGTAACTCAAATAAATCCAGATTTGAAGAAAACTCATTACAAACACGAGAAACTACTTCTTCAATTTTGAACTTTAAGCGTTCTTGAAAACGATCTGTCTGCTGATTAAAGCCAACAGCGGCTGAAGCTAATGCATTCAAAAGCCCACGTGCAGGGTGCGATTTCTGATCAAAGAAACGTTGATCCTGAAGCGCTAATTTAACCAAAGGCAATTGCAATCGAGCCAGGATGGCACGGATAGACGATGTAATATTTCTGTCTTCAAGAATGAACTCAAATAACATCGCAACCAGGTTGATGGCGTCATTATCCTTACGGCTAATCGGTAATGCGCGTCCGTCAGGCGCTGACGCTTTTATCGCGCCGCGAACATGCTCGCGCATATCAAAGCTCATCCAGGCCTGTAATTCATTCTCGTCATTGGCACTTGGGGCCTCCATTGACGTAATCACCTGACACAACTGCTGTGTCGGTTGAGTAGGCCCTTGATAAGTTGGAGCTGCAACCATTACATCACTATTAACTCCCTGAACCTGAGTTAACAATTTCTGAAGCGATCGAAAAATTGGTTTAAGGTCACCCGCACTTGCATTCGTGTTCTTAGCATTTACATCAGATGATGTTGACGCACTCTTACTAGGCTTGTTCTCTTTCTTGGCAAGCTCCGGCAAAGCGCCATGCGTCACTAATAACTTATCAAGTTCTTCATATAAGCCAGACAGTTTAGACAGAACAAACTGGTCAAATAATTTGTAAACAATTAGTTGAGCATCAATCTCAAGATCCAATAGATGAATTGAATCCGCAAACGCATCACACAAGTTAATCGGGGCAACAGGATTGTCTGCTTCCGTCAGCTCATCCTTTCCAAGCAAATACGCCAGTCGCTGATTTAAGTAACTCAGAGTCGTTTTATTAGCCGATGCAGTTTTGTTGGACATAGTCTCCAACGCCACGCGCTCTTCCAACTCATCATTCTGAACTAAAGACAGACTCTCTACTGACACCTTATCTTGCTGGCGAGCAGCAATTGAAATACCAGCAGACAAGTCCAAAAAGGATTTACGAAAACCTTCAAAGAACTTGGTTTCCATTTGACGACGCTGCAATCGAACCGCACGCATGGCATTAAAGAAACGCTCCTGCTGCTCGTTAGATGACGCCTTATCTGACAATTTGAACAACGTATCATCAGCACTATCAAACATAGTACGAAGGAAAAGCTTCAACTCTTTCTGCGCCAAATCACTATAAGCCTTAATAGGCACAGACAATCCCTTAGATTGAAGCGGCGCTCCCGGCTTAATTGAAACGACCTTTTTCTGAGGGTTCATTCGCTATCTCCAATGACAAGTATGTTCTGAATTTTTTCCTGCATTAATATCCAGACTCAAAATCCAATAATTAAGTACTGCTTCTATTTAGAAAGGAGTTTAGTATTAAGATACTCGAAAAATTCAGATTTACGTCACGTTTTTACTTAAAATTACGATAAAAAATTGACGGTTACTGAGAACAAGCAAACCTATTACAATAGCCGGCCAGAATTGATTTCCAGCAACAAGCTTATACAATTCACAGTCACCCTAATTATCGCCCCGGCGGTATCGCCGTTACGTTATTTGAGCGCCTTATGACCCAACTATCACCAGACCTCATTAAAAACATTGAAATTTCAGTAAAACAAGCACTTGCGGAAGACATTGGCGAGGGTGATATCACTGCACAACTAATACCATCAGATCGCCAGGGTCATGCGCGGGTCATCACTCGTGAATCTGGCATCTTATGTGGCACAGAATGGGTAAACGAAGTCTTTCGACAATTTGATCCTTCCGTAGAGGTCGTTTGGCACAAGCAAGATGGCGATCAAATTTTCGGCGATTCTCTTTTGTTTGAACTCAAAGGCTCTGCACGCTCATTACTAACCGGTGAACGCTGTGCACTGAATTTCCTTCAAACCCTGTCAGCGACAGCAACCAAGGCCAATGAATACGCCAAGATCGTTGAAGGTACGAACGTCACTCTACTTGATACACGTAAAACACTGCCTGGTTTTCGTTTAGCTCAAAAGTACGCGGTCAAAACCGGTGGATGTGATAATCATCGAATCGGTTTATACGACGCGTTTCTAATTAAGGAAAACCACATTGCTGCGGCTGGCGGAATCAAAGAGGCGGTTCAACAAGCGCATCAAATTGCCCCTGGTAAACCCGTAGAAGTTGAAGTGGAAAACTTTGAAGAACTGGATCAAGCACTTGAAGCAAATGCAGACATCATCATGCTGGATAATTTCAGCAATGATGACTTGGTAAAAGCTGTAGCGTTAAACAAAGAAGTAAATAGCGGTAAAGCCAAACTGGAAGCTTCAGGGGGTATCACCAAAGAAACGCTAAGAGCGAAAGCCGAAACAGGCGTTGATTACATCTCGATTGGCACGCTGACCAAAGATATCAAAGCACTGGATTTATCCATGCGGTTTGTTGAGCTATAAGAAAAAACAATTCAAAGGGAGTTATTTACAGTGCTGACACTAAAAGGACTGAGAAACTACAACCGCTATCAGGCTGCTTTCGGGCATTTTGCCATCAGCCTGATCATCTTCGCAATTCTAGGGTATCTTGTTTATTTCTGTTGGTACCCTCAGCCTCTCTTTGCCATTGATGCGGGTTGGCAAGGCTTAAGAATCATTGCCTTTGTAGACTTTGTTTTAGGCCCTTTTATTACACTCTTTATTTTTAATCCCAAGAAAAAAGAGTTATTCAAAGATTTAGCCATTATCGCGTTAATTCAAGCCAGCGCGCTAAGCTATGGTGTTTACCATGTTTATCAATCACGGCCAGCTTTCGTCGTCTACGCAGATAATGCATTTTATACTGTAGCCGCCAGTGAACTGGAACACTTTCCACTAAGCAACGACATACTCGCTGAAGTTTCAATTATCAAACCTATCTATAAGATCCTAGATATTCCAAGAGAAAAGCATTCTATCGAATATGCAGTTAAAAACGATGATTTTACTAATTATGAAAAACTGCAAGATATAAGAATCCAATCAAGCGGAAGAAAAACACCTTATTACTTACTAGAAGAACTCTTAAAACCATACAACCCACACATAACCACCCTAAATGAAAACAGCTATAACCTTGAAACGATTCTAAAAGACATCAAAGATCCTATTGAAAAACAAGAACTAGACAATTGGCTTAAACAAAATCCATCCTACAAAACATTCAGCTATACCTCAGTAGTTGGACGATTCGGCACTGTCATCGTTCAGGTAAACCCTAAAACCGGGAAACCGGAAAATTACATCCCTGTAAATTATCATGATGGCTATCTATAGAAAGTGACGCTCAGCGTCACTTTCTAACAAAAAACCATATTAATCATAGTTTCTACTTCTTCCACCCAACCCCAAAAAAAACAGTAAACCATTAATATAATTAAACTTTTATTTTTTTGGCACATCCCCCGCTATATCATAGATATCCAATTCGGAACTAAATGTTTAAAACAACCCACGGGGAACAAGAACATGAAACAGGCAATCCAAAAAGGTTTTACTCTTATTGAATTAATGATCGTTGTTGCGATCATCGGTATTCTTGCTGCGGTAGCAATTCCTGCTTACCAAGACTATATCGTTGCTACAGACATGACCAAAGTAGTTAACCAATTTGAAACAGGCCGTAAACTGGTTGAATCAGAAATGTCAAAACAGAAAAATCTGAAAAAAGCACGTAACGGTATGACCGATGCAGAGATTGGCGATCGCGTAGTAACAGATGCAGCTACTTTCCGCGCTCGTCTAAACCAAACAGGTACTTCTCCTGCTGGTGGTTTTGCATTCGCTGCGGCTGTAGTTGATGCTGAAGGCGTAATTGGTCTAGTAGGTGATGCTGCTGGTGACGTTTGGGTCGAAGGCGAAACAGTTACTGTGACTATCCCTGAATATAAAGACATTAACCCACTTGAAATTGATGGCGAACCAGGTGTTGTTGGCTGTGGTGCTGGTGAACTACCAACATATCTTGAAGATGGCGTTTACACTATCACCTTCTGCTTCAACTAAGTTCTTCTTCCTGACAGCTTAGTGTAAGTAAAGCCCCATAGGGGCTTTACTTGTTTTATAAGCGGGAGATATCACATGAAGTACGTTCAAATAGGTTTTACTTTAATTGAGCTAATGATAGTGATTGCCATTATCGGAATCCTTGCTGCAGTAGCTATTCCAGCCTATCAGAATTACCTTGTGTCAACAGACATGATCAAAATTCAATCCCAGTTTGAACAAGCACGTAAATTTGTTGAAAGCGAATTCAGCAAGCAAAAAGGCTTTACTAAAAGTCGAAATGGCATGACAGATGCCCAGATAGCCAATCACGTCATTACCTCATCAAGCGACTTTCGTACTCGACTTAATCAAACAGGTACAGCACCATCTGGAGATGCCGCATTCTCAGGCTTACCTGATGATACTGCTGGTGTTATAGGATTAGCTGGTGACGCTGCAGGTTTAATTTGGACGGAGGGAAATACTGTTACAATCAGATTACCTTCGTATAAGGGATTCAACTTAGCAAATATTGACGGTGAAGCAGGCATTCCTGGTTGCGGTGCAAATGAGCTACCTACATACCTGCAAGACGGAGTTTACACAATTGTATTCTGTGATAATTAATCCCAGCTATAATTCAACCAATAATAAATTTATCTCTACGAGTCAATACAGGAGAAAACATATGAAACTTATTCAACAAGGCTTCAGCTTAATTGAACTTATGGTAGTGGTCGCCATTATAGGTATCATTTCAGCAATCGCTGTTCCTGTGTATACAAACTATATTGAATCTAGCGAGTACAGTGTTGCTGACACTCATTTGAGTAGCATGGTATTATTCCAGGAAGCGTATCACCTAAATAACAGTACCTACCTGGCGGGTAACATGGTAGGCAACGACAGCTCAAATGCCTTCTACACCGATCTAGGGTTTAAGCCGGGCGCAAACGGCGATCTATATACTTATGATGTTAAAGCTTGTGGTACTGGCACCATTGTAGAGTGCTTCGTTGCTACAGTTTATCCAACTAACAACTCTTCTATTAAGGTGACTTATACCAAGGACCCTTAAACTGATTTCTGAAAGTTTATGAGAAAAGCATGCTCTCATATGCTATAAAAGATAATTAACTTAAATAGTTAGGTCATAAGGCATGGAAGAACAGAGACTTACAGGGCTTGCAAAACGCTTTTATGAAGACGGTGTCATTTCAGAAGAAATTGCTAAAGAAAGCAGCCAGTCATCAAAACAGCAAGGCGTTTCTTTAATTGCCTATCTGACAAACAATAATTTGGCTGATCCCAAAAGTATTTCTGTTTCTGCCGCAGAAGAATTCGGCCTGCCGGTATTTGATCTTCAAGCTTACAATCCCGAACTCATACCTAAAACAGCAGTTAAAGACGATCTAGTTCAAAAACATCGGGTACTTCCTCTATTCAAGCGAGGAAACAAACTTTTTATTGCTGTCTGCGACCCGACCGATATTAAAGCCGTTGATGACATCAAATTTAATACAGGCTTAACTGTTGAACCTATTCTTACCGAATTCGGGGCGCTGAACTCAGCAATCAATAGTTACCTAAGCTCTAAAGACATTAACTTATTAAATGACGATTCTGATGATGACTTTTCTGATTTCGAAGTAGACGCTGAAGAAGATGAAGAACAAGATGTAACTCAGTCTGATTCAGATGATGCTCCTGTAGTTAAGTTCATTAACAAAATGCTGCTTACTGCCATCAAAACAGGCGCATCGGATCTGCACTTCGAACCTTATGAAAAGAGATATCGTGTAAGATTCCGTACCGATGGTGTTTTACATGAAGTATCTTCACCTCCTAACCAGATAGCTGCAAAGATTTCAGCCCGTTTAAAGGTAATGTCCAAGATGGACATTGCTGAACGTCGAGTCCCTCAAGATGGCCGGATTAAATTAAAAGTATCCAAAACCAAATCCATCGACTTCCGAGTGAATACCCTTCCCTGTTTGTTTGGTGAGAAACTGGTACTCCGTATCCTGGATTCCAGCTCGGCACAAATGGGCATTGATGCCTTAGGTTATGAAGAAGATCAAAAAGCCATGTATATGGATGCCCTTGAGCAACCTCAAGGGATGATTCTTGTAACTGGACCTACCGGCTCAGGTAAAACGGTATCTCTCTACACGGGTTTGAACATTCTTAATACACCAGAAAGAAATATTTCAACCGCTGAAGATCCTGTTGAAATCAACCTGGAAGGTATTAACCAGTGTAACGTTAACAACAAGGTGGGTTTAGGCTTTGCCGAAGCATTACGCTCCTTCCTTCGACAAGACCCTGACATTATCATGGTAGGGGAAATTCGAGATCTGGAAACTGCCGAAATTGCTATTAAAGCGGCTCAGACTGGCCACATGGTAATGTCGACACTGCATACCAACAGTGCGCCTGAAACGCTCACCCGTATGATTAACATGGGCGTGCCTTCATTCAACCTTGCAACCTCAGTTAACCTGATTATCGCTCAACGACTTGGAAGACGCCTTTGCTCAAGTTGTAAAACAACGCTTGATGTACCGAAAGAAGTACTGATTGAAGAAGGCTTTACCGAAGAAGATATTGCTACAGATTTCAAACTCTACCAGCCAGTGGGTTGTGATAAATGCAACAAGGGTTATAAGGGGCGAGTGGGGATCTACGAAGTCGTGAAAATTACACCGGCCATTTCCAAGATCATCATGGAAGGCGGAAACTCATTGCAGATTGCAGAGGCCTGTCAGAAAGAAGGCTTTGATGACCTGAGAAGATCCAGCCTTAAAAAGGTAATGCAGGGCTTAACCAGCCTGGAAGAAGCAAACCGAGTAACCTCATCTCACTAACGACCCAAACATAAGCGAAGATAAGATAAACGAGACATCTTATGGCTAAGAAACAACAAGAAAAGAAAAAATTCATTTGGGAAGGAAAAGACCGATCTGGCAAGGTTGTCAAAGGGGAAATGTCTGCCCTTACTGTAGCCTTGGTTAAAACCCAGCTACGTTCACAAGGCATTAACCCAACGAAAGTAGTTGCTGAAAAAGCACCTTTATTTGGTGGTAAAGGTAAAGCCATTAAGCCAATGGATGTCGCTATCTTTACCCGTCAGTTGGCCACCATGATGAAGGCGGGTGTTCCCCTAGTACAGTCTTTTGATATTGTTGCCGACGGTTTGCAAAATGCCAATATGAAAGACCTTGTTTTAAAAATCAAAACAGAGGTAGAAGGTGGTAGTAGCTTCGCTTATGCCATCAGCCAGCACCCTCTCTATTTTGATGAACTGTTCTGTAGCCTGGTTGACTCTGGCGAACAATCCGGTGCACTTGAAACCATGCTGGATCGGATTGCGACCTACAAGGAGAAAACAGAAGCGCTCAAGGCCAAGATTAAAAAAGCTATGAATTACCCTATCGCAGTTGTTTCAATTGCTTTCATTGTCACCGCCATTCTATTAGTAAAAGTTGTACCTCAATTTGAAATGGTATTTGGTAACTTTGGTGCTGAATTGCCTGCCTTTACACAGATGGTTATTAGAATGTCCGAGTTTATGCAGCAATGGTGGTTTATTATTATTGCCGGCATTCTCGCCGTCGGTTTTTCATTATCACAAACCCTTAAGCGGTCAAAAGCAGCCAGAGACTGGCTTGACCGTATGCTGTTAAAAGCACCTGTTGTCGGCAATATCCTCTATGAATCAGCAGTTGCCAGATATTGCCGCACACTGGCAACCACCTTTGCTGCTGGTGTGCCTCTGGTTGAAGCGCTTGAATCCGTTGCCGGTGCAGCAGGTAATGTGGTGTTCAGTAATGCAATTAAAGGCATTAAAGAAGATGTTTCATCGGGTGTGCAGTTGAACTCATCGATGAAACAAACAGGATTGTTCCCTGCCATGTGCTTACAAATGGTATCCATTGGTGAAGAATCTGGTGCTTTGGATGAAATGCTAGACAAAGTAGCAACTCACTTTGAAGCTGAAGTAGATAACTCAGTTGATGGTCTGACCAGTTTGATGGAGCCCATCATCATGGTTGTGCTAGGTGTCTTGGTGGGCGGTTTGATCGTTGCTATGTATCTTCCTATCTTCCAGCTTGGTAAAACGGTTATGTAATTCTGGATCACTACGCGCTTGAGCGAGTGAACATCAAGGAGAGATCCAAAGTTGTTATTAAATATGTATTCAGGCGAGCAACTGCTCGCCTTTTCTGTGATTTTAGGCCTATTAGTTGGTAGCTTTTTAAACGTCGTTATTTATCGCGTGCCGGAGATGTTAAAACGCCAATGGAAATCTGAATGCACCACCTACCTGGAACTGGAATCGGAAGCCCCCTCTTCAACTGAACCTTTTAACCTGGTAAAGCCTGACTCAACCTGCCCGAAGTGTGGCCACAAGATAAAACCCTGGGAAAATATTCCAGTCATTAGCTGGTTATTCCTTCGTGGTAAATGCAGTAATTGTAAGACGTCTATTTCCTTTCGTTACCCTGCCATCGAGCTACTCACCGGCATTGTTTCCGGCTGGATGATTTATCAGTTTGGAGCTAACTGGGCTGGAATCATGGCTATGATATTTAGCTGGATGTTAATTGCTCTGTTCTTTATTGATCTGGATGAACAATTACTCCCTGATAACATTACCCTGCCTCTGCTGTGGCTTGGGCTGATTGCTAACTCTGAAGGATTATTCACTGACTTAAATACTGCATTATTTGGGGCTGTATTTGGTTATTTAAGTCTTTGGTCTGTGTATTGGCTGTTTAAGATAGTGACAGGCAAGGAAGGCATGGGTCATGGTGATTTCAAACTACTGGGAGCGCTAGGTGCCTGGATCGGTTGGACTATGTTGCCTCAGATTATCATAATCTCTTCCTTCGTAGGGCTAGCTTTTGGTTTAAGTCAGATGTTCCGTTCTGGTGAAAATAAGCCATTTGCGTTTGGTCCTAGCTTGATCATTGCAGGTGTAATCGCATTTATATGGGGAGCTGAGATCAATCATTGGTACCTAACCGCTCTATAATGCCAGAAGCTGGGTAACACACCTCTATCTTCTCTTTACCCAGCGTTGTGCCCTCCTATGAAGTAACCGCTCATACCTTTTCTCTAGCTAGGAGCACCATTTATCCGGTAGTTTTAGACAAAACCTTCGAGAACTGTTCAAATTATGATCTAATCCACAGACTTGAAATATATCTAGACTATACTTTAAGTAAATGGACTAACCACATAAAAAGATTTGACTATGATAAATGCCGAGCTTCAAAGATCGGATTTGGTGAGACCAGTATTCGATGCTTTTCATCAGCAATATATAAAGTCACACAGTGAGCTTGAAATGCAGCTCATTCATCTGTCTGATCAAGGATCCATTCGTGCGTTTGAAGTTGAAATCATTCTCGAGATTTTGACTAATCCAAATGCCAGTACTCTTGATCTAAAACGAGTGAATAGCTGGATTGGCCCACACTTGAAAGTTCATATCTGAAACTTTCTTCTTTTCTGTGGCGTACCAAGTAACGTCACACAGCCTTTCTCGCCAAAACGATTGCACTCGTACGATTATCCACTTCCAGCTTCGAGTAAATATTCTTTAAGTGCCACTTGGTCGTAGATAATGCGATACCCAGTTGATCACTGATCTTTGCATTTGATAATCCGGACACCAGTAAATCATAGATCTGCTTCTCTTTCGTTGTCAGTCGCTCTAACTTCTCGTCTTCCTGACTGATTACCCTTGATTGAGAATCGCTTTGACCTAATAGACCTTCAAAGATCTTTTTATAGATGACCGGAAGCTCCAAAATACCAATGAATTCGGAGTAATCCATCATTTCAGCCAAGCCAGGCACCTCATCAAAAACACACCGTGAAAATAGCTCAAGGCCTTGCTCAGAAATCAATTGCTTCAACTGGGTCGCTGCCAGCTCCTGATGCCCCTCACTAAATCGGACCCATAACTGATTGCAACGGGCGATCAAGGCCCGTGCCTTAAGACCGTGCATTTCCATGGAATTAGCAATGTCTTCCAGCAATGAATCAGCTTTATCGTTCTGCCCATTTAACAAGTAATAATAACTAAGCGCTAACCCACAACGCTCTCTAGCTTCACAATACCCCTTGATGTTTTTCTCTGAAAAAGCTTGATACAGCTGATCTAGGGAATATTTGTTAAATACTTTTCGAGCCCTAACCGCATTCCCATCCTTAAGAGCCTGTCGCATAGATTCCTGAATCACCTGCCCTTTAAATCGCTGATATTGTCCAAGCACTAATATCCTCTCAAGCCGATCAACCAAACGTTCAGACTTTGGAATATCCCCCTGATAATGAAGAAAACGAGCGAGATGCAAATATACCGTGGTAACAACCTCAGTCGCGGAAGAGAAATTAACTTTATGCAGTAACCTCTCACACATGGCCTGAGCTAACTCTACTTGATTCTGCTCGTAATAGGCGACGACCATTCCCGTCGCCAGGTTTAACCAAGCGGGCGTTTCGGTGTGGTCTTTTAAAGGCATGTAGATTCTCGAAATATGAGATACGGCTGAGATACCACGGCCCATATAACGATCACAAAGGGCAATAATCAAATCGGCATAGCTTGCCAGATATTCAAAGCCTAATTTCGATAGCAAAGCTTTAGATTGAGTCGCTGAAATAAACGCTTGATCCAATTCACCTCGTTGCAATTGAAAATAGGCCACGATTAACTGGCTATAAGCATTAACATGTGCCGGCGCCTCATGAGCCTCAGCTAGAGACTCCAATTGGTTCGCCGATTCATAATCTGTATCGTTAAGAAATACACTCAATACCAAACTCAAGGCTTGATGAAACGGTTTATCATCATGCCTCGCCCCGAGTTTCAGGTAATATTGAGCCTGATTGAACCGACGTGAAAAAGTAAACGCGAAAAGGAGAAGCTCCAACAACTCACATTGATTGAGTAAGCGTTCATCAGGTATCTCTGACAAAGCCTCAATAACTTCAGCCAAAAATCCTTGTTTCACCCAGGCCGTGCAGACATTTCTTAATAATTGAAGATAATAACGATCATCGCCGCTGAGTCGGGCATGCGCTAAAACTTGTTCCAGATAGGTAATGTCGGCTCGTGTATGACGACGATTTAAATCGCCCACTTGCAACAACCAACCTTCTGCTGCTCTCTTATGGAGTACACACACTTCTTGCTTTGTAAATCGACTGAGTAAACGACTGGCTAAAAACTCTCTTAACAGACCATGAAATCGATACAAACCACCTTCTGCAGGAACAACAAACATCCCCTGATGAATAATAGATTCGAAGATCGTGTGAGAGACAGCATCACCCAAGCGTTCAGATAACCCTGCCAGTAATTGTTCGTTAAACTCCTGAAAGATCGAACTCATGATCAGCAAATCCTGAACTTCTTGCGAGAGCTGGTTCAATACAACATGCCCAAAGTAATCCACCAACTCGGGTTGATTGCCTGATAATGTATCCAAGGCCAATTCACCTGAACGTTCAGACACTAATAATGCCAATCGAACGGCTACGGCCCAGCCTTCTGTCAGAGATAAGACTTGCTGCTGTGATTTCTTAGAGAGCGTTCCAGATTCATTGACTTCACATATTTTCGCCAGTTCATCAGCATCAATCATCAAGTCTTTGGCTGAAATCACCATAAGTTGATTAGACAAGCGAAAACGACTGACTGACAGTTCAGGCAGGGTTCGTGATGACACCACAAAATGAATATGCTCAGGCACCTGAGAAATAACAGAGGCCATCACTTGATGAACCAATGCTGAATCTATCTCCTGATAATCATCCAGAACAACATAGAGTTCGGTATCTACTGATTCCAAAACCAACAGAATGGCATCGCATATCGCACTTGCCGGGCACTTCATTCCCTTGATGAAAACATCAAAAGCTGGCGTATCCAGAACATTAGAATGCGTTTTCAAGCCATCAAGAAAGCGTCGAAAAAACACCATTGGAGCGGCGTCTCTCAAACCCAAACTCAAGCGAACAAAGTTCCCCTCAGAACACTGGTTTTGCCATTGATCTATTAAGGTTGTTTTCCCGGAACCTGGTGGAGCCAGCACCAAGGTTAGGGGAACAGAGCTCGCCCCATTCAATTTTGAAATCAGAGAATCACGCACAATAGGAGTAAACATAATCCCTCTAAATACTAATTTTTATTTTTATATGTATTTATCTCTAGGTTAACCAGTAAACCACTCTACTTTCAGTTAACACTTGTACTCTGGAATAGTACACATCGGCTAACAAACCAAAACAGATCGGCCATAGAAATGTGAAGTAAAGCAAGTTTCTGACAATAAAAACCAACAAAATGACGGGCTTTAATAATCAAAGTCCAGCTAGAACACAATTTTATCACCTAGCAACACCATCCCCTCCCTTGGGAGGGTAGGTTTACCCCACCAAAGCACTATCCTTCCTGACATAGATCGCAGGATCTAATCATTCACTCAGAGTGAAACGAAAAATAAAAAACTTTCCCGAATTAAAATAAAAAGAAGGAAGCACATTATGGCTAATTCCATTTGGGTAACGTGGCCAGCGTTAACCAAGTTAGGCTCGTTAGGGGTAATAGCAGGCTTACTCGTGATTGGTTTAGAACGAGAGAAGCTGATGGACAATAACCTGTTCGACTTTGAAAAGTACGATGAATAC
>Ga0255776_10005724_pt1 | contig 12829 bp, 2 predicted proteins | sample 071ome_19_FD_179974 | JGI IMG/M metagenome (GOLD analysis project Ga0255776, IMG submission 179974) | Coastal salt marsh microbial communities from the Groves Creek Marsh, Skidaway Island, Georgia - 071413AT metaG (version 2) | ecosystem: Environmental > Aquatic > Marine > Intertidal zone > Salt...
GACGATTCGAGCCGGGGAGGAGGAGGAGGACGACGACGCGGCGCTGGAATTTTGCGTAAAGTGGGAAGGCGTGAGTTATCGTCGGTGCTCTTGGGAGAGCGCGGAAACGCTCGCGAAAGAGGCGCCACATAAACTGAAGACGTTTTTGAGAAGGCACCGTGCGGTCGAGGCGCAAGACGCGCCGTATCCAAAGATGTACGACGTCGTTGATCGCGTCGTGGCGCACAGAGAGGGCGCCGAGGAGGGATCGACGGAGTTTCTCGTCAAGTGGTGCGGGTTGGGCTATGCCGCGGCGACGTGGGAAACGAGCGAGAGCTTGGAGGAGTCGGACGTTGACGTCGCGCAGGTGGCGAGATACTGGCGCTTCGCGCGTCCGGAATCGTACGAACGCACGGAGATGCCTCGAGGCAAGCCGACGCCGCCGGCGTTTAAAAATCAAATGTCCCTGAGAGAGTATCAAGTGACGAGCTTCGAGTGGATGATTAACAACTACTGCCGAGGGAGAAACGTCATCTTGGGAGACGAGATGGGGTTGGGGAAGACGGCGCAGTGCATATCCGTCATGGAGTACGTGCGCACCAACCTCTTGCGACGGCGTCAACCCATGTGCGTCGTGGCGCCGCTGACGACGCTCGGCCACTGGAAGCGCGAGGTGGAAAAGTGGACGGATATGAACGTCGTCGTCTTTGACGGTTCCGCCGCCGATCGCGAGGTGTGCGCCGAGCACGAGTTTTACGTGCAAGGCACGCGTCGGGTCAAGTTTGACGTCATGCTCGTGAGCTTTGAAAATGTCCGTAAGAATGTGGAAATGTTTGAACGCTTCTCCTGGGCGGTGTGCGTCGTAGACGAGGCGCACAAGCTCAAGGATGTCAACTCGCAAACGACACTGTCGGTGACGTCGTTGCGATACGACTGGTTGCTCTTACTCACAGGCACGCCCATTCAAAACAACATCAAAGAGCTGTACGGCATGCTACACATTCTCGATCCTCGACAGTTTGACTCGTGGGAGGATTTTCAAGATGAATTTTGCGACGAAGCGGGCGACGTCGACGCCGAGCAAGTCTTGCGTTTGCGAGAGCTCTTAAAACCTCGAATGCTTCGACGGATGAAGGAAGACGTGGAAAAGATTCCCGCCAAGGAAGAAATCGTCGTCTGGGTCGAGATGACGGCGCAACAGCGCGGTTATTACCGAGCACTGTACGAGAATCAAATTCACGTCTTGCTCGAGGGATCCAAGGTGAAGAGCGTACCGCAGCTCAGAAACCTCTCCATGGAGCTTCGAAAGGTGTGCAATCACCCATTCTTATGCAATGGTCTCGAAGAGGATTACACCTCTAAACGTCTCGCTGCCGCGGAAGAGAAGGGCGAAACCCCTCCGACAGCGCTTCGTCTCATCACCGAGGGCAGCGGGAAGATGGGTTTGCTCGCCAAGCTCTTGGCAAAGTTGAAGCGAGACGGACACAAGGTTTTAATCTTTTCGCAATTCACCATGGTTTTAGATCTCATTCAAGACTTCATGACGGCGTCTGGGTACGACACGGAACGATTGGACGGCAACACGTCCGCGGAGGACCGTCAGGCGGGCATCGATCGTTTCAACACGGAGGGCGTCGGTTTCGCCTATCTCCTCTCCACGCGCGCCGGTGGCATGGGCATCACGCTCACGTCTGCCGATACCGCCATCATTTTTGACTCGGACTGGAACCCGCAAAACGACTTACAAGCCATGGCGAGATGCCATCGCATCGGACAGACGAAGGAAGTCAAAGTGTACAGATTCATCACCAAGGATACGTACGAGCAATCGCTGTTTGAAACGGCATCGCGCAAATACGGCTTGGACGAAGCCGTTTTGGGAGGAGGAGGCGCCGCCGATGGCGATGGTGGCGACGCGCCGCAATCGAAAAAGTCGGCAAAAGAACAAGCGCAGCGCATCAATGCATTGCTCAAGTTTGGCGTACACGGGGCGTTGAAGGATGGATCCGGCGAGGAAGCGAACGCTTTCGCGGCAGAGGACATTGACGAAATTCTTTCGCGGCGCGCCGAACACAGAGAGGTTGGTCCTCGGGCGGGTAACTCGTTCTCCGTCGCCACGTTCGGCGCGGACGACGCTGTCGATGGTAAAGACGACGAATCCTTCTGGGCGGACGCGTTCGGTGCGGCGACGGTGCAAGCGGCAAAGGATAAGGCTTCGGCGCCGGCGGTGGATAAGCGATTCGCCGTCGAAGGTCCGCGCAAGCGCCGCAAGGTGAATTACAAGGAGAGCGTCGCGCTCATTCAGGGTAACCACGACTCGTCACCACCGGCAAATAGACGCGGCGGTACGCGAATGACGTACAACGAACGTCGCGCGGCTGCCAAGGCGGAGCGAGAGGAACAGAGAAAACTCGCCCGGGAAGAGCGCGAGGAGCGCCGTCGCCAACTCGCTGAAGAGCGGGAACGCGTCAAGGAACAAGCCAAGATGAATTGGTACGTGTGGGAAGTCGAAGCGGTGATTGATGCGCTCACCGCGTTCGGTGCCGCGAACGGCGACGTCAAACGCGCCGTGGTGTGCGGATTGCTCGACGTGGATCGCCCGATGGAGCAGAAGATGTGCGTGGCCAAGACGACGCTGGAAATGTTTGCGGCGATTGATTCCTCGCTTAATCAGCCCAGTGGCAAGACTGGCGGTGACGAGACGCGAGAGCAGGATGGTAAGAATGGCGACGACGCGGAACGCGACGACGACGAGGATAAGGAGGACGAAAAGGAGGAGGACGAAGGAGGCAAGGATGACGTCGATGAATCTGACGAAGCCAAGGCGGCGACGGAGGCGGCGCTCGAGAAAGTGCTGGTGCCGGAAGTCGCCGCCAACGCCTTGTCTAACCGCGTGCTTTGGGGGAAAATGCGTCGTGCAGCGCCGAGACGCGCCAAGGCGATGAAGCAACGTGACGCGCTAGCCAAGCTCATTCAGGCGGAAGAAGTCGTCGTTGATGCGATTGCTCCGACGACTTGCTCTGTGGACGAATCTTCGCTGCCAAAGGAAAAGGCGCAATTTGAACCACCGGTTTTGGGCTCCAAGGCGTCGGTTCCGGCTGAGTGGTGGACCACAGACGATGACGTGGACCTCTTGCGCGGTAGCCTGCGATACGGCTACACCCCGGGATTGACTCGCGAGTTGGAACGTCAGTTGGAGTGCGTCAGAAATGACAAGACGCTGCGATTCGCAGCGCGCACGGGAGTCTTTGATGATGGAGAGTATCGCGAAGTGCTCGAGTGGCCGGCGCTGGGTCCACTGAAGACGCGTCTGTCCCGTCTATTGGCGGCGCTCACTCGACCTCCGAAGAAACCGTCAAAGGCGGAGATTCTCGCGGCTCAAAGGAAGGCTGCGGCGGAGGCTCGGCTCAAACGCGACATGGAGGCTCTTCGTAAATGGCAAGAAAAGCAAGCAGCGCAGCGACGACAGTCATCGAGCCCTGCTGGCGCGAGCGATCGCGTTGGACAACCGAAGCGTAGCCCTCTCAAAGCGGTGGATAACACGCCGACGTTCGACGCGGCGCGCGCGGTATCAAAGCCGTTTACGGCGCCGCCAAAGGCACAATCGTCGCTCTTCGCCTACTTCGGCAAGCAGGACCGACAACAACAGCACCAGCATTAAGTGAGTACTGAAGTAGTTTTACGTAATCGTTGAAGTGGTAAAAGTAAAAAAAGAATGAACCATCAAGTCGACGTGGCGTTCTCCCTCATGTTAGTAAGTACCGGTACCGGTAGTAAAATACCGATGTGAAGATTTCATTACAATCATCTCGCGATGCAGCGATACGGCGAAAGATGGTGAGTGAGTAACAGGTAAACGAAGGGGTCAAATCGACGCTTACGCGACGAGCGACCGAGATGTAAATGCGATGCGCGAGCAGTACAATTCCGTGAGAAAAGACACAGACAATGAGTGTGATACATTGGCGACAAAAGTTATTCTTCGCCAAAGCCTTCCCATTCGCTGTCATCCGTGTCGGTGACTTCCTCGCCGCGAGCGCGGCGCTTGGCGCGAAGCTTGGCCTTCTTCTTAGCCTCCTTGGAGTTCTTGTCAACCTTCTTCTTTACTTCAACAACGTTACCCAAAGCGTCGGTGTACTCTTCGAGCGAGGCGGCGGCGGTGACGTCAGCCTTGGCAGCCTTGGCCATCCATTCGGCGTCACCCTTGCAGTTGCATCGTGCGATGCCGTCTTCGGGGTGCTTCTCCATGAGCCACGTCTCCGGGCACAACGCGGAGCAGAATTCGTTGTTGTGGGTAATCATGACGACACCACCTTCGTAGACTTGAATCGCACCGGCGAGAGCGCCGAGAGAGTCGCGGTCGAGGTAGTTGGTCGGTTCGTCGAGAATGACAATGTGGGGGCAGTTCCACATCGCTGCGGCGATGACAACCTTGACCTTTTGGCCGCCAGAGAGAGCCGCCATGCGAGTGTGCGTGCCAAACTCCTTGTCCAAGCCGACGTCTTCGAGGAACTTTTCAACGTTAGCCGTAGTCAGAGGCGTGTGCATGGCACCGGCGCGAGCCGCAACCTTTTCGTCCACAATCTTCATGTGCTTTTCAAAGCCCCACTTGGCAAGCTTGGTCGCTTGGACGTACTTGTTTGAGTTGTAGTCGCGGCCGACGAATTGAACTTCGTACTCGTACTCCTTCTTGACTTGCTTGCGACCTCCGGTGAGCTTTTCGATTTGCATCTTCACCTTGATCGGATTGCCCTTGTCATCCTTACCGAGATCGATCGGGACCGGCTGCTTGCATTTTTCCTTTTCTTCCTCGGTGAGCGTCATGGTGTCCTTGACGAGGGCCTCCTTGTCGTCGCCGTGTTGGTAACGCCAGCGAATGTATTCGTTCGGAGTCTTGTCCAAGTGTTGTTCGATGTGGTGGAACGCGTGCTGAGCGACGTAGGCGACGCGAGCGTTCGGGTGCTTCCACACCGTACCCTCTTGCGGGACGACTTCACCAGTGAGAAGCTTAATCATGGTGGACTTGCCGACGCCGTTGGGACCGACGCACGCCACTCTCGAGGCGAGAGAAACTTGCACCGTGACATCCTTGACGGTCGGCACAGAGTTGACCGGGTAAGTGTAGGTACAGCTGGCCATCTTCATGAGCGGCTTGCCCTTGGACTTGACGCCTTCGATGAAGCCCGGCTGTGGGAAGCGCATGACGAAACCGGTGGAGCTCTTGAGCTCAAAGAACGACTTGGCCTTCGGGTTCTTCTCGACAAACTCAGTCAAGTTGCCGCGGAACTGCTTCAACTTCAAGCTCTCGATCGAGATGATGTTGTTACAGACGCGGTCGACAAAACCAGTGTCGTGAGACACCAAGACGGCGGTGACGTCGGTGAGCGACTTCAAGTACTCTTCGACCCACTTGACGTTCATGACGTCCAAGTGGTTCGTCGGTTCATCCATGAGGAGAATGTCCGCGTTCAAGCACATGGCGCGCGCCAAGGCTAGCTTCATGCGCCAGCCGCCAGACAAAAAGGTGACCAAGTTGCGAGCGCCGTTTTGCATTTCGCCAAAGCCGACGTTGAGAAGCATCTTTTCGACAGTTTCTTCCGTGATCCCCGCCGCCTTGATGCGGGGATCGGCCAAAATGTAGTCGACGCACGGCAAGTCGGAGAGCTCGCCGATGATGTCAGCCTCGACGAAAACAGTGCGAAGCTCGGATGCCGGTGGGAAGCCTTCGACTTGTTCGTTAGCGATGGCGCGCATGAGCGACGTCTTACCGCTGTCGTTACCACCCAAGAGGGCGTACTTGTGACCGCGCTTGAGCTTGAGCTTGGTGTTGTGCAACAACACCTTGGAACCGTACGCCAAGGTGAACTGGCAGTCTGCCAAGACGTCCGCGGTGTCATCATCCTCTTCTTCTTCCTCGACGTCACCGTAAATCTTTTCCAATGCTTCGTGAAGCGCGCGGACATCCTTGACGGCGTTGAAGCTCTTGTACGCCTCTTCGTAATCGTAATCTTGGCACTTGGCGTTGACCAACGCGCACGCAATCGTGGTGTAGTGATCGGTGAGCTCGGCGTCAAAGTGCGCGCCGACATGCTTGGCAACTTCGTCCTTTACGACGTCAAATACGGCGCGGCGGCTCTTAAAGGAGGCATCCTTGAGCTTGGCTTCGATGGATTGAAGCTGTTCGCACGCCTTGCCGCACACGGCGCGAGCCTCCGGATCGGAAACTTGCTCGCTCGCCTTTTCAACCGCTGGTAAGAGCTGCGGAAGGAACGGCGCGGCGTCTTCCGGATCCTCAACGAGCTTGGACATGTTGTTCACGATGACGGCGGACATGCGTTTGGTCGCCGTGGTGCGAGCCCGGAAGCCCAACAACAAAATCGGAGAGATGAGCGCCAACGGAGCGGCGGTGACCGTTTGCACAAACGTCGTCGACGCGAGCTTTTGCACGCACTCGTCCGTTTGCTCGTGATCAATCGTCGCGCTCACCATGGCCGGAATGAAGGGTTCGACGTCCCGGTTGTCAATGGTGTGGCACAACTTGTCGAGCGCCGCCCGAGAGGCGTCCGCCACCTCTTGCTTGGCGTCGTTCACCATGGTCGTGACAACCGGAAGGATATCCGTCAAGGAGCTCGCCATGACTTGCGGAGCGCATTCAGAAAGCTTTCCGAGCACGTTCGCAGCCGCGACTTGCGTCTGCCAACGCTCTTTTGGGTCGAGCGCCTCGAGCGCCGCCGGAACGAGCGCCTTGGCCACGACGCAGTCGTGCGCCGCCATGGCAATCGTCACGAGCGCATCCGCAGCCGCCGCGCACAAGTCGTTCGACTTTTTATCCGCAGCCGCATGAAGCAACGCCGTCAACAGAGGCTGATCCTCCGCGATGGATGCGGTCAACGCGACGACGTCCTTGGACGCGACGCCCGTCTTGATCGCCCCGCACGTAGCCACCGCCCCGTCTCCGCCCTCCGCGAGCTCCGCCGTCGCCGCGGAAACGAACGCCTTGGCGTCCGCCATTTTCTTCGTATCCAACGCCGTCTGAAGCTTGTTGGCAGACGACATGATGATGTTGATGCTGATGTTCCTGTTTTCAAGTTGTCGCGTTCGCCGCTGACTGTGTAACGCGAGAAGGTTTTTAGCGCTTCTCGATCTGCGCGAACCCGTTCGACGTTTCACGACGCGGTTCGCGCGGGTTCACCCCCGCGAGCCGACATCGCTCACCGCCGCACCGCATTCGTCAGTCTCCGTCCTCTCTCCCCGCCGCGCATCCGTCGATCGCCGTCGGTATCCGCGAGATACGATCGCACAAGATGCGACGCGATTCCACGTGGAAAGTCGCGCGAAAAAACGCGGGAAAAACACCAACACGATGACGGGGAGTAGTTTGCGATCGTTAGCGCCGTGTCGTTCGGTCTCGACGTACCTCTGCTATCGGTCGGTTGGATGTGCCCTCGGGGTCACTCGCTCGGTTCGTCGTCGATCGGTCGTTCGATCGTCGTCGTCGTCCGAATCGCAATGCAAACCCCGTCGGGTGGGTCGTCGTGCGGTGTGTGACGCGACGCACCCTTCGCGTCGGCGTCGAGATTTTCTACTTCTTCACAACCGTTGTGTGATATTTGTATGTGTATACAGTATACATAAAAGTTCCGGCTCGTGTCGTCCGAGTTTATTGGTGGCGTGGTTTTTATGTAAAGACGGACATTTGACACGTACTATCTACCGTAGTTTTGGGAAGGCTCACCTGTTGAAAGAGGACCAAATGGCGCGACAGAAAATCAAGCCACTGCCAGTGGCCCACTGGTTGGGCGTTCGCACGACGACGACGACGACGAAGGAGGTCGCGGCGCACTCGCGCGCCCGATTCCACGATTGCAAAGCGCGTAAAAATATAGTCGACTCACGTCGAAACTCGTCGGGAAGTGAAGAGAGGCGTTTTCGGAACAGCGGCCGTCTCCGGTAGTGAAACTCGGCGCAAAGCTGCATAATCGCATAACGCGCGTGGGCGCCAAAAATCAGCGGTAAAGCGGGTGGATTGGAAGACAGAGAGACATGCGCGCATATCGCTTGTTTGCTCCCCAAAGCTTTTGATCAGCGTTCACTTCATTACAACAGGACTACCTGCTGTAATGCGGTAATCAATATTCTTAAAACAAAATTTCAAATAAAACTTGACACGAAGACGCAACTCAACGAGTCGTGGGCATAGTCTCACAGGGCCGTGCCGTAACCGCCAGAACCGTGCTGGTCCTTGTTATACAGCGGTTTACTCGATTCTATGGCGTCGGCGTGAACATCATTCCTGCCTCCACGGCGAAGGGCAACGATGGCGCCAACGACCACGACGAATGCCGCAACCATACCCATGGACGCTGACGTTCTCACGTCGCGCCATCCTTCGGCAAAGACACCGCTCGTCACCGACGATGGGGCGCTACCGTCGCGCACACCGAGCGCACTTTTAGCCGTCAAAGAAGATGCGCCAGAACAATGCGCGTCGACAGTCATGGTGAACGGATCCGCAGCGTTGCCAGCACTATCCATTACGCCGTCAATCTTGACCTCGTAACGGCCAGATTCGCTCGTCGGAAAACGCACCGCCCATCGTCCCGTTCCTCCAAAATTCGTGCACTTAAACTCAAACGTGCCTCGAAGCGCTTCTTCGCTGATTTCTTCGTCGGTTACCGTTCCGCCCGATGTTCCGCACCCGGTACGTACTTTTTTCACTTCAACCTTTTGCCCGGTGCAATCGATGTTTTCGTCAAACTCTTTCCCGAAAACGCGTTGTTGGGAAGAAACGTCGACGATGTCAAGCGGACGCTTCGTATCCACAGTCAAAGTCAGTCGCTGATCTCCGACATACTCGTGGACGGACGGATCCGCCAACGAGGGCCCGCCGAAACAAAAGTTCTTTAGACGCAACTCGTACACGTTATCCTTGAACCCACTCAATAGCTTTTCAAACTGGTTGTTCACGACCCAGTCAAACTTGCACCCTTCCGTTCGGGAATCGGCGCAAAGCAAGTTAAACTTTTTATCCGTCTCCGTCGAACCTTCATCCTTTGCCGTGATCCATTCACCCCCAGAGACTGGGCGGTATTGCAAACGCACGAGCTTCAAGCGTTCATTCATGAGCGCATCAGTGACGTCCTCATCCGGCCACAACACGTACTGGTCTGGGTTGTTCACCTTTAGGTTTAACTCACCCGACGTCGACGGAGACTGGCTCGAGTACAAGTACTTTGAAATCGTGCTCTCGTCAAACTGCACCTTTGGACACGGTTGGCTCCAGCTCATCGGGTCCACGTTTTGTGTGAAAGAGATGGGTTCGCGGTACAGATTCGCGCCTTCCCACATTTTCGTTTCGCAAAGACTTTGCAGACGCAGTTGTAGGTAATCGATGCGTTGCGTCGCGAAACCGGGCTCGATGGCGAGGTTTAAGTACATTTGAGACACAGACTTTTGCCTCGACAGAGCATCTCCGCCGACAAACTTCAAAGGCATGTAGTCGCCGACAGAGAAGCGATTGCCATTCACCAAAAATGTGCTGTCTCCTAGTTCAGTCGCCTCGCGAGGAGCAGTCGTTGACGCGGAGTACACCGCATCTGCAACAGACTTGGCGCTTCCGCCACCGGCGGCTGCTTGAGACGCGGCCGTTTTCAGGCGAGACACGTCGCTCGAATCTTTCGCGATTGTTGATTGCGCCACATTCGTCACTTCCTGAACAACGTCTGAGGCACTGACGTGTTCAGACTCAGCTGCTTTCGCGTACGCAGCGGCGACGATTTCATTGATCGACGATGTCAAACCGTCTACCAGACGTAAAGCGAATTTCCCAGCCTCCCGATACGGCGATTCATTCTTGATGACCACCTCAAAGATTGCGCGCTGCCCGGGGTTCAAGTTCTCTGTGTTCATCTTCGTCTTCAACGGAATCTCCATGTAGACGCCTGATTGACGAAACACAGTGCCCAGCTCACCCGGGCACATGCTTCTGCCACCCTTCGTGGAAAACACGGGGGTTCCGAAACGCTTATCAGAGGCGACGCTGACGACAAACTTATCGCCAAACTGCGGATCAGCCAAAGAGTACTTAGTCACGACGTGACCTCTCTTGGACCAAGTAAACACGCGATCATGCTTAAAGTCGCGACTCCAACCATACTTGACGCCACCGTTATCGTCCCAGTAAACGCCAACCCCTGACGCTGTCAGTTCACCTTCTTGATGATAGCCAGCGTTGAATGACACTTCACCGTCGATTTCAAAAGAAACGTGCGAGTTGTAGTCTTCGATTAAGTCGTCTGATTTGAACGTAAACTCGAGTGCATTTCCGCCTCCGCTGAAAGACAAGAGGATCTCAGCGTTTGCAGGGTTGGTGTTTGCACCAATCGCCATACCTTGCGGGCCCGTTCCGCCAGTGAGCGATGCAAGGATTCGAGACGTGTCTGTGGCTTCCAACGCCGAAGCACCGTCCTCGCTGACGTCTGCGCTCGTTCCATCAAAGGACATAGTACCACTCGACCAACTTTCCATATCAGATGCCGCCCGTTCGCTCATACCGAAAGAGTAAAATACTTCACCCTCTGTGTCTCGCAGCTTGTCGTCAAACACGGGATTGCCATCAGCGCTGCGCGCTTGAGGATGTATGATTGAACTCGACGTATAAGGGATGTTACCCTCGTTATCAGAACCTTCCACAGGAGATTCGTCAAAATCCTTACGAATATATGGCAGTATTCTTGCCTCTTGAATGAATGCCGACGGCCCAAGGAGCGAAGTTTGGAACATCAGGAGGGGTACTGATGCCGGAAACATTTTACCGCTTGCAGCTAAAATTATTGCCAACGCAAACATAGGTGTGGCTTGAGCGAGATCAATTCCCATGCCAACCGTCCACTCTTTTGCAAGTTCAGTCGCAACTGATGAATAGTCCGACTCGGAATTAAATAAGTCGTTGTAACCACCATCTCCGTCCATTTTATTCTTCAATTCATTGCCGTACACGGACTCGTCGCTTGTGAATGGAACGGCAACGCTCGAAACATCTTCGGGAGTAGACCACGCCAAGGTACGTTCCCACGAGACAATCTTGCGAGTGAGGTAATCCTCCCAGCTCACGGTTTCCGGCTTACCAGATTGATCGTTCGCGCTGACACCTCCGGGTGACTGGACAGTGCTCAACAGAAACTGAAGGTTGGGTAAGATCTGCGCCTCTATCGCGTGCACGGCAAAGGCATACGTCGTCGGTTTGCGTGGCAACCATGTCACTTGCGACTGGACGTCCAAGCACACCACACCACCACCACCCTGCGCGTCGCTCAAGTCGAGAATATCGGACATTTTGTACACGAGCTCGATACCACCGCCGAGGATAGTGTCGCCAGCTCTTCCAGGAAGCGCTGGGTCCTGACTGCTGCGCACGGCGCGATCCGTTGTCATGACAATGTCCCAGCCATTCGCAATGGTCGATTCCACCTTGTAGTTAGGCCCGTCAACGACAGCTTCTCCCTTGCCGCCAACTTTCGTTGCAAAGTCAACCAATTTGGCGCTCGCCTCGGCGGTATATCCAATGTTCATCCCGAACTCACCTTTGCCTTTAAAGCCAAACTGTGAATCCAAGTACGTTCCGGCTTTCACAGTCATAGCGCGCATACCCGTGATTTCGTACTCGATGCGAAACTCGGTACCAGAAAGTAGCTCTGCGTACGAGTTTCCACCAGGAGGGTCGTGCACGACGGTGTACACCAAGCCATCCAAGGGCACGGTTGCCCAGAACGTGTCATCGCTCAAGCCGTCGCCACCGCGTGGTTTCGAACCAAGTGGAATGAGCTCGCGGATCGCAATTGCAGTCACGGAGCGATACAGATCGTTTCGTTCTACTTCAACGCGAATCGTGCGCCGGTGATTCCCAGCCAAGTTTGGAAACCCAGCTCTGATTTTCATTTGAGGTTCTGCGTTAGGAAACTTCAAGTATCCATCGTCATCGAGAGTGACTTGGAAGTCACAAGTTTTGCCGCCACCGCGATCTGGGTGACACTCCGAGTCCTCTGCGTTGCTTACATCCTGACGAATTTTTATCTCTGTACTGCCTGTGTCATCGTCTTTGTCCGGCAGCTTCTTGAAGCACTTTTTATACGTGCCATCAGCCATCACGTGCAGTTCGAACACTTTCATGCGAACGTTCACCTCTTCGGGAAGCATGGCTTGAAATGGGTTTGCTTGCGATGTAGACGAGCCCAGAAAGTGCTTCGACGTGAGTCCACCAGCAGGTTCTGCCGGATCGTAGCACTTATTATGTTCATCATCAATTTTTGGAATGTACGCGTCCGGAATGTCAACACAAATGTAGCCGTGGTACTTGTACCGAATTTGCTGCCAGTCGTTATCGTCACGCATCAGCGCCAGACGCTCGAGGGCGTTGCGACGCCTGAAAAAAGTAACCATGTCGCCATCTTCCGTCGCGCACCCGTCTTTCCACGTTTCGCCCGCGATTAAATCGCCAATGCCGCCCACGGACGGACCAGAATCTAGCAAAATAGAATAGTCCATCGCCGCAAAAGGCCAAACGCGAGCATTGTCCGGGAGTGGATTTGACACGTCATCGAATTTCCCTTCGGGCAAATCCTTAACTTGCTTTGACCAGTACGCAGCCCCATCTCGAAGATCGCCGAGCCGATTTATTTCAGCACTGTCTACATACACGGGCGGATGACATCCGTTGATCGGTGTCACTTTGAATCGCGCGCCAGAATATTGTGACTCGCATTGCCCGTGATACACACCCAAATCGATGTTCCCTTGAGTGACGTCGGTGAAGAAGATGTAATTGCCGTCGCCGACACGATTGAGCGTCGCA
>Ga0255776_10005728_pt1 | contig 12827 bp, 10 predicted proteins | sample 071ome_19_FD_179974 | JGI IMG/M metagenome (GOLD analysis project Ga0255776, IMG submission 179974) | Coastal salt marsh microbial communities from the Groves Creek Marsh, Skidaway Island, Georgia - 071413AT metaG (version 2) | ecosystem: Environmental > Aquatic > Marine > Intertidal zone >...
AAAAAACTTCAGAGCCAGCTGGTGACTCAACACACAGTCTGCTTACAGCGCTCCATCCACCTTTTCTGATATTAACCTGGTCAACGAATTCTTCAGGAAGGCTCCAGAAATCATGGAATAATTGCAGCCCACTATCTGCGAGCAGAGCTCTAAATTCGGTTGACAGGTACAAGTCGCCATGATCACAAGCAGTCATCAATGAGAGTTTTGGTTGGTATACTGAAGAGAACGATGCCATAGGTTGAAGCGCTTTGAAATTCACATCGCTCTAACTTGAGCTGGGTTACTGCGGCGGAGAAAAAGCTTAATATTCGGTAGTATACCTGTCAAATTCAATTTATCGGCGCTGCAAAGCGTGATAGTTAGAATTCGTATTCCAGCATGAAGCGATAGGTATTATCGGGTGTCGTTTTATTCATGGGGAAAAGGATCCCAAGTTCCCAGAGCAATTTCTTGTTGTTACCAATTCTTTCGAGCCCCTGGAAGACGGGCCCTAAAGCAGAGGTGAATTCGTCTTCATACCACTCTATAGCCGGTTCCAAATGTTCCGACAGGCGATAGCGCAACTGCGCAGCCTGGAATTGAGAACAGAATCCGCCGATGAAACTGATTCAGGAGTTATTGGTAGAAATTCATGGCAGACAGCTCCTGAACGGGCTTGGCTCCCCAAGCTTTTCGCTGGAACGCGGATGGGGTTTCCATGATTGCAATGTATTGCGAGACACCGGCATGTGAAACGACACTCCCAGGTCGTTTTGATCGCGGGTTGCTGACCTTGGAGGCTTGTATAACTCGTTGGAAACGGTAGAGTAATAGGCTAACGGATTATCGCTATATTGGCAGATGCACAAATCACTCGTCATCATACTGGTTGCCGTCGGACTGACGTATAGCCTCCAGGGGACAGCCCAACAGTCTCGAGCGGATCAGTTAATGGTCGATGCCGATAGCTATCGGGCGCAGCTGGAAGAACTGGAATTGGGGGCGGATCGATACGACCCGAGTTTGCTGGAGTCTCTGGAGAGTCTGGCCGGTGTGATGGTGGGGCTCGATCAGTTCAATGAAGCAGATGAAATACTTGATCGAGTAATACAGATACTGCGAATTAATGAGGGCCTGTACACGGACAGGCAGTTTCCGTTCCTTGTGCTGTCGATTAGAAATGATGTTCGGCGAGGAAACTGGCGCGGTGCCAATGAAACGATGGATCATCTGGTCCGGCTTTACACCCTTGTGCCCAGACAGTGGGATGAAGAGCTGATCAATGAGTTGGTCCAAATCAGCGATCTCCACCTGGAGGGCGTGGCGGGGGACCTGGGGATCCGGAAGGATTATCATTTTCGAGCCGCGGACCGTATTTCTTGGACTGCTGTGCGAATTGGCGAGAGGGTTTGGCCAGGAAATGATTTGCGTCTAGTAGATCTTTACTATCACCTGCTGAAACAGAATCACTTGAAATATGTCACCCTGATTCAGGGTGGCGAGGTCGCTGCTGATCTGCGGCAAATCGCACCCAATACAGGTTGGATGCGGTCGCGAAGAGGCGTTGTCGAATCGTATTACCGGTTAGGGCTGGAAATGCTGCGCCGGATGCGGACCGTTTATGAATTACAAGACCCTATTGACCTGGAAGCTACAGGGATGGTCGATCTGTACCGAGCAGACTGGCAGGTACTGTTCGATGAAGGCACTCCAGAAAACAGTTACGAAATGGCGTATGAGGGATTGCTAGCTGCCGGAGTCGAGGCCCAGGTTCTGGATAATTTTTTCAGCGTTCCTCAGATTTTGCCCGTTAAAAATTTCTATCCATCTGTCGGGCAAGCACAGTCTGCGCTGACGGCGATATCCGAGCAATTGACAACCGGACAGACCTCTCCGCCCAGTCTTCTTTTTCTTGAGTGGGCATTCACAACGCCCAACATACAGACACCAATAGAGGAGCCAATACTACTGCAGCGTGAGATCAACGGCATGATCACGGCCGAGTTGTCAGTCAGGCTCGATGGGACAGATAAGGTCTCTCGCTGGATTCGGAGTCGCTACATCAGCCAGGTCAGCGTCGTGGAGGAATTTGACTGGCTCAATAACTCCGACCGTCAGGCTCTATCCGTTGATGAACTGGCCGAACGATTGCACTACCTGAATTTCCGCCCGGTTCTCGAAAAGGGGATTCCGCAAGCTTTCCAGGGCATTCTCGAATATCGCTATTTTCCGCAGAGAGGAGAGTAGCCGGGTCCAGCGACAGACGGACTAGAGTTCGGACCGAGGCTGTTTATCCTCGAGCACGTTCTGATTCATCGTTTGGGAGGGAGATTCAGAGCCGGGTTTCCCGACAATTCGCGCCGGTACACCAACTACAGTGGTATGCGGGGGCACGTCGTTCAGAACCACGCTACCTGCACCGATCTTGGCTCCGACGCCAATTTCAATATTTCCCAATACCTTGGCGCCGGCTGAAATCAACACGCCAGAGCGAATTTTTGGATGGCGGTCTCCTTGCTCGTTCCCCGTACCTCCCAGGGTTACCGATTGCAGGATTGATACGTCGTCCTCTATAACGGTGGTCTCACCGATGACAATGCCGGTGGCATGATCAAACATTATGCCTTTGCCCATTACGCATGCCGGATGAATATCCACGCTGAAGGCTTCTGAATTTCTGCTTTGAATAAATAGTGCCAAATCTTTTCTTCCATTAGCCCAGAGGAAATGCGCCAGTCGATGAGCCTGAATGGCCTGGAACCCTTTGAGGTAAAGAATCACTGGCAGGTAGCTATTGATAGCGGCGTCACGTTCGAAGACAGCCTGGATATCACTGGCGGCATGCTTAATAAATTCTGGCGATTCAGCGAAAGCATGCTCGAAAAGTTCGCGCACGGTAATCGCAGGCATTACTTCGTCGGAAATCTTATTGGCCAGTATGAAACTCAGGGAGGTTTCGAGACTGGTGTGGTTCAGCACGCAGGCATGTACGTAGCTGGCCAGCAGTGGCTCGCGGCTGATGACATGCTGGGCTTCTTCTCTCAGCTTTTCCCACAGGGCTTCGGGCATTATGCATTACCTGAATTGAGCGTCCGTAAAGCGCGTCCGGCACAGGATATTCTGGCATGACGTAAATTGAGGGCCGGTATGGTAACAGGTTCCCCAAATCAGGACAAAAAACCACTCGAGCCTGAATACATTTCAACTGTCTTGCATTGCACGGTTCGCGTGCCATTGTGGTCTTCTCTCCGGTTGAACCCCGGACAGAAGTTGGGTCATACTTGCACAGAAGCAGCAGGATACACGTCTAATCATGTGCTCAGTAAAGTCTCTTACAGCAGTTTTAACGACTCTTCTGGCTTCGTCTTTGTGCCTGGGCCAGGAAGTCAGTGATACCCTGAAGTTCTGGCTGGAAGTGGCCGAAGTTGACCGGGAGTTTTCCCGGGCAGCCACCGAGCAGGGCCGGGCTGAAGCGTATCTTGATGTGCTGGGTGAGGGGTCGGTGCTATTTCGTAATGGTCCGGTCGACGCCAGAGAGCTTTATCAGCGCAGCCTCGCAAATTATCGGCTGGATCAGCTTTACTGGCGAGATCATTTCATTGACGTTTCCCGCGCAGGTGATCTCGGCATCGTTGTTGGCCCCAATGTGTTTACCCCGAGCCAGGATGGCCCTAACGGAGGAGTACTGCAACAAAGTTCCAGTTATCTTGTTAACGCCTGGCATAGGATAAACGGTCGATGGACATTAATGGCTGACATGGTTGTGGGAATACCAGGTTTTCTGAGCATGGATGTAGACGCAAATTTTCAGGATACAGAGGCGGTTATAGCGGAGACTGCTCATCCGGAATTTACCATTACCAATACCATGGAGAGCCTGGCCGAGGCCGACGCTCGCTTTGGCATCAATATTAACTTCCGAGGGGGGCAGCGTTCGATAGAGCGCTTCGCGTTACAAAATGTGCGTGTTTATCTGCCGGCCATGGGAGCTGCTGTAGGCATGGAGGCGGCAGGCGCCGCTTACGGAAGGTACCTCGACAATAGGGTAACAACTTCCAGTCCTATCGAACTCACCCACCTGGGTGGCTACCTTGCCGAGTCCAAAGAGCTCGGCTATACCTTCGGCACAATGACCAGTACCAACCAGGGGGTTGGTACCAGTTTTCGTGTCAATTATCTGAGGATCTGGCGATTCAGCCCGATTGGTGAATGGAAAGTGGCAGTAGAGCTTCACAGGCCATACTAGCCGATCATTAATTGATTAGACTTGCACCACGTTTATCAGATTGTCTGGCAGTACCCGGGTAGAAAGCGACTTTAGCCGATAAACGAACAGCGACAGGCCGCCTATCATGGAAAAAATCCAGAGCATAGAAAAGGTCGGATGTTCAGCAAAGGTGCCCAGTTGGTAAATTACGGTCGCCGTTACGTAGGCCAGCCCGGTGCTCCAACTGAAAACCAACAGAGTCCAACGCCAGCCAGCTTCCTTGTTTATGGCGCCGAGCACCGCGACGCAGGGTGCGTATAGCAACACGAAAACCAGATAACAGAATGCCGCGAACGAACTGGAAAATAAGCTTGCCATATTGGTCAAGGTTTGTGCTTCCACTCCCTGTTCCTCAGCCACGGCGGCGGAATCACTGACATCGCCGATCGATATTCCCAGTGGGTCAGTTAAGGTCTCGCCGATTGCCAGCAATTCGTCTCCAATGGAAGAAAATGCCGCCGCAGTAGTTTCGAGCAGATCCGGAGCTGCAGTCGGTCCGTTGTTAGATTCGGATTCGCTGTAGAGGGAATCCAGGGTGCCGACAATCGCCTCTTTTGCAAACATGCCGGTGAATAAGCCAACGGTTGCAGGCCAGTTTTCCTGCTCGATTCCCATTGGAGAGAAGGCGGGAGTGATTGATTTGCCGATTACGCTCAGAACCGAAGCCTCGGTATCTTCATTACCAAAGGTGAAGTCTGTGCTGATCGAATTGAGGAAGCTTAGTACGATGACCACGCTTATGATGGTTTTGCCAGCGCGCACCATGAAACCGCGCAGACGAAACCATGTGGTAATCAGTATGTTGCGCACAACGGGCACATGATATGCCGGCATTTCCTGAAAGGAGGGTGTTATCTCACTAGTGAAGAGCTGCTTGCGAAAAATCCAGCCGGTAAACACCGCGAGGCCTATTCCCAGAAGATAAAGAAGAAAGACCAGGTTCTGACCACTTTGCTGGAAAAATGCGGCTGCAAATAGTGCATAGACAGTCAGCCTGGCCCCACAGCTCATGAAAGGCGCCATCGCTATAGTTAGCAGCCGGTCGCTATCCCTGGTAAGGCTGCGGGATGCCATGACGGCCGGCACGTTGCAACCGAATCCCACAATGAGCGGCACGAAAGCATTACCGGGCAAACCGATACCGCTCATCAAGCGATCAATAACGAAAGCTGCCCTCGACAGGTAGCCTGAATCCTCCAGAATCGACAGGCACAGGTAGAGAAATGCGATTACCGGGATGAACGTTGCTACCAGCGTAATGCCGCCGCCCAGTCCCTGTGCCAGCAGAGTAATGATTAGCGCCGGTGCGGAAATTTGTTCCAGTACCCAGGTTGTACCATCAATTAATATCGCGCCAAACAGAATGTCGAAGAAGTCTATAAAAACGGCGCCCAGATTCACGGCCACCGTGAACATCAAGTAAATCATTAACAGGAATACTGGAAACCCAAGCCAGCGATTAATCAGCACCGCATCAATTTTTTCTGACATGCTGTCGTGGGTGGGCATCACTTCCACCACCCCGTTAACTAATTGGCGGGAGCGATGATAGCGCTGCAGAAGCCGTTCTTCGCCGCTGCTTTCAGCGATCTCGATAGCAGGCGCGTGACCGGTCTGATCTGAATCCGTTACTCTCTCATCGAGCATGGATTGAAGTTGTTGTAAGAGTTCCTTCAGGCCGCGTTTTCGGGATGCCACGATCGGGATGATAGGATTGGCAAGTTTTTCTGCCAGCCTCGAAGTGTTGATGTTGATGCCCTGTTGTTCGGCGACGTCCAGCATATTCAGCACAATCAGTACCGGACTGTCCTGCTCAAGTAACTGCTGGGTCAGAACCAGGCTACGCTCGAGATTGGTCGCATCAATGATATTGATGACCAGGTCTACTTCGTTGTTTAGCAGGTAATTTTGCGCAATTTTCTCGTCGATACCCTGGCTTGTCTGTTCGAGGGAATAAATACCCGGCAGGTCTACCAGTTCAATTTCGTGATCTCCAAGCCGGAAACCACCAAATTTCTTCTCAACTGTAACGCCAGGCCAATTGCCGACTTTCTGGTTGGCACCCGTGAGGATATTGAACAGGGTAGTCTTGCCGCAATTCGGATTACCGATCAGCGCAAATTTGTGCATGACCTATTGCACCTCAACAGCGATGGTACTGGCTTCCGCTTTGCGAATACTAAGATAAGATCCGCCAACCCTCACCTGAATCGGATCCCCCAGCGGCGCGAGCCGAAGTACTTTGAGTTGCGAACCGGGAAGCACACCCAATGCGTAAAGCCGGCTCTTTAATTCCGGAGGCTCGGATTGAATGTCCAACACCACGCAACAGTCGCCGGTATTGGTCTGGGCTAGAGTAGTTCGGCTCATCGGCTTTGAATGCTTCATCGAGTGTCTGGCTGCACCGAAACGGGGAGTTGACAACTGCCTGACATATGCTGATTGAAGAGGTATCTGGTGGCGGGACCTTAGCAGATATAAATGTTGTTGACAATCATTCTCATTAAGATTTAGACTCTTCGCTCCCGAGGAATCTTGCATGTACGTCTGTATCTGCCGACAAATTACCGACCAACAGATCCGCGAAGCTTGTCGTGGCGGAGAAACCAAACTGGCCGATGTCAGGGCGCTGCTTGGCGTGGCCAGTGAGTGCGGTAAGTGTGGTCAACACGCACGATCTATAATCAGCGAATTCAGCAAATCCGCGTCCTTCGTTAGCGCTACCTGACCCATATCCCGTAAAATCCCATGGCTTCCCTCGCTGGTGCATTGTCTGCCGGCAGGATAGCTAATGTAAATGTTAATGGGATTGCTTCTTATTTATATTCTCTTTAAATTCAGATAGTTAGGTGACTTTTTCCTTGACTTTGTCAACCGTTACGGCGATAGTGCGCAGATTCTCAACAGGAGCATCGTATGAAATCTGACAGTACTGTCATTAAGCATTTGAACAAGGTACTGGCGAATGAACTGATCGCCATCAATCAGTACTTTTTGCATTCTCGCATGTACAAGGATTGGGGGCTCAGCAAGCTCGGCGAGCTGGAGTATGAAGAGTCGATTGATGAAATGAAGCACGCAGATCAACTGATCGAGCGGATTCTGTTCTTGGAAGGGCTGCCAAATCTGCAAAATCTCGGCAAGCTGCTGATCGGCGAAAATACCCGCGAGATGCTGGAGTGTGATCTCAAGTTGGAAATGATTGCCTGCCCCGATCTGAAAGAGGGAATCGCTTACTGCGAATCCGTAGGGGATTACGTCAGTCGCGACCTGCTGGCGGCGATCCTCGAGAGCGAGGAGGAGCATGTAGACTGGCTGGAAACCCAGCTAGACCTGATTAACAGAGTCGGGCTGGAAAATTACCAGCAGTCAATGATCTAAAGTTCGCGCAACATTATTTGCCAGAAGCCGGAATCGCACTCCGGCTTTTTTTTACCCGCTATTTTTTCGCGCTCAGCAGTGGACTATCTGCTTGAGCGCAGGCGCCAACAAAAAACCCCGGTGCCGGGCAGAGATATAGCTGTTAACATGGATGTCCAAGTTGACGAGTGACAAAAAGATTTTAGCAATCTGTTCCGGTTCTGCCGTTTTTTAATTGCGGTCCGAATCTGCGGCAATCAAGTGAGTCTGGCAGTTAAATGTACGCGTGTATCGACCTCGGATCCAACAGTTTTCACCTGCTGATTGGAGAGTGGCAGAACGGTAGCATTACGATTATTGAACGCTGCAGCGAAAAGGTGCAATTGGGCGAAGGCGTGCTCGAAAGTCACTTGATCTCCTCTGAAGCATTCGAGCGGGGGCTGGACTGCCTGAAACGATTCGAGAGCTTGATGGCTCTTCACGGTGTGCAACGATATTGGGCGCTGGGCACCAATACTTTTCGTATCGCTGACAATGCAGAGCAATTCATTGAGGCCGCAGCGGCAATCGGACTCGAAATATCCATCATCAGCGGTGTGCAGGAAGCCGTGCTGATCTATTCCGGTGTGGTCTCTGATCTCCCGCCTGAAGATTGCAAACGTCTGGTTATCGATATTGGTGGTGGCAGTACCGAGCTGATTGTAGGAGAAGGAGAGCGAAGGTTGATTACCCACAGCTTGCCGATCGGATGTGTCTCCTGGCGTGATCAGTATTTCAGTGAACAGGAATTGTCGGATAGATCGCAATTGGAAGAACGGTTATCAGTTGCGACTGATGCCGCGAGGTCGATGTTTCAATCTGTGGCGCCGGGAGTGAACCACTACGAGTGGCAAGAAGCTTTTGCATCGTCTGGGACGGCTAAAATGTTGGCGACCGTTTGCGAAGAGCTAGGTGAAAGAGCGGGTGAGATCCAACTCTCGGTATTGCGGCGACTGCGAGAAACGGTGGTCAGAGCTATTGCGAGCGACGAAGAACTTCCTGGCCTCAAAGAAAAACGTCGCGATTTACTGCTACCTGGATACGCCATTATGGCAGGCTTGATGGAGGCGGTTTGCTGCGAAAGCATCACTTTTAGCGCAACGGCGCTGCGAGAAGGCATGCTTGATTTCATCGTACGAAGCGGCGAGGAGGCACACAAGCTTGACCATTCCAAGCTCCCGGATGTGAGTCTGGCAGATTTGTGAGGAAAGCTCGATCCTCAGCCTTGTGTCATTGCACTGTCATATTTCTGTAATATTATCCTCTTATAGTGAAAAGCGATTCCTAAAATCCCCTTTTCAATCTACGGGAGAAAAGCATGAGCCTGATTCGCGCGCTAGCACTTTCCATCCTAGTCCCTTGTGTAGCCTGGCAGAACTCGGTTTTGGCCCAGGACATTGACCCCGCAATACCGCAGTATGAGCGCGTCGGTGGTGTCGCCGGGAACCTTTCGAGTGTCGGCTCCGATACTCTGGCCAACCTGATGACGCTCTGGGCAGAAGAATTCAATCGTATCTATCCCAACGTAAATATACAGATTCAGGCAGCAGGTTCTTCGACAGCTCCACCGGCTTTGACCGAGCGGACCTCTAACTTCGGCCCAATGAGCCGGGAAATGCGCGATAATGAAATCGAAGCCTTTGAAAGTCGGTTCGGTTACCCACCAACAGCCATTCCCGTAGCAATTGATGCTCTGGCGGTGTTCGTTCACAAGGACAACCCACTGGAAGGTCTCAGCATGGCGCAAGTCGACGCTATTTTTTCTTCGACATTGCGCTGCGGTTCGTCAAGTCCTGTGGCCAACTGGGGGCAGGTTGGTCTTGTCGGTCCCTGGGAGCGTCGGGATATTCAACTTTTTGGTAGAAACTCAGTATCCGGAACTTACGGTTATTTCAAGGAGGTAGCATTGTGTGAGGGCGACTTCAAAAACAATGTTAACGAGCAGCCGGGATCGGCATCGGTTGTGCAATCAGTCAGTACCTCGGTAAACGCGGTGGGTTATTCGGGCATTGGTTACCGAACATCAAGCGTCCGAACTGTTCCCCTGGCTCGAGACGAGGGCGGTGAATACTTTGACGCAACGCCGCAAAATGCTGTCTCCGGAAACTACCCGCTGGCGCGTTTCCTGTGGGTGTACGTGAATAAGGCACCGAACGAACCACTGGCGCCTTTAGAGCGGGAATTTGTCAAGCTTATCATGTCGCAGACCGGTCAGCGCGTGGTTGTGAAAGACGGGTATATACCATTGCCCTCTCAGGTGGTTGAAGTTACGATGCGCGAACTCGGGTTGTAGCAGAGTCCTATCCGCTGTTGTAGAATTCTTCGGCAATGAATTGGCTATGCACGGTGCCCATTTATTGCCGATTGTGGAGATCGACAACAGCCTGGATTAAATGGCAATCGAAATGCCATGACCTGGTCCGTAAAGTCCATACTGTGGGCGGGCCTTTAGCGAGCAGACAGAGAAGATGAGCTTAACCACGGGTGGCGCGGAGGCTACCAGTCAGGCAAGCCCTAACGGCTCGCAAGATGCAGGTCTGGACCAGTTACTGGCCAAGCAGACCTTTCGAAGAAAATTACGCTATTTCTACGATCAGTCAGCCCGGATCGGCATCGCAGCCGGAGGTATGGGCGTTATCCTAGCAATCCTCCTTATCTTTGTTTACCTGCTCTATGAAGTGATCCCCCTGTTCCAGCGGGCCGATATCGAGCAGATTGCAGAATATCAGTTAAGCAACATGTCAGACGAGGGGATCCTGCACCTCGCTCTGGATGAGCAGGCCGAAGTGGCTATGCGACTGGACGACGGCGCTCGGGTAATCTTTTTTCAGGTTGCGAACGGGTCTCAGGTCGATTCGGTGCAGCTACCCTTACCGACTGGTGCAAGGGTAACAAGTTTTGCTCTTGCTTCGGAAGAAAGTGGAATCTTCGTGCTCGGATTGAATGACGGTACGGCTCTGATAGCGCAATATGAATTTGATATGAACTTTGCGCCGGACGGTAGTCGGCAAATTATCCCCAGCATAGCTTTCCCGTTTGGTGAGGAAACGTTTTCGCTGTTTGATGGTGACGAAGTCTACCGACTTGCCATCAGCGAAAGATCTGATGTCCTGCTCATTGCTGCAGCAAATTCCAACGGCAACACCAACTTGATTCGTATTCGACAGCAGAGGAATTTATTTTCCTCTTTTAATCTGGGTGGTGCTGCTCCGCAGTTCAATGTTGAGGAACTGTCGATCTCCCTGGCGGTTCGCGACATCGATCAACTTTTTATAGACGGCGATCAGCGCTGGCTTTACTTTATTACGTCCGCCGGTCGGCTGAGCCTGGTAGATTTGCGTCCGGCCCTGCGGGGTGAGGCTTCGGCAATTTCTCAGGTGCTGAATCTGGTGGAGGACGGTAGACGACCCACCGACATAGCGCTATTGCTGGGCGATATCTCCCTGCTGGTGGCGGATGATTCGGGTTTTGTTTCCCAGTGGCTGCTGGTAACCGATGAAGATGGACAGGTTAGCTTGCAGCAGGTGCGTCTTTTTGAGGCGGGTTCCAGCGCAATTGCGGCATTGACACCAGAACAACGGCGCAAGAATTTCGTGGTCGTGGACAATAGGGGCGAGGTCGGATTTTTCAATACGACGGCTCGGCGCGAGGCGCTCAGGGCGCCTCTGTTTGAAAAATCGCCGCTTGCTCTGGCGGTATCGCCGCGGGGCGACGTTTTAATTGCCGAGGCCGAAGCAGGTCGGGTTTCGGTGTGGGATGTCGTTAACGAACATCCTGAGGTATCTTGGTCGGCGCTGTGGAGCAAGGTTTGGTACGAGAGCTACAGCGAGCCCGATTATATCTGGCAGTCCTCCGCGGCCAACAATGATTTCGAACCCAAGTACAGTCTGGTGCCATTGGCTTTCGGCACGTTGAAAGCAGCCTTTTATGCTATGTTGCTGGCAACTCCGCTGGCGATCTGTGGTGCGATCTTTACTGGATATTTCATGGTTCCGGTAATGCGTCAGCAGGTTAAACCGCTGATCGAGTTGATGGCAGCTATGCCTACGGTGGTACTCGGGTTTCTTGCCGGCTTGTGGCTGGCGCCGTTTGTAGAAAGTAACCTGCTGGGAGTGTTCAGCATTCTGCTTGTGATGCCCATCGGTGTTCTGCTGGCGAGTTTCGGCTGGTCCCAATTGCCAGATTCGGTTCGCCATCGGGTGCCTGATGGCTGGGAATCGGCATTGCTGATTCCAGTGGTAGTAGTGCTTACCTACCTCAGTTTCAGCATCTCGTCGGGCGTAGAAAACCTGTTTTTTGCTGGTGACATGCGTTCCTGGATTACCAATGACCTGAGCATCACCTACGATCAGCGTAACGCGATGATAGTCGGGCTGGCTATGGGTTTTGCCGTTATTCCAACTATTTTTTCCATTGCCGAGGATGCCATTTTTACGGTACCACGGCACCTCAGCTATGGTTCTCTCGCGCTGGGCGCTACCCCGTGGCAAACGATGTATCGGGTCGTCTTGCCGACGGCCAGTCCGGGCATTTTCTCTGGTGTGATGATCGGATTCGGGCGCGCGGTGGGAGAGACCATGATCGTCCTGATGGCTACCGGAAATACACCAATTATGGACATTAATATATTCGAAGGAATGCGGACCCTGGCAGCCAATATCGCAGTTGAGATTCCGGAATCCGAAGTTGATAGCACCCATTACCGGATTTTGTTCCTCACGGCGCTGGTGCTGTTCATGTTCACCTTTGTTTTCAACACGCTGGCCGAAGTTGTCCGACAACGGCTGCGGACCAAGTACAGCACAATATGAAGCAGCGAATTATCAACTGGGTCGAGTCTGGTTCACCCTGGATCTGGATGAACGCCGGAGCGGTTGCGATCAGTATCGTTATGGTTATCGGTCTGCTGATGCTTCTTGCAGTCAGGGGTATGGTGCATTTCTGGCCGTCGGACGTGATGCGGGCCTCCTACACTGTGCCGACCGCGAGTGGCGAAACCCAGACCGTGGAGCTGATAGGTGAACGTGTCGAGCAGGAGACCATCTCGTCCAGCCAAATCATCGCCTCGGGAGTCCCGGTGGAAGAAAACAGCACGGGCTATGCACGGACCTTAATGAAACTGGGAAATCGTGACCTCACGGGTGCCGATTTCCGCTGGGTGTTGGACGATTTCATCCAC
>Ga0255776_10005748_pt1 | contig 12797 bp, 13 predicted proteins | sample 071ome_19_FD_179974 | JGI IMG/M metagenome (GOLD analysis project Ga0255776, IMG submission 179974) | Coastal salt marsh microbial communities from the Groves Creek Marsh, Skidaway Island, Georgia - 071413AT metaG (version 2) | ecosystem: Environmental > Aquatic > Marine > Intertidal zone >...
TTACATGGAAAATTCTGACTGCATGCAACCGTTAAAAGCCCAGCCGCAGGATATTGCCCTGGCCGCTTTTATCCTTAATGCACCGGATGGTTTTCACAACAATGCCCTGGGTATACGTTTCAGCAAAATTGCTCATAACGACGAAGTGGTGGAAGTTGAAATTCAACAGGATCGCGTTGACCGCAGTTTGATTAATGTAAAACTGATTGATTCTTCAAAGAGCACCATAGACAGCGGAGAAGAAGACTTCACGCTGCGCACCATTTTCCGCGATAACCACCAGCTGCGTTATGAATTAAACGGTATTCAACGATCGATACAGTACGTTCAGCCAAGTGCCAGTGAATGTTGGCTGGATACTCCACGAGGCAATTTACAGCTGCGTGATGTCACTTTGATGTCTGCCAGCAGCCAGGCCGGTGGCTCTGATCAGATTCGCGCCTCCATGGATGGCGCACTGATTGCGCTACTGGTGGAAGCCGGCCAGCGGGTAGAACAAGGCCAGACGCTGGCGGTACTGGAGGCCATGAAAATGGAGCATCCATTAAAAGCGGGCGTTAGCGGCACGGTTAAAGAAGTACTGATTAATGAAGGGGATCAGGTTAAAGGTCGTCAGTTATTAATTCAGTTAGAAGAGACTGAGGTTTAACTTACAAATCGAACAAGAGTCGGATTACTTTTGGCCGCCGCCCCGAAGGGCCATCCATGGCCCTGCCGGGCGGACGCGACATCCTATCGCTGCTTTCAAAAGTAACCCGATTCTTATTCTCCCAGAGTTTACGCAAGAATACGGGTATTAAAAGAAATGGCTAACTTAAACAATAAAACCATTATTATTACCGGTGCCAGCCGTGGCATTGGTCGCGAGATTGCACTCACCTGTGCCAGTGATGGCGCTAATATTGTGATTGCAGCAAAGTCTGATGAGCCTCATCCGAAATTAAAAGGCACCATCCACAGCGTTGCTAAAGAAGTGGAAGAAGCTGGCGGCCAGGCATTAGCGGTTAAAGTTGATGTTCGCTCAGAAGAAGACATCGACAATCTGATTGCTAAAACCGTTGAACGCTTTGGTGGCATCGACATCATTGTTAACAACGCCGGTGCCATTGCGCTTGCCGGTGTTGAAAGCACACCACTGAAAAAACTCGATCTGATGATGCAGGTGAACTTCCGCGCGGTGTTTTTGCTCAGCCAGAAAGCCCTGCCCCATCTGAAAAAATCCGAACACGGCCATATTTTAAGCTTATGCCCGCCGCTGGATCTTGATCGCCGCTGGCTGCGTAATCACTCGCCCTACACCTTGACCAAATACGGCATGTCGATGCTGACCCTGGGTATGTCGGACGAATTTAAGCGCTACGGTATTGCCGTAAACGCACTATGGCCACGCACCGTGATTCATACCGATGCCACATCGTTTGGTGGTAAACAATCTTTCGACCGCGCCCGTGGTCCAAAAATTATGGCCGATGCTGCTTATGCCCTGCTGCAAAAAGCCGATCGTGAAGTGACTGGCCAGCTGCTGATTGATGAAGAGTTCCTGCGCAGTGAAGGCGTAACCGATTTTGAACAATTCCGTGCCAACCCAGAAAGCGATAAAACCGATTTAATGCCGGATTTATTTGTACAGGAACCCGAAGCTTACGTGCGTGGCACAGTGCCACCACTGGCAGGTTTGGAAGACGAGTAATTGCCATGTCCTTATTGAGCCTTAAAAACGACGGAAAAGTCGCTGTTATATCGATGGATAATGGCAAAAATGCCAACAATCTGGAGTTCGCTCAGGAACTGTTGGCACTGCTGAAAGACGTTGAAGCGGAAAAGTCCAACAAAGCATTAATTCTGACGTCCAGTGATGAAAAAAACTGGAGCCAGGGCATTGATGTGATGTGGCTGATGAGCAGTATTCAGAGTGGCAAGCACGATGACGTCAAAGCCTTTTTATCCACCATGGATGAAATCTACAGCCTGATGATGCAGTACCCGATGCCGATTATCGCCGCAATTAACGGCCATACCTTTGGCAACGGCATTGTGATCGCGGCTGCGTGTGATTTCCGTTTTATGCGTTCGGATCGTGGTTACGTGTGTTTCCCGGAAGTGGATATGAATATCCCGTTTGTTCCGGGTTTAATCGACGTTATTCTGAAAGCTGTGCCGAAGCATAAATTTAACGAGATGATTCTGACTGGCCGTAAGATGAGTGCAGATGAAATGGCAGAAGCCACTTTCATCGACAAAACCTTCGATTCGGTTGAAGCGCTGCAGCAAGGTGCGTTGGAATTTGCGCAAACCTTTAATAAGAGCCGCCCTATCTTTGCCGAACACAAACGTCGTCTGCACAAACCTGTACTGGAAGCGTTAGCGGAGAAAAACCCGCCAGTGATCGAAGAGCTGAAGATTCTGCTTGGCTGACTTTTGTCACCAGCCGATCAGCCGGGCTTGAGAGTTAGAGGCTCACCGCCTACAATGCCAGCTCTGCAGGAGAGAGGTGGCATTGGCCATCCGCCGAAGGCGCAAACTCCCATAAACGCTCAGGCACCCGGACTGCAGAATCTGAAATCGCCAACTGGAGAGCGGTTGCACAGGCAACCCACCGACGGAGCAAATCACAGGCAACGACGCTTGTGGCTAAACTCTCAGGTAACCGGACAGGGGGAGGGGCAATACAGACCAAGGTATTTCTGTATGCTGACCCTTGCTTATCTTATTGCTATTACCGCCGAAGCCATGACCGGAGCACTCGCTGCCGGGCGTCGTAATATGGATCTGTTTGGCGTTTCTCTAATTGCCTTCCTGACCGCCCTGGGTGGCGGTACCGTACGCGATATCCTGCTCGGCAACTTCCCGGTTAACTGGACCCAACATCCGGAATACGTCTACCTCACCATCGGTGCCGGCTTATCCACCATGCTGATCGTTAAACTGGTGGATAAATTACAACAGCTGTTTCTGGTGCTGGATGCCATTGGCCTGGTGGCCTTTACCCTGATCGGCTGTAATGTTGGCCAGCAGCTGGGCTACGATTCAGCCATCGTGGTCATGGCCGGTATTATCACCGGCATCTTTGGCGGCATTCTGCGTGATCTGCTGTGCGACCGCCCGCCAGAGGTGTTGCACCGTGAGTTGTATGCCAGCGTATCGCTGCTGGTTGCACTGCTCTACCTGCAGTTGCAACAGTGGCCGCTGGATGACGATATTGTACTGCTGGCGTCGTTCAGTGTCGGGTTATTGTTGCGCATGTGTGCGCTGCGCTGGCATTGGCAATTGCCCACCTTTTCCTATGGCAGCGATCGCTGGCAGGAGCATCAATCCTGATCTCGCTGTCGCTGATTTTGTGGTTGCTGGCCATCGTACTGATCGGTTAACGTAGCAACCGATGCAACCACACCTCCTTTTATATCCCGGTTTTTTCGCCTTTTACGGCCACCACATTGAAGCCCAGGCGCATTGTCATCGGGCGCTTCAGCTGGTACTGAATGAAGCCCTGGAGGTACAACAGATCATTACCTCGCAACAGCCGCATGCCCTGACGTTAGCCGCAGGCTGGGTTGTGCTGATTGAGCCACAATCCGATCTGGCACAACGCTTGTGTGGTGATATGACCGAGCAGCAACAAGCTATCAATGTCGTACGCGCACAGCTGGAGACGGGATCGGACACAGCCGTCATGCACGACCCACTGTCTTCCGGACTGATCATCGACCACCTCGATCCTCGTCTGCAACATCTGCTGCAACAACTGGACGGCTGTCTTAAAGGCAACTGTCTGACTCCCGAACACTGGCTGGCGGCTGAGGTCTCGGCAAAGCTGGCACTATCTGAAAGCCGTTTCCTGCATCTGTTCCGCCAGCACATGGGCATTGCCTGGCGACCCTATCTGCTCTGGCGCCGTTTATTATGTGCCGTGCAACAGATGGCACACGGCCACTCGGCGACTGCGGCAGCACACCAGGCCGGCTTTGCCGACAGTGCCCACCTGAGCCGTACCTTCCGTTCCACCTTTGGCATGACGATCCGCCAGGCCAGCCGACTACTCAGAGCCTCTGACGATCGTTAAATAACAGACAGCCAGTTTATTCAAGTTTCCCTCAGCCGTTCCCCGTACGCTGGAATCTCACCGCCTGACATCAGGCCAAACTAAGGGAGATACCCATGCCGACGACCATCCGTTCAATGACCGTCAATCCAGCAACCATCGGCCCCAACGACTATCTGGCCAGCAGCCCAATGCTGGATTATCAGCACGCAGCGATTCAGCAGCTGATCGAACGTCAGGGCTGGCGGCAGATGTCAGCAGAACGGCAAATTCGCAGTATCTACAATTTTGTACGCGATGATATTGCCTTCGGTTACAACCGAGACGATGCCCTCAGCGCCAGTCAGGTATTATTGGATGGTTACGGCCAATGCAATACCAAAGGTACCTTACTGATGGCGTTACTGCGGGCCGTTGGCATTGCCACCCGCTTCCACGGATTCACGATTTTTAATGAGCTGCAGAAAGGGGCTATCCCGGCTTATTTGTTTACTCTGGCACCTGAGAAAATTATTCATAGCTGGGTTGAGGTGTGGTTCAGCGACCGCTGGCTTGAAATCGAAGGCTATATCATCGATCAGCCCTATCTGACAAAAGTACAACAACGCTTTTCGGATCAGTGCCAGTCATTCAGTGGCTATGGCATCGCCACCCCCTGCCTGCAGCAACCCGAGAATGAATGGCGCGGTGGTAACACCTATATTCAGAAAGAGGGGATCGCTGATGATTTTGGCGTATTTACCCTGCCCGATCATTTCTACCAACAACACGGCACGAACCTGAAAGGCATCCGGCGTGTCGTATTTCGCTACTTGCTGCGCCACCTGATGAATAGCAACGTTCGCGCCATCCGTCGCCGCGGCATTCGCCATTGATGCCGCTTATCCACAGCACCCGCCACAAATTGCCCATCACAAGATGGGCCAGCGACTGTCCGCCGACTGCAACCTCTTCTACACTCAGGTTTCAACCGGGAGGAAGCCGATGATCACCGAACGTCAGAAAACACTGGTACAGGATAGCTTTGCCTTAGTCGAGCCCATCGCCGACCAGGCCGCTGATATTTTTTACAACAAGCTGTTCGAGTACGACCCGACGCTGAAGCCCCTGTTTAAAGGGGACATAAAACAGCAAGGGAAAAAACTGATGGCAACTCTCAAAGTCGCGGTCGCCAGTCTTAATAATCTCGACAAACTGGTCCCGGTGCTGCAGCAACTAGCGGTTAAGCATCTGGATTACGGCGTTAAAGTCGATGACTACACCCCGGTGGGAAATGCCTTGCTATACACCTTAAAAACCGGCCTGGGGGATGCCTGCACACCGGAAGTTAAACAAGCCTGGCAGGATACCTTTAAGGTCATTGCAACGGTAATGCGCCAGGCCGCCTACCCCGATTACGACCCAACGACCTATAAAAACCGTAAACGCTATCAGCGTTAATACGGCATAAAAAACGGCGCAATGTTGCGCCGTTTTTTTAATTCACACTGAGCCTCACCTGCTTCCAGTCCCACCAGGCGGTCAGGAAGTAGCAGCCAATAAACAGCGTCGCCCACCATTCGATAATCCGTTTGCCATGACTCATTTCTACACCCACAGTAATGCCAGCGAACGCAACAAACATAAACCACAGAATTCCGATAAAGACCGACTTGGCGATAAATGACGGCACCTGTAAACCAAGCTTACGAGCCCGGAAGATCATCACATAATTCATGGTCAGAGCAATCAGCATGCCCTGAAAGAACAGGTTGGCACCGCGTACATGAACCCCCCAGCGAGTAGCGTCTTTGTCCGGTACCAGAACCGCGGTGCCCACCAGCAAACCAATGGCAGCCAGCGTACCGAAGAACTGCATCAGATTCAGCGCCATGCGGTTGCTATAGGGTTCCATCCAGCTACGCATGATGTGCCACCAGATCATAAAGAATGCGGTTGCTGCAATCATGCCGCCGCGAAAGATAAAGCCACCATCGCCCTTCATACCGGTGTGGGTAATATCGGTACAGCCATCAATAAAGGGGTTACATAAAGCAGCGGTTCCCTGCGTGGTACCGACCCAGTAAGTCATGGCGATGGTGCCCATCGACAAGACAAAACTTAACAGTGCAATCGACTGACCAAAAGACATATAACGTTTCCGGATTTAAGGCTGAAAGTTATGTCGCAGTATAAATAAAAAAGCCCCTTACCAATACTGCTAAGGGGCTTTCCGGGGAGTCACTGGCAGAGCGATTACTTAGCCGCAGCCAGCGCCTGCTCAACATCAGCAATGATATCTTCGACGTGCTCGATACCAATCGATAAACGAACCAGATCGGTGCTGACACCGGCTGACTTCATTTCGTCTTCGTTCAGCTGACGGTGAGTGGTGGTCGCCGGGTGACAGGCCAGTGATTTGGCATCGCCAATATTCACCAGACGTTTGATCATCTGCAGAGCGTCGATAAATTTCGCGCCCGCTTCTGCGCCACCTTTAATACCAAAGCTGAGAATGGCTGAAGGCTTACCCCCAGTCATACGCTGAGCAACTTCGTGGTATTTGCTGTCAGTCAGGCCAGCGTAGTTAACCCAGGAAACCTGTTCATGATTGCTCAGGAACTCAGCCACTTTCTGTGCGTTTTCAACGTGACGATCCATACGCAGTGCCAGTGTTTCCAGGCCCTGCAGAATCATAAAGGCATTCATTGGCGACAGTGCAGCACCCATGTTGCGCAACGGCACCACACGGGCACGGCCGATAAATGCCGCTTCGCCCAGCGCTTCAGCGTACACCACACCGTGGTAAGACGGATCCGGCTCGTTAAAGCGCGGGAAACGCGGGTTGTCTTTCCATGGGAATTTACCGGAATCAACGATGATACCGCCCACCGTCGTACCATGACCGCCGATGTATTTCGTCAGTGAGTGCACCACAATATCCGCACCATGCTCGAATGGACGACACAGGTAAGGCGATGCCACCGTGTTATCCACAATCACCGGCACGCCGTGTTTGTGCGCCATGTCAGATAACGCTTTCAGATCAACCACGTTGCCCGCCGGATTACCAATCGATTCGCAGAACAGGGCTTTGGTGTTGTCGTCGATTAACGCTTCCAGCGCCGCGATATCATCGCCGGATGCCATGCGTACTTCGATACCCTGCTGTGGGAAGGTGTGTGCGAACAGGTTGTAGGTGCCGCCGTACAGCTGGCTGACTGAAACGATGTTATCGCCCGCCGCCGCCAGCGTCTGAATCGACGCAGTAATGGCCGCCATGCCCGACGCCATGCACAGGGCAGCAATACCACCTTCCATCGCAGCGATGCGTTGTTCCAGTACATCGTTGGTCGGATTCATAATACGGGTATAAATATTGCCCGGCTCTTTTAAATCAAACAGGTCTGCACCGTGCTGAGTATCCCGGAAGCTGTAGGATGTGGTTTGATAAATCGGCACCGCGACCGCACGAGTGGTTGGATCGTCGTTAAAACCAGCGTGTAACGCCTGAGTCTCAAGTTTCATAGAGGCTTTATCCTTGTCTGATCATTGCAACCGCCAGGGTTGCTTTGACGGTTAGTCGTTGCGTTTATTATTGGTAAAGGCCGACAGTGTATCAGAGCTGTTGTCTGAGTGAAGGCGGAGATTATGGAGAATAATATGCAAATTAAGGCATGCTTGCTGGTACTGCTGTCCCCTCTGGCGCAAGCATTGGAGATCAATAAACCGATAGCGCAAATGAGCTGCTCCGATGTGCTGGAAATTGCGAAAGCGTCTGGCTGTGCACAGCCGGTACAGGGCTTTTTAGAGGGAGCACAATTGAGTATTTCCCTATCTCTTAAAGGGACAAATATCACCATTGATGATAAAGACAGCGAACGGCGTCAGGCCCATATGACCAGCATGGGTATTCCATCACCGGGATTATCATTGCAACTGGCACCGAGCTTTTTCGGCGCCAGCCGGTTTGGCTGGAGCATGGGTTTTACCTACGACGACAGCTATGCTCTGGAACAGCGCATTCGTCGGGGCGGCCAAAATAAAGACGTCGACCTGGGTACTTACCTGACCACCACAGTAATTGCGGCTGAGCCTTCGTTATTCTATCAGTGGGGCGATGAACGTAAGAATGTCCGCAGTGGTTTTGGTCTGGCACTGGGCTACGCATCCCTCCGCGGTAATGCCTATTTAACCGAAGACAAGAACAATGACAGCTGTTATCAGGCTGGCAGCGATTTGTTTGATGGCGGCAGTCGCCAGGCACTGGAACTCAATTGTGAAAAAGTTCGGTTTAACGAGCGGCGACTGGCCAGTGGTGCTGCCATCTTTATTTCCTCTCAGATCAATCGCTGGCAATTCGGCGTATCTGCCACCACACTGGCGTTCCATAAGGGTAACTATAAACTCAGCCCGAGTATTTTCAGTTTTGATCTGAGTTACAATATTCCCCTTTAATTTCCCGGTTCATAAACGATCGTTGGCAAACACCATGGCTAAAAAGAAAACCGCGTACGTCTGCAATGAATGCGGCGCTGATCACACTAAATGGCAAGGTCAATGCACGGGCTGTGGTGCCTGGAATACGCTGCAGGAATTTGTTGTGTCGTCGGCTAAAACCGCAACCCGAGAGGCCAGCTTTTCCGGGTACGCCGGAGCAGCCAGTGAACAGGGGGTGCAACGCCTGAATCAGGTTAACCTCAATGAGGTGCCGCGTTTCAGCAGTGGTATGCAGGAGTTTGATCGGGTGCTAGGCGGAGGCTTAGTGCCAGGCTCAGCCATCTTAATTGGCGGCCATCCCGGCGCCGGTAAATCGACCCTGCTGTTACAGACAATGTGTCATCTGGCTGCCCAGATGCCGGCACTGTACGTCACCGGTGAAGAAAGCCTGCAACAGGTGGCACGCCGCGCCCAGCGTCTGGGGCTGCCGATGGATCAGCTGAATATGCTCAGCGAAACCAATGTTGAGCGCCTTACTCAAACTCTGCAGCAGCACCAGCCCAAAATTGTCGTGATCGATTCCATTCAGGTGATGCATGTCGACGGCGTTGAGTCAGCGCCAGGCAGTGTCTCACAGGTACGCGAAAGCGCGGCCTATTTAACCCGCTTCGCCAAACAAACCAATACGGTATTATTCCTCGTGGGTCACGTCACCAAAGACGGCACCATCGCCGGCCCCAAAGTACTGGAACATATGATCGACTGCTCGATTATGCTGGAAGGCTCGGGCGACAGCCGCTTCCGCACCCTGCGTGGCATTAAAAACCGTTTTGGCGCCATCAATGAGCTGGGTGTTTTTGCCATGCTCGATCAGGGCTTAAAAGAAGTTAAAAACCCCAGTTCAATTTTTCTGTCGCGCAGTGACGAACCCGCCGCCGGCAGTGTGGTGATGGTCATCTGGGAAGGGACCCGCCCCTTACTGGTGGAAATTCAGGCGCTGGTTGACGACAGCCACTTCGGCAACCCTAAGCGTGTGGCCGTTGGCCTGGATCAGAACCGGCTGAATTTATTGTTAGCCGCTATGCACCGCCACGGGGGCATTCATCTTGGCGACCAGGACGTCTACATCAATGTCGTGGGTGGCGTAAAAGTCAGTGAAACAGCCGCTGACCTGGCACTGTTACTGGCGGCACTCTCGTCGTTCCGTAATCAGCCACTGCCACAGGATTTAATCGTCTTTGGTGAAGTGGGGTTATCCGGTGAAATTCGCCCGGTTCCGTCCGGCCAGGAACGCATCAAAGAAGCGGCCAAACACGGCTTTAAGCGTGCCATTGTGCCGAAGGGCAATATGCCACGCCAACCAATTGAGGGCATGGAAGTGATTGGCGTCGAAAAGCTGCAGCAGGCCCTTGAGCGGCTCTAATACAGTTAACGGCGATAACGGTTTATCCAGACAAAGTTATGCGTTTTTTGGAGTCATTCATCACAGTGTCGCCGAATGGTTAACCGTGTGCTCGCGACAAATTAAGTTCACTTCAACATCGCTCAACCGTTCCTGAGTCAGCCCGCAAAAGTAGCCGCCGTCAGGAAGAGTGATATTATGCACACAGCTGTGACACTGCCCAAACGATTTAAACTGATTACTTCGCTGCAGCGCTATCAATAAGGAGCGCATTTGATGTTGCAGTTGGGTGAAATCGATTTTGTCCCCGGCATCAACCGCATTTTTTAGCATTTCAGAGGGCACAATCTGCTCGACCAGTTGTCGCCCTGCCAGCGAAACTTTCAGATGCACAACTCGCCGGTCATCAGGATCGGCATGCCTCTCAATCAATCCATGTCCCTGCAACACCTTTAGTGATTGCGAAAGAGTGCCTTTCGTCAGTCCGAGGTAGTCAGCCACCGCGGCTGCATTATCTGAATAACGGTTACACATCGACAAATAACGTAGCACATCCAAATGGACAGGCTGCAGACCGTGCTCACTGGAAAATAAGCGCGCCTCCGTTCTGAGTAGCGTAGACACGCGCTCTAGCAATTGTTGTGTGGTAATAATGTCCATGAGCAAATAGTATCGACTCAAAACATTATTGACAAGACAAAACCAACCCCTCACTATTTAGTTTCGACACGAAACTAAATAGTGAGGATTAAACCATGAAACACATCATAGCTATTGCAATTATCCAGCTGGCTGCTGCTCACGCAGTGATGGCCCACACGGGACACACCGGCGGTATTCACGCAACAGCGGACAAAGCTGTATCGCCTGAATTCGACATTGTGCACGCGAAAATTTCAGTTAGCGGAAACATCGCTACTTTTCATATGGCAGTGTCAGGGCGGGCGGGGGCGAACAAACCGGTTGCGACAGGTAAACTGGCTGGAAGTGAGATCTTTTCTTACGTCTGGCCGACAACACTTGATAGTGGCGCAGTCGGATTCGATAAGGGCGCAGGCATTCTCGCGTTAGCGGTTACCTCTCACGCCGACTTCGATGACACACCATTATTCGACGAAAACGCTGATAACAACCCGAATAATGATGGTGATGTCTGGCATAGCCATTGGGTTGTGCTTCAACCTAACGACCGCTGTGGAAAAGGAGCGCTGGCGGTTGTGGATATTCCAGAAGGAACACAACCGAACGTTCCTGCTACCTGGCCAGGGCTACCCATTCTGTTAGACAGCCCGGGATGGAGCCCGCTATTTAATGACGATATCGTCGAGGTAAAAGTACCATTCTCCAAAGCGGTTAACATCGCTGACATGAAGTACGACGGGGTTACAGCAGGCTTGCGAGTTAACCAGAGTATTCATGCTCCGTTATTGTGCGTGGTCGATGTAATGGACATAGCATCGAACGATCTGAGTTTACCGGGAAAAGTCGATACGCGACAAAAATAACCCACATTAACCAAGTGAACAGCGAACTATAACCGGTTCGCTGCTCTAGGCATTCCAGGAGTAGGCACATCATTCTTTGATGTGCCCTCCTCTGCTGAAATTTTTCGTGCCCATTGATGCTCTTCCTGTTGAGCATCAATACCTTGCTGGTCGCAACCGTTTTCAGGTGTGAACGCAAGCCATGTAAATAACGGAAAATGATCCGATCCAATTGAAGGTAGTCGTTTAATCTCTCGCAAAGTGAAATGCTGACTATGAAATATATGATCTAAAGGCCAGCGAATAACCGGATACTCAGCATGAAATGTATTAAACCCTCCACGTCCTATGCGTGGGTCAAGTAAGCCGCTGATTTTCCGGAATAGCCGGGTTGTAGGAGACCAAGCCACGTCATTGAGATCGCCAGTGACAATCACAGGCTGGTTAGTTTCCGCGACACTGCGCGCAACCGTCACCAGTTCGGCATCTCGCTCAGCTGACTTCGGATTCTCTGTTGGGCTGGGTGGAGCAGGATGAAGAAAATGTGCACGAATAATATGTCCCGACCTCAAGGTTATTGAAGCATGAATTGAAGGCACATTTTCTTCAACCAGATAGCAGACTTCCTGATGGTGTAACGATAACCGCGAATAAACGTGCATCCCATAAAGATTGTCGAGCGGGCACTGAACACTAAACGGCATCGTTTGCTCCAGAGCACTCAGCTGATCTTGCCACCATTGGTCGGATTCCAGTGTAACCAGAACATCGGGTTGGTACTTTTTCACCAGCTCAATTAAAGAATCAGCATTGCGGTTAGAGGTGAGCACGTTAGCAGTAAGTATGGTCAGCTGATATTTCGTGTCGCGATTCGATGCTCGCTTAACTTCAACAGGCCAGATAACTGTATAAGGCAGTATCCACCACAGCTGCCAGGCCAAACACAGAACCGTAGCTGCAATAAGTACGATACTGTAGGCCGAACAAACATCGAGAAAAAGCCCATGACATACAAGCAATATCGCTGCAGCGATAGCAAATTGTAAGCGAGGGAAATCCATTCCCCGGACAATCCAGTGTGGATGCCTGGATAAAGGTACCAAGGTAACCAGCAAGAGCAATACGGTCAAAAAAGTAAGTGTAACTATCATCAACTAGCTCACCTCAAACGTCACTGACAATGAAAATTATTGGTTTAACTACTGATGTCTAGGTTACACCTGTTAGGAATCCTTTTACAAAGATAGAAATAACCGCTCCGATTCCGACCGCTGGCCTTAAATATCAGAACCTCTCTGCAATGTGACGTTTTGTTTTAATCGGGTCGGTGCTGAGTTATCGGGATAAACTTACCTCAATCAGAAAAACATAATTTATTATTATCAAGATCACGGATATAAGCGGAGTAACGCGGCCCTCGCTGACCGGGCTGCCCTTCACAACGGCCGCCCAG
>Ga0255776_10005760_pt1 | contig 12782 bp, 7 predicted proteins | sample 071ome_19_FD_179974 | JGI IMG/M metagenome (GOLD analysis project Ga0255776, IMG submission 179974) | Coastal salt marsh microbial communities from the Groves Creek Marsh, Skidaway Island, Georgia - 071413AT metaG (version 2) | ecosystem: Environmental > Aquatic > Marine > Intertidal zone > Salt...
TTTGTAGGAGGGAAGCTTCTTCCCGAACACCGTGATTGCCGATGTTCGGGGATAAGATCCCCTCCTACAGAGAGGTTAGAGGCTCAGAAATACAACTTACCTTCGACGCCGTACGTCAGAGGCTCGCCGTATTGGTAGTGGCCGTAAGAGCTGTAGCCATCACGTGGATCGTTACCGAAGCCGAAACCACGGACCTTATAGTCCCGGTCGGTCAGGTTACGCCCATACAGAGTAACCTCGTAGTCAGGTTGTGTGTAAGCGATACGCGCATGCCACAGAACATAGGCTTCTGATTTCAGGTTGTGGCTGTCAGAGAAGTAGAACTCATCTTTGGCTTCACTTTCCAGGCGTACAGACAGAGAATCAGTCAGGCCGTACGTCAGGGCTGTTGCAGCACTGTACTGAGGAGCATGCGCCTGCTGGCGACCGTCCTGAACGAATACGCCGTAGTATTCAGATTCGTACGTGTATTCACCGATTTCAGTAATGAGATAGCCGTAGCTCAGAGCCCAGTTCAGGCGCTCGCTGAGATCCCAGTCGGACTCCAGTTCAATACCGTAGTTTTTGCCTTTTTTGGTGTTGCCGATGTAATCCTTAAATGCGGGAGCACCGTCATCTATGTAGCTGAACGAGTTCTTGATCTGTTGGTCGCTACGGTCAATATAAAAGGCTGCGATCCGGGTTCTCAACGAATTTGTCAGCAGTGAAGATTTCAGTCCAAGTTCAACGCTGTGATTAATCTCAGCATCAAATGTGCGCAGATCATCATCCAACACGGGCTCACTGTTTACGCCACCGGCCTTATAGCCGCGGGCGATGGAAAAGTAAGCCAGGTGATCGTATGAAATCAGAGCTTCTGTTGTAAATTTCGCAGCAACCAGAGTTTCATCGGTCTTCTCTTTGAGACTGTTGCTGTCAGTAAACTCGTTCGTCCAGTTCTCGATGCGGACACCGCCAATAAAGCGCAGCACTTCACTCAGGTTCAGCGAGAGTTCTGTGTAGGCCGCGACGGAAGAGGCATCAAGCTCACTTTGATACTGGGCTTTGCCTGTTTTTTCGCGAGTCAGGTCTTCATTGCGCTGCATGGCATACAGGCCTGCAACCCAGTCGGTGGTGTTACCGAAGATGCGGCCGTCTGTGCCTGACAGCAGCCTGATATCCAGAGTATTACGTTGGTAGTCGCGCAAGTATTGATCGAACGCACTGTACTCCGCCCCCGGCGCGATACCGACATAGGACCAGTCTTCGTCATAGCTGTACTCAACGTCTGACCGGCTGTTGGTGAGTTCTGTCTGGAGAATAACCGAGTTGTTCAGTTGCGAATCGACAGACAACGCGAGTGCATGAGTATCCTGCGCATCCGTACCGGGTTCATCGGAGTAGGTCTCGCGCGTGTTATCCAGACTGAACGCATCGTAGCCGTTGTCGATGTCAGCGTAGAGGTAGGTCAGGCCTACGTCAGTATCTTCACTGGGTTGAAATGCCAGCTTGCCGCGGGCGACGATCTCGTCGATGTTATTGGTGTCGTCACGGTCAAGGTAAGTGTTGTCGATGTAACCATCGGACTGGTATCCGCTCACGGCCACTCTGCCCTGAGCTCTATCGCTCAGACTGCCGGAGATCGCACCGCCTAAGCCGTAGCTGTCGTAGTTGCCAGCGCGGGCAGACAGGTAACCTTGTGTTTCTTTGGTCGGATCGTTGGAGCGGATGTTGATCATGCCAGCCAGCGCATTCGCACCGAAGCGTGTGCCCTGTGGGCCGCGGAGAACTTCTACCTGCTTCACGTCGAACAGTGTGGCAGCGCCGCCAAGGCCGGTCATATCGATACCGTCGATCACCAGACCTACGGACGGATTCACCGGGTCGATAAACTGGCTTCGCTCGCCGATACCGCGAATCTGAAAGAAGCGTCCACGAGACGCACCCGATGAATAATTCACGTTCGGCGCGAAGCTCAGCACCTGCTCCAGATGTTCGGCGCTGCGGGCGTTGATGTCGTCGCTACCGACAACGGTCACGGCTTCCGGAATCTGCTGAACATCGGTCTGACGAAAGTCAGCTTCGACGGTTACGGGGGTAAGTTCGACGTCGGCGTTGGCCAGCGTCGTCGCTGCGAGTATGGCGAGTGCCAGTGGCGAGCGTAGAGTTTTTGGTGTCATGGGTCTTCCTGTAAACCTTACAAATGCTGGTAAACAAAGACCCGGCTGTCGCGTAGCGGACTGAATAAACAGTGTCTGAAATGTCACGCAGCCAGTGAGGGCTGCCTTCCCATTCCTACGCCGGTACTAACCGGATCAGGTTCCGGGGTTTAAGCTCGAAGCTAATCTCAGGCTGCTTGTGGCAACCTCCCCCTGGGTATGGGGCATGGTAACTAAGCGTCAACACCACTGTCATCACCTTTTTTTACACTCACTATCTATTGATATGCGGGCGTAAAACCCTCATAACCTCTGTCAGACCCTTACTTGATTAGCGGAGAGCATAAAGATGCTTCGTATATTCCTCTTTCTGGCGACTAACCTTGCGGTTATCGCGGTTGCCAGCATTACGCTGAGCCTGCTGGGCGTAGACAGTTACTTTCAGCAGAACGGCACCGACCTGAATCTGCAGTCGCTGCTGATTTTCTGTCTGGTGTTCGGTATGGCGGGCTCTTTCGTATCGCTTTTCATCTCAAAGTGGATGGCGAAGCGAGGCATGCGGGTTCAGGTTATTGATCAGCCGCACAATTCTGGCGAGCAGTGGCTGGTCAGTACGGTGAAAGAACTGGCGGATAAAGCCGGTATCGGTATGCCGGAAGTTGGTATATTTCAGTCGGACGCGCCGAATGCGTTTGCGACGGGGTGGAATAAAAACGACGCGCTGGTAGCGGTCTCGACGGGCCTGCTGCAGCGCATGAGCAAAGATGAAGTGAAAGCCGTTCTGGGCCACGAGATTGGTCACGTTGCAAACGGTGATATGGTTACGCTGGCGCTGATTCAGGGTGTGGTGAACGCCTTTGTGATGTTCTTCGCGCGCATCATCGGTAACTTCGTCGATAAGGCGATCTTCAAGAACGAGAATGGTCCGGGCATTGGCTTCTTTGTGGCGACCATTGTTTCTGAGATTATCCTCGGCATTCTGGCCTCTACCATCGTTGCCTGGTTCAGCCGTCGTCGTGAGTTCCGTGCCGATCAGGCAGGTGCCGAACTGGTGAGCCCTGCGGCCATGGCGTCCGCGTTGATGCGCTTAAAAGAAACTTACGAGCAACCTAGTGAATTGCAGGGTGAGTTGGTCGCTTTCGGCATCCGCGGAGAGGGTAAGTTTTCAGCCCTGTTTGCAACGCACCCGCCGCTGGATGTGCGTATCCAGGCGCTGCAACAACGCTACGGCAATAGCCAGTAAGCTTTTAGCAGCCGTCCTTTGATAGCAAAAAGCCCGCAATCGCGGGCTTTTCTTATTGTATTTTCGTTAGCAGCGCATCGCGCCATGCATCAGAAATATCCCGGACTGTTTGTTGGTCAGGGCAGATGTAAGGATGCATTTTAAGAGTCAGCGTGAGCTGACCATACCACTCGGTCATAGTGGCTGAGATAGGGTAATTAGCTGTGCCTGGTGCAACGGCGATGAGGCGCTTGTTGTCAGGCTTCTCTGGGTTATCTTGCCCTGGCAGAGGCCAGCTGCCGAGGTTAGAGCAGTTGCCCGCATAGAACTGCTTGCCACTGGTCATTTTGTAGATGAGTTTTACGCCCGTAAAGCCAACCCACTTACCTATGTTGGCGAGTTTCCAGTTGGCCCAGTGTTGCTTAGCTTTAAAACGCTGGCGCATTTGCGCCTGCCATTGTGACGCTTCGGATACAGGGTGGGTGAGCATATAAAAGCCGGAAACCTGATTAAAGCTCTCTGTCTGGATTCCAGTCGCGCCGCGCACGTTTACCGGATAAAACCAGTAAAAAGGATCATCGCCTTCAATCAGGCGGGCTGCGACAATGTTGCTCAGCTCTGAATAGATCAAACTGCCAGGGCTGACTTTATTGTCCTTGCACCACTGATTCAAGCGGGTGGTTTCTTCTTCGCTGAGGCAGGAAATCTCGGGGGTGAAAGTATCGTTGTCTTCGTAGGGGTAGGTCTTCTTCCAGCGAACGGTCTTGTTACCTTCTTCTACCGGAAATTCTTTCTTCGCCTTGCTGATTTCTCTCCAGCTGGGGACGCTTGTCTCGTTACACACGGGCAGTGGGAAGCAGGGGTAGCCCATCGGGCGGAGAATATTGGCAAAACCCGCCATACCATCGGCGTCAGCATGCTGCCAGGTTTTCCAGTCAATACTCCTATTGTCTGGGTCATACCAACCCCAGTAGATGGTGTCTTTGATGCCATAGGGCTTACGTGCGTGGTACCACATGGCAATGTAATCTTTTTCTGCCATCGGGGCTTCCTTATTTTTGTTGTTGTCGCAGGAGATTAAAACACTGACTCAGATGGTACCAGTAAGTGGCTACAGGCGACAGATACGAGGTTGTTGCGGTGGATAGGGTATCTCCGGCTCGGTAGGCTTGGCTCGGAATGTCCTTTTCTGATGCTGACTGGTATTTGGTCAGTGTAGATACCTCAGTATCCGAACCGAGCCGCGATTTATATGTATTCCGATGTCAACAGCCTAACCCTGTCTATACTTGATTAGTCATGTTTCTGGGCGGTGGTATGTTCTTCCTCAGATTTCTCATTGTTGCGTTAACTTATTTCGTCTTTGCCCGACTGGGTACCGCGCTGGCTATTCCTCCTGATTATGCCGCCGCTGTATGGCCTGCTGCAGGTGTCGCACTGGCTTCTTTTCTTCTTTTCAGCAGAGCTGTTGCTTTCACCGGTGTTATGGCAGGCGCTGTTTTAGCCAACCTCTACACAACCACGTCGGCGCTTACCGAGTTGTCTCTGACAGCCCTTGTCTCTGGAATCGCCATGGGCGCTGGTGCAACGTTGCAGGGGTTTTTCGGGGCATGGCTCTATCACACTTATCTTCCGGGGCGAAGTCGATGGGATGAGTTGCCTCACTTACTGCGTTTCTGCTTTATCGTTGTGGCGCTTGGCAGCGTGGTGAGCACAACTATAGGTAATATTACTCTCTACGTGAACGAGTTCATCGTTACTGAACGGCTAGCGTTTAACTGGATCACCTGGTGGGCAGGCGACGCGATAGGGGCCCTTCTAGTCGCACCGGTCATTATGGTTTTAGCGGCCCCTGAGCGAGTTTACAGTCTTGATCGTAAGATCAAAGTGATGGTGCCTATCCTATTGATTCTTGCGGCTGTATTCGGCCTTTTCTATAAATCGGTTGGTTTCAACAGAGAGCGCATCGTTAGTGATCTGAAGGCCTCTGCTGACGAGCTCTCACAGCTTGTTGACGCCCGGTTAACCATTTCAGAGAACAAGCTCATAGCATACGCTGCTTTGTTCAGCGCAAGCGAGTTTGTGACGCCTGAGGAGTTTTCCCGGTTCTCGGAACGTGTGATGTCTCGTGATGACGCCTTCTTTGGTGTCGGCTGGACAGAGATTGTCGATAACGAGGGGCGTGCGCGTTGGGAGAGATTCTACCGTGATCGTGGTTTTGACGACTTTACCTTCACCGAGTTTGCTGAAGGCGGTCACCTGGTCGAAGCCAGTGATCAGGAGACATATTATCCTGTGTTGTACATATATCCATTTGAACCAAACCGCAGGGCATTTGGCCTGAACCTTGGAGCTAATGCTGAGCGTAAAGCAGCGCTCGATAAAGCGGCGGTTGAGCATTCACCTGTTGCGACTGCACCAATCGTTCTGGCGCAGGAAACAGGAAATAAGCGGGCGATTCTTTTGTATATGCCCGTATTTGATCTTGATGATGCAGAAGAGCTTGTTGGGTACTCAAGTGGGGTGCTCAAGGTCAGCGGAATTCTTGGGGAGAGTGTCTTTCAGTCTCGTCAGGCAGGTTTGTACTTTAATCTGTACGACGTGACGGACGGCGAGCGCCAGCCCATTTATGAATCCGCTGAGCAGGCACACCTAAACCTGCCAATGCACAGCTACGACGCCTATTTCGGCACACGTAAGTATCACTTACAGATATTTCCTGCAGAGAACTACATATATGGACGTAATGACTGGACCAGTTATGTCATCCTGACCGGCGGGTTTGTGATTGCGACTTTATTCCTGGTGTTCGTCCTGACAACGACAGGGCAGATTGAAACGGTTCGGCGGCAGGTTGAATTGCGAACGGCCGAACTGAGCGATGCTGTATCGCGAGCGAATGCTGCGAGCGACGCCAAATCCGCGTTTCTTGCCAACATGAGCCATGAGTTACGCACACCGCTGAATGCGATTAACGGATTCCTTAAGCTGGTTCTTGATACAGACCTGACGCCTGTACAGATAAGCTACCTGCAAAAAGCGGATCTCGCTTCGGTCACCCTGCTCGGCCTGATTAATCAGACGCTGAACTACGCAAAGATAGAATCCGGCAATATGGAACTCGAGCAATCCAGTGTGCGTATGCGCCGGATTGTTCGGAAGATGGAGGCCCTGTTTGATCATATCGCCGACGAAAGTGCGTTGGACTTCAGGATTAAACTGGCGAACGATGTACCTGAAATACTTATCGGTGACGAACTGAGAATCGAGCAGATTATCCTCAACCTCCTGAGTAATGCGTTTAAGTTTACGCGTGAAGGTTACATAGATCTGAACATCAGCTATTACGCAGATGATGAGAAATTGGAGGTTCGCGTGACCGACAGTGGTGTCGGTATTCCCGCTGATAAAATGGATCACATCTTCGCTGCTTTCGGACAAGCGGATGCTTCGATCAGTCGTCGCTACGGAGGCTCCGGCCTCGGTCTGAGTATATCCCGCAGGATCGCCACCATGATGAAAGGTGACATTCAGGTACGCAGCACGGTAGGCGAAGGTAGTGAGTTTCTGGTGTACATGTATTTACCGGTTGGCGATTCAGCCATCAAAGATGCGGCGGTCTCGGAAAGCCGCAGTCAGCTTCAGGGCAAGTGCGCTTTGATCGTTGAGGACATTAAAGTTAACCAGATGATCGTTCAGGAGTTTCTCAGAAAACATGGCGTCAGCACACTGATTGCTGAAAACGGCAAAGAAGCCGTAGATCAAATGACCACGAAGCCAGCGGTCGACTTTATTTTGATGGATGTGCAGATGCCGGTCATGGACGGATACACCGCCACTCGGGAAATCCGAAAATCAATGCCCGAGATCCCCATCATCGGTATGACTGCTAATGCGATGGACGACGACAAAATGGCCTGCATGGCAGCAGGAATGAACGACCATATTGCTAAGCCAATCGACCCTGAAAGGCTGATTCAGTGTGTGCAGGATGCGGTAAGTAGATGTGGCTAAATGAGCCATGATGACGTCAGGTTGCTTTTGCTCACATTGTTCCGCTGCAGAAACGTATTGTTCTGCTAGACTGTCTTCGTTTTGTAATAATTGTCGGGGGCGATCATGATGATCGATACTGGAGCACAGATGCTCAGAGCAACGAAGAATGATCTGATTAAGCGCTATGCTGTCCGCAATAACCGTATCGCTCTGAAGCAAACACTGTCCACGCTTATTCCCGTTATCGCTCTGACTTACGCCGGTATTGTCGCGCTTGAAGTCTCACTACTGCTGACCTCAGGTATCGTATTACTTCTGACGCTTTTCCTGCTGCGTGCATTTGTCATGTTGCACGACTGCGGTCACAACTGTCTGTATGAATCGCCGCGAGCCAATAAAATCGCAGGTTTTATTTTTGGTGTCGTGTGCGGTGTTCCTCAGTATGTATGGTCCAGACATCATGACTACCATCACTCGACCAATGGTAACTGGGAGAAGTACCGTGGGCCTTTGACGGTTCTGTCGACAGAGGAATACTCTGAGCTGACGCCGAAGCAGAAGCGCAGTTACGCTCGTCAACGTAAGTTGTTCATGGGGCCGATTGCGGGTTTTCTGTATTTTGTATTCAACCCACGTTTTACCTGGTTCAAGGGTACGCTTGGGTTGGTTGCGCATATCCTCAAGGGGAAAAAAGCCTCTGAGTACAGCACGCGTTACTGGGCGGACTGGAAGGAGTTTCGTCATATGACGGGTAACAATCTGGCTCTGTTATCGATCTGGACACTAGCTTCAATGACCTTTGGCTTTGCCGAGTTTGCCGCGGTGTTTATCGTGGCTTTGTCATTGGCAGGTGCGTCAGGGATTATTCTGTTCACGGTTCAGCATAATTTTGAGAATTCTTATGCGTCACCGACCCAGGGCTGGGACTATTACCAGGCTGCGCTGGCGGGCACCAGCTACCTTAAATTGCCTCGTATTCTGCACTGGTTTACCGCAGACATTGGTTACCACCACATCCACCATTTGTCAGCACGCATTCCGAATTACCGTTTGCGCGAGTGTCATGAGCAGAATCGTGCATTATTCGAGAGTGTTACCCGTCTGACTCTTAAGGATGTACCGCATTCAATGCGCTACATAATCTGGGACGAGAACAACGCTACGCTGATGACGCCTGAGCAATTCGAAGCTCGTAACGCGGCAGCGGCTGTCCCTGAGGCAGCGCAAGCCGCCTGATCAATCAGCGCAGGCGCTGAGTAAGAGTGGCTGCCAGTTCTTCTGACAGCTGCTCGGCTAACTTTTCTGACGCCTTATTCAGGGCGTTCTGCTGAATGCCAGAGACCCCCCGTGCCTTATCCGAAAAAGAACTTAAAACCTTACCACTGCTGTCTCTGAGGTTGACCCGCGCGTTGGCGAATACGTAGTAATTTCCATCCTGCTGCTGACTGTCGAGGTTGGCGCTGACTTCAAAACTCAGGTCTGGGGTGTCGCTCTCGCCAAGTCGAAGCCCTTGGTTTGTCAGGGTCTCAAATAAACCACCGCGCATGATGCGCGCGCCGTCGTCGAGCAGCACCAGACGAACATCCAGTTCTTTTACGGCATCGAGAATGTCATCACGATAATCACGCAAAGCCTGCGGGGCCTGTGGTCGGGTTCTGCTGGTGGCGACAAACGCGTATTGCTCTGCCAGTTGGTCATGTTGAGCAAAGAGAGCCAGCGCAGGTAACTGCTGCTGCAAGCGCTCGAGCTTACCGGTGCCAGTTACCTGAGCAGACTTCATCATTTCTAGTTCGGTCTCTACTTCCTGTAGCTGCCCTTTGATACGACTTGCCGCAGCGGTACGGTCCAGCTCGGCCAGCGCATAGGCGTAGTTGTCGTCGACGTAGGTATCACGGATGACGACTTCGTCCAGTGTCACAGTCGGTATGGTGCTGCTGATGGTCTGGGAAATATTTTTCTGAAGGCGGGTTTCGCCATCGGTTGTGTACTCATTGATGCGACTGGAATTGGTTGCAGAAATAGTCACTTTCAGGCGACTGACCAGATCCGCACGGGCAAAATCTGTGGCACGTTTTAATGCCTGATCAGGGCTGCCATACACTTCCATAGAGCCGACGCCATACGCCTTTGTTTTATCTGTGGGTTGGTTGGTTACCCAGCTGGGCAGGCTTTCCACTTGCTTAACGTTATCCGGAATAACGTCGGAATCGCCTTTTTCGTAAAGCGAGCTACAGCCGCTCAAAAGGCTGATCGCGAGGGTGAGAGGGAGTAATGAAGTGGTGAGGTGTCTGGTCATCATTAACAGTCCGAGTGGAGTCCTTGAAGCAGCAGTTCGATCGGGTTCTGCAGAGTGTACCCCGATACAAAGAGAGTGTGTGACTTATCTGACCGTGAAACCCAGCGCAATATCCCACATGAGCAAAAAGCTAATATCAGTGACAATCGGTTACGCAGATTAGACATTACTTGACAGTGGTTACTTATTAGGCAATTGTTCGCCCAATTTAATGTCTTGCGACGACAATTGGCTAACCAAAGGGACATCCTGATGAAAAAGTATTTCGTAAGTGCGCTGCTTTTGAGTGCGGCGGGCGGTGCAGTAGCTGATGAGGTGATTAATGAAAATCTTGTCGTTACACAAAGAGCCTGTATCGGTGTGGACTGTCAGGATGGTGAACAGTTTTCATTTGAAACCTTGAAGGTCAAAGGCGACTCTCCTCAGATCTATTTCAAGGATACCAGTAACTCAGGTGCCTTCCCGCGCAATGACTGGCAGATTGGTGTGTCAGACGAAGTAGCAGGTAGTGCTGCGAGCTTCTTTATTGATGATACGACGCACAGTCGTCGTGTACTTGAAATCTCGCCAGAGGGGGATGTCGCCCTTGGTACCATGTCTGTCGTAGTAGAAGGTGCCATATCTGTTGGTAGCGAGTCTGCTCAGCGCCGTGTCACTTTTGTAGCGGATGCAGAGTCTGATACTGATGCAGTTAACTTACGTACAGCTCAGGATGTGGTCAGCAATCTGGATGTTGAAGCAGAGGCAGCCGAACTTGATGCGGCCCTTAGTGAGTTGAACGCCCGCCTGAGCGCACTTTCCGCACGTGTATCTGCACTGGAGCCGTGATCGGAAGATAACTATGCATATTTCTAAAAAGATACTTCTGCTGGTTGCGAGCGCAGTACCGTCTGCGCTGGTAATTGCAGATGTCATTAAGCCGGACACATTCATCGTTCAGGGCGGTCTGTGCAGTGGCATGGACTGCTTTCCCGATATTCCCTTTGCTCAGCCATCTCCGGGCCGGCCGGACTTCCTTGTCATCCTGAGAGAGAATAATGTCCGACTCAGTCTGGTTGATGGAACTGCGAGTGCAGAATTGTATAGTTTTGCGAATCCAGGGGCGGGTTATTATGGCAATTTTTCTGGAGGTAATAACTGGAAGCTAGAGGCGAATGAGTCCATAAACGGCGGCGATATCGAGTTTGTTGTAGGGCAGGGTGGCTTCACGGAAGGTCTTGTCCTGAGTGATGGCAGTGCACCTGACTATGAATGTACTGCTACCGTAATTTCAGGAGAGTTCTACATCACAAACGTAACTCCTCTTGATGAGCCTATACCTGCTGGACATCCAGCGAAGACAACTATGTTTGATCGTGTGTCTTATGACGCAGACGGTACAGAGAGGTGCCTTAACGTTGGAGAGGCCAATCCTATCGCCGTTACGAAAAAATCTTTGGTCTTCGGGGTCAAGGCGGAGCGTGACTTTTCGGATAACGAAGATCCGGATATTCGTGAAGTTCCCAGCGTTATTATCCTCGGTAATGACAGCGCCCGGGTTGCCGAAGCCGTATCGGTAGGTAACTCCGAGTCGCAACGTCGGATCGCCAACCTTGCCGAGGGTATTAATGAGCTCGACCTGGTGACACGGGGTCAGCTTCGTAAGTTACCTTTCGAAGCTCAGGTTAAAGCTATCAACATGGTGAATGACCAGCTGGATACGCTGGAAGCTCAAGTGTCTGTACTTGAATCTCGTTACTCTGTGCCTGTGTTCACCTCGGGCGCGGCATTCACCCTCCTTGAGGGTGAAAACTCTGACATTACCCTCACAGCTACCGACAGCAACGGTGACGATCTGACCTTCGGCTTTAAAGCCGGTCAGGATCTGCCTGTATGGCTGAACCTGTCAGCAGCCGGTGCACTGTCTGGCACGCCAGTGAACGAAACCGGACGTGTGTTCGATGCCATTATCGAAATCACCGATGGCTTTAACGTCGTTGAGCAGACGCTGACCATTACGGTGCTGGATGCCGAAGTCACAGCAATCTCTATGGCGGCAGGTTTGCCGAATGGCATCACGTATGTCGAGCTGAATGCAGTTGACGGTGTCAGCGACGCGATCGAAGCCAACAATGCGAAATATCAGGCGGCGATTCAGGCGCGTACCGGCACAGATCTGGATACCCCTGAAGAAATCGCAGCGCTGGTTGCCAGTGTGAACAGCGAGCCTGTGTTTATCTCTGCAGATACCTTAAGTGTTCTCGAAAACGAAGCATTTACCTTCCCGCTGGCGGCGACGGATGTAGCCAATGACGCCCTGATCTTCGGCATCAAAGCCGGTCAGGAACTGCCTGTGTGGCTGACCATCTCGGGCAACGCTTTGACCGGAACGCCTGTGAACGAAAGCGGCCGGGTATTCAATGTCATTGTGCAGGTCAGCGATACCTTTACTGTGGTTGAACAGACGATTGAAGTGACCGTGATTGATGCTGAGGTTAACGCCATTTCATCCGCAGCAGGAAGCGTGAACACCATCACCAGCGTTGAACTGAACGCTGTCAACGGCGTGACGGATGCCGTGCCTGAGAACAACAGCGCCTATCAGGCGGCCATCGAGAGTCTGAGCCCTGAAGATCTGGACTCTCCGGCTGAGATTGCGGCCATGGTCGCGAACGTGAATTCGGTGCCTGTGTTCACCTCGGGCGCGGCGTTCACCTTCCTCGAAGGGGAAAACTCCAGCATCACCATCACAGCGACCGACAGCAACAACGACTCCCTGGCCTTCGGCTTTAAAGCGGATCAGGACCTGCCTGTATGGTTGATTCTGTCGACCGCAGGCAGGCTGTCAGGCACGCCGGAAAACGAAACCGGACGCGTGTTCGATGCGATTATCGAAGTCACCGATGGCTTTAACGTGGTGGAGCAGACGCTGACAATCACAGTACTGGATGCGGAAGTCACTGTAGTTTCCATGGCGGCAGGTCTGCCGAATGGCATCACGCATGTCGAGCTGAATGCAGTTGACGGTGTCAGCGACGCGATCGAAGCCAACAATGCGAAATATCAGGCGGCGATTCAGGCGCGTACCGGCACAGATCTGGATACCCCTGAAGAAATCGCAGCGCTGGTTGCCAGTGTGAACAGCGTGCCC
>Ga0255776_10005761_pt1 | contig 12780 bp, 8 predicted proteins | sample 071ome_19_FD_179974 | JGI IMG/M metagenome (GOLD analysis project Ga0255776, IMG submission 179974) | Coastal salt marsh microbial communities from the Groves Creek Marsh, Skidaway Island, Georgia - 071413AT metaG (version 2) | ecosystem: Environmental > Aquatic > Marine > Intertidal zone > Salt...
AATGCGGTCGGTGTAGCGCATTACCAGAAAGGGTACCAGGCGTGCTTCTGCGTCGGTAGCTGCAGTTTCGATAAACAGCCACTGGCTGCGGATCTTATCCAGTTGACGCTGAGCATCAGTGGATGTTACCCGGCTGCGCAGATCAGCGATGCCGAGGTCAAAGCGACGGCAGAGCGAACTGATATCGACACTATCGACCGTTAGAGGCGCTCCCATCGATGAGGCTGCACGTTCAATGTAACGCTCGACGACATTCAACAGCAGATTTTTCTGCTCACGCTGCCATATAACCAGTTCAGGCAGTGTCACTTCGTCGTTCATCAGCAGGTTTTCAGCAAGCAGTTCAAGCTCGCTTAGCAGCGAACGCTGCGCCTGACGCATCAGCGTTACTACCTGTAACTCAGGATAGTTAGCCTCGCGGATTTCATGAACGTTCTGATCGAGCAGACGGTTGAATTCGGTCCAATGGGTCTGGATGTTGCTGCCGGCAACGGCGTATTTTTCATCCAGTTGGGCGACCAGGCTGGTGTGCTCAGAAGCAACCAGATCGCGGTGGCGCAGAAGCTCTTCAATGAGCTGCGGATTCCCTTCGTCAGCCTGTACGTGGTAATACTTCAGCAGAAGTGTTTTGACGTCGACGCTGAGCTCGAATACGCTTTGCTCTGTAACCGACCCGGCGGCATGCGCAGAGAGGCTCATAAACAGAGTGAGTATCAGTGATCGCAGGAGTAACATAGGTCCTTCTCGGTGTGTACCTGAACAAGCGTGAAGCGACAGAAAGTTGACCATGTTAAGCGCATGTATGCAAGCGGGTTTTTGTCATCTGATGAGCTGTAATTCACATTATGGAAAGAGTATTTCGTCTCACAATCTCATGCCCTGACAGGGTGGGTATTGTGGCAAAAGTTGGCCAGTTCTTCTCCGGTCACGGTGGTTGGATTGTCCAGGCAAACCATTATTCAGACCCGGAAAGTGGTCACTTTTTTATGCGTCATTGTATTCGCGCAGACTCACTGCCGTTCGATGTTGAAGGCCTGAAAGAGGCGTTTACTCCGATCGCTGAAGAGTTTGAAATGGACTGGCAGGTCAGCGATAGCGGTGCACCGAAAAAAGTCATTCTGATGGCGAGCAAGCAGAGCCACTGTCTTGTAGATCTGTTGCATCGCTGGCATAGCAAAGAGCTGGAATGTGAGATTCCGTGTGTTATTTCTAACCACGACGATCTTCGCTCGCTTGTAGAGTGGCACGGAATACCCTATTTCCATGTGCCGGTTGACCCTGCGAACAAGGCAGAGCACTTCCGCCGCGTGACCGCAATTGTCGAAGAGCACAAAGCGGACACGATCGTTCTGGCGCGCTATATGCAAATTCTTCCGGAAGAAATCTGCGCTAAGTATGTCGGCCAGGTAATCAATATTCACCACAGCTTCCTGCCGTCGTTTGTCGGTGCAAAACCGTATCATCAAGCTGCTGAACGCGGTGTGAAACTGATCGGTGCGACTTGCCACTACGTAACACAGGAGCTCGATGCCGGCCCGATTATTGATCAGGACGTCATCCGTATCAGCCACAACGATACCGTGGAAGATATGGTGCGCCTCGGCAAAGACGTAGAGAAGATGGTGCTGGCGCGCGGGGTGCGGAGTCACCTGGAAGATCGAGTGCTTCTCCACGGTAACAAGACCATCGTCTTCTGAGCCTGGCTGCATCGTCATAGCTTTGTTAAACATCGGCCAAAGAATACTCACTTAGCAATAGTAAGCTCCGTTTCTTTGGCCGACGTTTGCCGCGCTATGACTTCTTCGCCGACGGCTCAGTGTTAAAGCTGGCTGCCTCGCTGACGCTTTAACCGATTGGAAGGCTCAGTTTCAAAAGGCAATAAAAAAGCCGGCGTAATGCCGGCTTCTTTATTGGCGTTGCTGTGATCAGATCATTTCGATCGCAACAGCAACGGCTTCACCACCACCGATACACAGAGCAGCAATACCTTTCTTGCCGCCGGTGTTTTTCAGGGCGTTCATCAGGGTCACGATCAGACGTGAACCAGTTGAGCCAACTGGGTGGCCCTGCGCACATGCACCGCCGTAGATGTTTACTTTCTCAGCATCCAGATTGAATGCGTCGATAGGCATCATGGCAACCATGGCGAATGCTTCGTTGATTTCCCACAGGTCCACTTCGTCTTTATTCCAGCCGGTTTTGGCCAGCAGAGTTTCAATAGCGCCACAAGGAGCGATAGTGAACTCAGAAGGATGCTGAGAGTGAGTGCTGTGTGCAACGATGCGTGCAACAGGAGTCAGACCTTTGGCTGCCGCAACAGATTCGCGAGCCAGAACCAGAGCAGATGCGCCGTCAGAGATTGAAGAGGCGTTTGCTGCTGTGATGGTACCGTCTTTGCGGAACGCAGGGCGCAGAGAAGGAATCTTCTCGATGTTAGCGTTGAACGGCTGCTCATCCTGATCAACAACTGTTTCACCACGACGTGAAGTCACAGTGACAGGCACGATTTCAGCTGTATTGTGGCCAGCTTCGATCGCCGCCTTGGCGCGGTTCAGGGAGCGGATGGCGTATTCGTCCATCTGTTCACGGGTGTAACCTTTGCTGTCAGAAGTTTCCTGAGCGAAAGCACCCATCAGCTTGCCAGTTTCAGCGTCTTCCAGACCGTCGAAGAACATGTGGTCTTTTGCCTGATCGCCATGGCCCATACGGTAGCCAGTGCGGGCGTTTTCCAGAATGTATGGTGCCTTAGACATAGACTCCATGCCGCCAGCAACAGCGATATCAACAGAACCTGCTTTGATGGCATCGTGCGCCATCATGGTCGCTTTCATACCAGAACCGCACAGCTTGTTAATCGTGGTAGCACCAGTGTTGTCTGGCAGGCCAGCTTTACGCATTGCCTGGCGAGCAGGACCCTGACGCAGACCCGCAGACAGTACGTTGCCCATGATAACTTCCTGAACGTCAGCGGCTTCAATACCAGCACGCTTTACGGCTTCAGCAATAGCAACAGCACCCAGTTCCGGGGCAGTAACAGAGCTCAGGCTGCCCTGGAAACCACCCATAGGGGTACGGGCGCCAGCAACAATAACAACGGAATCCTGATTCGACATGCGGATCTCCTGCATCAGTAGTTGGTTTAAGAGGCCGGCTATTCTACGCCAAAGTTGTATGTAAAGCACCGGTCAGCGGTTTGGTAGGTTCTCAGATCTGAACTAGGCTTGATTACGATCAGATACAAAATCACGCATTCCGGGTTGCGGAATCATACTTTCGGGCGATGAGGGTATGAGCTGGCGGGATTATAGTCAGGTAAGGTCCGGCGAAGGTCAGGATGACGCCTGCTGGGATCAACTGATAACCATAACAAACTCATGACAGGTACACGTATGGTGAAGAAGACTTTACTCAGTCTGGCCATCGCAGCCACAGCCGCAGGTCTTGCGGGCTGTAACACGAGCGGCGATTATTCCGTAGACACAAAAGCAGTGACCGCTGGCGGCGAGGGTTCTGTACCTTCTGTTGTTGCACCAGTATTTTCTGCCGGTAGCTCGAATCTGCCACTGGCAAACGATTTCTTGTTTAAAGATGCTGCTGATACAGATGGCACTGCAAATACTGCAGACACGACTCCTCCGGTCACCACTGGCCTGAATAAGCTTGATGGTTTCTCTACCACTGCTGCTACATACATCAAGTTTAACGGCGCACTGGATGGTGATTCTGTTGTCGCCGGTCAAACCGTATTTCTGGTCAAGCTGAAAAACAGCGAGGACAATGCGGCGATTGATGCGCTGGATATCAGCACCATCGTTGCAAACGAAGCGAATCCTTTTGCTGCTGATCAGCCGGTTGGTGGCACTGATTACGTTGCCCGTTACATCACAATGGATGATGGAGCGACCCCTGCGATCCAGATTTTGCCTAAGACTCCGCTGGATCCAAAAACCAAATACCTGGTTGTACTGACTGATAGTCTGGCATCAGCGAGCGGCCTGCCGGTTGGCCCATCTGCAGAATATGATCTGGTGACCAGTGATCTGGCATTGCCAGCTTCGACTCTGCAGCCTGTACGTGATGCAGTGCAGGCTTGGGAAGGCCTGGCCGGAGCGTTCCTGAATACAGCAACCAGTGGAAACATCACTCAGGATGACATTATTCTGAGTTACGCATTTACTACCACAGGTACGACTGACGTTCTTCATGCGATGGCAGCCCCTGCGACCTTCATGACGGTGCAGTTGCCTACGATTGCAGCTGCAGAAGCAGCTATTTCTGCGAAAGTTGTCGCAACAGTTCTTGCCGGCGGTGGTGATCAGGCGACAGCTGATGCTACCGCTGCTGCTACTCTCCTGCAGATTGCTCAGGGTGTTGCCGTGGCGATTAATACTGCGGCGGGTACAACGGTTGTTCCTGTTGATGCGAATACCCGTGATGTATTGCTGGCAAGCGAAACGCTTTCGCCGAATTATTACAAAGGCCTGATTTCTACTGTCGCAGATGGCAGTGGTGCGGGTCTTGATACTGTCGTTGACCGTCCTCAGCCGCGTACTTACACGCCAATCACATCGGATGGCGCGACAACTCCTGTTGCTGTGCCTTACGACTCGTTCCTCGCAGTAGCTGTACGCCCAGATATCGAAGAAGCATTTCCTGATGCTGACAGCGCCACGATTGATGGTTATGTCGCGGCAAAAGTTGCAGAACTCTCATCAGGTGGTTCTATCCTTCAGGGTGGTCTGACGATTCCTAACTTCCTGCCATTGTCAGCATCAGGCACTGCAGATGCTGATCTGGGTAGCTGGGGTGGTAGCGCCAACGCTGCGACTGCGCTTGGTCTCTCTGCGCCGCCAACCGACGCGGATGGCAGTGTAAACGTAACGTGGCGCTTCCCGTTTGCTGATAAACAGGGTGATGTCACTGTGCCTGTGCTGGCGACTCTGCCACCAGATACCTGTGACCCGGATGGTGACGGTGCTTATCCTGCGATCACCAAGCCTGCTGACGGCTGGCCTGTCGTGATTTACCAACACGGTATTACCGTTGACCGTACCGCGGGCCTGCTGGTTGGTAATGCACTGGCAAAAGCCTGTGTCGCTATGGTTGCAATTGACCACGTGATGCACGGTGTTGCGCCACTGCGTGACGGCGAAGCGAACTCTCTGCGCTTATTTAACGTTGAGCAGGTCGCAGCAGCAGATGCGGCAACTAACAGCCCATTCGCAGCTGCACGCGCAGGAGTGATTGCAGCGGTGGGAGCCGAGAATGTTCCTGAGCTGGCAGCGCTTGCTGAGCGTCACAATAATGTGGCTAAAGCGGCAGATCAGAGCAACATCGACATGGTATTCCAGGGCGCGCTTGATGCGTCTGGTAACCCTGTGACGGCGGCCTCTGCGGGTGCATCCGGCGATCTGTACATTAACCTCAGTGAATTTGCGCGCACTCGTGATGCGATTCGCCAGACGGTACTGGATATGATGAACGTTGCAGCGTCGATTGACTCTATGGATATCAATGCCGACGGCACTGCAGATGATCTCGATCCGTCGAAGGTCTACTTCATTGGACACTCACTGGGTGGCATCGTCGGTACGACTTTCCTTGCAGTAAATAACGACGCAACAGTTCAGGCGTACAACAGCAATCTGCCGATGATCAAGGCAGCAGCTCTGGGTAACCCGGGTGGTGGTGTTGTGAAACTCCTGGAAAACAGCGCTGCGATTGGTCCTAAGATCATTGGCGGTCTGGCTGCTAGCGGCGTAGCTCAGGGCTCTGACAGCATGGAGAAATTCTTCGGCGTGTTCCAGGCGATGCTCGACTCAGCAGATCCTATTAACTTTGCTTCAGCAACTTCTGAACTGCCAGTACTCGTTTATGAAGATGTTGGTGTAGCTGGCAGCACAGAAGAAGTTTCTGACCTCGTAGTTCCGAATAATGCTGAAACAGCAACGTTAGATACGTCTGTTTCTTACCTCGCTGGTACCGACCCTCTCGTTGCTGAGATGGGTATTACTACCATGCTGGATAAGGCAGAAGCTGAGTCCGGGACAGTGATCAGTGCTGATCCACAGTACTACTACCCATCTGCCGCGAGTGACGCCATCGTTCGCGCGAATGTTCGTGTTGCGACGGGAACTCACAGTACCTTCTCGTCAGCAGATCCTCAGGAAGTATTTGTTGAAATCTTCCAGCAGATTGCCACTTTCTTTGATGCGCACGGTGTGACTGTTGCCGGTGGCCTTCCAGGTGGCCAGCAAGGTCTGGTGATCGAGAATACGGCTGTTCTTGAAGCCGAAGCGGCTAACTGATTGGGCGGAGAATAATAATCATGAATAAAGCAATTTATCAGATGTTTAAGAAGACTCCGCTGGCACTGGCCATGGCTGGAGCAGTAGGTGCTGCGCAGGCAGCGGAATACAACGTCGGTGAGCTGAACATTCAGCTGGCAAACACCGTAAGCTACGGTATTGGCTGGCGTCTGGAAGACCGTGATAAAGGTCAGATTATGCCGGGTAACGGTACTGCTATCGGCGAGACCACTTCGGGCTCTTCGTATAACTACGACGATGGCACGCTGAACTACAGCCAGGGTGATGTTTACACCAATGTGTTCAAGTGGAGCGGTGACTTGGAGCTGAGCTATCGCAACTACGGTGGCTTCTTCCGTGCCCGCGCTTACTACGATCATGCCATCATGGATCAGGAAACGGATTTCAAACCCCTTAACGATGAAACAAAAGATGCTGCTGGTATGGGAGCAGAGTTGCTTGATGCGTTCGTCTGGGCGGATTACGACATCAACTACGTTCCTGTGAGCGTGCGTTTGGGGCGTCAGGTGTTGAGCTGGGGTGAAAGTACGTTCATTCAGGGCGGTGTTAACAGCATTAACCCTGTGGATGCATCTGCATTCCGTAAGCCAGGCGCGGAACTGAAAGAAGCGCTGCTGCCGGTCAATATGCTGTACACCTCAATCGGTCTGACTGGTGAGCTGACGCTCGAAGCCTTCTACCAGTTGGAATGGGAAAAAACCCGAAGCGACCCATGTGGCACCTTCTTCTCCACCTCTGACTTTGTGGCCGATGGTTGTGGCCCGGTAATTCTGGGTGGTGAAGCCGATGAACGCGACATCATCGCTTTCCGTGATCTTGAGGTTGAAGCTGGTGTGCCGCTGTCTGAGCGTGTGTCACCGGTGACCGAGCGTATCGAAGATGACACACCAAAAGACTCCGGTCAGTACGGTGTGGCTCTGCGCTGGTACTCAGAGGCACTGGGTGATACCGAGTTCGGTTTCTACTACATGAACATTCACAGTCGCCTGCCATACATTAACGGTGTGATCACTAACCAGGACCGCAGTGGTGTACTGACAGGCACACCGGATATGTCTGTTAACGACGATGCGACGTACGATACTTACCGTCCGTTGTATCAGGTGGCATACCCTGAAGACATTCAGATTGCTGGAATCTCCTTCGCTCGTAGTACTGAGTTTGGTGCGTCGATCTCTGGCGAAATCAGTTATAAGCCTGATTATCCAATTCAGTGGAACGCGTTTGAACTGATTCTTGCGGGTAACGGTGCACCATACAGCCGTCTGTATCAGCAGCGTGCTGAAGAAGCCGGTAGTGCGTCTGAGCTCTACGGTGAGCTGGGTGATGGCTACGATCGCTTTGATGTATGGCAGGCCCAGTCTACTTACATCATGTTCTTCGATCGTGTACTTGGTGCTGATCGTCTGGCGCTGGTCGGTGAAATTGGCGTGGCCTATATCCCTGATCTGCCGAGCACTGATGATGCCCGTTACGGTCGTTCAGGTGCTTACGGTATCGGTAATAACGACGGCGTTTGGGAGAATGCTCCTACTGACGCAATGCGCGACACAAACTACTGTATTGACGGTGGTACCGCTGCGAACGTTAACACTGACTACTGTACCGATGATGGTTACGTGACTAAGGCATCTGGCGGCATTCGTCTGCGCAGTGGCCTGACTTACAACAACGCCTTTGCTGGTGTGAACATGACTCCGAATATGTCTCTGGCATACGACAAAGGTTACGGTCCTGAGCCAGGTTCTCAGTTTATTGATGATCGTCTGACAGTTGGTCTGGGTGTGTCTTTCCTTTACCTGAACCAAACGTCTGTTGATATTGCCTACACTAACTTCTCTGGTGGCAAATATAACCAGATGAAAGACCGTGACAATATCAGCCTGTCAGCGAAGTATTCATTCTGATTTATCGACACCGGACACGAGTTACAGAGGTTTAAATTATGTTGAACAAACACGTGAAAATCTGGGGAGCGGCGGCAGCCCTCTCCATCATGATGGGAGCTGCCAATGCGGCAGTTTCTCCTGAAGAAGCTGCAAAACTAGGCACTGAGTACACCCCGGTAGGTGCTATCAAAGCAGCGCAGGGCAATATTCCAGCATGGACTGGCGGTCTGGCAAGCGACGCTGGTGCTGTGGATAAAAATGGTCGCCTGAGCAACCCATATCCGGACGACAAACCAAAGTTTGTGATTACTGGTGCAAACTATAAAGAATATGCTGCGAATCTGACTGACGGTCAGAAAGCCATGTTCGCGAAGTATCCGGATACCTACAAAATGCCGGTATATGAGACCCGTCGTTCTGCAGCCTATCCTCAGGAAGTCTACGACGAGACTAAGAACAACGCACTGAACACATCGCTGCTGAACAATGGTAACGGTATTTCGAATTTCACGTTCGGCGTACCCTTCCCGTTCCCACAGACTGGTGTTGAGGTAATCTGGAACCATATCACCCGTTATCGCGGTGGTTCGGTGAGCCGTGTTATTGGTCAGGTGACTCCGCAGGTTAACGGTGACTTCACTGTTGTTCGTTTTAAAGACGAATTTACTTTCCGTAATGAGCTGGTGGATTACGAAGCATCAAAAGATGACAACGTACTCTTCTACTTTAAGCAGGACGTTCTGTCTCCTGCGCGTCTGGCGGGTAACGTTCTGCTGGTTCACGAAACACTGGATCAGGTAAAAGAGCCACGTAAGGCGTGGGTTTATAACGCGGGTCAGCGTCGTGTACGTCGTGCGCCTCAGGTTGCTTATGACGGCCCGGGTACCGCATCTGATGGTCTGCGTACCGCGGACAACTTTGACATGTTCAATGGTTCGCCAGATCGTTATGAGTGGACGCTGGATGGCAAGATGGAAGTCTACATCCCGTATAACTCTTATAAGCTGAAAGATCCTGCTCTGAAATACGATCAGATCGTAAAAGCGGGTCACATCAACCAGGATCTGGCGCGTTATGAACTGCACCGTGTGTGGAAAGTTACTGCGACTCTGAAAGACGGACAGCGCCACGTATACGCTAAGCGCGTATTCTACGTTGACGAAGATACCTGGCAGGCAACAGAGATCGATCACTATGACGGTCGTGGCGAACTGTGGCGTGTAGCGGAAGCGCATAACGTTTTCTACTACAACAATCAGGTACCTTGGTACGCCATCGAAGTTCTCTACGATCTGAACTCTGGCCGCTACCTGGCGCTGGGTCTGGATAACGAAGAGCAGGGCGGTTACGCCTACGAGTTCGAGCGTACTTACGCCGACTACACTCCAGCGGCTCTGCGCCGTGGTGGTGTGCGCTGATACTTATCTTATAAGTATTCAGAGCAAGAAAAAGCCGCACACTGTGCGGCTTTTTTGTACCCGCTTACCGGGTTGGAAGGCAGGCTTCAGGATGCATGGCTCAGAAGTGAAACAGCGCGCTGAATTGATATACGCTGGAAGCGTCTTTATTAATAAATTCCGCTCGCAGGCCAACCTGTTCACTGGCTTTAAAGCCAACACCTGCACCTAAGAAAATACCATCGTCATCACCCAGATCCAGACCGCCGCGAGCGAGTGCGCTCAGGCGAGGATCAATTTCTGGCAGGCTTTTCTCGGCAACAGCCGCTACCCAGATGCCATCAATGTCCGTATCGCCCGGGCCATCGTAGAATTCGCCAGTGTCGCTGTAACCCAGTTCGGCTGAGGTCATCAGGCCGGCGACGGAGTTTGCAAATTCCAGTCCGGCAAATACTGTGTAGCCGTTAGCATCGGCGTCTTGTCCGCTAAAAGGTGAGTCAATGACGTTGTGGTTAACGCCACCACCAAGATACATGCGCTTCGCTAATTGGTTGCTGTCATTCATATGGTCATCAGCGAATGCAGGAACAGCCATCGCGCTAAGGAGTGCAGGGATAAGGTACTTCTTCATCGTATTCATACTCCGGTTAAAACTGGTTATATCGATCAATACACAGTGATCAGTACATGGGTAGTGTCAGTGGTTCTTCCTGTAGAGCGGCGAGTTGTTCGCGCAGCGCCAGCAGATGCTCTGACCAGTATCTGTGTCCTCCGAACCAAGGGAACGCGGCGGGAAACGCCGGGTCGTCCCAACGCTGGCTCAACCACGCAGCGTGCCTGACAATACGGCGGGTTCTGAGGGTTTCTATCATCGGCAGTTCAGCAGCGGGAAAGCTTCTGAACATGTTGTAGCCTTCTGCTATGACCATAAGTTGTTGCCGGTGTTCCTCGCGACTGCCACTTAAGAGCATCCAGATGTCCTGCATGGCTGGCCCTTGAGTGCAGTCATCGAAATCGACTAACCAGAGATCTTCATCGCGTAAAAGCAGGTTGCCGGTGTGCATATCGCCATGCAAACGCAGAGTGGGGTAATCATGGATGTGCACATGATCTGTATGTGCACAGATATCCCGGATAAGAGATTCGTAGGCTTCGCGGTAATCATCCGGTAGTTGACTGCTGCTAAGCACCTGTTCTGCTGCCTGGCGGATATCATCGCTGCCGCGTACAAGTGGGCGGTGCGAGAACGTCTGGTCGGCACCAATGTTGTGTAAGCGGCTGAGCCAGCGGCCGATCAGCTCCAGATCATCGTCACTGGAGAGTTCTGGTGCATGACCTCCTCGACGCGGAAACAGGGCGAACATAAAGTCGTTGTGTTGAAACAGGGTGTCGCCGTTTTTTTCAATGGGCGCAATAACGGGAATACCGCCGTCGGCGAGTTCCCGCAGAAAGCCGTGCTCTTCACGAATCGAATCAGCGCTCCAGCGCCCCGGACGGTAGAACTTGGCGATCAGCGGTTGCTCATCTTCAATACCTACCTGATAGACCCGGTTTTCGTAACTGTTGAGTGCCATTACCCGGGCATCGCACAGGTAGCCGAGAGATTCGATCGCGTCCATGACGAGATCCTGGCTGAGTTCAGAATATGGGTGCGTCTGCATGAAATGGTCGGTTCAGATAATCAGGAAAAGTGCATTATGCCTTTATCTGATTGCTTGTGTCAGAGGGATTTCGGTGTTCTGGCAAGACACCAGCCCCCGACTATCGCAGCTCCATTCTGCTTTAGCAGGTGTGCGGCTTCATCCAATGTGCTGCCGGTGGTCATCACATCATCGATAATCAGAATATGTGCACCTGTTGGTACTGGTTTTACTACCGCCAGTGCGGTGGTCAATGCCCGTGCCCGGCGACCGGCACCGCGTTGTTCAGTGTGATGCGTTTTGATCAGGTGATTCCGGAGAACGGGAATACTCATGTGTTCAGAGAGGTGTTGAGTTAATTCCTCGCTGAGGTTGAAGCCGCGCTGAAATAAACGGCGTCGGCTTGCCGGAATGCAGATTAAGTAATCCGGAGCTATCGGCAAGACCGGAGGCGCATCCAACATAAGTTCCAGAAAGCGCATTATCTGACGGCGGTCGCGTTTATCTTTGCAGCGGTGCAGCCAGTGAGGAAGCGGGTGGGTGTAATTCAGTGAGCAATGGCTGTAATCGTAAGCGGGCGGCTTTCGTTGGCAGCGGCCACAGCGCCCCTCTGTGGTTACCTCCTCGCTACACTGTGGGCAGCTCAGGCCACTGAATGGCAAACGGTTGTAGCAGATACTGCAGAGACCGCATGGCTCACCAGTAGGCTCGAGGCATAACTCACAGGTAAACAGTTGATCAAAAAACAACCTTGAGTTACCCATAAACCTGCTAATGGTTGACCACTTGTCCCGCATCCTTATCATCCATGATCTGATTCAGCACCTTTATCCTGAGGGTAACCTATGCAAGTCGCTGCGCAAACCGCTAATGAGATCCGCCATGACTGGACCGTTGAAGAAGTAGAAGCACTTCTGAATACGCCTTTCAATGATCTGCTGTTTAAAGCGCAGACGGTGCATCGTCAGTACCATGATCCGAATGCAGTACAGGTAAGCACGCTGCTTTCTATCAAAACCGGTGCCTGCCCTGAAGATTGTGCTTATTGTCCTCAGAGCGCCCGCTATGACACCGGGCTTGAGCGTGAGCGTCTGATGGAAGTAGAGGCGGTGATCGAGAAAGCAAAGGCAGCCAAAGCTGCAGGCTCTGATCGTTTCTGTATGGGCGCTGCATGGCGTTCACCGAAAGAACGCGACATGCCGTACGTGCTGGCGATGGTGAAAGGTGTAAAAGAGCTGGGTCTTGAGACCTGTATGACTCTGGGGATGCTGGATGAAGGTAAAGCCAACGCGCTGGCAGAAGCGGGTCTGGACTACTACAACCATAACCTTGATACCTCTCCTGAGTTTTACGGCGAAATCATAACGACCCGTACCTACTCTGATCGTCTGAATACTCTTTCTAACGTACGTAACGCCGGTATGAAGGTATGCTCTGGTGGTATTCTGGGTATGGGTGAGTCTCACAAAGACCGTGCGGGTCTGTTGGCGCAGCTGGCAAATCTGCCGATGCATCCGGATTCGGT
>Ga0255776_10005764_pt1 | contig 12778 bp, 9 predicted proteins | sample 071ome_19_FD_179974 | JGI IMG/M metagenome (GOLD analysis project Ga0255776, IMG submission 179974) | Coastal salt marsh microbial communities from the Groves Creek Marsh, Skidaway Island, Georgia - 071413AT metaG (version 2) | ecosystem: Environmental > Aquatic > Marine > Intertidal zone > Salt...
CTTCTCTAACGAGCAAGGTCAGTTCGACCGCAACATGTTCAACAGCTACCTAAGCCAGGTGCGTGCGAACAAAGATGCGAACGAGCAAATGACTGAAATGTGGGTGCAGTGGTTGGCCTTCGAAAATGCGGTCAGCAACCAAGCGAAGAACTTTAAGTTCAACAATGCCATCGAAAAAGCATTGTTCATGCCAACAGGTTTGGCGGAAGTTCAAACCGTACGCGGTGATGCACAGCACCCAGCGCAGTATGTATATGTTCCTTACATCGACGTAAATGAAGATGAAATCGAGGTAACGGAAGCAGATGCAAAAGCATATTACAAGAACAACAAAGACCAGTTTACTCAGAAAGCCGGTCGCAACATCGAATACATCAACTTCCAGTTGGTGCCTTCTAATGCGGATCGCGATGCCGTGAAGGCAGAGCTTGCAGGCCTTGCACTAGAGTGGTTCAGCGTAGAAGACGATAGCGTCTTTGTGAACCTTCACAGCGATGATCGTTTTGTATCTGAGTACTTCACTGAGGTGGAGCTTGTAGGTACAGGTCTAGATACTTTGATCTCAGGTCAAGATGTAGGCTACCAAAAAGGTCCTATTGATCTAGGTTCAGCATATTCAGTATTGAAGTTGGTTGACAAGAAAGTCATTCCAGATTCAGTAGAAGCCCGTCACATCTTGATTCCATTTGCGGGTGCTACCCGTTCAGATGCGAGTGTAACTCGTTCACCAATGGAAGCTCAAGCCCTAGCGGATAGCTTGTTCACTTACCTTGAAGGCAACCGTGGTGCTTTTGAAAGCGTGAGCGAAGAATTCTCTTCTGACGTTGTCGCCAAAGGTAAAGGCGGTAGTCTAGGCTACTTCAAGCGTGGCATGATGGCGAAGAACTTCGAGAACTTCTGTTTCTTCCAGAAAGAAGGGAAGCTTGGTGTAGTACCGACTCAATTCGGTTTCCACATTATCGAAATCACAGATCAAAAAGGCGGTACTGAAGCATATAAAGTGGGTCAGATTACTCGTAACATCTTGCCTTCTGATGAAACTATTCAAGCCATTTATGGTGCAGCATCTTCTTATGCAGCAGATGCACAAAGCGCAGATGATTACCGCGCCTTGGCGACAGAGCGCAATCACTTCTTGCGTCCAGCACGTAATCTAGCCCGTTTCGAAGAAGTGGTTCCCGGTTTGGGTCAAAGCCGTCGCGTTGTGCGTTGGGCTTGGGACGAAGAGCGTGAAGTAGGTAATATCGGTTTGTTGGAAAACGACGGCAAAGGATATGTGGTTGTTATCTTGACTGATGTTCTTGAAGAAGGTACTGCTTCTTATGAGCAAGTAGCTGACCAGTGTATGGAAGGCGCAAAGAAAGAGGCTAAGAAAGCCATCATCGAGGAGCGTGTTGAAGCGGCATTGGCCGGTGCAACAACCATCCAAGAAGTGGCAGATGCCTTGGGTAAAGAAGTACGCAGCTTGAGCTTCCGTATCAATAATGCGAATATTGCAGGAATTGGTAACGAGGCTGAGGTAGTAGGTACTATCTGTGGTTTGGAGCCAGGTACACTAAGCTCAACCCTCGCCGGTGATAATGGTATGTTCGTAGCAACGACGTCTGCTGCTCAGCCAGCTCCAGTCATTGACTACACGAACATGGCTCAAAATACTCAGCGTAGTTTGCGCTCTCTCGTGAATGTTCAAGCGTACAAGGCGCTACAGGACAAAGCGAAGATCGATGATCAACGCTACTTGATGTTCTAATTGAGTTAGAGGAAAAATTTAGATTTCGAAAAACCCCCCGCGGCGGAGCCGCGGGGGGTTTTTTTATGCTAAGAAAGTCGGTTCCACCTCTCGGCGTCGAGCTTGACGAAGATGAACAACAGGATCGTGAAGCCCCACAGGGAAGATCCACCGTAACTAAAGAATGGCAATGGAATGCCGATGGTCGGTACGAGTCCAATGGTCATTCCAATGTTGATGATCCAGTGGGTAAATAGGATGACTGCCACGGCATAACCATAAACTCTGGAGAAGGTGTCTTTTTGTTTATCTGCCAGCCAAATAATACGACCAATGAGCAACGCAAAGAGCCCCATCAAGAGTGTGGCACCTAAGAAGCCCCATTCTTCCCCAATGGTACAGAAGATATAATCTGTACTCTGAGCCGGAACAAAGTTGAGTTTGGTTTGAGTACCCCCTAAAAACCCTTTTCCGGTCCATCCGCCGGAGCCGATGGCAATAAGGCTTTGTAGGGTGTTGTAGCCGGCGCCGCTAGGATCGTTCTCAAGGCCCAAGAGCACGCGAATGCGTACCTGCTGGTGAGGGGCGAGGACGTTTTCCATGACTTGGCCCACCGCAAAAACAGTGGCAGATGCAAAGGCTAAGGCCAGGCCATTGAGCAGGAAGTACAAACGTTTCTTGGGCAACAGCAGCAGGGTGAGGACCGATAGTCCCGCAAGGGTGAGGAGGGTCCATCTCAACGGGAACATTAGTCCTACAATGCTTAGGGCGACTCCGGCCAGGGCGATGCCGATATAATACCCAGGCATGCCTTCGCGATAAAGTACAAGAATGAGGCTGATGAAGACCAAGCTGGAGCCTACATCGGGCTGCAATCCAATGAGCAGGGCAGGTAGAATAAAGATGGAGGCTGCGACTAATCTATTGGGCCATCGCTTGATGTTGGTGCGGGGTAAGGCGAGATAGAAACCCATCATGAGGGCAGTGGAGAACTTGGCCAATTCCGACGGCTGCAGGCTAAATCCACCAATGCCGTACCAACTTCGGGCACCGCCAATTTTCTTTCCGGCGAACAAGACTCCAATGAGCAAGAGGATGGTCAGTGCATACCAAAGAGGGGCGAAGTTTGTCCACAGACGATAATTGGATACTAAAATGGCCGCAATGATCACCAAACTCGTGGCCATGAACATACCTTGCTTGCCGTATTCCTGTGTGAGGTTTACAATGTTGCCTGCTTCCTCGTTAAAAACAGCCGCGTAGATGGAAATCCACCCCCAGAATACCAGGACGGCATAGGTCAGTACAACGACCCAATCCACTTTGATTCTATTTCTACTTCGAGTTCTTGGCATTAGAAATTAGGGATGTAGGTGGAGTCTTCGCCATAAACGGCTTTGTGTTGCATCTTGTATTCGTCGTGAAGATTCCCTTCGATCATTCTGAGCTCAAGCGCGGGACGCGTGATGGTATCAGTGAGATACTGCTCGGTCATGAGACTTGCGATGGGGGCCGCCCAACGCGAACCCCAATACCCATTTTCGATAATGACTGCCAAAGCGATCTTTGGATGGTCTTTTGGGGCGAAGCTGACGAAAATACTATGGTCCTGTCCGTGTGGATTTTGGGCTGTTCCTGTCTTTCCACACTGTGTGATGTGCGGAATACGGGCGCCTCTTGCTGTACCAGATTCGAACACTTCGAACATTCCATCCACGACGACGGGGAAGTGTATGGAATCAACGGTGGTGTAGCGACGAACTGTGTAGTTGCTGTCGATAGGCGTCCCATCACCGATGCTTTTGATGATGTGCGGGGTGTAGTAATACCCGCGGTTGGCAATGGCGGCAACCATATTCGCCATTTGGATCGGCGTCGCGACTAATTCTCCTTGTCCTATGCCATTACTGACCGAGGTCACTCCTCGCCAGCCTTTGTAGCCAAGGAACCTGTCGTAGTAAGCGGTATCGGGGATATTGCCGCGTCTACCCGTAGGCAGGTCATTGCCAAGGAATTTTCCTAATCCAAAGCTTTTTACATGCTCGCTCCAGCGCTCGAGCCCTACTCTGGAGTTTCCACCTTTATCCACCGTGCGCTGGTAAACCGAACAGAAGTAGTTGTTACAGCTTTCCGAAATAGCCTTTTTTAGATCCAGCGGCCCTCCTTTACAGTGGCAGGCGACGTGGAGTTTGCCATAGTGAAAGCCATCGTAGCAGGTCATGGTGGTCCGGGGAGTGATGACGCCTTCTTGAAGCCCAACCAAGGCACCGATGAGTTTGAAGGGGGAACCGGGAGGGTATTCTGCCAAGATGCCGCGATCAAACAAGGGTTTGTTGATGGAGTCGTAGTAGAGGGTGGTGTAGTTTTGACTGCGAATGCGTCCCACGAGATCGTTGGGATCATAGTTCGGTGAGGTGATCATGGCCAAGATCTCCCCGCTCTCCGGCTCGATGGCGACGATGGAGCCGCGCTTGCCGCGCATGAGCTTTTCTCCATAGAGTTGGAGGTCGAGGTCGATGCTGCTGACCAGGTCGACACCAGGGGTTGGGAGTTCGTCGAAGGCACCGTCTTTCCAATTGCCCAATTTTCTGTTGCGGTGATCTACCGTATAAAACCGTTTGCCGTGCGTGCCCTTCAACGCCTCTTCGTAGCTCTTGTCAATGCCGCTTTTACCGACCAAATCTCCCATGCTATATTCAGGATGGGAGCGGATGTAATCTGTATTGACCTCGCCAATGAATCCAACAACGTTGGCGCCGCCCTTTTCTGGGTAATAGCGAAGGATGCGCTTTTGAACGTGGAAGCCGGCGAACCTTTTAAGCTCGCTATTGATTTTGGTGTACTCCTCCTTGGAGAGCATTTTCATGAACATGCTGCTGCGGAAATGGCTGTAGCGTTTGGCGGCGAGCAGGCGTTCTTTGATTTCTGCGACCTCGAGTCCGAGAAGATTGGATAGCGCTGCAGTGTCCAATTCTTTGATCAAATAAGGACTGACCATCAAATCGTAAGCCGGCGAGTTTCCGACCATTAATTCTCCATTGCGGTCGTAGATGTAGCCTCTAGGTGCATAGAGTTTCTCGGCAGCAGTGGCGTTGCGCTCGGCCCGGGCGGCATAATCGTCATTGAGGATTTGTACTTGGAATAATCGGACCAAGAACACCAACAAAATCAGGATTAACCCAAGGTAAAAGGCATTATTTCTTCGCATAACGTCTCGCGGTTAAGGCGTGAAGTATGACGAGTAGAAGCAAGGTGATGAGGGAGGAAAACAAGGTACGGATGAGCACCGTGTCCAAATGCTGAAGGCCATAATTCTCCATGATAAAGAGGACCAAATGGTGCCAAACAACCAGTACCCCAGCAGTAGTGACGAACGCACTCATCGGCAAGGCGGCCAATCCTTCATCTTCTTCCGGTTTTCTAAAACCGAGGAGGGCATTTTCTAGCGAAGGCTTCAGCGAAATGAGCGCTAGACAAGCCAGGCTGTGGGCACCGCCGCTCTGTTCAAAACTGTCCATAATGCTGCCTAAAAGGAAGGCAATAAGGAACTGGCGTTGGCGACTCACAGGTTGAGGCAAGAGCATAAGCACCCAAACATAGATATACGGATTGCCGTATTGGCTCAAGGGTAAGCCTTGCAAGAACGCCCACTGAAACAGCACTACGCCAATGGAGGCCAACAAGAGTCTCAATGTGTTCATGGCGCAGGGAGGTTTAGTGAATCTAGCGAAGTTTGCTGGCGTAATCGGCACACATATACCCAAGTCATATTAGAAAAATCATGACTTAGCTTGACTTTTGCCACCCAGGTCAGGTCCTCAGGATTTTGTTGGGCACTTTCTACCAAGCCAGTGATCAAAGGAGGTGCAACGCTGGCTCGAGTATAACTATATACAGTATCTCCCACTATGGGGCGGTGTTCCCGTTGAACGTCAAAAAGCTCAGCGCTGCGGTAATCACTGCCTTCCCAGCGCAGTTCACCCAGTCCTTTGCCTGGAATCCGTGCCCCAATACTGCCTTTAGAGTGAAGTAAGGGAATGATAGAGCTGAAGTTTTTGCTGGACTCCACGACAGTCCCGATCCATCCATGAGCAGAGATTACACCCATCCCTGGATGAATGCCATCACCTGTGCCTACATTGAGGAGCATGTAGTTATTTCGCTTGTTATAACTGAATTCAAGAACCTGTGCCGGGACATATTCATAGAGCTCGTTAGTTTGAAACGCCGGCGCTGCAATGCCATTCATGCTGGCACGAAGGGCAGCATTTTCGCGTGCCAATTCTTCGTTCACTGCTTCAAGCGCCCAATATCCCTTCCAGCTGTTCAATGAATGTTGAACGCCAGCGATGGTTCCAAAGCCCACAGAATTAATGCGGTGCTCTGCTACAGGATTTTTTTGGCTGTGCCTGAAAAATGAAAGACCAATCAACACAATGAGCAACAAAGTGTTTCGATACTTCGAAAGAAAAAGTATCAGTTGCCTCATGGTGTTCTATTAGCTCTGTAGGATGGTCTTAAAATGCTCGAGGTTTTTCAATACAATACCCGTTCCACGTACTACTGCGCGAAGTGGATCTTCGGCAACGTACACAGGAAGGTCGGTTTTTGCAGAAATACGTTTGTCCAGTCCACGTAACATGGAGCCTCCACCCGCCAAGTAGATACCTGAGTTGTATATATCCGCAGCCAATTCTGGCGGCGTGTTACTCAATGCTTCCATCACCGCATCCTCTACTCGGGTAATACTCTTCTCAAGGGCACGGCTAACCTCTGCGTGGCCTACCTGGACTTGTTTTGGCTTACCCGTTAACAAATCACGGCCTTGAACAGAATAAGGTTCTGGCGCATCTTCCAAATCTTCGATGGCAGCACCAACGGCGATTTTGATGTTTTCTGCAGTTCGTTCACCCACATACAAATTGTGTTGTGAACGCATGTATAGTGCAATATCATTGGTGAAGACATCTCCCGCTACCTTCACGCTTTTATCACATACAATACCTCCCATGGCCAATACTGCAATCTCGGTAGTACCACCGCCGATATCGATGATCATATTTCCTTTTGGTTCAAGGACGTTTACCCCAATACCGATAGCCGCCGCCATAGGTTCATGAATGAGGTATACTTCTTTGGCATTGGCGCGCTCTGCGCTATCACGTACGGCACGTTTCTCAACCTCGGTGATGCCCGAAGGAATACAAATCACCATGCGCAAACTCGGTGGGAACAAACGCTTCTTGAAAGAAGGGATGCCCTTGATTAGCTCGCGAATCATGTGTTCTGAGGCCTCGAAATCTGCAATCACACCGTCTTTCAATGGACGAATGGTCTTGATGTTTTCGTGTGTTTTACCATGCATCTGACGAGCCTCTTGCCCGACAGCAATAACTTGACCGGTTCTGCGGTCTTGTGCGACAATAGAAGGAGAGTCCACTACTACCTTATCCTGGTATGTGATCAGCGTATTGGCCGTACCAAGGTCAATAGCGATATCCTCTGTCATGAAATTAAACCAACCCATAGGAGAACAAGGTAAGAAAAATTAGTGTTTGAAATGACGAATTCCGGTGGTTACCATCGTCATGCCGTGGGCATCACAATAGTCGATGCTTTCCTTGTCGCGAATAGAACCTCCGGGTTGAATCACACAAGTAATTCCAGCATTATCGGCAATCTCTACACAATCAGGGAATGGGAAGAAAGCATCCGAAGCCATCGCCGCTCCTTTAAGGCTAAATCCAAAACGCTGTGCTTTCTCTACAGCTTGGTTTAAGGCATCTACGCGTGAAGTTTGACCCGTTCCTGAGCCTAACAATTGACCTCTTTTGGCGAGGACAATGGTATTCGACTTTGTGTGCTTACAAATCTTTGCCGCAAATTCTAAATCTTCTAGCTGCTCATGTGTTGGTGCTACTTGGGTCACCGTTTCCATATCTGCCTGTGTTTCGGTCATCGCATCTCTGGCTTGAACCAAAGTCCCGTTGAGCACAGTACGGACATTGAAGGCAGGGACTTCGTAATCCTTGAGGATTAGAAGCACTCTATTTTTCTTGCTTTTTAAGATCTCAAGGGCATCCTCATCGTATCCAGGTGCCATCAATACTTCAAAGAACAAGGTGTTCATTTTTTCAGCGGTCGCTTTATCAACCGTACGGTTTGCAGCAATCACTCCACCGAAGGCGCTCACCGGATCGCCCGCTAGGGCGTCGTCCCAAGCTTGTGCAAGAGTAGGACGCGTGGCCAAACCACATGCATTGTTGTGCTTGATGATCGCAATGGTGGTATCGTTGAATTCACGGATGAGATTTACTGTGGCGTCGATGTCGAGCAGGTTATTGTAGCTCAATGCCTTGCCATGAATTTGTTCCAGTGCATCATCAAGGTTTCCGTAGTAGGCTGCTTCTTGATGTGGGTTCTCGCCGTAGCGTAGACTTTGCTTTTGGCGGCCGCTGATTTTCAGATCGAGACGCTCTCCAGCGAAGTAACGGTAGATGGCAGTATCGTAATTTGAGCTTTCGTCAAAGGCTTCGAGCGCATATCTGCGACGAACCTCAAGCGTAGCGCCCTCTTCACTTTGCAAGACTTGTATAGCATCCTCGTATTGGCCCATGTTTGAAATGATCCAACAATCTTTGAAGTTTTTGGCTGCGGCACGAATCAATGAGATGCCGCCGATGTCGATTTTCTCGATGATATCCTGCTCCGGTGCTCCAGAAGCAACGGTGGCTTCAAATGGATAAAGATCGACAATAACTAAATCCAAGTAAGGAATATCGTATTCGCTCATTTGCGCTTGATCGCCTTCGTGATCTCTTCTTGCCAAAATACCGCCAAAGACTTTGGGGTGGAGCGTTTTTACTCGTCCTCCAAGGATCGACGGGTAAGAGGTAAGGTCCTCAACGCGTTCCACCGAAATACCGCGGTCTTCAATGAATGCCTGTGTTCCACCGGTAGAATAAATGGTGGTTCCCATGGCGTTAAGGGCATCGATGATAGGTCCTAATCCGTCCTTGTGAAAAACAGAAATCAAGGCGTTTTTGATACGCATGAAGCAGAGGGTTTTAAGTGGAAAACTTGAGAAAGAGCAAAAGTAAGGTTTTCGCTCCGCAGAATCTCTATGAAATACGCTAATTTTGAAGGAAATCCACACCCCTGTGCGCACATACTTCAGATTGTTAAAAGAGAGCTTTGTTTTCGCCTTTATTTCATTGGCCACAAACAAGCTGCGCACGTTGTTGTCCTTGCTTGGGATTACCATAGGCATCTTTGCTATCATATTGGTTTACAGTATTGTGGATAGTCTTGAAAAGAGTATTAGAGATAGCGTGAGCCAATTCGGCGATAATGTCGTCTACGTCCAAAAATGGCCGTGGGGAGGCGGAGCGGATTTCGCCTGGTGGAAGTATTTGAATCGCCCCGTACCGCTGAGTCACGAAGCGGACGTGCTCAAGCGCCGCAGTCAATATGCCGAACACATAGCTTTTGGAAGTTCGCTTGGTGGCGCAACCGTCAAGCGAGATGCGAATAATGCCACGGGTGTGGATGTGCTTGGAACGACGTTTGAGTACAATAACATCTGGAGTTTCGAATTGGCCCAAGGGCGCTATTTCACAGAATCTGAAATGAATGCCGGCCGTCCCCTATGTATTATTGGGGCATCCATCGCGGAAGGGTTGTTCTTTCCTGGGGAGGAGATCATCGGGCAACGCGTGACCATCAGCGGTCAAAAGCTCACGGTCATTGGGGTGTTTGAAAAGGTTGGCGAAAGTTTGGTCGGTCAGAGCTACGACAAGATGGTGGTGGTGCCATTCAAGAAAGTACGGATGGTGGTCAACACCGATCGCAACGAAAGCAATGTGATCATGGTTAGTGCTAAGGAGGGGATTACGGTGGCCCAATTAAAAGACGAGCTCACCGGCATCATGCGCTCCATTCGCCGATTGCGCCCCGGTGCCGACGACAATTTTGCGCTCAACGACCCCTCGCTCATTTCCAATCAACTCGACAGCTTGTTCGGTGCTTTGGGCATCATGGGAACCATCATCGGAATGTTCTCCATCCTTGTCGGAGGCTTCGGCATCGCCAATATTATGTTCGTTTCCGTTCGCGAACGCACCAATGAAATTGGAATTCAAAAAGCTTTGGGCGCGAAGGACTTTATTATCCTAAGCCAATTCTTAACAGAATCCGTTGTGCTTTGTCTGCTCGGAGGGGTAGCCGGTCTACTCTTCGTGGCTTTAGGCGCCTACATCGCCGCTGCTGCCTTTGAATTTGATATCTTTTTAAGCCTAGGAAACATCGTGCTAGGTCTGCTATTAAGTGCAGGTATAGGCTTGATTTCGGGATTGATTCCGGCTTGGATGGCGGCCCGATTAAATCCGGTCGACGCCATTCGCATGCAAGCTTAATATTGGCCGCGCTTAATCCAGCCTAGCCGCCACAAACTCCACCACGCTATTCAAAACCTCATGGTCCTCCGCGGTGAACGGATCGAGCTTGTGCGAATCAATATCTAATTGGCCCACCAAAACCTCACCCTTGTACATGGGCACCACGATTTCGCTCTTGGTCTCCAAACTACAGGCTAAATAGTTGTCTTGTGAATGCACATCCGGCACTTCGAAGGTTTTACCGCTCACGGCTACTTGGCCACAAATTCCGCGTCCATAAGGAATAATCGTATGATCTGTATATGCTCCAACATAAGGTCCTATTTCCAATTGCTGCGCCTCATCATTCATGAAATAAAACCCGGTCCAGTTATAATATTCCACCTCCTGATCCAATAGCTGAACCACCGCTTCTTGAAGCGCTTTTCCGGTCAAATGATCTAAGGCTTGGAGCTTCTCGAGCAAACTTTGAGCTTGATTTTGCGTCATATGGTTGATTTGTTGATAGAATCCTTGTTTTAATGAGTAATCGTAGCACGGTAATTGCTTCCATTTCGCGAAATTAGCAACAATATACCTACTTGGTATGTTTTCGTTTAACCCAATACTATAACATGAGAAAAATTTTACTCTCATTGTCTTCTTTACTCTTTGTTCTGTCTTCCTATGGACAAAGCATAGACAACACTGCGATAAGTTCTCAAAAGTGTCAAGGTGATACACTTGTATTCACCTTTGAGATTACCTCTCCGTTTAATACAAACAATTTTTTCAGGCTAGAAATGAGCGATCTGAATGGTAATTTTAACGGTAACTTCATTCACATCTCACCACTGTTTGCCTACGGAGCTATTCCAGGTCAGCTTCAGCTAGAGGGAATTATTCCGGATACGGCATCGGAAGGAACGTATGATTATCGACTCATTTCGTCTGATCCATTTATTTCCTTAGACACTGTAACGAATCTCGTTGGGGCCAATCCTGAAGCATCAATTGTTGGTTATAATTGGTTCAATAAAAATGGACAGATTACTTTTTGTGAAGGAGATACTGCAATTCTTGTTGCTAATGAACCGCCTTTAGGGCAGACATTCCTTTATCAATGGTTACAAAGTGGTTCGCCAATCAATAATGAAACCGACGACACCCTTTTGGTAACAGCTAGTGGTGCATATGCGATAGAAATAAGTCTCGGTTTTTGTGAAACGGTTACGAACGATACCATTGTCAATGCCTATTCACCCAGCGCCGAGATATGGGTCAATTCAGGCGCTGGCATCAGCTACATTGGAATAGACAGTATTCAAATGTGTGAGGGTACAGTGGCGACTTTGGAGGATTTTGGATTCCCGTCGCCTGGAATCAATGGATATATGTATCAATGGTTGAAAGACGATAGTCTTGATATCTTCGGAAATCGTGTTCTGTATCCACTTGAAGGTGATACATTACCAACTATTGATGTTAACACAACTGGTACTTGGTATTTAACGGTAACTTCAGATCCCGGAGGTTGTGTCGATACCTCAGATGTGTTCCATGTATTTGTGGATACTATTCCATCTACAATAGTCAATGTAGGAATGTGGTCATATCAAAGCTTCCCGTCAACAACCCTTTGTTTAACTGATTCTGTGATGCTCTCGGCTCAAGATACAGTATTAAATAGTTCGTGGAAATATCAATGGCAGGTGGCATATCCATCCGGCTCGGCTAATTGGCAAAACTTACCTAATGATACAATGCCATGGATTTTGGTAGATACTTCAATTGTCGCTGATACTGCAGATTACAGATTAACTATCATTAATGAAACGTGTTCTTTCATCACGAACGAAACTACAATTGAATTTGTGAATTTTCCGACACTAGCGATTTTGCCAGGGGATTCTCTAGGCGTTTGTGTGTACGACAGCTTATTGGTCAGTCTAGTAAGTGATGGATTGTCTTTTGCTTGGAATGGCGGTCTTTGGGTTGGAAAGCAAAACTTCCTCTCTCAGCCAGGTCAATACATCATTGAAGCTTCCGGTATTAATGCGTGTAAGACCTACGATACCTTGGACATTTACAACTATGCGGTAGTGGCGACCGCAACGGCATCGCCACAGATCATCAGCCCTGGAGATAATACTACGCTTTCTGCTACTGGAGGAACATCATTCTACTGGTTCGCAGATGCGCCATCGACCTTCAGCAATCAGCACGGTGCTTCAACCTTAGCCTTGCCGACATCGGATACCACGACGTACTTTATCCAAGTAGAGGACATCAACGGATGTACGGATACGGCAAGTGTTCAGGTATTCGTAAAAGAGCTTGATTCAGTTGTGATCTACGCCAATACGTACGGCAACATTCAAAACGTCATTACGCCAAATGGAGATGGTATGAATGATGTGCTTGACCTTAGCGGTATTACCAATGGTGATCCATGCGAGTTCACGGTATACACACGCTGGGGAACACCGGTGTATAACCAAGAAGTATATAACAACGCTTGGGGCGGAACCACCGACGGTGGGGCGAAGCTCGAAGATGGAACGTACTACTTCGTGTTGACCCACAACAATGCAATCAGAGTTAAATCGGCAGTGACTGTCTTAAACAACATCTAATCATGAAAAAGTTATTTGTACTTAGCGCAGTAGTATTG
>Ga0255776_10005770_pt1 | contig 12772 bp, 6 predicted proteins | sample 071ome_19_FD_179974 | JGI IMG/M metagenome (GOLD analysis project Ga0255776, IMG submission 179974) | Coastal salt marsh microbial communities from the Groves Creek Marsh, Skidaway Island, Georgia - 071413AT metaG (version 2) | ecosystem: Environmental > Aquatic > Marine > Intertidal zone > Salt...
CCCTCGTCTAGGAAGCTGTCGATTCTTGAGGCGGTAGCCGAATCAGTTCCGTAAAGCCCTTTTGCGTCTTCAGCCATTCGAACTGTCGCTCTCAGTATGGAATTGGATTCGAAAATGCCGATTCGGTCTTCGCCAATAAAGGCTGCGGGCACGGTGCCAAAGGGGTGGGCTTTTAGAAAGGCAGGCGTCTTAACGAGCGGGGTCGCAAAGCCGCGGCTGCCTTGAGTTACTTGCGCAGTGCGGGACTCACGTTCATCTGGCCGAAGGGGTCTCGCGTCGGCATCCCAAAGCCAACCGCTCAGTGCGGTAGGTCTATCGCCAATAATCTCCAGCGCTACGCCGCAGTAGGCAGCCGCGATCTGCGCTTTCCAGATTCTCGGGTTGGGCAAATAAGAGAATATTTTCATTCTGTTTACTTGCGGCATCACCAAGTTTCCCCGAAGGGCCGGATCACCATATCGAAGGTCCAGGCGCTCCTCGGTTGATGGGCCAAGGCGAAGCAATTCTCAGCGATGTCTTCCGGTTTGCAGAAAAAATCATCGGGTTGCCCAGCAAAGGCCTTTCTCGTCCATTCAAGGTCAATGACAGCATCGATCGCAAGAAAGGCAGCATGGATGCCCTTGGGGCCACTGGCCCTTGCGATGCTTTCCATCAAGATTCGTTGAGCAGCTTTGGTGGGCGCGAAGCCGGCGAAATGGGCCTTGCCGCGATAGGCGGCGGTATTCCCGGTACACACAATCGCGCCCTCACCGCGATCGATCATGGCAGGACTGCTCCAGCGGGCCAGGTGCATAAGCGCCATAACGTTGACACGCCAAGCAACATCCATCGCCTTTGGTTCGATATCGAGGTATTCACCACGAGCCGCGGCAACGGCATTGTGAATCAGAATATGAGGGAAGCCCCAAGCAGATTCGATCGCTTCGAGCGTGGCTTGAAGTTGCGCCTCGTTTGCGACATCGCAGGGGTAGGCGTGGGCGTCAGTTACGTCTTTTTCGATGGCCGCCAGGCGAGCCGCGTCTCTTGCAATCATGATGACGCGATAACCGCCGGCGGCAAAGCGACGGACCAAGGCGCTGCCGGTACCAGGCCCAACCCCAGTGATTAAACAAACTTTTTTCATAGCGTAGGCTCCTGCTTGTCTCTTTTTCTTTCTCTTTTCTATTTCTTTTCTATCTCTTTTCTATCTCTTTTCAATCGTTTTCTCTTTTGTTTCTCTTTCTATTCGCTGTCTTCGCCAGTTAGCGCGATGGGCTCAACAGGCTGGGTGCAAAGCATGTGCCCACACCGGCCCCGATCGAATGGCCTCGCTTGAGCAGCGTGAGTTTATTGAATCTTTTTTAAACCTACAGCAGGCGATACTTTGGATGGCCTGGTTGCCGGATAGTGTGATGATTCATACCCCGGTTGCCTGTGATGAAGCGCTCGAAGGGCAGAGAGGATTCGTGAACCCAATCCAGAACGTATTCCCGCCGCGATATGCGCCATTCACCCTCTCGCTGTTGATATTCATCAAGGTAGCGTCCCCCATAGTATCGGTCGACTGGATTGGCGCGCTCCGTGAAACCGTGAGAGATCCCGTAAGACTCAGCCTGCGCGCGTTCGCCTTTGATCGTAATCAATAGGTTGTGGCAGGTATGCCATCGGCGGGTCGCGCCTTGCTCCATCGCGATGACGGTTTTGACGAATTCGCTGGCATTGCCTACGAAAAAACCGTAGTCGATCCGCGCGTCTGGCCAGAACACCGCCTCAAGCGCGGCTTGATCGAGCCAATCGAGGGCACGGCAGTAGCGCGCATTGAGTTCGGTGATGGCTTGCTTGGCTATGAGGGTGCTGAGTGCGGCTTCCATAGTGGATTCCATCCGAGAAAAGCGAGAGTTTAAAAAGAAGCTGACTGGGACCAAAGCCTTCCTTTGGGCCGTTAATCTTGGCGAGGTAAGCGAATGGCACGATTCAAAGCCTCAGCAAAGCCCCAGCAAAGCCCCGCAAAGCATGGTTGAGTCATTGGGTTTAGGAGGCTAAGGCTCTGACTTGGATTACGGCGTCGTGGTTAACCGTGCGGAGGCGCATCGCCGGCGCGATGCCGCTTGGCTCGGTAAGCTTTTTTCTTGAAGCAGATGCTCGAAACAAGTGGATCGCGAGCTTCCGTATCACTCGAACAACAGATCGTGGTGATTGCGGCTGACTTTGCGAGATCGTGTAACGATTCGTCAGTTACGAACCACATGAAAGTCGCCATCGTCACCGAGATTGTCCAGCGTGAACTGGATCTCAGACGCGATGTCAGCGCCCGATTTGCCGCTCTGATGCATGCTCGAAAGGAGGTGCCAGATCAAAGCAGAGTAGACGCTAGGGTGATCTAGACCCTCTGCGTCGGCGCGAGTCATGGCTTCTTGAATCATGCTTGCGGCTAGTTGGTGGGCGTTGGCCATTGTAAGACTCCTTCAAACGTGCGGTTGGTATCAAACTCTGGGTCCAAGCTGAGTATCTTTCAATAAACCCATCGAGTTCGCGTAGGTGAGAAGAATGGTACCGCGAGCACTCGCCCATGGATGTGAATAAACGCGCCTGATGCACAGCGATTATGGACATGAAGACAGCTTCCTGCACGTATCAATTGATCTCTTTCCAGGCCCGCTTAAGATTAAGACGGCTGCACTGAATATTCAGCTCAGGAAATCGACCGACGGTGTTTTTTAGCACAAGGGATTGGGCAAGGCGCAGCAGGCCAGATTGAGAAAGATCTCGTTGGCGCCGTGTAAGAGGATGGGTCGCGCACGAACCCGCTGTTTTGGGGTAAGGTCGTGCTCTATACCCAATTGCACGATTTAATTGAGTAAACGTTTGAGTTTTATGTTGAATACGCTCAGAAAGTTTGTTGATTCCACCATGATCGAAACGGACCGTGGGCAGGTGCGTTGGACGAAATGGGGCTTCGTTTGGGGTGCCATTTGGCTAGTGCCAATTATGGCCGTCCTCAGTATGTTTTTGTTATTGCAAGAGTTGTTCTTGGAGGCCGTGATTCCCTTGAGTTATGTGGTGATCACGTTGGGTTGTTTGGTTCACCTGAAACGCACCAAAAACTACGAGCTGCTTCAGTGGAGCCAGCTCGTCTCAATGCTGTTTTTTCCAGCAACATTGATGTGGCTGATGGGGGGGTTCCGTTCGGGTGGCGGCTTGGTGATATGGTCTGTTCTGCCTGCGATCGCGATGTTGTTAGTCAATAAGCCAAACCGCGCGCTGAAGCTTTTCATCGGGTTCCTGATCTTGTTGCTCCTCTCGGCATACTTCGATGCTCGATTCGCGGCGATGGCACCGTCCTATCCTGACTGGGTTGGAACCTTGTTATTCACGATAAATATCGGGCTCTTGCTTTCGGGCGTGTTCGCGTTGACCCATCGCTCGAACAGCTTCACTCACTCGCTCCTGGCTCAACGACTGCAGCAAAGACGAGAGGCCGAGAACGCCTCGGAGGCGGCAATACGAATGAAAGCGGCCCATGAACGAGCGGTTGGTCGTGAGCGAGCAGCGCGGAAAGTCGCAGAGGATCAGCTCGAGGAGCGTTCAAGAGATATTTATTTAAAGAACCAGGAACTATTAGCCGCCTTGCGCGACCTCGGGGAAGCGAAAGAGGCGGCTGAAGAAGCCACCAGAGTAAAAAGTGAATTTCTAGCGAACATGAGCCATGAGATTCGCACACCGATGAATGCCATTATCGGCTTGTCGGAACTCTCTTTAAGGACAGAGCTCAGCGCGAAGCAGCACGATTTCCTGTCGAAAATTCATCTGTCTGCGAACAATTTGTTGCAGATCATCAACGACCTGCTCGATATCAGCAAAGTTGAAGCGGGGAAGATGAAACTTGAGTTTCAATCTGTTGACCTCGAAACGGTTCTAGAAGACCTCGCCATGATCATTGCTGCTGACGTGGATAAGAAAGGCTTAGAGCTGCTCTTCAGCATGGATCCCGACGTCCCGCGGCATGTGGTGGGAGACCGACTGCGGCTCGGGCAAATTTTGCTGAATCTCGCTGGGAATGCACGCAAGTTTACTGAGAAGGGCGAGATTACGGTCTCTGTTTCCCTCGTTGAGCAGCAGGATAGAACAACGCGGGTTCGATTCTCAGTTCGAGATACCGGAATCGGTCTAACCGGAGAGCAAATAAGCGGACTGTTCCAACCCTTTGCCCAGGCTGAAGCGGGCACGACGAGAAAGTACGGCGGCACGGGTCTGGGACTGGCCATTTGCAGACAGCTGGTTGAGCTGATGGGAGGCATAATTGCTGTCGAGAGCGAACTGGGGGTTGGCAGTCATTTCTTCTTTGAGGTGCCCTTTGAGGTCGATCAGCAGGGAGAACTCGAGCGGCGACAGCAAGGGGAGCGATCGAGCAAAATCGAGGGGGCCCGAGTTCTGGTTGTTGATGACAACCAAAGCGCACTAATCATTCTCTCTCGTCAGCTCGAGCATCTTAAAGTGCGGGTCGATACCGCGACGTCCGCACAGGAAGCCTTTGAAACGATTGTTGCCGCCGATCAAGATGACCCAGTTCAGTTGGTATTGATGGACGTGATTATGCCTGGCATGAATGGGCTCGATGCGGCGCATGTGATTCGCGAGGAACTCCAACTTGGATTGACGCCCAAGATCATTGCAGTCACCGCGGCCACGCGGATGCTTGAGGATGAGCCAGAGTCCCGAACCAAGGTGTTCGAAAGTATTCTCGCCAAGCCCCTCAATGCGTCGGTACTTTTGGACGCTATGATGTTTGCGCTCACGGGTGCCGATGGCGCCAGAGATCGTCGGAGTCGAAGCGCTGGGTCGATTGACGAGCGTCGGCTTTACCCCATTCGCGGTGCGTCGATATTGCTTGTCGAAGACAACGAAATTAATCAACAGGTTGCGCTGGAGTTCCTGAAGTTAGGGCAATTCCAGGTTGATGTCGCCGCAAACGGCGTAGAGGCGGTGGCCTTGGTCGCTCAAAACACCTACGACTGTGTGTTGATGGATATTCACATGCCAGAAATGGATGGCTATGAGGCGACTAGGAGGATTCGGCGGACGAGAAAGGCGAATGATTTGCCCGTGGTCGCAATGACGGCGAACGTCTTGGATTCGGACATAGAGAAGGCGCTGAATGCAGGCATGAATGGCCATATCGCCAAACCGATTTTGCCTAATGTGATGTTCGATACGCTGCTCGAATGGATCGAGCCGAAGGACCGTGACCCTGTAGGCGTATCTCTCGCCCCCAGTGAGCCAGCAGAAATCTCGCTACCTAGCCTGCTCTCTGGGTGTGATCTTTCGAGGGCGCTCAGTAATTTGGGCGGCAATTCACAATTGCTTCAGACGATGTTGCAAGGAGTCTTAGCCGACCACTCGGAAGATCTTGATCGATTGAATGAGGCGGTGACGTCAGGTGACATGAATACGGCCATTAGAATTGCCCACACACTGAAGACCGTCTTCGGCACGTTAAGTCACGTGCAACTTAATGGGGCTTTTGCTGGTCTTGAGCAAGCATTAAAAACTGGGATCAAGGCAGCCCCATTGGCACAGCGTCTGGCAGAACTCAGCGAGCCGTTTGAGAGCGTCATGGCGGATATTCGAAACTGGTCTTCACACAGGGCGACCTCAAATGACCGCCAGGTGGATGGTCCGCCGATTACCAGCGCGGATTTTAATGAATTGGTGCAGCGGCTTGAGATGCTCCTTAATGACTTCAGTCCCGACAGTATCGCGGTTGCTGAATCGCTCGCCATGCATTTATCTGACGACCACTTGGCAAGTGCCCTTGTTGATCACGCGAGACAGTATGAATTTGACGACGCACTTGAACTCTTGCGTCAAGCAACCCAGCGTTAAGTTGCGGTGCCCGTTCGCTGGTCCGAGCGCGTGAGGCCAGAGGCTGGACAGAATATCTAAAGCGCGCTGCCGAGCGACTGGCTACTTTTAAAATCTCGGCTCGATCGGTGGTGAGTCATTCGCGTTGTGCGTCAACAGATCAAGGTTTATCCTCGAGTCAACCCACAAACAAGGGTATGTCGATATTGGTGTGGTTAAGACAGTTTGTAGAGGCAACCTATGCCGAAGAGGACGATCGAGAAACGCGTCGTCAAAAGACGATTTTGGTTTGGGTGCCACTCATGCTCGTGCCGCTGACCGGGTTTATGGGCGGCGTGTACGCGTTCGTTGAGCAGTATGTCTCAGCGGCGATTCCCTGGACCTATACGACGGTGACCGTCCTCAGCCTGGTTCACTTTCGCCATACTCAGAGCAAGGCTTGGATACAGTGGAGTCAGCTGCTGATGATTATGCTGTTGCCAACGTTGCTGATGTGGGTGATGGGCGGTTTCATGGGCGGAAGCGCTCTGATTTTGTGGTCTTTTTTTCCACCGATCGCCGCGCTCATTTTGTTCAACGAAGATCGCGCCCAGCGCTGGTTTTTTGGGTTTGCGGCGTTGGTCGTCATATCAGCCATCTTTGATGCCGACTTTGCGGCGATCGCGCCTGAATTTCCCGATTGGGTTCGTACGCTCTTTTACGTTATGAATATTGGCTTCGTCTGTGCTGGGCTCTTCGCGCTGATCGCGCACACGGTTGGCCAAGAGCGCAAAACCATGGCGGAATTGCTTCTGGCAAAGGAGGCGGCCGAGGCTGGGAGTCGAGCAAAGAGCGAATTCTTGGCCAACATGAGCCACGAAATAAGAACGCCGATGAATGCCATTATTGGTTTGTCGGAGTTGTCACTGAGAACCGAGCTGAGCCCCAAACAGCAAGATTTTTTAACAAAGATCTATCTCTCAGCCAACAATCTTTTGCAAATCATCAATGATTTGTTAGACATCAGTAAGGTCGAAGCCGGCAAGATGACGCTTGAGCAGCGTTCGATCAATCTGGAACAGATTTTGGAGGATTTAGCGACCGTCCTCGCAACGGATGTCGAAGAAAAAGGTCTTGAACTGCTTTTTGATATCGCGCCCGATGTGCCAAGAAATGTGATCGGCGACCCGCTCCGTTTAGGGCAGGTACTTTTGAATCTCGCGGGTAACGCGCGCAAATTCACGGACGAAGGCGAGATTATTTTGTCGTTGTCCGTTGTAGGTGAGATGAATAATCAGACGACGGTCCGGTTCGAGGTGAAAGACACGGGAATCGGGATTTCTGAGGAACAACTTTCCAGACTGTTCCAGCCCTTTTCTCAAGCGGAAGTTGGCACGACCCGGCGCTATGGCGGTACCGGACTCGGCCTTGCGATTTCGCGACAATTGGTCGAGCTGATGGGTGGTGAAATCGCTGCTGTCAGTGAACCAGGCCAAGGCAGTACGTTTTTCTTTGAAGTGCCGTTCACACGAGATGAAACAGGCGAAAAAACGCATCGCGCCCGTATCGAGCGCTCGAGTTCGCTGAGCGGTACTCGTGTGCTGATCGTCGATGATAACGACAGTGCGCTCGAAATTATGTCACTACAGTTAGCGCACTTTAACCTGCGAGTTGAGACCACCTCCTCGGTGACTAAAGCCTTCGAGATGGTGGCAGCGAACGATAAGGCCGATCCCTTCCGAATAATTCTTATGGATTTCGTGATGCCGGAGATGAATGGTTTGGATGCCTCCATTGTGATCAAGCGTGAACTCGAGCTCAATCAGTACCCCAAAATTATTCTGGTCACCGCGGCGACCCGGATGCTTGATGACGAGCCGGAAGATCGACTCGAGGTCTTAGAAGCGGTGCTGTCAAAGCCCTTGAATTCGTCAACACTGCTGGATGCGATCATGGGTTCGCTAGAAACGGGCGCGCAGGCACGGGATCGCCGATCACGTCGCATAGATGCAATTGACGAAGCTTCGCTTGACCCCATCCGCGGTGCGTCGATTCTCCTAGTTGAGGACAACGAAATTAATCAGGAAGTGGCCAAAGAATTTCTTAAGTTGGGCCAATTTAAGGTAGAGGTCGCAGGGAATGGCGTCGAGTGTTTGGAGAGACTAAAGGCAGGTCAATACGATTGCGTGCTGATGGATATCCATATGCCTGAGATGGATGGCTATGAGGCGACCCGTCGGATTCGTGCCATGCCGGAGTACGATGATCTACCAATACTCGCGATGACGGCGAATGTGATGGATGCCGATGTGAGACAGGCAAAAGAATTAGGGATGAATGCACATATTCCCAAGCCTGTTGTGCCGAATGTGCTCTTTTCTGCTTTACTCGAATGGATTGCACCTGGCGAGCGCGAAATTGAGATCGTTGATGAATCGGAGTCCGATGCGGTTGAGATTAAATTGCCTAATAAGATCACAGGATGTGATCTCAGCCGGGCGCTACTGAACGTCAACGGGAATCGCCAATTGCTCTTCAAGCTGCTGAAAGATGTGGTTGAAGATCACGCGAACGACCTGGCGGTAATCAGGCAAGCGGTCGCGACGGGAGATCAGGCAGGGGCAGTGCGCATAGCGCATTCATTAAAGACGGTGTTCGGGACCTTGGGTGGCACTCAGCTGAATCAGCAGTTCGCTGTCATTGAAAGGGAGTTGAAAGATCAGCTACCGGAGTCAGCCGATGGATTGCTCGCCGGCGTCGCGCAACCTTTCGAACAAATCATGGCCGAACTGATGGCTTGGGCGCCCAAGGAGTCAACCACTTCAATCGATCTGGAAACTCTGGTGGATGTCCCCAAGCTCACTGAGCATGCGTTCGCTGAACGTGTCGATGCGCTTAGAGACGCGTTGTCATCGTTTAGTGCTGATGCTGCGAACTTGGCGAGGGACCTTGCACCTCACGTCGAGGACCCATCGGTCGCGCGTCGGCTGGTTGAGCAAACGGAGCTGTTCGAATTTGATCAGGCGTTAGACCTATTGTCACAAGTGAAGAGGAGATGAGTTTTGAGCAGTGAGGGTAGAAAGCCAAAAGTTCTAGCGGTCGATGACGATCGAATGAATATTAATATGTTGATCGGCTTGCTCGAGGATGAGTACGATGTGCTTGCAGCCATCAACGGCGCAATGGGCCTAAAAGCTGCTGGCCGAACCAACCCTGATCTGATTCTTTTGGATATCACGATGCCCGACATGGACGGGTATGAAGTTTTGAACCAATTAAAAGCAGATCCACTCACCAAAGATATTCCGGTGATATTCATCACTGGGTTGACGGACGCAGAGGATGAAGCCAAAGGTCTTGATCTTGGTGCCTCGGACTATGTCTCGAAGCCTTTCAACGCGACGGTCGTCAAGGCACGAATCAGAACCCAATTGCGGCTTAAGGAGCAGGCCGATCAGTTGGCAGCTTACGCGTTTCTCGATGGTTTAACGGGAATTCCCAATCGTCGCTCGTTTGACGACAAGGCGGCAGAAGGCTTCGAGCGTTGCCTGCGTAATCAGATGGACTTTGGTCTAATTCTGCTCGATGTCGATCACTTTAAGTTTTATAACGACCATTATGGCCATGCCCAGGGAGACGAATGTCTTAAAGCGGTAGCGCATGCAATCGCGAGCGGCATTGGTAGTGAGGAGGGCATGGCAGCACGTTATGGCGGAGAAGAGTTTGTGGTGTTGCTTCCCGGGGTGCAGGCCGCTCGGTGTGAATCGATTGCAGAGTCACTTCGTGCCGGTGTTTGGGACATGAATTTTGAGCATGCAGCGTCGCCGGTTGCCGACCGAGTGACCGGGAGTTTCGGCGTTGCAGCAGGCAAAGTCAGCGCTTCAAATTCGGTTGAGCAAATCCTCGAGCTGGCAGATGCAGGGCTTTATGCCTGCAAAGGCGGAGGCCGTAATTGCGTGACCTTGAAAACTTTTTGAGTGCCCGTGGCAAGCCGTAGATCCTGCTGTGCAATGACTCGTTTTCAAAGCGCAAGATTGCTCCGGGCGGGTCGTTATAGTCTAGTCGAGCGATCGCAGAGGTCGTGTCAGTGGGCGGCACTCATCGTCTTACCATCGCTGCTATCAGGTCGCTGTTAGCTCATGCCCGGATCCCTAGCTACCACTGAAAATCTCCGTTTTGGTCGAGAGATGTTACGTACCATCATTCTGATCATGGTGGTGCTTTTAACGCTGATGACGGTGTTTGGGTTTCTTGGTGGGCATGTATCGCCGATCTCTCTGGGCGTTGCGGTCGCCTGGAATATTTTCTTGCTGCCTTGGGCGTTCTTAGTTAACAAAATGTCAGACTTGGCTTGTCGGATCGGTCTGCACATCGCGTTGCTCGGCGGGCTCGCGCGCTGGACTTACGGTTGGATGTTCAGTCCACCTGGGGACCTATTTCCTGCCACGATCACAGGGTTGCTCCTGCCGCCAATCTTGCTCTTTGCTATTTCATTTTTTGAGACGGCGAGAAGGAGCGCATGGACGGGCTACGGGTGCGCTGGCGTGATGGGGATAGCGCTGATCGTAGGTTGCCAGCGTGAAGCACTCGATGTGGTGGGCTTTAGTGATTGGCGTTTAGGGCTTGTGGTGGCTGCAATCATCGGCTTGCACTCGCATTTCCTATCCGTCTGGTCCCGGCAGAGAGATGAATTTGCCGATGTGGAAGCGGTCAGCAAGGCGAAAAGTGAATTTCTCGCCAATATGAGTCACGAGATTCGAACGCCCATGAACGCCATCATCGGGCTATCAGAGATTGCGCTAAGGTCTAATTTGCCTCCGAGACAGCAGGATCAACTGAACAAAATCCATCTCTCAGCGAACAACCTGTTGCAGATCATCAATGATTTACTCGACATCAGTAAAGTAGAGGCTGGCAAAATGTCCGTGGAGCGCTTGCCCATTGATTTGGAGCAAGTGCTCGATGAATTGGCAACTGTGATCGGTACCGATGTGGAAGAAAAAGGGCTCGAACTCCTCTTTGATGTCGAGCCAGATCTGCCCAAAAATCTATTGGGCGACCCACTTCGATTGCATCAAATCCTAATCAATCTCACGGGTAATGCTCGGAAATTCACGGAGACGGGGAACATCATTGTTCGAGCTGAGCGCATATCAGGCAGCGAACCTCATCGCGACGGCCAAGTGGTGATCCGTATCAGTGTCACGGATACCGGTATCGGCATGACCAAGGATCAAGCCGCGAAGTTGTTCCAAGCATTCGTACAAGCGGAGGTCGGCACCACACGGCAATACGGCGGAACCGGGCTCGGGCTAGCGATCAGCCGTCAGTTGGTGGAATTGATGGGCGGTAAAATTTGGGTTGAGAGCGTCCTCGGGCAGGGCTCCCGATTTGCTTTCGAAATCCCGTTTCCTATTGATGATGCTCGCTTTGAAGAGACTCCACTCTCGCAGAGAGTCAGTCATCTTCATGGCAAGAAAGTGCTAGTGGTGGACGACAACGAAGCGGCTCGAAACATTCTGACGAGCACGCTTCAACATTTCGGTCTCGAGGTGACCCAGGCCGAAAATGGCATTCAGGCCGTTAAGAAGTGCATCGGCGCCGAGCCGGATCGTCCCTATGAACTGGTGTTACTCGATTACTTGATGCCGCAACTCGATGGTCTGGACGCAGCTAAGCAGATAAAAGAAGCTGTCGCCCCTCATTTGATGCCTAAAATTATCATTGTGACCGCGGCGAGCCGGCTAATCGAAGAGGAGTCTGAAGCGAGACGTCAATCGGTGGATGGGATCCTCAATAAGCCCGTGAATCCCTCGACCCTGTTCGATTCAGTGATGAGTGCTTTGTCCGGTCTGGAAAGGCATTCTGCTACCCGGCGCCAATCTATCATTCCCACGGATGAATCTGTCTTAGACCCGATTCGAGGTGCGTCGATCCTGTTGGTTGAAGATAACAGGATTAATCAGGAGGTAGCGCTTGAGTTTTTGAAGCTCGGCGATTTCAAAGTCGACATTGCTGAGAACGGTGCCGAAGCGGTGGAGCTGGTCGCAAACCAAGCCTTTGATTGTGTTTTGATGGACATCCATATGCCGGTCATGGACGGCTACGATGCGACCCGAGCCATCCGTCAACAGCCTGGCAAACAGACTCTGCCGATTCTGGCCATGACCGCCAATATGATGTCGGATGATTTGCAAGAAGCGACGGCAGCAGGGATGGACGATCACATCAGCAAACCGATTGTCCCGGCCGTTTTCTATAAGACACTGCTCGAGTGGATTCCTCATACTACGTACTCAAGCGAACACATGGAGCGATCGAAGGAAGAGAGCTCACAGGCCGTCGAACAGGAGGAGATGCCGTCGGTAGAAGGGAGTAGGGAGAGATCTGGCGCCACCTTGCCCGACCACATCAAAGGCTGTGACCTAGACCAAGCCCTGCGTGCACTGGGCGGCAAAGAAATCTTGCTGAGTAAAGTCTTGGTTGGTGTCGTCACCGATCACACAAGTGATGTCACCCAGATGGGTGATCGGTTAGCCTCGGGTGACTATCAAGAGGCGCATCGTTTGGCGCACACACTGAAATCACTGCTTGGCTCCATTGGGGCGGGTTCGATGAGTTTGCTGGCGGGGCAAATTGAAGAAAGCCTCAGCCAAGGTGATCTAGATGTCACGGCGGCCTTAATCAAAGAGCTGGCGCCACCCTTTGAGACCATGATTTTGGATCTCAGTGCTTGGGCAGAGGAGATGAAGGGGCCATCGAGTATCTATGCCAATGTCGAAGAACAGACAGATCGAGCGCAGATTGAGGCCATCCTTCATCAGGTGACAAGTGCCATAGAAGCATTTGATCCGAGTGCACGGGATTTGGCCGAACAGTTGGTTGGGCTGATGGGGCCTAGTCATCCACAAGCGGCTGAGTTGCTGAAATTAACCGAGCAATTTGAATTTGA